>Ga0153939_1000111_pt1 | contig 27467 bp, 28 predicted proteins | sample TSNJ023MetaG_FD_104734 | JGI IMG/M metagenome (GOLD analysis project Ga0153939, IMG submission 104734) | Attine ant fungus gardens microbial communities from New Jersey, USA - TSNJ023 MetaG | ecosystem: Host-associated > Fungi > Mycelium > Unclassified | place: USA: New Jersey, Brendan T. Byrne... | reverse complement strand
GCGCGTACGGTTGAACTTAAGCGCCGCCTTCCCTTATTTGACGTCTTTGTGTTCATATAATATAATAGAAGCAGTTGGTGAATATTTTTATGCAAGGTGGCGGCGGTTTGAATAAAATTCTGATTTTAGTAGCCGGAATGCCCGGAGCGGGCAAAACCAGATTTGCCGAATATTTCTCTAAACGGCTTCGGTTCACGTTGATTTGCAAGGACAGGCTGAAAGAGATTCTGTGGAACAGGCTTCATTATAACACCACTATCCGATCTGAGTCGCAAAAGTACGGCGGACTTGCATATGATTTGTCCTTTCATTTTTGTAAAATGCTGATGCAATCAGATCAGCCTATTATATTTGAAAGCAACTTTACAGAGCCCTGTCCCGAAAAACTGAAAGAAATGGTGGAAGAGTATGGGTATAGGGTCATCACTGTACTATTTGGCGGGGATATCGCGGTCATTCATCAGCGGTTCATGGAAAGAGACAAAACCCAGCAGAGACACCCGGGACTGGTTTCCAATAACTATTTCAGCGATTTTGAACTGTTCAAAAACGCGACGAAGCCATGCAGGAATTTTAGCTTCGGCGATGTGAGAATTGTTGTAGATACAACCGATTTCTTAAAGGTTTCATATGAAGATATTATAGAACAGATACTACATTCATAACAATGAGGGGATGTAGAATGTGACAGCAAAGGCCGTATCTGAAAACACGGACGCACGTTTACCGGTTTTGCGGAAGATAATTTATTTAGAATGAATGAGAATGATAACGTTGAAAATAATTGCGGAAGAAGCGGGCGTAAGTCTGATGATGGTGTCAAACGCGATCAATCACAATCATGCCCGCGCTTCCAAAGAGACCATTGTGCGTATCAATGAGATCATCAAGCGCAGGGGCGATGTTCCGAATCTTTCGGCACGCAGCCTTAGCGCGAAAAGTCTAACATTATCGTGGTTGCGATAAGAAGGTTTTGAGAAATCCACTAAAATCAATGATTTAAGGCGGCGGCAAACAGGTAATGTATGCAAAAGGATGCTATACTTATTAATGTCATATTTATTTGACGGTTCCCCATTCATGCAATATAATGTGATTACCGCAATATTCATTTATAGGTAGGTGTATTGTTGAAAAAGATTGAAACTGAGCGCTTGGTGCTAAGAGGGTGGCGGGAAAGTGATGCCTCCGATTTATTTGAATTTTCCAGGAGCGACAACATGTTGATGGCTGGAGCGAAAATACATAAAGATATCAATGAAAGTCTTGAATGTATTTGCTCATACATGAATAGTCAAGAAACTTGGGCTATCGCTTTAAAGGAAAATAATAAAGTAATTGGTTGGATTGGGCTATATAACACAAATAGGCATGGTCGCTACAGAGAAACGGAATATGTTATATCTGAGCATTATCAGAATCGCGGATTTGCCACGGAAGCAGTCAAAGCTTTATTAGGATATGCCTTTGGCGAGCTTGATTTAATGGTTGTGGCCGCTTGCCATTACCCGCACAATGTACAATCCAAACGTGTTATAGAAAAATGCGGTTTTACATATGAGGGTACCCTGCGCAAATATAGTAAGAACTTGTACGATAGTGTTCGATATTCTATGCTGAAAGTAGAATGGGAAACATTACGCATAGAATAAGCAGCTTTTCTTCATATCGCAAACAGCCAATACATAAAACCCCTGAATTATTGCGGTTTTATCGGTAGCGACCAAGGGGATGGCAGCAGAAAAAGATCATGTGCTTACTCTTTGGAGCAGGCACATGGTCTTTTTAATGCATGAATGTTTACAGAACCTTCGATAAAAAATCCTTCAGCCTGGGATGCTTCGGCTGTTCAAAGAAGGTGTCCGGTGATGCTTCCTCCAGGATCTGTCCGTCATCCATAAATAGAATTCTTGTAGCCACTTCTTTTGCGAAATTCATTTCATGGGTGACAACGGCCATTGTCATGCCGTCATCTGCCAGCTCCTTCATAACGCTGAGAACCTCTCCCACCATTTCCGGGTCCAGCGCACTGGTGGGCTCGTCGAAGAGCATCATTTTAGGATTCATGGCAAGAGCCCGCACAATTGCGACACGCTGCTTCTGCCCGCCGGAAAGCTGGGCGGGATAGGCATCCGCCTTGTCGGGCAGACCAATGCGAAGCAGCAGTTGTTCCGCTTTGACGTCGGCTTCCTGCTGGGTCTGCAGTTTCTGGAGTACAGGAGCCAGTGTGATATTTTTCCGGATGGTCAAATGGGGAAACAGGTTGAAATGCTGGAAAACCATGCCCATCTGCCGCCTGACGGCGTTTACATCCACTTTTTTTTCGTTTATCTGTATGCCGTCAAAAAAGATTTTGCCGCCTGTGGGCATTTCCAATAGGTTTAGGCAGCGCAGAAAAGTGCTCTTGCCGCTCCCCGAAGGGCCCACAATGACGATTTTTTCTCCGGCGCGGATTTCATAGGTGATGCCTTTCAACACCTCCACCGTACCGTTCAAAGTATTGAAGGATTTCTCCAGATCCTTAACGGAGATCACTTTTTGCAAACCTCCTCTCCAATACAGCCAGAATACGCGTCAGTCCGATGACGATGACAAGGTAAATGGCGCCGACTACGAGCAGCGGTGGAAACGCGTCATAGGTGATGGAACGGATGATGTCGCCGCCCTTGGTCAAATCCTGTATGCCAACATAGCCTGCGACTGAGGTTTCCTTTAAAAGGGAGATAAACTCGTTGAAAATGGCGGGCGCCACATTGCGGAAGGCCTGGGGCATCACAATGCGCACCATCGTCTGGCGCTGCGTTAGTCCCAGGGAGCGCCCGGCTTCCGTCTGCCCCCGGTCCACCGACTGAATGCCGCTGCGGATAACCTCCGCCACATAGGCGCCGGAGTTGATGCCGAAGGCGATTACAGCTACCACCAGGCTGTCCGCACTTTTTAAAATAGCGAAATACATAATCATCAGCTGTACGATCATGGGTGTTCCGCGGATGACGGTAAGGTAAAGCCCGCAAATACCATTGAGCAGTTTCAGCTTACTTTTGTCACCCGCGTGCACAGCCCGCACAACAGCGATAAGTACGCCCAGAATGACACCGATAAGCAGTGCAAACACCGTGATGAGGACGGTATTTCCCAGGCCCTTGACGATGTACATATAGCGTTCCTGATAGATAAAATCGTCGTACAGGCGCGTGCCAAGCTCCTCGAAAAACTGCTGCATATTTCCCCTCCAAGCGATCAATCACATACCGTGCCAAAACACAGGCGCGATATGCGGTTCTGGTAGCAATGTTATTCGCTGATATATTTGCTGAGGATATCGGCCATTTCACCGCTTTCGTCCAGCTCGCGGAGAACCTCATTGATCAGATCCTTGAGGTTGCTGCCCTTCGCGACTGCGATGGCATACTCTTCTTCCGTCAGCGCCTCGTCCAGCTTGACGATTTTGTCCGCATTTTTTTCCACAAGCTTGTCCGCGGGGAAGTTGTCGATGACAACCGCGTCCACACGGCCGCCTATCAAATCGGAAACGGCGTCCATACCCTTGCCGTAGCGCTTGACCTCGGCGACTTCAATGTCGTTTTCCTTCTTCTCGTCGGTGCAGTAAACATCGCCCGTGGTGCCCTGCTGTACGCCGACCACCTTGCCGTTCAGATCTTCACGGCTTTTAATGTCGCTGTCGATGCCCACAATGATCATCTGCGAGGCATTGAAGTAGTTATCGGTGAAGTCCACGTTTTTCATCCGGTCTTCCGTGATGCTCATGCCTGCCGCCGCGAAATCCGCCTTTCCGCCCTGTACGCTGGGTACGCAGGAATCAAAAGCAATGTCGGTGATTTCCAGCTCTACACCGAGCTTCTCTGCAATTTTTTGAGCGATTTCAGCGTCAATGCCGACGATTTCGTCATTTTCCTTGTATTCAAAGGGTTCAAACTCTGCGTTGGTGACCATGACGATTTTACCTTTCGCCTTGATGGCCGCCACGGCGTCATCCGCCGCCGCTGTGCTTTCTGAGGTGGTACTGCCCGTCGGTGAAGATTCAGGAGTTGAGTTGCCGGAAGCGCCGGTATTGTCCGTTGCGCAGGCGCCAAAAGAGAACAGCAAGACCAGCACTAAAAGTACGGATAATTGTTTTTTCATATTCATCCCTCCAATAGTTGTTGAAAATCAGTGAATGCAATTATATACCATATTACTGTATATTTCAAGATGCAGAAGCTGTTCGAAGTTTCAAGGGATATCACATATCTGAACTCTTCTGTGATGCTGCATAAAATTACACTTCAGAGGCGATCCTGAATATCGAAAAATGGTGATGAGATTGGTGGATGTCTCATCCGGGCTAAGGGTTCATTTGATTCATTAGAGTTTTTTGGGATGGAAAAGCCTGAAATAACATAAATCACCCTTTAGCTTACAATAATAAGCATACAATGCTTACAAATGCCTATTGCATCTGTAAATTTGATGTGATAACATCAAGTATAAAAGAGAAAGTAACATCGAATGTCATTGTGATTGTGATAAAATGCGAATGAGGGATCCACATGACAAAGCTATCAATATTCGAAGTAGATGGAACGCGGTCTATTAAAAGTTGGCATGGCTTCAAAAGACATTGCCGTATGAAGGGAGGAAAACAAGCATAACAATCGAAGGGGAAAATCTGAAAACAGATGAATAAGAAGGGGTAGCGATTATGAAAAGCAGAAGGAGTTTCAGTTTAAAGAAAGTGTTTGCACTGCTCATGTCTTTGATGATGGTTGTAAGTCTCTTTGCTTGTGCGGAAACAGGCGACAGTTCGACAGACGCATCGAGCATTGTAGCGGACAGCGGCACTCCATCAGCCGAGAATACCGGTACGGGAGACAAAGATCCATACGGGAAATACGACCCGCCGATTGAGCTCACATGGGCAATCAGCACCTCTGCGGTACAACAGTTCAAAGATGGCGATACATATGAGGATAATATCTGGACACGGAAGTACCTTGATGACTTGGGCATTCAAGTCAAAGTAGGCTTTACGGCTGACGGCAGCACAGATGCCTATCGGAATCAGTTGAATCTGTCTCTTGCAGCCGGCGATTTGCCGGATGTTTTTAAAACAAATGATTATACCTTTATCAAACAAGCGTATGACGCTGGCTATCTAGCCGATTTGACACAGGTTTATGATGATTACGCCAATGATTTTATGACGATGGTAAAGCCGAAATACCCGGAAAGCTATGACTATGCGACAATTGATGATAAATTAATCGGTATTCCGCAGCTTCAGGATAATTCTCAGTTCGGCATTTTACTTTGGATTCGGGATGACTGGCTGAAAAACCTGAATAAAGAAGCGCCAAAAACTATTGACGAGTTGGTTGAGCTTGCAAGAGCTTTTACTTTTGACGATCCGGATGGAAATGGTGTGGACGACACTTTTGGATTAGGGCTCAACAAAAATTTGGTGACTTCAAATTATTGCACACTTCTTGGATTTATTGGCTCTTTTGGCGTTCCTGGCTTTGATCATAGCATCTATTATCGGAACGATGCAGGAGAAATGACATTTTCCTATTTGGAGCCGGGAATGAAGGATGCACTCAAAGTGATGCAGCAAATGTATGCAGAAGGTATTATTGATAAAGAATTTAGCGTCAAAGATACGGCAATGCTGGAAGAGGATATCGGTTCGGGGAAAATCGGAATGGCCTATGGTATGCAGTGGGGAACATGGCTCCCCTGGAATTTGGCGTATCAGAATGAAAATGTCGTTTCTCATCCATATGCCATCCCAACGCAGGAAGGGTACGAGCCGAAGATGGGCATTCAAAGCAATGCCTTTGGTCAAATCACAATGGTGAATTCAGCTTGTGAACATCCTGAAGCTTTACTAAAACTTTACAATATTTATTCCGATACGGTTAATCCCGATATGGATGACGAAACCTATGCGATTTACGACGCCGATGAGCAGTATCGTTTTAGCCCTGCCGTAATTAATGAGCCACAGGAACCCACATATGGCCCCTGGCTGAAGGAAGCGCTTATAAAAGATGACGCAAGCGACCTCCCGCAAAATTTGATTGCGCGTTTCAACACCATCAAAGGCTTTGAAGACGGTTCCAATACCGGCAGTGACGCTTATGGGTTATGGGGACAGTATTCACTCACCGGATCCATGCCGATTATCAATGATATTTATGTTCCGGGAAACATGCTGATTCAAAGTGTTGTCGGTGGAGTACAGCCGGACAGCCTTGTGAATAACGCTTCGATACTTGAAAAAATCACTTTGCAGGCATTTACGGAAATTATCATGGGTGCTGATGTCAATGAATTTGACAAATATGTGCAGGATTGGCTTGCGGCAGGCGGGCAGCAGGTGCTTGATGATTTAGATAGGCTTTATCCCGCTGGATAAGATAAAAAAGTTAACAAGCAAAAGGGTTTTGTTAAGCCATACCTAGGCCGGCAAAACCTTTTTGCGCATGTTATCGTATGATTTGTCAGGAGGGATAAGGGTTGAAAATAAAACATATGACGATGGACAAGAAAAGTATTTCAAAAATTGGGAAGAGAAATCGTTTGATTCGTGAACTGCCGCTGCATTTCATGATTATCCCGGCATTTATTATCGTGGCGATATATAGTTATGGTTCCATGCTGGGAGCAGGGATTGCTTTTCAGGATTTTGTTCCGACAAAGGGACTGTTTGGATCCGATTGGGTTGGTCTTGAAAATTTCAGGCGCTTGTTTGCTTTGCCGGATATGTGGCAGGTAATCGGTAATACCATTTTCATCTCCGTCAGTAAAATGATCGGCGGTATTATTGTACCGGTGGTTTTTGCACTTTTGCTCAATGAATTCAAAAGCAGTAAGATCAGACGTTCACTGCAGACAATGGTATACCTGCCAAATTTTCTTTCCTGGGTTATTTTATCAGGCATTTTTATTGATCTCCTTTCCCCTTCCAGCGGAATCGTCAATGGCGTTCTCGGTTTGCTGGGAATAGAGCCGATTTTCTTTCTGGGGGATAAAATATGGTTTCCTATTACTATGATCATCACGGATATTTGGAAAGGCTTTGGGTTCGGTTCTGTTATCTATCTTGCAGCGCTTACGGGAATTGACCCAACGCTTTATGAATCGGCAGTGATTGACGGTGCAAACCGCTGGAAGCAGATACTGCATATTACACTTCCGGGAATTCTAAGTACCATTATTTTGATGACGGTGTTGAGCATGGCGAATATTTTAAATGGAGGTTTTGACCAAATTTATAACCTGTACAGTCCTTCTGTTTATGCTACCGGCGATATTTTAGATACAATGGTCTTTCGACTGGGAATTGAACGGACACAGTATTCCTTAGCTACTGCGGCGGGGCTGTTTAAGTCGGGAGTTTCATTGATATTCATCCTTGCGTCGTATTATCTGGCTGACAGGTTTGCCGGATACAGAATTTTTTAAGGAGGACATTTGGATGAAAATAAAATCCTCTGTGTCACGTAAAATATTTCTGGTTCTCAATTTTATCTTTTTGACCTCTTTGGCGCTTTTATGTGTCCTGCCCTTCATTAACCTTCTGGCGATATCCTTCAGCAGCAAAGAAGCCGTAACCTCCGGCAAGGTGACATTTTTGCCGGTTGATTTTACAGCAAGCTCTTACAGTTTTATCATGCAAAGCCAGGCGTTTTTGAAAGCAGTCGGCGTTTCTGTTGTACGGGTGATCTTGGGTGTTTCGGTGAACCTGCTCCTCATCGTATTAACGGCATATCCGCTGTCAAAATCAAAACAGCAGTTTCGGGCAAGAAATTTTTACTCCTGGATTTTTGTGCTGACGATACTGTTTTCCGGCGGATTGATCCCCTCTTATATGATTGTTCGTTATACGGGGTTGTTCGACAGCATTTGGGCATTGATTTTACCTGGTGCGCTTCCGGTTTTTAATATGCTGGTGGTTATGAATTATTTTAGAAGCCTTCCACAGGAATTGGAAGAAGCAGCATATATTGACGGCGCCAGCCATGTTCGTACGCTCATTAACGTGGTGCTTCCGGTTTCAACGCCTACGATAGCAACCGTAACGCTATTTTCTTTTGTATCGCATTGGAACAGCTGGTTTGACGGAATGATCTATATGCGAACGGTAGATCACTATCCTCTTCAGACATATCTTAGAACAGTAGTAATAAATCCGGAAGCATTTTTCAGAAATACAGCCAATTTAAATGGAGACCTGCAAATCCTTTTAGGGCTTGTAAACGCCAGAACCACAAATGCCGCGCAGTTGTTTTTGGCAACTATCCCAATTCTTTTGATTTATCCTTTTTTGCAGAAATATTTTACGACAGGTTTGGTGATGGGGAGCGTAAAAGGCTGACATGCATCGTTCGTGTTCCGTATGGCGCTTCATTAGGGCACGATGATAAAAAACCCTTCTAGGATGTATCGCAAAAAAAACTTATCATGATAGGCAGTACAGAGCATGTAATTTTCTTATGCAATCAAAACACGTCAAAAACACATGGAATGAACATTTTGGAGGAAAATAAATGATTCGGACAATAGGACATAACGCAATGCGTGTTACAGACATGAAAAAAGCATTGGAATTTTATTGTGAGGTTCTTGGCCTTGAAAGAGCCTTTGCGATTCAAGATGATCGGGGAAATCCGTGGATTGAATATTTAAAAATATGTGACGGGGCGTTTTTGGAACTGTTTTATGGCGGCAATAAGGACCGTGATTCAGCGTATCAGTCCGATAGGATTGGATACCATCACTGGTGTATTGCGGTTGGTGATATCAGTATCCTCGCACAAAAATGTTTTGAAAAGGGGCTGCTGCCTGGGTCTGAACCCGGTCTTGGGAGAGACAGCAATCAAAACATATGGATTCACGATCCGGACGGGAATGCAGTAGAAATCGTTCAATACAACCCCAATTCTCCGCATATGAAAACAAATGTTTCTCCGTATGATTATGATAAAAAAGGGTTGACCGGCGTGGCCCACATTGCCTTCACGGTATCTAACATGGAAGAATCCATGCACTACTATTGTGATATACTGGGATTCAACCTGATTTACTCTTTGAATGATAAAGAAGATAATAATTGGATAAATTACTTAAGAGTGTGTGATGGAACGTATCTCGAATTATTTTACGGTGGAAAGGAAAGGGTAAAAGAAAAAGAGGACAGCGCCGGTTTTATGCACGTTTGTTTTATATGTGATGATGTGTTTGAAACCGTCGAAGAAATTCGGTCTAAAGGAGCGCCTATCGATGATGAACCCAAGCAGGGAAAGGATTTAAACACACAGGCCTGGAGCCATGATCCCGATGGGAATAAGGTGGAATTGATGTCCATCCATCCCGATTCTCCGCAGAAAAACGCGTAAGAAGGGTGTTGTTCGTGTTTGGGATTTCGGTAGCAGGTTTTAGACATTAAACTCCCAAACCTCGATATATGTGCTTGCTTATGAATAAATAAATGCTGTTACACGATGCGTGAATATGCAGTGTGTAACAGTATTTTTATGAGATTTAAAACATTGAGTATGACTTGATTTATGGTGGAACGAAGCAAAAAAGATTCCTTCTGTCCAAAGGAGATTCTTACGTTTCCGGATTCTACAGCCAGAGAGGGGATTTTTTCTTATCTTACACTTCCATGTAGTAAAACGAAAAGCCGCATGCTTCAAAACAGAATAATTACCAAACATGGTAAGGATCATGTACCTGCTCTCCGGATATGAGGCGCTTTGCGTAATCTACATTCCACTGCACATGCTCCATAAGGTCTTCATCTCCATCAAAACGCAGGCCAAAATACTGTTCCATTTTATCGACATTATAATAGCGAGGCGTTTGCTTTACTTCACCCTTTGGAACTGAAATATTCCCCAGATAACCTGGAACACAGGCCGCGGTTAATTTGGCGATATCAAACCAGGATACAAATTTTTTGCCCAGCGCCATAAAAATTTCTTCGTTTAGATCACTTTCTACCAGCATAACATACAGTTCAGCGATTTGGTTGGAGGATAAGAATTGTGTGCCGTCATTTTCGGAAACGATGATATCCTCGTTGTTTAAAATAGCCTTTGCCGTGTTTAAAAAACGAATGTCGGATTGAGATGCGCCGCCCTCAAAAGCCGGCGTTGAGAATGTATAGCCGGGACGAATGATATTTCGGCGCATATTTACTTTTTTACCATATTTTCCCTGGCCGGTGTAATACTGGCGGAAACCCAGCAAATACAATTCAGAAGCCGCCTTTGTGGATCCATATAGATCGCAGGGCATCCGAAGGGCGGTTTCATCCATACCGTCCCTGAGATTTCCCATAGCGGCAGTGGAGCTGGTATAAACAAAGCTCCGAAGACCGGCTTTCTCAGCGGCATCTGCCAAAAAAGCCGTTACCTTTGTATCATGCTCCAGCATCTCAACAGGATCATTTCCCCATCCCAAAGCAATGTGAACAAGTGCATCGCAGCCATCAAGCGCGTTTTTCATGACTTCCAGATCCAGAATATTTCCTTTGACTATCTTTACGTTCTTGAGATCTGGAATTGCGGGGATACGTTCTGGAGTGCGAGTTAAAAGAACAAGAGAATGACCTGCTTGTAGCAGTGCTTTTGTAACATACTGTCCGATATTTCCGGTACCGCCGGTGATAAAGATTCTCATGTATATGCCTCCTGATGAATAAAAAAATTTACTGTATCAAGTTTTGTAAGTATTTGTAACAATTTGAGTATAATAACAAGTGGGGTTGATGTCAATGTATATCTGCCGATATTACAAAAATTGGCTTCATATGCTTACATATCCGGTAGAAATAAAACAATATGATATTTTTAGCAAGATCAATTGCTAGGAATTATGCGTTATACAAGATGGTTTGTGAAATATTAACACACAAATAAATGTAAGCTTACAGTGCAAGAATATATTGACAAAATTTTAGTATGGTGATATCATTTGCATTAATTATACTCGTATCAAACACTTTCTTACTGAAATTGCATATAAGGCGCATGTCTCCCAAAGAGGCGGTGGAGAACGGATCAAGGAGCGACATAATGAAAAAAATCACACAGCAAGAAATTGCCGATATTTTAGGAGTATCCAGATTAACTGTGTCGAAGGCATTAAACGGAGCCCCAGGTGTACGGCAGGAAATGCGGCAGCTCATCATGCAAAAAGCAAAAGAGCTGGGATATCATAAGCAAGCGCAGCAGTGGGGTGAAGCAGAGCTTAGTGTAACACCCGAAAGCAAGTGGGTGAGCTTATTTGCCTTTGAAGGCGGTGAGATGGGTACATTTTGGGGGCAGGTGATTAACGGTATTATCAGTGAACTTGTGAAGCACGGGGTTGACCTTCATATATGCCTGATTCCCTCTTTTACAAAGGATAACTTTAAGCTGCCTTTGAATTTTAATCCCACCGTTTCGCAGGGAATTATTACTATTGGTAAATTTACGGAAGCTCATATTCAAAAAATAAAAAGCTTTGACTTACCAATTGTTTCAATTGATACGGTCGCCTCAGCCAACGATTATCGGCTTTTGGTAGACACGGTCATGATGTGCAACGAACAGCCGGTTACAGAGATTACCGCACATCTCATACGTGCAGGGCACAGGAAAATCGGATATGTGGGTGAAACGGCAAGTTGTCGCAGCTTCAGGGAGCGCTGGCTTGGCTTTAAACGGGGAATGGAACGAAGCAATCTGCCAATTAACGCATCCTTTTGCTGCGTGAAACAGGGGATGGAAGCAATGACTTCAGAAATGATTCAGTCCGAAATTGCAGAGATGACATCGCTGCCTACAGCATTGGTTTGCGCAAATGATTTCACCGCACTAAACGTCATACAGGCTTTTCATAAACGGGGATTACGCGTACCGCAGGATATTGCCGTCAGTGGATTTGACAACGCATATGAATCCAATTTATTGAATATAACGACAGTAGACAGCTATAAGGTGGAATTGGGCGAACGGGCCGCAGCGGAGCTCTTGACAAGGATTGACCATCCGAATCACCCACTGGCTTCTGTAAGAATGGCTACGAAGGTCATTTTAAGGGAATCGACAAATAAGAGATTATGATATTTCAGTTTGCAGTTTGTTTGCTGATATGCGGATACAAAGCGGAATTGTTCACAATTATTTTATAGGCGAAATCTGTTTATATGGTATAATTGGACTTGCATGTCCCCTAAGGGATGGTTTATAATTTTATCTATTAAACGAAAGCTAAGAGGAAACCTGAAAAATGAAGCGAAAGAGAATACCTGCTTTGCTGTTGGCATTATTGATTTTGCTGGCGGTACCGTTTACTGCTGCTGCGGAGCAATGGGATTACGATGACTTTACTGTCACAGTTCCGGATGATTTATATATTTTCACGCCGGAAACCTCTGTCTCCGATCCGGCCTGGGCGCTCTGCGGTATCACAGACCCCATTGAAACGCTGAATATGTATACGGATGAAGAAGACGGCATGAATGCCATCGCAAACTTTATCAGTGCAGGGGGCAATGTCAATATTTTAGTGACGAGAAAAGCCTCTACCAATTCCCAAGACATTTATAACCTGGGTGATTTGTCCGATGAGGAATTCGATGAGTTTGTAAATACACTCGTGGGATCGGACGAAGAAAGCGTGACCATTACGGCGGGCCGCTATGATCATCCGGAAATGCCGTTTTTTCATTTGCGTATCGATGTGGACGAAAGCTCCGGAACCGAAATGCATGAGCGGATTTACGGGACCATTTTAAACGGTTACGCCGTTGCCTTTACTACATATAAGCAGGACGCGGACATCACGCAGGAGGAAATGGACATTCTCGAAAGCCTGGTACAGTCCTTCAAAGTGACAAAGCTTGTGGACAAAAGCGAGAGGGAAGAGGTGGATGCCCTGCAGCTTTGGGGCGTGATCATCTTTTCAGGAGTCATAGTACTGCTGGTCGTCGGCATGATCGTCTTCATGAAGATCCGCGCAGGCCGTGATAAAAAGATGAAAAAGTCACTGGCAGACCGGCTTTCCGAATACAGAAAGACGCATGGAAGCGGGACAGAAGCGGGCGGTGCGATGCTTTATGCCAACAGCACCGACTGCAGCAACGAGGCGATTCGCGCCTTCAGTATCTATCATGCGTATGTGAAGAACATCCTTCCCATTGCCATCGGCATCATCATGAGTATCGCTATTCTCGTTGTCACAATCGTGTTTGGTACGGGTTCAGATTGGTGGCTGCCGCTCATTGCCGCCGCGTTGGTAGTCTATTACGCTTATAAACTGATCACGGCGTCCAGCAATGTGGAAAAAGTACAGCGCAAGGTATATTCGATGGGGGTTTCCACCACGGCGCACTATGCGTTTTATGAAGACGCCTACCGGGTTTCGGGAATTCAGTCTCCATCCGCCTATCCGTACTTCCAAATGACGGATGTGCGCGTGAGTAAAGACTATATCTATATTTATTACGGGCCGGACAACGCATACATCATCAGCCGCGGCAGCTTTTTAAACGGCGCGAACGATGCGGAGTTCATTAAGTTCATCAAATCCAAACTGGAGAAGAAATGAATCATGGGTAAAGGAATTCAATCAGACCCGGTGGGGATCATCGGTGCTTTGGATATAGAAATCAATGAGATACTGAAAGAAGCCGAGATAGAGAAAACAGAGGATATTTCGTCGGTACGGTTTTATTCCTGCATGCTTTTCGGTATGAAATGCATCGTCGCAAAATGCGGTGTGGGAAAGGTAAATGCCGCCGTCTGTACCCAGACCATGATCATGCGGTATGCACCCGGCATGGTTATCAATATCGGGATTGCAGGTGGGCTTGCCGATACAAGAATCGGTGATGTCGTCATCGCCACCGCCTTGATGCAGCATGATTTTGACACATCGCCCGCAGACGGCGAGGAGGCAAAATATGTGATACCGGTGGTCGGGCGCAAAGAAATTTTATGTGATGAGCGGTTGGTGCGGCTGTTTGAGGAAAAAACAAAAGACATATACGGGAAAAGCCATACCGGCATCATCGCGTCCGGAGACGCGTTTATCGCAAGCAATGAAAAGTGTAAAAGCATCCATGCCGAGACCGGGGCTCTGGCTGTCGAGATGGAAGGCGCAGCAGTGGCACAGGTCTGCTATTTAAACGGAGTCCCTGCGGCAGTCATGCGTACCATCTCGGATAATGCCAATGACAACGGCAAAGTGGATTTCCTTACGTTTGCGGAAGAATCCGCATACAAGGTTCAGCAGCTGATGAGCCGTGTGATAGAGGCGCTTTCTGAAAAGCCGCTATAAGCGATAATAAAGGTAAAATAAATAAAGCCATTTGAGTATTAAAAATGAACCGCTTCCTGTCAAGTAGACAATCGAAATAAAAAAACGGACGGATTATTTTTTGATAAGCCGCCCGTTTTTATGGTATTGCTTGTAAAATGCAGGTATGTTATAATTTTTGAAATTTTAAGTCAAACAAATTGGCAACGAACCAAATAGTTAGTATTCGTATTGCAATAGAATGCGCCAAAAGCAAAGAGCAGCCTAAAACTCCTTGGTATACTTATAGCAGGAGGTGAGGTTATGGATTGGCAGAAGTGCATGAACCAAGCGCTTGAATATATTGAAGATAATCTGTCTGGTGAAATTGATTATTTCATAACAGCGCAGTTTATGAATTGCTCTGTGTGGGAATTTCGGCGGGTTTTCTCTTTCATGGCACAAATACCGTTGTCCGAATACATCCGTCATAGGCGATTAACTTTGGCAGCGGCGGATATTCAAAACGGAGAAAAAATTATAGACATTGCCCTGCGTTATGGGTATGAGTCGCAAGCCGCTTTTTCCAGAGCGTTCAGTCAATTGCATGGAATAGCGCCATCCTCGGCGCGCGACGAGGGGGTAACGCTTAAATCCTTTCCACGCCTGACTTTCAAATTTATTCTTCAAGGAGTGGAATCTATGGATTACAAAATCGAAAAGAAAGGAGCCTTTGATGTTATTGGCTTTAAAAGGCGCATGACAGAAGAAAACAACGCGCATTTTCACGCCATCGGTCAATTTTGGAGTGATTTTCATAGTCAAAAGCGGTGGGAAACATTGAATATGTATGATAAACACCCAAATGGAAATGACCCGAACGGGACATCACCTAAGGCTTGTTATGCATACGCCGTAACGCAGCAGGATTATGAGGCAAATGTAAGACAGGACAGCTTTTTTTATGCTATCGGCGTGGTGTATAACGGCACGGACTACAGTAAAGACCGTGAAAAATACAGCGATGAACTTGAGATAATCCATGTCCCGGCAAACACATACGCAATATTCATTATGCCGCATGATAACGAAGTCGGAGCCTTTACGGGACGTATTTTTCGGGAATGGCTTCCTTCATCGGGTTATCAATTGATCGGGAGTCCGGAACTTGAACTAAGCAGCAGTAAGACCGATGCCATTGTTTGGTTGCCGATAAAAAAATAGTCTAATAGCAGCTCTCGGTTAGCCATCATAAGCGCAAAACAACAAAACCCTCTTTAATGCGGGGGTTTTATAGGGGATGTTTTGGACGCTTAATGCACGAAAAAATGCTTATAATGTACGCAAAAAAGATTCTGTCTCTTTCCACAAGGCAATCCAATCATAGTTTGGATTCTCAAGGATAATAGAACTAATCGGTAATGACTTGATAATTTCTATTTCCATACGTTTTCGTTCTTCAAAGATTTGTACTGCGCCCTCGAAGCCTTTGATGTTATGTAATTTCCCATAAGGCGTATTTTCTGAATAATGGATTATTCCATCAATCCAATTACCATTCTCAAAAACTCTTTGTTTGGCTACACGCCCAATCGTTTCTCTGACGTTTGGTTGGGAAAGATAAATCAGGATTGGCGATAACTCCGCGACTGTCTGTATCAATGTACTAACGTGATTTTTCAATGCTTCAATATCTGCAAGACGAAGAAGCATTAGCTCTGACACATGGTTCTGCAAAAGGGCGCATTCAAACACAGTAAGCTCGTTCTTCTCTTTTGCCTGCTTGCCGAAAGCACTCCACCTTTTACGGTGTAATTCATCGAAAACATCAAATGGAACTCGGTTATCATATACCTCACGAGCCTCCATTTCTTTGAAAAAAGCTTTATCATCTGTCTTTACCTGGGTATACGAAATAATCGCATAATCATCTTCAATATGAGTGTTTTTGTCAATCTCATTTCTAAAGCTTTCGTACGGCGCAAGAACACTGTTTAGCGATTCAACAGGGATACACGCATTCCAAGCAAGGTCTGTCGGATGAAACCCGCCTTCATTGTACAGGTTGACTTTCAGTCCGCGTTTGGTATAGAGATCAGCTATTCTTTGGGCGAAAGTAGATTTTCCTGAACCTGGTATACCTTCAATCATTATAAGTTTTGTTTTCATGTTTCACCCTCTATTATATAAATATTTACGATAATCAAATTATACTGTATGAACGAGGAACCGTCAAACAAAAGGGACACGCTTGGATTCGTGTCCCTTTTCATACATTGCTGTTAGCCGCTGCCCTATACCGTTAATTTTACTGGGTTTCTCAAAACCTTCCTTATCGTAACCCGCGATAATGCAGGGGTTTTATCGGGACTGCTCTGGAAGCTCAATGCACGTAGAAAATGCTCTTAGAAATTAACTAAGGTACATGGCAGGGCGGATAATGTTTGCCTTTCAAAATCCGCTTTCCAGTTCTTCATACTGATTAAACTCGCAGAATAGATATAGCGGTAATTCTTGTATATTATTTTCATCGTTATACTCAGGCTCATACATTCGCTTCAATATAAAACCTGCGGCGGACATTGTATTCAAATAATACGAAATCGGTCTGTGATAGTGCATTGTTCTGCCCCAAAAATCCTGAACGATGGCGATATGTTTAGTGTATCCGTTTACTTTGCGGACTAATGGTTGTCCGTTTGCATCTCTGTCTGATTTACCCAAATAAAATGCCGGATGGACAATGGAAAAAAAGAACTTGCCACCAGGTTTGATAATTCTATGAAATTCTGTTATGGCGTTTTCTATGGGGTCTATATCCATTAAAACAAGGTTGCAAAACACTATGTCAAACTCGCCGGCTTGATAAGGAAACTTGTCGTGTAAGTTTACAATGTCAAATTTATAAGACGGGTATTCTGATTTGGCAATTTCAATCATATTGACAGAACCATCGCTCCCGGTTACATCTGCGCCTTTCTGTGTCAAAAGGTGAACATACTCCCCTGCTCCACACCCGGCGTCAAGGATTTTTAGGTTTGTAATATCTTTTAGGCAATTAGATATAAATTCCTTACAAAAACGGGAGTTAGGCGAAAAAGCGTCAAAATTAGTATATGGTACAGCCGCTTTGTTCCAACAATCCATGGATATATCCAATCAAAACATCTCCCATTACAATAAATTTCGTTTTTCGGCGGGAGCAAGCCCACACCTTGCATTTACGCATTTAATAGAAATAATCTACAGTAACCATATTACATTGACTGAGCAATTACTGTCAAGCAAAAAGGGACGAGCACGAATCGACCTGCACGAATCGATTATTTTACAAACATTACCTGTTTGCCACTGCCTTGAATTTTTGATTTACTGAGTTTCGAAACCTTCCTTATCGCGACCGCAATAAGAGGTGGTCTGAAAAGGTTTTACCCGCTCGTCATTGCCGTAACCCAGCATGGCTTGCATAGCATAGATTAAAATCATGAGGCAAAAACCACTGTTGATGCCACGGAAGCGGTTTTCAAACGCTCTGATTCCACCGGGTTATAGGAAAACTCTTTTCGAAGGACATTCTCGTCGCGCATGGCGGCAACAAAATTAGTGATGACAGGGTGTGTTCTTGGTATAGCGTAGTAGGACAGCAACCGGGCCGCCGTTTCACCATCCTGCAGCGGAGTTTCATGGAGTACCTTGCCACGCCAGTGATCCAAACTGTGCATTCCGCTTCCGATGTAGCCGCTCGCCTTAACATATTTCAATACTTGCTGAAAATAAGGCAATTGATAAATACTATCCAATAAGTTCTCCTTATTGGTTCTACTCATATCCTTCAGGATTTCTTTTCTGAGCCGATACTGTATGACTGGGCCAGCCTTGTCCAGCAAGAAATCAATTGATTTAGAAAGATCCATATTTACTCCCTGATTCCTTTCCATTATTTGGACACATATGAATCCGGCCTTGACTCCCTTTTTTTGCCTGCCTGATAATCCTTTGTGAGAATCGCATACATCACGCAGTCGCGGATGCCCGGGCTGCCATCCGCTTTGACAACAGAAATGCCGCCAAGGGGTGAAGGGCCTTCTTCCTTGAGTATAATTGCTCAGTTATAAAAGCTGGAATTTGGTACTGTTTGATCCAGTCTGAAAGGACAGTCTTCCTGGTTTCGACGTTGTCGTGGCAGGGCCAGGTCAGATATTTGGTTACACAGGAATCGGACGCCCAGTTTTCATACATGGCGACGGCATCTTCCCGTTCAAACCTTCTCAGAATCAGCCGATTCGTTACAAGTGTTTTTGTTCCTGAATGCTCCACATGGACGCTTACTCATCGATTTTTTACAGAAATGAAACGTTGAAAAGAAATAAATTCTATCTTAACACAGTGAACGGTTGATTGCAACCGCAAACCGTGGCAATCAACCGCCGGCTACCGGCGGAGGAAAGCGGCTGGACGCGCATCTCCACCAACAGGAGCATGGCATAAGACGGCGATATAAGATGCCAAACCGCTATTGCAAGGAAGCTGAAAAAAGAATATAATAAATTGCTGCCGCATGACCGGTTCAGATACTCTGTGACAGTTTATTTTAGGAATAGTAAGGATGGTAAACGGATGAAGAAAATCAGCAATGGCAAGGTCAGGGAGATTTATGAGGTGGATGAGCACTCACTTATGATCGTCGTGTCGGACAGGATTTCAGCCTTTGACTTTATTATGCCGGAGGGGGTCCCGGACAAGGGGATTCTTTTAAATAAGCTTTCCGAATTCTGGTTTGACTATGTGACGGATATCATCGGAAACCACATTATCACCACCGATTATTTGGAATATCCCGAGGAGTTTCGAAAAGAGGAATTTCGTGGCCGCAGCATGCTGGTAAAAAAACTAAAAATGCTTCCCGTGGAATGCATTGTACGCGGATACATCACCGGATCGGGCTGGGAGGAGTATAAAAAACAGGCGGCATCTGCGGCATACCGCTTCCGACGGGCATGCAGGAATCGGAAAAATTCGAAACCCCGCTCTTTACGCCGTCGACAAAAGCCGAGCTTGGCGAGCATGATGAGAATATTTCCTTTGAAAAAGCGGCGCGGATTTTAGGCGCTGAGCTTGCGGAAAAGGTCAAAGAAAAAACAATTGCCATATATTCCAAATGCGCCGATTACGCATTGACAAAGGGGATTATACTGGCCGATACAAAATTCGAATTTGGACTTGATGAGAATGGCAAGCTGATTCTCGGGGATGAAGTGCTCACGCCTGATTCCAGCCGTTTCTGGGATCTAAGCAAATATGAAGTCGGTCGCGGACAGGAAAGCTTTGACAAGCAGTACCTGCGCGACTGGTTGAAAGAGAACGGATATAAAGACCGTGCCCCCGATAAACTGCCGCAGGAGGTCATTGGCATCACACGGGGAAAATATCTTGAGGCCTATGAGCGCCTGACAGGAGAGCTTTTGGCTCTGTAAATTTCCAGACACAGTAAAACCCGGAGGGACCCCCCTCCGGGTTTCCTTATATTGGTGATTGTTAAGTCGGATTGCATAAGATATAGTAGATCCCTTTGTTGGAAAGGGAGAAATCCTGCCCCGGATATTTTTATTCGCGATAAGTGACTAAAACCGTTTTTTCCAATGGTAGAATAAAATAGAAATCAGTCGAAAAAAGGAGAAATTTTGTACCCTTTAGAGAGGAGCTCCGCCGGAATGAATTTACCGATTGAAAAGAGACAATTTGGCGCTGAAGAATTGCTGACCGGTGTCCCTTTGCATGACGCTGTTCAAGACGCGGTTAATATGCGCCGGAAAATAACAATTCCGTGGTGTCTTAGACAAAAAAGACTGTGGTGCATATTGCTGTTGCCGCTTACGTATCTGATATCCCAGGCGGCCATGTGTTTTCCTTCGGTTACAGAAGCGGTTTATTCCCGGGGCATTTATCCGGTTTTTTCATTCTTATTCGGTTTTCTTACCTCTCTTCTCCCGCGCTCTGTTTCGGAAACCATGATTTTCCTTTTGCCGGTTTTCTTCCTTGTCTGCCTTAGCCGCAGCATATACCGGATTATCCGGAAGAAATCCGAAAGAAAGCAATTACTGCTTCGGTTGGTTTCATCTGTACTGTGTGCGGTATCCTGTACCATTTTTGCCTTTACCGCTTTCTGCGGGCTCAATTACAGTCGTGAGACTTTTGCTGTGAGCAGCGGACTTGCCGTGACACCGTCCTTAGCGGAAGAGTTGCAGGAGTTATGTATTGTGCTCGTGGCCGAGGCCAACGAACTGCGCGCGCAGTTGCCGGAGAACGCGGAAGGCGTTATGGTTTCGGGCTTTGCAAGTATCGATGAAGCAGCCGGCTTTGCCCGGTCCGCTTATGGAAAGCTTGCCGAGCAATATCCATCCCTTTCAGGGTATACGCCGCGGCCAAAGCCTGTGTATTTTTCAAATGCCATGTCCTATCTCAATATCACCGGAATTTACATACCGTTCTTTTTTGAAGCCAATGTCAATGTGGATGTTTCCACATATTCCATTCCTGCCACAATGATGCATGAGCTCTCTCACTTTAAAGGCTATATGCGCGAGGAAGAGGCGAATTTTATCGCTTATCTCGCATGCCGGGAAAGCGGGAACGCTGAGTTTGCATATAGCGGAACGATGCTTGCCTTGCAAAACAGCCTGAATGCACTGTACAAATCCGATCCCGAGCGCTACTCGCAGGTTGCCGTGCTGATTTCCGATGCCGTGCAGCGTGACCGCGCCGCAAACAGTGCCTACTGGCGGCAGTTTGAAGGCCCCGCAGCAAAGGTTTCCACCCGTGTCAATGATGTTTATCTCAAAACAAACCGTCAGTCGGAGGGTGTACAAAGCTACGGTCAGATGGTGGATTTGCTTTTGGCGGATTATCGTCAGAATATAAGCCGGTAAAGCGAGCTGCTATGAGGTTTACATATATGTACCGCGCGATGCTTACAAAAGCACCGCGCGGTACCATTTTTTACTTAACAACACCCTATAAACAGCGAAACAGGATTTGGATACCGCCGTGTGCGGCTCAGGAGGCCAAAAAACATTTACATGCGCGTCAGTGCGTAAAGGATTCCAGTAAGCTATTGTCAATACCGAATTTCTTTGCGCAGTCCAGCAGCCCCTCATAAATCTCTTCACGAGAATAATCGGCGGACTCCAGCATATGGTCGTTATAGGTGTTCAGCAGTGTATAAAATTTAAGCGCAAGATGAAAGTTACTTTCCTCCTGCATATTAAGATGCTCATACAGCAGATTCTCCGCCCGATTGATCTCTCCGCTGTCGGAAAGTCGCTTGAGTTCGTCCCAAAGCTTCATTTGATCGGCGGATTGTTCCATTTCCTGTTCTTCCTTGTCAAAAAGCTCGCTTCCTTTTTCACGAAAGCCTGTGACAACCAACAGTACATGGGTGATTTCATGGATCATGCGCAATATATAATCTTGTTTAAACATAAAACCTCCATAAAAAAGAAGACAGTGATCTGCCTTCTATTATATCAATCTATTATGTTTCGTCAAATCCGGAATGCTTATTTCAGGGACTGATAGCGCTCAACAATGAGGTTGGCCAGCTTGTAGACATCGCCCCCGCCGATGGTGAGAATCAAGTCGTTTTTACCGGCCTGTTCCATGACATAGTCGGCAATTTTCTCATTGCTTGGGAACCACACGCTGCCAGGGATTTTTTCGGCCAGGTCCGCGGTCTTGATACCGTATTTATTCGTCTCGCGTACGGCAAGAATTTCTGTCATGATCAAATGGTCCGGTATTTTCAGAACCTCGGTAAACTCATAGAAATGATTATAGGTTCTGGAATAGGTATGCGGCTGAAAAATTGCCCATACATTGTCGTAGCCCATTTTCATTGCCGAACTGAGTACGGCCTGCAGCTCGGTGGGGTGGTGGGCAAAGTCGTCGGCGACTGTGACGCCGTTAAAAGAGCCAAGGATTTCAAAGCGGCGGTGTACGCCGGAAAAACGGCCCAGAGAAGCGCATATGGAGGCGGGATCCGCACCGGCGATATGGGCAGTGGCAGCGGCGGCTACGGCGTTAAGCATGTTGTGCTCGCCCGGAACGATTAAGTTGACACGCCCCAGCGCAGTGCCGCGGTGCATAAGGGTAAAGTCCTCACAGGCGGTGTCTTCTTCATTGGTGTCGGCCGCATAATAATCATTGGTCTCACTTAGGCCATAGGTGACCAGTTTCTCAGGGGAAATACCTTTTACGCTTTTCATCGCGTTCAGACTGTCTCCGCCCACAACGATAGCCTGGGAGGTTTTTTCCGCGAAGCGGTGGAAGGAGTGGATTATGTTTTCCAGAGTTTTGAAGTAATCCAGGTGGTCGGCGTCGATATTTAAAATAACGGAAATGACCGGATCAAGCTCAAGGAACGTATCCACATATTCGCAGGCCTCGCAAACAAGCAGCTCACTTTCACCGACGCAGCTGTTGCTGCCGATGATGGGCAGCTTGCCGCCGATAATGGCGCTGGGATCCATACCGGATTCCAGTAAAATCTGTGTGACCATTGCAGTGGTGGTGGTTTTGCCATGTGTGCCGGAGATACAGATGGGTGTCTGATACAGCTTCACGATGAGGCCGAGCATTTCCGCGCGCGGCATCAGTGGAATACCGCGCCTTTTGGCTTCTATCAGCTCCGGGTTATCCGAATGCGCCGCAGCCGTAAAGACGACGAGCTCCGGGTTTTCGACGTTTTCCGCTTTGTGTCCGACTGTTACCTTGATTCCCTTGTCCCGTACGCGCTGTAGGGTATCGGATTCCCCGATATCGGACCCCGTTATCTCATAACCCTTCGTGTGCAGCACCTCAGCCATCGGGCACATACCCGAACCGCCGATGCCTACAAAATGGATTTTTTTTATAGAATGTAACATATTGTCGCTGTTATCGTTCATAATCTTTCCCCTTCAGGCTTCGGTTTCAATCTATTCATAAGTGTTACCGGTTATACTCGAAGCATTCCCTTATTATATTACGAAATCCAAACAAAATATATAGGAAAACGTAAAAAGATTCCTTAACCTGGAAAAATATTCTTATGGCTTTTTGGTGCGCGGAATTCCCTTTATTTGCTCCGGATGCTCCCGTTAGGATTTCACACATGCTGCAATTTTCCCATATTATGGAAATAACTCTGCATCCGATTACATCGAAAGGTATGCCGGAAAGGTTTGATGATAAATGTTTGGAAGATTTGCGGTCATTGGCGGAGATAAGCGCCAGCTTTATCTCGCAAAGGCGATCGCGAAGGATGGCTTTCCTGTTGTGCTGAGCTGCTTTGACCAGTTGGAAACCGGTATGCTTCTCCATATGTCCTATGAGGAGGCGGTGAGCCGGTCAGACGTTGTGATACTGCCGCTGCCCGTAACACGGGACGGCCTTGTTCTCAATACGCCGTTCAACCGAGAAAAGGTGGCGCTTGGTGATGATTTTGCCATTGTAATGAAGGGAAAACGCGTGTACGGCGGGCTGATGGAAAAGCTGTATGATACCTCTGCTTTCTATCGCAAGATAGACTGCTATGACTATTATACACGCGAGGAGCTTGTTGTGGGAAACGCCATGCTGACTGCCGAAGGCGCAGCGGCGTTGGCGGCACTGGAGCTGCCGGGTTCCCTTTGCGGCAGTAAATGTCTCATCACGGGCTTTGGCCGCGTTGGAAAGGCTTTGTGCCGTTATATGCGCGCTATGAATGCCAATATCACCTGCGCTGCGAGAAAACCAGAGGACTTGATGGCAATCAGCGGTATTGGCTGCACGCCGGTACGGTATGGTGATATCAGCGAGTGCTATGATGTCATCTTCAACACGGTGCCTTCCGTGGTGCTCACCGCGACACAGCTATCCAAACAAAACAGCGATACCATCATCTATGAGCTTGCTTCCGCACCGGGGGGCGTAGACCTGGAGGCTGCCGCGAGGCTTCATATCCAAGTGATAGGCGGGCAGTCCATACCGGGCAGGGTTTCGCCTAAAACTTCGGGCGAATATATAAAAGAGGCTATTTATAATATGATGGAGGAGTAATGAATGAAGACCCTTGGGTTTGCAATGTGCGGTTCATTTTGCACATTATCGGTGGCTTTTGATAATATGAAGCTGTTACGTGAAAAATACTCCATTCTGCCTGTTATGTCGAAGCATGCTTATGAAACCGACACAAGGTTTGGCAGGGCTGAAGACTTTATCATGCAGGCGGAGGAGATTACCGGGAATGCCGTTCGCCACACAATAGTAGATACCGAGCCCATCGGGCCGAAATCCCTTGTTGATCTGATGATTGTGGCGCCCTGTACCGGAAATACACTTTCAAAAATCGCAAATGGCATAACGGATACATCGGTAACGATGGCGGTGAAATCCTCGCTGCGTATCGGGATACCGGTGGTTTTATGTGTTGCGTCAAACGACGCCCTCAGCGCGTCCGGTCCCAGTCTTGTCAAGCTGATGAATACAAAAAACATCTATTTTGTGCCGCTCAGCCAGGATGATTCCGTCAAAAAGCCGACCTCGCTGGTGGCGGACTTCTCACTTTTACCGCAGACCGTTGAGGCGGCTTTTAAAGGAATTCAGATACAGCCGATTTTGAATGTCTAATTCAGAAAAAGTAAGATTGTCGCAAAAAATAAATTAATCCGGCAGTCTGAGTTCACTTCTGACTGCCGGATTTTTTTGCCGGGCTTGTACATCGGTTCTGTATCAAGGGCGCTAAATATGTCGGAATTGATTGCCAACAATACGACGGTATGGTATGATGATGCATATGATAAAAATAAGGTGGTAAAAAATGCTTTATTGTACCAAATGCAGTGCGCTAAATGTTCAGGGCACGGATAAATGTGCCGGATGCGGCAGCCACAAGTCCTTACGGGAGGTGGACGCGGGCGACTATGTCCGGCTGCATAACGCGGATGAATACACCGCTGGGCTTTTAGTGAAAGATTTTGACGCAGCGAATATTGCGCACCGCATCGAACCTATGCAAAACCGAGGTTTTTCCCAGCTTTACAACAGTGAGGTTATGCCTACGGATAAAAGTGTCTATGTCCGCTACGCCGATATGGAGCGGGCAAAGGAGCTTTCCGCCGCATTGAAGGAGAGAATAAAAGAAGAGCTGGGGTCGTCTGCCGAGGACAATATGTCTCCCAGAAAACGGTTGGTAATTCAAATCGTCTCCGTCGCGCTGTTTTTAATACTGATCATAGTGGTGGTGCTTTTGTCCGATTTCTTTGCCAATAACCTGAAGGAATTTATTGAAGGGCTCTTTGGCGGTTGAGAATCCGTATGATCTGATGACATTCATGTGGAGCCATAATAAAATACGCGGGGGCTGTTGGAGCGAAGGATCAATATGCGGTTTTATGAAAGGGGCCTTGCCGCATCGGCGATTTTTTTAAGGGAGATGTGGCAGTAGCCGCCGGGATTTTTATCGAGATAGCTCTGGTGATAATCCTCTGCTTTCGTATATTGGAACAGCGGCTTCATTTCCACAGCAACGGCGCCTTTTACAAGCGACTGCAGCGTGGTCAGTTCCTTTTGAATGATTTCACGGTCACCGTCGTCCGTATAATAGATACCCGTACGGTACTGTGTGCCGATGTCTCCGCCCTGCCGGTTGACTGCGGCGGGGTCAATGGCTTCGAAAAACCGTTTCAGAAGTGCGCCAAGCGGCAGCACACTACTGTCATAGCAAACTCGCACGGTTTCGGCATGTCCGGTATCATTCCGGCAAACCTCTTCATAGCTTGGGTTTTCTGTTTTGCCGTTTGCATACCCGGCCTCGGTTCCGGTGACGCCGGGTATATTCGCGAGATACTTTTGCAATCCCCAAAAGCACCCGCCTGCAAGATGGATTTCTTTTATCATCATACGCCTCCTTGATTCACCGCTGTTTGCAGCGTTTCTTTTTTGAAATAAATAATCCCACTTCTTTTGGAATGACAATCGAGCCGTCCCGTTTCCTGATGGTCTCAAAATAATCGTACATGCCCTCAAGGTCGCTTTCAGGGAAAGAAGCGATGGACAGCACAGATGTGAGCCAATCCATTAAATCCTGTGTTTTTGTGATGGAGAGGGAATCGATATAGTCCCGGCGCTCTGTCTGCTCAAAATGCGGCTGCAGCAACTCCGCTCCGTTTTGCAGGTTGAAGGAATAGGGGGAGAGGAACGCTGTGGTATCCGGATGAAGCGCGGCTATGGCGCTGTGCAGGTAAGGCTGCATGCCTGCGCTGCCGTTGGTGACGCAGTAGAAGATACCTTCGTCCGCCAACACGCGCCGCACCTGCGAAAGGGCCTTATCCAGGTTGGGAACATGGTAAAGCATATGATTGGCAATCACGATGTCAAAGCTTCCGTCCGGACAGGGGATATTTTGAATGTCAATGGACTGAAAGCTTACATTTGAATGAGAGGCATATTTTTCCCGGGCGGCTTCCACCATGCCGTCGGAATAATCGGACAGGGTCAGGCGGCAGCCTTGCGGCAATGTGCCAATACGGCCTTTCCACTGTATGGCGTTTCCGCAGCCGAGCTCCAGAATGCGGCAGTTTGGAAAAAAGCGGTATTGCTCAAACAGCCAAGGGAAAAAGCCCTGCTTATTTGTGCTGTTTTTGGCGTGAAACTGTGTGCGGATTGAAAGCCCTTTGTCGTCTCCATACTGTTTTTTCAGGTTTTCCGCCTCTTGCATCGCTCTCATCATGATGACCTCCCATTATTTTTAAGCCCATATTATAACGCGAAATAGGAAAACGGGCAAGTATCAATGCAGTGTCTCATGTGGATTAGCCTCGGCATTTATAGACAGCCCATAGATTCCGATTCAGGACAGTGTCGATTTTACGCGTGCGGCGAAATCATTTCAAAGGGTGGGCGTTTTTATAAACCATAACGTAAGAAGCGGCTGTTGTCATTTAAAAAGCAGAGCAAAAACCGTGAAGGTTTTCCGCTCTGCTTTTTTAGGCATTTAGAATAGATGTTTCAGAAAATCGCCTGTTCTTCCAACTCCTGATACAAGATGAAGCCATATTTTTATTACAACCGTTTGGCGCTGTGATGATGGACATAGATATCCCGGTTTCCCCATATATGGATAGGCTTCTATATAGGTATAGCCCTATTCAGCGGCG
>Ga0153939_1000109_pt1 | contig 27758 bp, 23 predicted proteins | sample TSNJ023MetaG_FD_104734 | JGI IMG/M metagenome (GOLD analysis project Ga0153939, IMG submission 104734) | Attine ant fungus gardens microbial communities from New Jersey, USA - TSNJ023 MetaG | ecosystem: Host-associated > Fungi > Mycelium > Unclassified | place: USA: New Jersey, Brendan T. Byrne... | reverse complement strand
TTTTTTTTTTTTTTTTGTTTTTTTTCTTGGGTTTCTTTTTCTTTTTTTTATTTTTTTTTCTTTTTTTTTTAAACTTTTTTTACTTTTTAAATTTTTTTTTTTTTTTTTCCTTCAAATTCTGTTTCAGTAGTCTCCGGCCACTCTGGCCACTGCTCCTGTCTATGATCAATAAAGACCCTCAGGTACTGTTCTAGTTTTTAATTGATTTTCTCCATCTGTCTATCTGTTTGAGGATAATAGGCTGTTAACAGCTTTGTCTAGATTCTCAACAATTGGTTCAACTCTCTTATTATCTCTACTACAAATTGTATTCCTCTGTTTGATATGATACTTTCTAGAAGTCCATGCAATTTCCAAATATAGTCTCTAAACAGTCTAGTGAGTTCTTCTACTAATGTTTTTTCTATAGTTGGTATAAAGTAAGCCATCTTACTGAACCAATTACAAACTACTAAAATTGCATTATAGCCTTATGCCAAAAGTAGCTTGGTAATGAAGTCTACTGAAATATGACTCTATGGCTTTTCTAAAATTGTATTGGATATTAGTTTTTCTACTAGGATCTCAGTTTTATTTTTATATTGTTGACAAGCATTGTATCTCTCTACATATCTCCCCATCTTCTTTGTCATCTCTAGCCATCAATAGTTTCTTGTAACTAACTCTGTTGTCTTTTATCTTCCTCCATGTTCTTCTACTAGTGTATTATGATATAAGTGTATCACTTTTCTTTTTAGTTCTTCTTCTAGGACATATATTTGTTCTTCTTTTATGATTAGCCCTTCTTTAACCATTTATTTTTTTATCTCAGTGTTTTCATTCTTATTTTCTTTAGTTTTTTCACTGCTTTTACTACCTTTTTATGTTTTTTCTGTGCTTTCTTGATCTTTTTCCTTAGATTATTTTTCTTTACTAATATTTTCATCCTTTTTATCTACCCTGGCTTGATTAGCATCTGGTCTTGGTTGTTGTTTTTCACCCTCTCCTACTAATCTAGTTTCCTGCTCAATTTATTTGCCTTTTCTATACTCTTCTCTGGGATGTGCTTAAGAGTGAAGTCAAACTGTAATAAATACAATACCTATCTAGTTTGTCTTTGGTTTAACTTTTGACTAGTCATAAAGTATTAGAGGTTTTTATAGTCCATCTAGAATTCAAACTTTACTTTCACCCCTTTCAAGTAGTACCTCTATGATTTCAAACACTAAATTACTGCTAGTATTTCTTTATCATAGATTTCATAGTTTTATTTAGTTATATTTAATAACTTAGAGATAAAGGCAACCAGTTTTCACTTTTTATTCCTACATTTTATCAATAGTACCCCTCCTGTCACATAGTCTGAGATATCTGTTTGCACTCTCATTTCCTTATCTAAATCTGGGATAGCTAAGACTAGCTCTATTATAAATATTTCTTTTAATCTCCTAAATACTTTTCTCTACTCTTTTCTCTACCTCCACTTTTCCTCCTTTCTGACTAGTAGGTGCAAAAGGGCTGCAATCCTAGCAAAGTTCTTAATAAATTGTCTATAGTAGTTTGCAAACCCTAGAAACTTTTGCATTTTCTTTATATTTTTTGGTACTGGCTAGCTTAGAACTTCATCTACTTTCTTCTTTTGTATTTTCACACTCTAATGTCCAATCACTACACCTAGGAATTCTATCTCTTTTACTTTTTACCAACACTTTTCTGGTTTGACAAACAGGTTGTTTTCTTTCAGCCTCTTCAATATCTTCTCTACCAGCTCATCATGCTCTTTTTTAGTGTCCATGACTACTATTATATCATCAATGAATGTTGCTGTATTTCTTTGATTGATCATATCTTGGAATAGATTATTCATCATGGTCTGAAAGATGGCCAGGGAATTTGTTAGTCTGAAATATATGACTATTAGTTCATATGTCCTAATATATGTTATGAATGCCACCTTTTATTTATTGTCTTCCTTGATCCTCACATTATTGTATCTCTATTTAAGATTAAGTTTTGTGAACATCTTTTTTTTTACTCCATCTAGGATATCTGCAATTAGAGATAAAAGGTATCCATTCTTTACTATTTACTGATTTATATGGTAATAGTTTTGTACCATTTTCCTCTTTCTATCCTTCTTTGCTACAAAATGGACTGGTGAGGTTTGTGGCAGTTTTGATAGCCAAATATATCCCTTTTGTAGTTGATCCTCCATGAATACTTGTATCTCCTCTCTTTTCTCCCTTGACAGTGAATACATTTTCCCTTTCCTTGACACAAATCTCTCTTTCAACTCTGTTGCATGGTTCTATAGCTTTCTAGTGGGTACTCTTTCTGATTCTTCCTTTCCAAATACCTTTTTCTACTTCTAGAATCTCCTAGATACCAATTTCTCTACTGTTTTTTCTTCTTTTATCTTTCTTATTTATCTTTTCTCTTGTATTTCTTGCTTCCTCTTTCTATATATCAGTAGACACCATGTCATTTTTACCTCTCCTTTCTTCTAGTCAATCTCTGGGTTATAGGCAGCTAACTATAGCATATCCAATATCATCTCTGTTTTTCTCAAATTGTATACATCCATTTCTTTAAAGAACATATTGCACTCCACCTGATGAATAATTGCTTCTTCTACATTTATAGTCCCATCCATATTTTGTACCAGCAGGGGTTTTTTTAGTTTTTCTAGCTTAAATCCCTTTTCTTTTACAAACTTTGTGTTCATGAATAGGCCTGTTGCCCTACTATCCAATAGTGCTTTTACTATTATCCCTTTATGATTTTTCAGTTTTTCCAACCCTACTTTCATCCACACTTCTTTTAGTAACTGTAGTATATGCCACACATCTTTCACTTTCTCAATATTACCTTGACAAGAAACTTTATTTTCTAGCTTTTCTAGACACAATATACTGTACATATTTGAGGAGACCAGCTAAAAGCTCTTCTATTGTCTTTTGCTAACTCTTGTGATATTTTTACTACTCTCTCCTTTCTTCTCTTTCTTTGCCAATAGTTTTTGGCTATATGGTCTCACTTTCTACATATATAGCACATCCTATCTTCCCCTCTTTCTCTATTGATATCCATTGCATTGGGGTCTTTTATTAGCCCCTATTCCTTTTAATTGTTCTATGCTTCTCCTTTAAAGTTCTAGTCCTCTTTCCTTTATACAATCTGTCCTCTTCTTCCTTTATATGATTCTTTACTAAAGCCTCCCCTAGGCTATATATTTCTCTATGGGTGTACTGCATTTTTCTCTAATATTCTCTCTTGTGCTTTACTCTGCCTTTGGTTTCTATTCAACCTTTCTTACCATTTTTCTATTGTGCTAGAGAGGCTTTTTGCCTCTGCTAGCCTCCTCTTTGTTAGATTTGGAACAAAACTCCTCTAATATACAGGAAATGGTGCCTAAGACAACATACTGAAGCCACCAATTACTATCCAGTACTACTATTTTAATTTCAATCGCTTCCACCAACTACTACCAATTTCTGCCTACATCCACCAACTAACCTTTTACTACACCCACTATAGACCTGGTAATAACCACGCTATAGTAGATAGAACTAGTAATTAGATTACCAAGTATCTAAAAAAAAGAGTATAAGAACCCTAATAAAATGGAAGAAACCTCAAACATTAACTAGTAAGTCAATAGCTGAGATAATTAACTTACTTTTGTGTTATGGACTCTGGCTCTAAGCACTAATAACCCCAAAAAAAACACTTGAACAAAATACTTTAGTACTATGTCATACCTAGCAGAACCTATATCTACTTTTGCAAATGAAGACAAATTTGATAAAACCAATTGGCTGTTCTAGAAACAAATGATCAAAGTAGCAGCAATCTCAAGGGGTATATATAGATATCTTGATAGATCTATAAAGCAACCATTATTAGCATTTATATCAACAAAACCACCTATAGAAATCCTATAGAATTCTGACTTATTGTCTCTAAAAGAATAGACCATTTGTAATGTCTGGATACTTGGACTACTCATGTTCAATACCAAGAATCCTATAGGTCAAGGAATTAATATTGACAGCACTACTGCACAAGCTTAAACATCATACATTGACAACTATGAAAAGGCATTAAATATAGCTAGGTTGAATACTAAGCAAAACCTACAAAATATGATATATACTGACAACTTTGACTTTGATAACTACATTACTAGCATGCAGAACAAATGGTTGAGTGCAAAAGCTCTAGAGACTAATATTTCAGATCAGAATTTCAAGAACATTGTCATAAACTCACTATTGAGCTCATGGAACTCTGCTATAGCTACACTCTATAATATCAATATGACATCTTCAGAAGCTATCTTTAGACTTTAGATCTGGAATACAAGAGTTAAGAGAAACTATTCCACTTATATAGAATAGAGTACTATAGTATTGCAAACAGAGACCCCAAGACAATGACCAAGAACCTCTCTTATCTGCTCAAATCCCAAATATAAAAAACAAGGTTATACTATAGAGATGTGCTACTAGAAGGGAGGTGGAAAGGAGGGGCAGTTCTTATTTGGTTTTGGCAAAAGAGAAGAAATTAAAGAAATGATAATAGGTACTAAACAGAGAGATTTCAAATTTGGCACTACAGCTAATACAGCTACTACAGAAAAGAAAGGAAATAAACCAGTCTTTGCTTTAATGATGACAAATGACAACAAACTCAAGGTACTCACCACTCTATTCCCTGAAGAAACTTCATTTCCTAACAAAAACTCGACCAATAGCTCTAGACAAAAAGTTGAACAGAAACTTGACAAAATAGGGATAAGAGTAGATAGAAAAGCACTTGAAGAGCACATTATTTGTTGTACAGAATCAAATAGCGGAATAGAGGCTCTTACCTTACTAGACTCTGGAATAAATAACTATTGTTTTATTAACTGTTTATCATTTATATCATATACCCCAATAAGCCAACCTATTACTGGACTAACAGCTAGAAAGAGGGCTACTTTCAACATTATTAGTAGAGGAGATGTTATCTTCAATGCAATGGTAGGAGGTATTAACAGAAAAGTAACTCTGAAAGGTGCATTACATATATCTAGTCTAAGATCAAATCTTATTTTAATATTACTTCTGGGAGTAAAAGAAATTAGCATCAATTTTGACTAAGATAGAGTAACTGTAAAGCTACCAAGCAGAATTTACTATATATGTAAGAAGAATATGGGAAATAATGGCACTAAATAAGCATAACAAAGCTTCACCTAATTATGACTAAAATTTATCTAATAGCACTCTCTTTACTCAAATATTCCAATAAATTCATTAAAAATTAGAAAAAATTCAGGAAAAATTGGAAAAAAAAGGCAGAAAATTAGAGAAAGTATTGGAGAAAAGAAGTATAGCATACTGCAGACTATTGGAGGAAAGGAGTGTAGTGCAGTGCAGACAATACTATTGGAAGTTATTAGAGGAAAGCAGTATAGTGAACTGATAACTATTAAAGGAAAATAGTATAGCAGACTATATATAGTACTACTTACTTTACACACTAAAAACAAGACTACTGGAGGAAGAGAGTATAGTGTACTGTAGTGCATATACAAGACTACTTACTATTATACTTATATAGACTGTTGGAGAAAGAGAGCGCAGCAATCTAACAAATAATATAGTGTTAACTTCACTCAGAATTAGTAGAGGGTTCAAGTTGGACTAGAGGTCCAGATGAAAATTTTATCTATTATATATATGAAACCAAATATAAAAATGATATCTACTAATTAATTGTACCTAATTATTTCTATACCTTTTCTTTTTACTCAAAAATACAATAAATTTATTAAAAATTAGAAAAATCAGGGAAAATTGGAAAAAAAAATTGTGATTTATTTTATTTTTTTCTTTTATTTTAAAAAATTTGAAAACAGTAAATTCAATTATCACAACCCTTCTCTTTTCATATTCAACCCAAATTGGATGTATGGGAGTAAAACAAATATATACAAATATACAGTAATAGTACTATGCCAGCTCATTAACTTTTTTGTCTTCAATTACTATTCCCTGTTCTCCCTCTTTGCTCTTTTATCTCTCTACTTTTTCTATACCTTGACTAGATACTAGATCCTAGGTATAAAGGGGACAATACTCTACAACTATAGTATAGGGCATGATTGGTATGACTAGGCTCAGATCTACCTTTCTAGACAAACTGTTTTCTTGAGCAGTGCTACAGTAATATATCTATATATCTTTTTATTAGTAATCTGGTACTTGGGGTTCATTGTAATCCTTATATGCAAAGGAATAACAACTGCTTTTTAAAAGAGTTATTTAGAGTAAGAATTTCCTTTTTAGAAGTAATAGTATATCTTTATTCTTAAAATAGTTATAAGTGAGACAGTAAGATTATTGTGAGAGATGGATTTTGTTGAAAAAGAATATTGAGCTAGAAAAGCTAAGAAGCAAGCACAATAATATGTGGTTATTTCAGAGAACCATCAACTATCTGTTTTGCTTCAAAATGTTCCTCTAGCTTCTATTTGGAATAGAGATAGGAAAAGAGAAAGAAAAAGATTTTACTTGACTTCTATATATATTTCACAAACTCTTGAGAATGTCATACTTGATTTATATAGATGTCAACTTACTGGGCAACAACAAAGGACCATCCAGGAACCTAGAGCATATATCACAACAGTAGAAGCTGGAAGACAGAAACAGATGGAAGAGGTTCAAATTAATCAAATAATGGAGGAATGGAAAAATGAAGATACAAATGTTCTTGATTATAAAGAGTAATAAATTTTTGAAAATGATAGAGATAATAGAGACCTAAATGTGGATAGGAATATGCAAGAAAACATTCTAAGAGTTGTAAGTAACAAATTTTATTAATTATTGATAAATGAATTCTAATTAGATATTATAGGATGTTAGAGAAGGAAATATTCAAGAACTTGATATAGAAGATAATATGATTCAGGTATGTTGATTTGTGCTCAATAAAATTCTATATTCTTATAAATTATCAGGATTAAGAAGCTGTTGATATCCTATTACCTGTTTCTCATCCTGTATTTTATCTATCTGCTAAACAGCCATTTTTGGAGGCTAATATACAGTATAGCAACTTGGGCATGCTAACTGTTATCTGTTCACTATCATGTTCTCTACTTTGAGTGTGAAAAACTTACTTCCTCAAGGATCAATCATCCCAAGTTTGGCATGTGCTGTTTACAGATCCAATTGCCTTTTCTCCAACCATTTACTGGAATCCTCCACAATTACTTAACTAGAGATGATTATTTCTCAAGAGAATTTTACAATAATATATGATAGTATAATGCAGTATTTGCTATGACTTCAGAAGGAGTCAAAATCAACAACTCAGTCACTAGGCAGTTAGGCCCCTACTGTTTTAAAATCCAGGGAGAGCTTTATTATCTCACTGGTGCTCTCTTTTCTTATGCTGATCAGACTCTAATGTATATACAAATCTATATCCTTGACATAGCAGAATAGCTTAATATCAGAAGAGCCAACAACAATAATCTGGATCCTGTGGTAATAAACAATATTCAGACAATGCTTCTGGATAGTCATTCATATATTGGCCAGTACCATTATGTATATAAGCTTATTAGGGGCAAACCAGCAGATGAACAGTAGGAGGTTAGGATTAGATTGCATATAGATCTACAGCATGATCAACAAACTCACAATCTGTCTACTGCTAAAGAGATTGCAGTTATTATTTCTGAGAAAAGAGTCCATTATGCAATAAATAATAGGAATATGGTATTATAGGCAAGAGGAGGATAGCTTGAGCATATAAGCTAGAACAGTCCTTTATATGCTACTCTTCATTATGTTCTGTTGTTTTCAAAGGAGGAGAATGGATAGTACCCAAGAATTCCAATTTATGGTGCTCAACTAAGAGAATGAGAGGAGAATAGAAGACAGAGAAATGGAAAGGAATGGGCTTGCTCACAGGTGGTCTCTGATACATACTACTATGTCTATTATCTTCATATCAGAGATGGTCCTCAGCTACCTCTCTTCTATGGTGGAAAGCTATTTTAGTAGTTTGTTGTTAATACATAGGCAAATTATGAATAGAGGAAACTCAATTGGGCTAGGACACATTAATATACTTTCAGATCAGAGCTCTACCAGGGACTACAGGATGCTGCTGTACATGATAGGTATGATAGAGAAGATATTAGATATTTGGAACACAAACTTATTCTTCCTTCTTCTTATGTGGGGAGTTCCAGGTTTATAACTTAGTTGTTCCAGGATACTATGGCCATTTGCAGGCATTTTCACAAACTAGATCTATTTCTTACTATGACTACTAATCCCAAGTGGCCAGAAATTGTTCAAAGTCTTTTTCCTAGACAGGCAGCTACTGATCATTCTGATATTGTATCATAGATCTTTGAGCAGAAGAAGAAAGTGCTCCTCAGGCTGATTGATAATGGCTTCTTTGGTACTGCAGTAGCTTATATTTACACTATTGAGTTCCAAAAAAGAGATCTTCCCCATATTCATCTACTCATCTTTCTTCATCCTTAAGATCATATTTGAGATTCTTATCATATAAACTCTATGATCTCAGCTCAACTATCTGATTCTCAGCTCAATCCTCTTCTCTATACAAAAGTCACCAAGTATATGTTGTATGGTCCATGTGGTGTTGATAATCCCCAAGCCAAGTGTATGGTCAATGAACAATGTAGTAAATACTTTTCCAAAGACTATAGAGAGAGAACAGATTGGACTGAGGACAGTTACCCACTCTATGCTAGGCCTGACAATGGCTTGGTTTTTGAATGCAATGGAACCAGGTTTACCAATCAATATATGGTTCCTTACTGTCCTCAACTTCTTCTTCTCTTTGATTGTCATATCAATATAAAGGTTCCTGCTGCATTGGGAACTATCAAGTATCTCAGCAAGTACATCTATGAGGGTCCTGATAGAGCAACTGTGGAGATTAGTGATGGGGTGCAGGATGAGATCAAAGCACACTTGGATGGTCAGTTTATCGATCCAATAGAAGCTTGCTAGAAAATCTTTGAGTTTAATATACATGGAGAGTCACCAGCTATCCAATATCTTCCTGTTCATTTTTCCAATAAACACTATGTTGACTTTTATGCACACCAGACTGTCAATGAAGTATTAATTAGGCAAAATGTAGAAAAGACTCAGTTTACTGCTTATTTTGATTATAACTCTGTACATGATGATAGTTTGGGTCTTACCTACTGGTAGTTCCCTCAATACTATACCTGGAATGCTAAAGCCAAGTCATGGCATCCAAGACAGTATGCCAAGGTAATTGGAAGAATGTACTTTGTATCACTATCCAAGGGAGAGTAGTTTTTTTTACAACTTTTTTTGATTATGTTTAAAGGTAGAAAGAATTGGGAATATCTGAGGACCTGGAATAGCCAAGTGTTTATCTTATTCAAGGAGGCATGTATGGCAAGAGGATTACTGGAGGATGATCATGAGTGGAGGATTTGCTTGGAGGATGATCATGAGTAGAGGATTTGCTTGGAGGAAGCAATTGTAATATAGTCTGGAATAGCATGTTGTTGGTTGTTAGTAGTAATCTTGCTAACTGATGAAGTAGCTGAGCCTTATATTCTCTGGGACCAATTCAAAACTGGACTATGTGATGATATCAAGCACAAACTATGTCAAATGAACTACTACCAAGCTGACTAGAAGATACCAGAGAATGATATTTATGATTATGGCCTTTGGATCTAAACAGAATATTGGTAGGAATGGGAAGAAGTCTTGTTGAGTTTCCATCTATGCCTCTTCTATAGTAAGAGTGGAGTTACAGAATACCCAATCCTCTCTTACAGGCTGAGCAGTATGATGCAGATGAAATGGCAACTTTGGTAAATAAGCAGAGAGCAATCTTCAACCTTGAATAAGCTGCTGCTTTTGATGCTGTCTTGGAGTCTATTATCAACAATCAGGATCACATTTTTTTCATTCATGCTATTAGTGGTTGTGGAAAGACTTTTCTTTGTAATACTATTGCTGCTGAGGTTAGAAGAAGAGGACAAGTAGCATTGTGTATGGCATCATCTAGAATTGCTGCTCTTTTGTTGGATGGAGGAAGAATATCTCACTCACACTTTAAGATTTCTATTCCTATTCATGAAGACTCTGTGGCTGGACTCAAGTGTAATAGTTATACGTTTCCAGTCATCCAATAGACCAAGGTTATTATGTAGGATGAAGTTCCTATGCAGCATAAGTATGCTATAGATGCTGTTGATCAATGTTTTAGAGATTTACTTGAAGTAAGTGTTAACTTGGACTTAGTACCTACTAAATTAACATATTGTTTAGAATGATCATCCATTTAGTAAAATCACTATGGTATTTGGTGGAGACTTTTGTCAGACTTTGCCTATTGTGCCTGGAGGAATATGTCAACAAGTGGTGGCAGTATTTTTTTGTAGAGGAAATTTGTGGAAAAACATCAAGTTCTTTTATCTCGGACATAACATGTGCTTAGGCCATTCTGAAGCTAATGATCATCATACTCAGTGGTTATTGGAAATTAGTGCTGGTACAACAATAGATGACAGTGAAATAATTCAAGTTTCTCAGTCTATGCTTTGTACTGATCTCAACACTCTCATTAACAGAGTCTATTCAAGGATTAGCCATCAAGGGGTTAAAGATGACCAGTACTTTTTGGATTGCATCATTCTCTGTTCTAGAAATGATGAAGTATACAATATTAATAAAGCTATTCTTCAACAGTTTAATCCAGAGCCAAATACAGAGGTCCATATGCTGAGAAGTATGGACTCTGTGTCTGAGGAAGATGGAATGCACCATGCTTATTCTGCAGAATTCCTTTAATAACTTAATACTGGTGAATTACCTCCTGCTTTACTTTGTCTCAAAGTTGGCTGTTCAGCTATCTTGCTAAGAAACTTGGATCCAGGAGAAGGACTTTGTAATGGGACAAGAATGGTAGTGTTGAATATAAGAAGGAAAGTGCTCCAATGTAGGATTATTAGCAAAGATAGAAGGTTTGCAGGAAAGGTTGTGTTGATTCCAAGAATTAGGCTATCACCCAATGCAGAAACACTGTCTGTACCACTTAGGAGACTTTAATTCCCAGTTAGACTAGCCTTTGCCATGTGCTTCTCCTAACAAGGGAGGTGCTGCTTACTCTGGTGCCTTAAGGGCACCTAAAATGACAACACATGGGTCTACAAGGTACCAAGTGTTGATTCCACTTGACACTCCTATTACAGAGGTTGTTGCAGCCAATGCTGCTTCTGCAGTTGAGTCCTGTAATAGGGGCTTAGTTGAGGCTCACTCTAAGTTAAGAGTCAAGTCAGTTCATAAGGCATAGGACAGTGTCTCTATGTTGACCAACTTTGTTACATCAGCAACAGAGCTAAAGATTATCAAGCAGTAACTTAAGAAAGTTGTTGGCTTGACTGCCAGTACTGTGGTGGAGACTTGTCTGCCACAGTCCAAGTTGTTCTTGAAGATCTTAGATGTTCCTTATTGGAGAAACAACTCTTCTTTTTCCATTATACAGGCTCAAGTTGAGGCTGTTATTGCTAGCACTCCTGTCTTTGAAGGGGTAGTGCTTGCTTCTTGCCCTTGCATTATAAAGGTATCTCTAAGCTCAGACATATCTGTGATTTGGATTGACATTTAGGATTCTCAGAAGGGAACCAAGGGCAAGACCCTTATTAACCATTCATTTAACTAACTTTGGACATCACACAGCCACAGTCTGGGGACTGCTATGCATCCTGGGGTTACCCAGTGTTGCAACTGCTGGTACTGGGGACATCCTATCTACACTTGTTGTGCTCAAGGTGCTAAGTGTCAAAAGTGTGGTGGACCATATAGAGTAGAAAACCACAGGTCTATGGCTTGGTGCTGCAAAGCCAACCCTAAGTCCAACCCTTCTAGAGAGGCAACTGCAGATGGCACTCCATGCCCTCACACCTTCAAGTGTATAAACTGCAAGGGTGAGCACTCTGCTGATGATACTAAGTGTCCTTTCTGGTGCTACTGCTTTGACAGGCAGTGGCACTCTAACAAGGCTGCTGAGCTGCACACAAGCCATGCTAGCAATAGCAACATCCAACATCCTAGAGTAAGCAATCTCTGATCATGTGTAGTACAACTAAACTATGCATATATTCACAGAATGTTTGCAAGAACTATGTGCTGGTTGATACTTTTCTAGAGTCCCAAAAGGACTACTATGACATCTTTTTTATCCAGGAGCCACCCTGGAACTTTATTTGTTATGTGCCATCTACCACTCTTCTAGAAGGAAACAGAGTAGTAGGTACTCCTATTCATCCAGACTGGACCCAGGTGGTCCAGCCCCCCAAGGACTCTGAGGATGTTCCTTGAGTCATGGCTTTTATTCACTCTTGCTTGTCTAGATTTAGGTTTAGCTTGAGAAGAGATGTGATTGATCACTGTGATATTCTGCTACTGTCTTTCTTTAACAGGGGAGAGTGTTACTTTCTCATGAATGTCTACTCAGATGACTGCCAGTTAGCTGTTAAGTTTATGCTAGATCAAGTTATCAACATCTCCAACTTGCTGTACATGGGTGGGGACTTTAACATCAGAGATGTAGAGTAGAATCTGTCTGTTTCTGCTCATCCTGCAACTGGTTAGGCCTTGATAGACCTGGCTGACTCTTTTGGTCTCATGCACTCACTGCCAGCACTTCCTGTCCCTACTCACTATTTGGATACTGATGGTCATGCTAATTCAGTCATAGACCTTATCTTTTTAGGCATAAGTGTTTCTCAGATCTCATATCATATCGAGCTTGATCGTAGACTACCCTTGGATCATGCTCCCCTACTGGTTGACCTTCCTATCTCACTAGAGAACATTCACTTTAGCAAGAAGGTCCTCAAACACAATAGTAATGAAAAGAGAGCTTTTCTCTCTTCAGTCAACAGAAGGCTCCATACTCTCAACTTCTCTGATCTGGACTCAGTTGCTAGCCTGAACTCACTCTCTGAGGCTGTCTCTAGAGTATTCACTAGTAGGTCCATTACTGTTACAACTCAATCCAAGGAGTGGTGGAATGATGAGTGCACTCCTGCACTCAAGACTTACAGACACACAGGAGCCAGACAGGACTGGCACTCATTTTGCTCTGCTACAAGAAGTACTAAACAATCTTTCTTTGATGAAAGGATTGCAGAGATTGCATCTACTAACAAGTGCCTATAGGAAACTCATCATGCTCTTCCTCAGTGTTCATGGCAACTATTATATTATCAATGAATGTAGCTATATTTCCTTAATTGATCATATCTTGGAATAGGTCATTTATTATGGTTTAGAAGATGGCAGGGGAGTTTATCAGTCCAAAGTACATGATTATTGGTTTATATGCCCTAATATGTATTGTAAATACTGCCTTCCACTCATTATCTTTCTTGATCCTCACATTGTTGTATCCCCATCTAAGATCAAGTTTTGTGAACACCTTTTTCTTTTCTACTCCATCTAGGATATCTGCAATTAGGGGTAAGGAGTACCTTTTTACTGTCTACTGGTTTATATGATGATAATCTTGTATCATTCTCCTTTTTCTATCTTTCTTTGCTACAAAATAGACTGGTGAGGTCTGTAGTGATTTTAATGGTTGAATATATCTTTTTTGCAACTGATCCTCTATAAATGCTTGCACCTTCTCTCTTTTTTCTCTTGACAGCGAATATACTTTTCTCTTCCTTGACATATTAACACAAACTTTTTTTTTCAACTCTGTTGTATGGTCCCATGGCTTTCTGGTAGGTATTCTCTCTGATTTTTCCTTTCCAAATACTTTCTTTTACTTCTAGAATCTCTTAGATACTAATTCCTTCACTTTTTTTTCTTTCTCTGTTTTTCTCACTTGTCTTCTCTCCTATGTTTCTTGCTTCCTCTTTCTATATATTGGTGGACACCATGTCATTTTGACCTCCTCTTTTTCCCTGTCTATTTCTAGGTTATAAGCTGCTAGCCAGAATATATCCAATATTACCTCTGTTTTCCCTAGGTTATATATATCCATTTGTGCTCTTTCAATATATCCTTTAAAGAACATGTTATACTCCACCTGATGAGTGATTGCTCCCCCAACATTTACTGTTCTATCTACATCCTTACTAACAAGGGAATTTTTAACTTCTCTAGGTTAAATTCTTTCTCTTTTGTGAACTTGATATTCATAAACAGGCCTGTTGCTCTACTGTCTAACAGTGCCTTCACTGCTACTTACTCCTTCATGGCTCTCTAGCTTTTTTAACTCTACTTTCATGCTACTCCTTAATTATACAGGGAGGGCTCTTTGCTTCTGCTAATTTCCTCTTAATCCCTTTACTTAACCCTCTTTTGAATTCCTCTATAAGGGGTTATCTCTTATACTTGCTCCCTCTTGCAATCTTCTTAAATTCTTGGACATACTTGTTGCATGTCTTTCTTCTCTGTTCTATTGTCCTCAACTGTTCTACTTTTCTTTCTTCCTCTGCTGTTTCTCCAAACTCATTTCTCATTTTACTAAATAACTCTTCTGTCATCTCTACTTCTGATTTTCTCTTTGACAACTTATCCAACAGATTGTCCTTCCATGCCTCTGCCACCCCTCCCTGCACATAAGATAGCACCCAGGCCATCTTTGTTGATTCTGACTCCTCTGTCATCTTTATCCTTAGATACAAATGAACTTTATTGACAAACACTCCTACTTCCTCTATCTTTCTACTAAACAAAGAGGATTTCACTATCTTCACTCTCACTCCTCCACTTTGTTGTAATAGGGTAGCCACCTACTGCTGTAGGCCAGTGATTAAGATAAGAAGTTGCTTCTTCTAAGTGAAAAGAGGAGGTGTAGGAGCAGCAGGTTGCTCTGCAGGTTGTTGTTGTTGTTGTTGAGATATATATAGTGGTGGTGGTGATGGTGGTGATAATGATAATGATGATAATGATTTCTCATATGAGAAAGAGCAATCTTTTTCATCTGAACTTATGACTAGCTACTGACTAGAAGAATGAAACAATATTATCCTTGAGAAGAGAATCTCTAAGCTAGACAGGCCTTTAAGAGGTTATTATCATTCCCCTGTGTAGACTGATTACAATAGACCAGTAGCACAGAGCTAATAGTGAAATGCTATATACAAGCCCACTTAATATAGAGATTAGGTCTCAGGCAGGGACACAAGTTTTGTCCAGGCCTTCTACCCATTGTCTTTAACTAACAGTGAAGTCCTCTCTACAGCTAGGACCTGTTATTCAAGATGCTTATGAGTGCTATGCTCACTAGCAAGGATAATAAGAGTAAGTAGAATAGAGCATATTGAGGCTGCAAGATACAAGATCAACAGTAGATATTGAGTTCTTGGGTTAGTGTGCAGTTATAAGGACTTAGAACTCAACCAAGATGGTTGTTCAGGAAGAACTCAATAGAGTTCCCTGTTAGATTGTACAATTACTTATACAAATGTCTGTTGGTCTGTATGTCCATCTCCTGCAATCATATAACCCTTACTAATAACTAGACATATCTTACATAAGCTTTCCCATACTATTTATATCCCTCTTGTGTTATACTCCTGGATGTTTTCTACTAGATTGATAAATGCATGGGAGTATGAAATCTAGAAGGCATAGATTGAGTATCTAGGCCTTGTAAAGGGATGGTACAGTTCCTAATCTACTCTAGGTACTCTGACAAGAGTGAACTTAAGTTGAAGTAATGAATAGTCCAGAAACTCCAATCAATGTTGGAGTAAGGTATTCTACTGTACATCTACTAGTACATAAGGCTATACTAGATGATCTGTGCACATTGCTAGGCAATCACATGTACCATACATTAATAATTAAATTACCTTATAAGATGATCTAGTACTAGTAGAAAGACAAGAACTAGAGAGAAAGTATATAGGGAGGATGGCTGCACAGATTGTAAGGCAAGCTAAATGATACTTATCTATACTAATGCATACTAAGCCCTCCTAGATGTGACTACTAAGTGTCTCCTTACAGGTCTGGTTATCTCAGAGAACAAAGTTTCCATAGACTCTGTCAAGGTTATTAGAGTCTGCAAGTGGCCAATTCTGAAAAACAAGACTGATATCTAAGCCTTAGAGTTTGTTAACTTCTACAGAAGATTCATACAGAACTTCTTGGCTATAGTGTAATATATTTTTGATCTTATTTGAGCTGACCAAGCCTGGACCTGAACAAATAAGGAATGAAAGGCCTTTAATGCTCTCAAGATGGCAGTAACTTCTGCTCTAGTATTGGTGTTCCCACAGGACTTGGACCTCTTTAGGATTGAGGCAGATAGCTCTAATTTCACTACTGGAGTAGTCTTGTCACAACAGTTATCCACAGATGGGAAGTAGCATCTAGTGGTCTTCTACAGCAAGTCTCTGTCTCCAGTAGAATAGAATTACAAGATCCACAACAAGGAAATATTGACCATCATCCAAGCTCTGAAATAATGGAGATATTTCCTTGAAGAAGTAGTTTATCTAGTAGAAATCTAGACAGACCACAAGAACCTAGAATACTTCATGACAGCTAAGAAACTTAACCATTGCCAAGCTTGTTGGTCTCTCCACCTTGCCCATTTTGACTTTACTCTCTGTTACTATCCTAGATAGTCCATGGAGAAGCTTGATGCCTTATTCTGGAGACCCAACCACAGAACTAAAACTGAAAATAATAATAGCATCACCTTCCTTCAACTGGAGTTCTTTGCTATCAGGATACTCAAATGGGTGGAACTTGTAGGAGTCAAACAAAAGATGCTTTTTGAAATCTACCATAGTAACTGCAATGGAGACTTGGAAGAGCTAGTTGTAAAGGCTATCCTAAAGCTGCAACAGTCTACCAACAAATTGTTACACTTCTCAGAATGGTCCAATATAGATGGTTTGGTTAGATTCTGGGGCAAAATCTATGTACTTCAGAACCTGGAATTGCAGAAACAGATTATCTTGTTGTGTTATGACTCCAAGATAGCTGGATATTCCAGATACTGGAAAATGCTGGAGTTAGTATTATAGAACTACTAGTAGTCCCAAATGTTGAGGTATATAGGCCAATATATTAGTACCTATGATCTCTACTTGCATACAAAACCTACATAACACTTTCTAGTGGGCAAGTTATATCCCTTTCTGGTCTCCAAAATGTGGTAGGACATGTTCAGTATCAATTTCATGGTAGAGCTTCCCAAATCCTTTGGTTGTGATGTGGTCATAACAGTAGTAGACTGAGTGTTGAAAAGAGTATACTTCATTCCAATCTACATGGCAGTCATAGTAGAAGGAGTAGCAAGGCTGTTTCTCCACCATGTCTAGAAACTCCATGGGCTCCTTCAATATATTGTCTTAGACCATAGACTGCAGTTCATAGCTCTGTTCACTAAGAAACTCTATAGACTACTAGGTATATGACTAGTATCCTCCACAACATGGTATTGTCATAATTTGGCAAAATGGCTAAGTCATTATTTATATTTCTTTTTTTTCTTTTTCTTTTCTCTTCTTATTTGGACTTACTATACAAGAAAGGAGTGCAGAAAAGTATCATATAATAATATCACATATCATGGTCACATGTTAGGGTATCACAGGGTTGCATTATATAATGACATCACATAGTGAGTGTGGAAAAGTAGTGCACAAACCATGTAGTAGTTGTATAAGTAGTATACAGAATCAAATAGGGACTTCATCAAGTTTTTCTTGTCAACTCAGACTTGGAGTATAATTAAGTTGTCTTAGGCTAAGTTGCTACAGGTATCACAAATGGCTACTTATTGATTTGTGATTGAGAAATTTAATATTCAAAAGGCTCAAAAAAGTGAAGTTTAAACAGTAGCAAAAGATGTTGTTAAGTCTAAGGTTTATTCTCAGATATACAGTTTTATTGCCTTTGGTTCTATTTATAGCCAAAAGAAGTGCATTAAAGAGAGCTTTATGATAGTTGTTGAAGCAAACAATTATGTCAAGTGGTTCTTGAGATATCAGCAATTTAGTGTCTAGTAACTTGGTAATCACTGACTAATCTGCTGATAACTTGGTGAATACTGATTGCCTTGAGATGTTTTTGGTACCATTTGAAAGGTCTTCTTAAGAGCTTTCAGTGGCCATTTAGATTATTGAAATCAGTTGACTATTCCTAGAGTTATGGTCTAAATGAAGTTTGTGATACTCTAGTGGTAAAATTCAGACATGGACTCAGGGTGAATATCCAGAGCCAGATTGCCACTATGCCCTATAGAAGATCTGCTGACATGGATCCAGAGGCCTGGTATCAAGCAGCCTAAAGAATTGACCAAGTCCAGCTGGTCAATGAGGTCTTTTAGTCTTTGCAATGCTTAGTACTATTCCATTCCTCTTTTCTAGAGTTTCTGCCCCCTGTCCAGCCCTACTTACTATGGTTCAAACTGCTCCAGTCCTCCCTATACCTGCTCCCTCCAGACCTCCACCTCTGCCTCTACCCCAATCCCTCAGAACTACTGTTGCAGAGAGACTGGCCACCTCGTAAAAGACTGCCTACATTATCTCAATATATGATAGCTCATGGTAGAGTAGCAGGAAGAGTTGATCAAAGATCTAATAGTTTTCAAGAACATAGTTGCAGTAGAAGAATTGGAGCCTCTGATTAAGGAGAATTTTGCATAAAACAGCTAGCAAGACATGTACCCTGGTCACTCCCAGTAAATAGGTTTACTGTACTTGAGATAGAAGATGTTAATATAAGTGACAGTGAACCTAAAGATACATACCCCTCTGCTCCAGCCAGCCACCTCGCACTCTGGAGACCAAAGTGAAAAAGATGATTGCCCAAAGAGCTTTCCACAAATGCCCTTGACACATGCAGAACATCCCTAGTCCTTGCTGTGGAACTCAGTACAACCAATACTAGCAAACTCCACTCTGTCAATGCACTTCTGGACTGTAGAGCTACTGGAAGCTTTATTGATCATGATTTTGTCCACTCAAAAAGAATTAACACTTAGACCATTTCCTGCCCTATACCAGTCTTCAACATTGATAGATCCCCCGATAAGACCAGTCAAATATCAGAAGTCGTAAATGTAGTCCTCCACTACAAAACCCACTTGGAACAGATACTCCTAGCCATTTCTAGCATAGGGAAGCAAAAACTAATCCTTGGCTACACTTGGCTCAAAGATCACAACTCCAAAGTTAACTGGAAAAAAGAAGAAATCTATATGACATAGTGCCCACCCCAGTGTAAAGAGTATCATACCTTTTGGAGAGAACAGACCTTGAAGAAGAGACAAGAGATTCAAGCTCTGCAGCACTGTTGGACAGAACTCCTTTCTCTTTTGGATGAAGAGGAGAAGGAACTCAAAGCCCTGCATAGAACCAACAGATGAGATTGGGAGTCTGGAGACTGACTGTTTATCACTAGACTGCTCCCAGAGCTCTCTAAAGAAGCGATACAAGCCTCAGCTACCATCTCTCAATAGTTGATAGAAGGAACGCAACAGAGTGTAGAGATGCAAGTGACCTCTGCTTTCTTGCCCCCTTACATCCAAGGCTTTGAATTCATGTTTGCCAAGGACAATTTTGATATCTTGCTGGAGCACTGCCACTAGGACTATGTGATAGAGCTTATTCTAGGTTCTGAGCCTAAGTTTATGAAGGTCTACCCTCTCTTTTCTGTCAAACAGAAGGAGCTGGATGCCTTCCTATAGGAAAACCTGCATACTGGATGGATATGCCTATCCAAGTTCTCTATGACTGCCCTAGTATTCTTCATCAAGAAAAAAGACAGTTCTCTCTGGTTGGTATAAGACTACCAGGCTCTCAACTCCATAACAGTAAGGAACAAGTACCCCTTACCCCTCATCTCCAAACTCGTGTTGCAACTCTGTGGAGCCAGATACTTTACCAAACTGGACGTCTACTGGAGTTTCAACAATGTATGTATCAAGCTCAGAGATGAGTGAAAGACTACCTTCTATACCAACTGTGGCCTGTTCAAACCTCTGGTAATGTTCTTTGGAATGACTAACAGTCTGGCCACCTTCTAGACAATAATGAATGATATCTTCAGGGACCTTATTGCTAAAGGGATAGTGGTAGTGTACCTGAACAATATTCTCATCTTTACCTGGACCATCAAACAGTATACCAAGGCTGTCCAGAGAGTACTAGAAATCCTAGTGCAATACAAGCTCTGCCTCCATCTGAAGAAGTGTGAGTTCTAGAAGAAGTGTATCAAGTACTTAGGCCTAGTGGTATCAAAAAACAAGGTCTCAATAGATCCTGTTAAGATTACTGGAGTCCAGGAATAGTCCACTCTAGAGTTGCAGACTGATATTCAAGCCTTTCTGGATTTCATTAACTTTTATAGATATTTCATCCAAGACCTCTCAGCCATAGCCTGACCTCTTTTTGACCTGACATGCTCTAATCAGATATGGGAGTGGAGAAACAAGGAATGGACTGCCTTTAAAGCTCTCAAAATGGCTATGACTTCTACCCTGGTACTAGTCTCACCTCATGACTCAGAACTCTTCCAGATCAAAGTAGACAGTTTGGACTATGCTACAAACACTGTCCTATTTCAACAGTCTACAAAGGATTGCAAGTGGCATCCAGTAGCATTTTATAGCAAGTCCTTGTCTCCAGTGGAACAAAACTACAAGATCCACAACAAGGAGATGCTTGCTATTATTTATACACTAGAAGAGTGGAGATCTAGACAGATCACAAGAACTTAGAATATTTTATGATCACCAAGAAGCTAAACTGTTGGCAAGCATGTTGGTTCCTTTACCTAGTGAGGTTCAATTTCACCCTCTGTCACCAACCCAGACAATCTATGAAGAAACTAGATGCCTTATCTTGGAGACTAGATCATGGCAATGGATCCTCTGATAACAAGAATATGGTATTACTCTGTCCAGAGTTCCTGGCCATCTACACCCTAGAAGAAGTAGAGCTGATGGGAGCAGAACAGAGCATTCTATCTAAAGTCTGCAAGGGTAACCATTTCAGAGACCTGGAAAAACCAGTTGCCAAGGCTGCCCAAGAACTTCAATGCTCTGCCATAAGGATGGTTCATTTGTTAGAATGGTTGAACATAAATAGTTTGTTTTGTTTTCAAGAAAAGGTTTACATACTCTGGACCCCTAACTTGAGCAGAAAGATAGTCTCTCTGTACCATAACACTAAGATTGCAGGACATCCCAGTAAATGGAAGATGCTAGAGCTAGTATTCTGGAACTATTAATGGTCCTAGATATCTAGGTATATAGAGTAGTATATGAGCACCTGTGATCTTTGTCTCTACACAAAGCCCTCTAGAAAGCCCCTAGTTGGAGAGCTCTACTATATTCCAGTACCAGATGTCCAATAGGATACCCTCAGCATTGACTTTGTAGTAGAGCTCTCTGAGTCCTCTAGATACAATGCCATCATGATAGTAGTGAACTCTATGTTAAAGAGAGCTCACTTTATTCTAACACACACAACAGTAACTATAGAAGAAGCAGCAAGGTTGTTCCTGCACCAGATATGGAGACTCCATGGACTGCCCAGATATATAATCTCGGACTGTAGACCTCAATTCATAGCTCTATTTACAAGGAAACTTTATTGACTACTGAGGATTTAACTAGCCTCCTCTATAGCCTGGCATCCACAAACTAATAGACAGACAGAGCATGTCAATCAGAAGCTCAACCAGTATCTATGCCTATTCATCAATGAGTGACAAGATAACTGGTATAACTTGCTACTGATGGTGGAATTCCAGCACAACAACTACATATATACCTTTACCCAGTAGACTCTGTTCCTACTCAACACTGGATAGACCTCTATATAGGCTTTGAACCTAGGCAGTACCCCTCTGGACTAGAAATAGTAAACAAGTTCATGGAGCAAATAAAAACAGCAGTTGAAGAGACTAAGGCCACAATTTGAAAGGCATAGGAAAATATAATGCAATACTATAACCAAAGAAGGTCTCTGGCCCTGGTATTTCATCCTAGGGATTGGGTATTTCTAGATGCCACTGACATCAAGACTATATGCCTATCTCCAAAACTATTGCATTGTTGCCTTGGATCCTTTATAGTAGAACAACAAGTAGGATCCCTTGCCTATTGCCTCAAGCTATCACACACAATAAAGAAACTCCATTTCATATTTAATATAGTAAAGCTGTCTGTCGCCCTAGATAATCTGATCCCTAGAAGGAAGCCTAGACCTCTACCACTGCCTATTGTCATTAATGGAGAAAAGGAGTGGGAAGTGGAAGAGATCTTAGATAGCTGTTGGTATAGAAGAAGATTCCAGTTCCTGGTAAAGTAAAAAGAATTCAGAAGGGAGTATAATTCCTGGAAAGTAGTCTTTGATATCTCAGCACTAGACCTTATAGCAAAATTCTATTGCAAACATCCTATGGCCCCTAGATACATTTGACAAGTGGACTTCAATGTAATTTTTCTTTCTAGAACCATTGCTTCAAGGTACAGCAATCTTGAGAGGGGGATAAGTGTAAGGGAACCCTACTAATGCCACTCCTAAAACACCAGACTCATAGCCCAAAGTGACCCTGTGCTTAATTAAATATTACATAGTAATATTTAATTCCCTTTAGCTTGACTTGGAGGCTCCTGACCCTGACTAGTAAGACTATAGGATCAGAGACATTTCAGCAGTAGAAGTATATATAGTATAGAAGTACACTCTAGGAGTTTTATCCTATTCTCTAAGGATTTTCCTGGAGGTGAGTTATAACTCATTTAGGAGTGTAATATTACTAAGGATTCTCCTAGAGTCTACTCTACTTTGGTTACCCTTACAGACAGACTTTGATGTTATTTTCCAACCCAGACCTATTGCTTTATTGGAAGGAGGTGAATGTAAGGGAACTGTACTAAAGTCCATTCCTGATACACCAGTGGTAATATACCAGAGTGACCCTACAACTAATTAAATAACAGTTACTTAATATTTAATTAGCTGTCCTCTCCCCTGTACTTCTGACCCTAACTGCTCAGACATTCTATAACTAGGGGACTTGTATAGAGTATAGATTACCCTCCAGAAGTCTCATCCTATTCTTGTAAGGACTTAGACTGAGATGCCTTAAAACTACTCCTAGTCTGAGTTAACAAAGAGAACTCAATAGAGTTCTCATTTGATTACTATACACTATTTATACACATTTTGTATTTACTTCTATTTATAAAGTTCCACACATCTCTTTTGAGTCATTTTTTCTTGTGTATCTACTAATTATTTAATTTAATGAAAAAGAAAAGAAAAGAAATATAAATAATAACTTAGCTATTTTGGCTATATCATGACAATTCTCTAAGGTTTCTCCTGGAGATGACTTGTAATACATTCTGGAGTTTATTTATATACTGAGGTTTCTCCTAGAGTTACTCAGCTCTGATTACCCTTACATCTGGCCCTGGTCTTTAAATTAAATCCAAAGACAAAATATTCCTAGATATTTCAGACATCTAGACTACTCACCTTTCCTAGAAACTCTTCCACTGAAGACTAGGTCTGTTTACTATAGAGTAACAGATCAAACCTATAGCCTACAAACTAAGACTACTATACTCAATGAAGCAGCTTTATCTGGTCTTTAATATAGTTAAGTTGTCTACTGCTCTGAAAGATCTAATACTAGGTTGTAAAATAGAGACTCACCACCTATCTATAGTTATTAATAGAGAAAAATAGAAAGTAGAAGAGGTCCTTGATAGCTACTGGCACTGGAGATAGATTCTAGTATCTTATCAAGTAGAAAGGATACAGTTGTGAATACAACCCTTAGAAACCCACTTTTAAAGTTTTCATACTAGACCTAATAGTGGACTTATATTGCAGGCATCAGAGAGCACCTAAACACATCTGCCAGACTAAGTTCAATGCAATTTTCTGCCCTAGACCTATCGTTTCAAGACACAGCAATCTTAGAGAAGAAGTAAATGTTAGAGGACTATACTAAGTTATACTTCTGATAGACTAGTAGTAATCCACCAAAGTAACTCTGTACTAATTAAATAACAATTACTTAGTTATTTTACTCTAGTATTCCTGACCCTAGCCTTTGGGATATTCTGTAGCTAAGAGACTTGTATATAGTATAGATTACTCTTCCAGAAGCCTTATCCTATTCTCTGAGAATTTTCCTAGAAGGTAAGTTGTAATATACTCCAGAGTGTAATTATGTCTAAGGATTCTCCTAGAAGCTCTATTCCAGTTGTTCTCACAAATGTTTGCTGGGATTTCAACAATATATGTATTAAACCTAGAGACAAGTAAAAAGCAACCTTCTGGACTAACTATGGACTTTTTAAACTCATGGTAATGTTTTTCAGAATGACTAACAGTCTAGCTATCTTTTAGACTATGATGAACAACATCTTCCATGACCTCATAGTAAAAGGTATATAGAAGCTCAAGTTCACGCCTACTCTTCCGGCTCGACGAAAGAAGGAGTGAGTGAGTTCTCCTTTTGTCTTTCACTCTGTGTTCACTCATCTTATCAGTGAAGTTCAATCTGTCAGTTCTATTAATTCCAAATCTCTATCTTACACTTACACGTACCTCCATAGGAGCTTATACCCTCGACAACACCAGGATCTTCAGAGGCCACCACAAGTAGTCATGGACGTGACAGTGGACGCGGCAAGACAACTGGACCATCTAGAGGCCGGGGGCGGGGTCGAGGAGGAGCCGTACCTCCTCCAATCGAAATGGTCGCCAGCGGTCCCTTTTCCATGGGTCCCGCTCTAGCTGGAAACCAAGCCTCACGCCACTCAGCTCCTCGCGTAACCGAATCCAGGTTCGCAGTTCCAACTTCCGCTACAACAAATGCCGCTCTCGGTGAAAACCTGACACGGACGGCTGCTCCAACTTTACAGAAAAGCAAGGGCAAGGAAAAAACAAAAGTCAAGGAAGAAGAGGAAGAGTATTCAGACCCGGACGAAGGAGTAGAGATCATCGATATGAATAGAATCAGGGATATGGATTGGATGGCCCCTGAAGCGTTGAGGGAGGAGAAGAAGAGGGAAAAAGTGAAGGAGGAGAGAGGGTCTGATGTTGTCGGTGAATCATCTTTCATTGGACTTTTCCCTACCTCGATGGTCGCTTACACATGCCTTTCATTCGCAGATTTGAAAAATGCAATAGATTTGAGTGAGAGCGAAGAAGAAGAAGAAATCGAAGACCTCATCGAAGATTTCACCGTCAAGAACGACATGGAGGACATCGTACGACTCCCTTCCATTCTCCATGACTGAACACACATCTCACTTGCCCTCAGGACCCCCTCCCTCGCGAAGACCGTCTCTATTTCTTCCAATTCCCTCGCTATCTACCCAGATTCACATGTCAGAAACCAGAGTCCTCGTCAGTCTCCGTCGAGCCTCCTACAGCTGAACCATCAGTCAAAAAAGTATCTTTTGCAGCAGATACAAAACCTGCTGCTGCAACCTCCGACTCTTCTCCAGTACCACCTGAATCTCTATCGGAGGAGCCCGTCGATGGAATCATCGGCCAGCTAGAGGTATACAAAAGTGGAGCCATCAAAATTCGCTTGACCAATGGTGCCTTGCTTGAGGTAGGTCCATTTTCCAGAACTCCTATCGTTTTCATCTAGTAATCAGTGTACTACCTCCAGGTCAACGCAGCCACGCAGCCTTCCTTCCTCCAACAAGCCGTGCATCTGGATATGGCCAATAAGCAGCTCACTATCCTCGGAGAAATCAACAAACAGTTTGTCGTTTCGCCGGACATCGATTCTTTGCTAAACACAATCACACGGAAGGAGGCAGCAGCAGAAGACGCTGACAGAACTATGGACACAACATGACACGCACTTTGGATAGACTAGACAACCCTGTGCTGTACTTCACACAGATACAAGTTATTCATACATTATGGACTCAGTAATTGACAGCTCATACATTACACCGGAGAAACCCTGCAAAGGGACCAAGAGCAACAAGACATATATATACTCCATGGGAAAGGTTCATGGGCGAAAGTCTGATGCAAAATCACTCCATATATCGCTCTGGGACATGATGATGTCTTCCGACGAATAGCTTTGATGATGTGACAGCTGCATAGGTTGAAATTGTGCATTCCCATTCGGAATTGTGCTGAAATTCATGATAAAGTCATTTTGGCCTATTGAATGAGGTGGTTGTAGATGGGAGTGTTCCGAAACAGGCGGTTGTTGCCAAAACTGGATGGGGGGATACATATGAGATGTCTGATAACCTGGATGCACCTCCCCTGACGTCAAGGGTGGTGGGGGTGGTGGGGGAGCATGAAGTGTATTTGAAGGAGATAGCGAATTCTGATTTGAAGGAACTGGATATGACGGATACGAAGCGTGATTCACCGTAGGTCGTACTTGCGGTTGTGGTAGGCTTTGTGGGTGGTTCGAGAGGGTCATAGAAACTTGAGGTGGAACATAATCATAATGGTCGTGCTTCTTATGGTCTGGATTGGCTTCTTGATAGTACTTGTTCAGCATCTCCACAGCGCCAGCCCGAGATGGCATCGGTGCAGGGGTAGGCGAAACACGTTTGGAGCTCGAGGGATCCGGACTTGCACTCATACTGCTTGGTGAACTGTTATTGGACTTGGAGACAATCAGAGATTTTCGACCGCCCAGGACATCCAGAGCATCTGGTTCAGATTGATCCATTTGTTGTCCGAGGATTTTACCAAGACCACTGCTATGGGCTTGTAGAGATTGTTCCGCCCTTTCAACAAGCTTTTGCATATGTCGCTGTGAGCACATGTGAACTAAGGTACAGCAGAACATCACGAGGAGAGCAAAACCTACCAAAGAAGCTTCTGAGCGACATGGTCGGGAACCTTCATCGTACAGGATAAGAGCTTCTTTGAGGTCGATGTAACACTCCGTAGCCAAAGAAAAGCCGGGACATTCAACGACTACGGCACTCAGTACAATCTACGACCAAATCAAACCAGCCATTCAAGGCCGAAGCGAAGAAAAAACTCACACAAGAGGAATAGACGGCTGTCCAAAAGTACCACCCTTGTCGAACAATTCTACTGTGCTTGGCATACAAGCCGTGAATATGTTGGCAGATAGTTCTGGCAGATGTGATGACGGCATAAACTGATGGCGCGTATTTGTGCTTGAATGGATCACTTGAATTTTGTCGAAGCGCCTGGGCGAAGTAGCTTCGATGTATATAAAGCAAATCTGGTAGCTTATCAATCGACTGCGAAAGATGCTAAACATTTCACGAACTGGACTCTTTCATAAACCGAGCACAAGCCTGTTCACAGGCCAGCTTTGTATTATCAGGCCAACCATATGGGCTTTTCGGATTCGCTGGAGTCCACAAGTGTTCAGGTGGAATGATACTGCGTAGTCGTTTGTCTATATCAAGAAGCTCAGAATAAGGTGGCGTTTTGATCGCGAAGACATGATCTGCAGATACAGTAAGACAAGTTATGCAGTATTGTGTTCTCCAATTTTGATCTTCATGGCGGTTTGTTAGAGGATAACAGGATCTTATTTGTATGGACACTCACATCCTGTTTCCAACTGACCCCGAGAATTTTTAAAGGCATAGAGATCATCAGGAAGCTTGCAGTCGGTGTGGTCAATGGTCAGACAGCCCGGTCTGCCATTGACGATGGCCTTGGATGGGTAAGGAAAGAAAAAGACATAATGTTAGAACACATA
>Ga0153939_1000107_pt1 | contig 27797 bp, 21 predicted proteins | sample TSNJ023MetaG_FD_104734 | JGI IMG/M metagenome (GOLD analysis project Ga0153939, IMG submission 104734) | Attine ant fungus gardens microbial communities from New Jersey, USA - TSNJ023 MetaG | ecosystem: Host-associated > Fungi > Mycelium > Unclassified | place: USA: New Jersey, Brendan T. Byrne... | reverse complement strand
GCTGCTGCGATGAATGCCTGACCACGCAGGAGCTGGGCGGCGTTTCGGTCTCCTTTTGCAAAGTGGATGACAATTGCAAACGTCTGTGGGACGCCCCCTGTAAAAGCGGCCTGCTGACAAAATAAACTGTAAGGGACAGCCGCGTGGGATTGGGTAAAATCCCACGCGGCTGCCCCTTTCTATAAAATCACAATCCGATAGATTGCAAATATAAACCGATACCGCCTACAATGACTGTTGATATTATAATCTGAATCAATGTCACGCCAAGACAAATTCCGGCAATCTTTTGCCACCTGCACCCCAAAATATAATATAAAGAAAGTTCGCAGATTTTTTTGCACATTTAATGTGCTTAGTCCAAACATACCTACAAAGGAAATTAAGAAACCGCAAAAAACAAAGGAAGACATTTTGTGATATGCCCACTTACATATGCTTGCCCACGCGCTTGAATGTCTGATATTGTTACATTCCAAGAATTTACCTTACACAGGATTCCTTCTCCCTGCCGGGAATATAGGAATATCCTGAAAAATAAGCCTTCGCGCCTTTTTCTCCCTGTGCGTACAGACCGAAGAAGCAGCCGGTAAACGTGCAGACCATGCATTCCGTGGACAGCAGCTGCGTGCAGCCCTCTCCCAGCAATTGCAGCTCACCGCCTTCCGTTCCCGCAAAGAATTTGTAACCAAGCCGTGAGGCCCGTATCAGCAGCTTGACAGGGCCGCTTTCCGGCAGCTTCACCGGCTCGCTTTCCACCAGCATATCACAGACACGGCGGCGCAGAAACGCCTTCTTTTTCCTTCCGCTTTTGGTCACAACGATATCATAATGATGGTCTTTGGTGTGGAAGACCGTCATACCCGCCTCGGCATTCTCGGTTGTGGGTTCAAAATCCATCATCACCTGCGCGATAGCTTCAAAATGCTGCTGCCGGTGGGCAATCATCGTCGGGGAGCCGTTGTCCTCCAGCGTCATCTCCCCCGCCGTCAGGGCTATAGCGTCCGGTTTTTCCGACAGAGAATAGTTTTCGCGTCCCGGGTTGCGCAAAAAGCTCCATTTCAGTCCCAAATCCGGCTTTCGGAAGTCATCGCGAAACGGTGCATACGGCTCGTTTCCCCTTCCTGTCCCTTCGGGCAGCTCCATCATTTCCGTGATGGGCGGCAGCACCGGCCAGCCGTCCGCGTCCCATGCGAAGGGAGCGATCATGGTTTCCCGTCCGATATGATGCAGCATGAACCGGGATGGACGGATGGCATGAAAAACCATGCGCCAGTCTTTCTGTGGCGTCTGCACCATGTCGGCATGGCCCAGCGCGTGAAGGGTCCCGCTTCCTACATCCTTATGGCGGTGCGTCAGTATGGGATTATGTGGGCAGCTTTCAAATGGGCCCCAGGGATTGTCGGCACGGGCGATGGTTTCACTGTGTCCGTACTCTGTTCCTCCCTCGGCAATCATCAGATAATACTTATCGAAAATCTTGTACATATGCGGCCCCTCGGGGCACTTGCCCCCTGTGCCATACCAGATGGGACGTGTCGGCGTCAGTCTTTCTCCCGTTTTTATGTCAAGGGCAAACTGCCCGATGCACTGCCTTCCATCTTCATCGGTATGGGTTCCCTGATAGTAGACTGTGCCGTCGTCGTCAAAAAACAGGGACGGGTCAATACCCTTTTGGTCCAGCCAGATGGGGTCGGACCACTCGCCGCGGATGTCGTCCGTCCAAACATAAAAGTTACCGCCGCCGGTGACATTGGTGGTGACCATATAAAAGCGGCCTTCCTGGAAGCGAATCGTCGGGGCAAAGATACCGCCTGAGGTACGGCTGTCCTGCAAAGACAGTTGACTTTTCCGCGTGAGCACATAAGAAATCTGCTCCCAGTTTACAAGGTCCCTGCTGTGAAACAGCGGTACACCTGGAAAAAATTCGAACGAACTGTTCACCAGGTAATAATCCTCGCCTGCCAGGCAGATACTGGGGTCGGGATAAAACCCCGGAATGATAGGATTTTGATAGTGCATGGCTCCTCCTTTTATCATGTGAAGCTTCATGGGATAACAGAAAGCGGCAGGGCGCAAGAACTCCACCCCGCCGAATTTTCATCCCGAAAACGGTATCACATTCATTTCCGTTTATTTTAAAATATACTCATGCAACGATGACGGCACCTCGTCATCGGAGGCCGACACGGACAGTACGATATTCACATTTGCGATCGCGCTGATTTTTTTGAACTCGTTCACCAGCACTTCCACGGCGCCGGTATCGGAATTGACGATTTTGAGCGTGGAATCGATGAGAATATCGGTAACATCGTAATTGCCCGCGCAAATGCCGCTGACAAATCCGTAAAGGGACGCCACACTTTCGATGAGATAAGCGTCCGAGTCCACCAGTCTTGCTTTATGGGATATATTATAAGTCAGTTTCAGGCCTTTTTCAATTACCACGACACAACCTTTTGAAGTTTCTATAGCCTTATTTGCCTGTTCAATGAGTTTCTTGGTCTTTCCCGAACCTTTTTTACCAGTTAAAAGAGTGATCATGACGAAGCTCTCCTTTGTGTATTATTTCCGCCAAAGGCGGTGACTGCCGTTTTCGCATTCCTCTTTTGTTCCTCTGCCCTTATGGGCGTTTTTACTTTTGAAGACGCTTTTCAAGAACCTCCTTTTCCGCCTCATATCCAGGCTTACCCAAAAGCGCAAACATGTTTTTTTTGTAGCTTTCCACGCCGGGCTGGTCAAAGGGGTTCACACCCAGCATATATCCGGATATAGCACAGGCCTTTTCAAAGAAGTAAATCAAATGCCCCAGCGTATCCTCAGAAAAATCCTTTACATTCAGTACGATATTCGGCACATTGCCGTCGTTATGGGCCAGCACGGTGCCTTCAAAGGCCTTGTCGTTTACAAAGGCCATCGTTTTACCCTCAAGATAATTGAGCCCGTCAATGTCCTCCGGGTCCTTTCCAAGCACAATTTCATACTTGGGCTTCTCAATATGGATCACCGTTTCGAACAAATCTCTGCGGCCGTCCTGCAGGTACTGCCCCATAGAGTGCAGATCGGTGGAGAAAACCACCGACGCCGGGAACAGCCCCTTGCCGTCCTTGCCCTCGCTCTCGCCGTACAGCTGTTTCCACCACTCGTTCATCATCGTGAAGCAGGGCTCATAGCTCACCATGACTTCGAGAGCTTTCCCCTTATTATACAGGATGTTGCGAATGGCCGCATAACGGTAACAGTCATTATGGTCAATAGAGCGCTTGTTATACAGGCTGCGGGCTTTGGCCGCTCCCTGCATCAGGGCGTCGATGTCCCCGCCCGCTACGGCGATGGGCAGCAGCCCCACGGCTGTCAGCACCGAAAACCTTCCGCCGACATCGTCCGGAACAACAAATGTCTCAAAGCCCTCTTTATCTGCAAGGCTTTTCAGCGTACCTTTAGCCTTGTCAGTGGTACAGAAAATCCTGCTTTTGGCTCCTTCTTTCCCGTACTTCTTCTCCAGAAGCTCGCGGAAAACCCGGAAGGCAATAGCCGGCTCCGTCGTTGTACCGGACTTTGAGATCATATTTATGGAAATATCCTTTCCCTCGCAGATGGAAACGAGCTCCGATAGGGAAGACGAACTGATGCTGTTTCCTGTAAAGTAAATATCCGGAGTTTCCTTTTTCATGTCGTTGTATTTGTCAGTCTTTAAGTACTCAATGGCCGCCCTTGCGCCTAAGTAGGAGCCTCCGATGCCAATCACAATGAAGATATCCGAATTCTCTTTGACGCGCGCCGCCGCCGCCTTGATCCGGGCAAATTCTTCCTTGTCGTAGTCCACCGGCAGGTCAATCCACCCGAGGAAATCGTTTCCCATCCCTGTTTTTGCCATGAGACTATCATGCGCGGCATATACCATTGGCCGGATAGCCTGGTACTCGTGCTTTGAAACGAAACCCTCAAGATACTGGTCCACTAACTTCAACGGCATAATTGTTACCTCCCAAATTTTCCATTCCCTATAATTCATTTTACAATATGCCGTACCAATTTGCAAGGCGTATTTTTGGCTTCAGGCTTTCCTTTTACGATGGACAGAGCAGCCCGTTCAGCAAATACAGCAAAGACGACAGGAATGTGATTTCTTCTACATCCTCAGCCGCTTTGATGTCCACCGAGGCCAAAAGCTCTTCGCCGGAATAATACTCCACCTTGCCGATGACATCCCCCGCCATTATGGGCGCGCGCAGTTCCACATTCATGACAACCTTGCTTTCCACCGAGCCTTTTTGGGAGGAGTCCATCAGCAGCTGCGGCGCGGCGGGGGCTTCCGCTTTGACCATCCCGCGCATACCGCCGTTGACCGTGGCTTCGGGTATTTCAGGAACCTCCGGCGTCACCATACTCCAGTTTGCATAGCCATAATCCAGCAGCGTGGTGGCATCCCTAAAGCGGTCGTCGGTGTTTCCGGCGCCCAGAATAACGGAAATCAGCGACAGCCCGTCACGCGTCGCCGTGGCCGAAATACAACTGCCCGCCTTTGAGGTGGTGCCGGTTTTCAGCCCTGTGATGCCGTTATACGTGCGAATCAGCTTATTTGTGTTCACCAGCTGCGTGGCCCCGCCACGCAGATAGTCAATCCACACCGTGGTATATTCGTAAATCTTATCATATTTCATCAGCTCGCGGCTCATCAGGGCCACGTCATAGGCACTGGTCACATGCCCGTCTTCATCCAGGCCGTTGCAGTTCTTAAAGATGGTATCCGCCATGCCCAGCTCTGCGGCTTTTTCATTCATTTTTGAGACAAAGGCGTCTTCGCTGCCGGAGACCGCTTCGGCCAGCACTACCGCCGCGTCATTGGCGCTCATGACGACGGTTGCCTTTAATAGGTCGTTGACCGTCATGCGCTCTCCCTCTGTCAGCCAGATATCCGAGCCTCCCATCGACGATGCGTGAGCCGACGCACTGAGCTCCTCCTCCATCGTCAGGTTCCCGGCTTCAATCTGCTCAAAAACCAAAACAAGCGTCATCACTTTGGTGATGGACGCGCAGGGGCGCTGCTCATGGCTATTTTTTTCATACAGCACTTTACCGGTTGTATAATCCATCAGCACCGCCGCAGGCGCGGACACATCCATGCCGCCAACGTCCTGCGCGGACACGGCGAAGGCCGGCGCCAGCGTGACCGCAAGCAGCATAACTGCCACCCATAATGCGAATTTGCGTTTCATCCTTCTTCCTCCGTTCCTCTCATTTTCTTCACACAGTAAGGACCATACTCATTCATATGCGAAAACGCAGGGACAGTATTCGGAATTCGGACTTATAGTCCAACCACATCAAAAACAATACAAGATAAGCAAGGATATTCTTTCTGCAAGGCAGAGGGCGAAGGCAGGCTGACGGTGCCTTCGGACGACTGCGCGGCAGACGGAAAAACAGACTGCTTAAACATTTTGATTTTGTAGTTGCTTGACTATACCTTAAGAACCTGATTTTATGATGGGCAATATCAAATTTGTTTATTGCAATACAAAGAAAAGGATAAAAACACCGTAACTATCGTAAAGACAGTTACGGTGTCTCATTTCTCCATGCCATTTGCCGGTGTGAAAATAAACGAAAGGAAGCGGCACGGGCAGCGGGCTGCTTTTCAGCAGGTTTTTGTGCGGAAAGCACCGCATGGCGGTTTTACATGTTATAAAGCACTTCCGGCGTCAGGATCTGTACGCCGCTTTTTTCCAGAAGCTCCGCCGCCTTTTCGCCGTCGTCCGCGCGGATGATGATATAGGCCTTGCCCTTATCCCGGCTGACGAAGGCGTACATGTACTCAATTTCAAGCCCCGCGTCCGCCAGAACGCGTACGGATTTCGCAAAGGAACCCGGCTTATCGTCGATGCCCACGGCAATGACATTCGTCAGCGACACCGTCATACCGCCTTCCTTCAGTGCCTTTACCGCATCGTCCGGCTTATCGACAATCACTCTGAGAATGCCAAAATCGCTGGTGTCCGCCACGGAAATTGCGCGGATATCCACATTTGCCTTTGCAAGGGCCTCTGTAATTTCGGCAAGCCTGCCGGGTTTATTTTCCACAAAAACGGACAACTGTTTGATCTGCATGATGGTTCCCCCTTTGACTGAGTTCGGTTCTCTTACATCTTTCATTATATCGGACAAAATGGAATTAAGCAATTGATTTCTATTCGAAAGTGAGAATAAACGGGTCTTCATAGCTTCCGCTGCCCGCCGACACATCCATGCCTGTGATGCGCACGACCGGCCGCACATTCGCCTTCTCCGAGGCATCCCTGAAATAGATATAGCCATCCGGGAAAACCACGCGCAGCATGGAGCCATTACTGTAGTACGGCGTTTCCAGCCAGTAGCTGCTTTGCGCCGCGATTCCCTGTTCTTTGGAAAGGGAAGAAATCATCGCGATATCCGGCAGATAGACAAGGTCGTCTGCTGTGCCGTAAATCGCCTTCCCATATCCGTTTGCCGCAAGGGACGGGATGTGCATACAGTAAAAATCACTGGTTCCGCCCACGGCATGCTCCTCATACTCTCCGGACAGCAGAAATGTGTTTTCGGTAACCGCCCGGGCAATCGCCGCCTGTTCTTCATCGGAAAAGGACTCAAGGAAATCCCCGTTCAGCCACGCGCGCAGCTCGCTGTCGGGCCAGTAATTGCTGCCGAACTCGCCTTCAGACGAAAACGCCCGCTCTGCGACGCTTTCACTGCAAAGCAGTTCAAAAACGCCGCCCTCCTCGGACACGGCCTGCCAGATAAGCGGGTCTGCGTCCATCATACCCAGCTGCACATAGGCCCCGGTCTCCAATGTGTCATGCGCCTCCCCTGCCGCGGCCGCTGTGGCGGCAAAACGTATGACAGGTGAAGCGCTCACAATCAGAACCGCCAGAAGTCCTCCCGCCAACCCGGGAAGAATTTCCCGAAGCGTTCCCTCGCAGCACAGAGCAGCCCCCATGAAAAGGATTGCAAAAAACAGCAGGTCCATCACCTGCGCATAGGCAAACATATGCTTGGACACATCGCCCGCACCGTTGCTGACGACAGGAACCAGCAGGCAGTACAGCAAAATACCCGTCACACAAAGAAGGACAAGGATTGACTGCATTTTCAGTCTTACCTGTAACCGCTTTTCCCTTCTCCTTTGCAAGACCAAAAACATGCTGACAAACACAAGCGCAAGCAGAAGGTTCACAAGGGCATGGTCAAAGCCCAGCTGTACGCGCAGATCACTCCATAGTGAAAAACGGTGGGTCCTCGTAAAGCGCGCATAGGCTCCGCTGTAGTTCGACAGGTAATACGGGCGCAGAAACCCGCTGTTCCGGATGGCAATATCCGCAAGCTTTACGAGCTGTTCCGGATGCTTCGCATAAAACAGCAGCAGCTGTGTTTTGGAAACATGCCGGAAGGCTTCCTGAAATTCCGCCGAGTACAGCGTTTCCTGAACGCGTTTCACATAGGCGTTGGTTTCCGCAAGCTCTGTATATTCCTCCGAAAGCCCCAAATCCTGCAAATACTCCTTTTGCCGCTCTTCCGTCGTGTCGTACAGCGCCCCGAAAAACACGGCGTTGTAATTGGTCTCAAAACTCATCCAGTCGGGAATGAGCAGGAAGATACCGACGATGACCGCAAGCGAAACCGCCATGAGCCGAAAAATACCGAAATGACGGCATTTTGAAAAGGCAATTATGGAAAACACAATGATGACCAGCAACGCCACCGGCAGGTTTGCAAATTTTGACCAACCGTAGAGCAAGGCGGCAAGCGTCATCCAGATCACGCCACCGATCCTCAGCCGCGGCTCCGACAGAATGTGCAAGCAGCCGGCAACCGTCAGGACGAAGCCTATCATTTGCACCGGCTCACTGTAAAAGGAGTTGAAATACGCCGTATATCCCGAATCGCAGAGCACCACAAGCGCAAGGGCCTTGCACACAATGTCAGCGACACGGTTTTTTATATGAAACGAACGAAACAGCCGACTGAGCGCAAAGCTGTAGCAAAGTGCATAAAACAGACTCAAAATCCCTAAACGGTACAGCGCAGGATCTGCCCCTATGAGCTTATTGAAAACATAATTCCCAAGCGTCGAAAACCGGACAAACAGCAAATGAACGGACGGATAACGATCTACATTTTCACCGGAAAACAGCAGATTCCCCACCTGTTCCCAACTGCTTTCACCCTGCAGCTCCATTTCATATCCGCTCACATAGACAAACCGGCTTTGCTCGCCCGTTTTCCTGATGGAGCTCGCGCGGATTACCCGGCTAAAGTCGCCGTTATCCGAAAGGCCGATTTCATCCGCTCCGAAAAGCGTAAACGCAATCAGTATAAACGCCAGCAATCCAAGAAGCAGATGCCCAAAGCGGTCATAAAGATGTTTTGCCTTTTCCAAAAGGGACCTCCAAAAGCTGCTATTTCACCCGTTTATCGATGACTCTCTTCGCTTTTCCCTCACTGCGCTGGATGGATTTCGGCTCCAGCAGCCGGACCTTTGCGGCGATACTCAGCGTTGACTGCAGCGCCGCGGCGATTTTTTTCTCCACCGCCTCCATACTGCGTACGGTATCGGAGAAAATCGCCTCATTAATTTCCACCTGCACCTCAAGGGTGTCGTGATTCCGAACCCTGTCTACGATGATCTGGTAGTTGGGGTCCATCCCCAGCTCCAGCAGTACGCTTTCAATCTGCGACGGGAACACATTGATGCCGCGGATGATCAGCATGTCGTCTGTGCGCCCCCTGGGCTTGAACATGCGCACCAAAGTCCGGCCGCAGCCGCATTTTTCATGGGTCAACGCGCAGATGTCCCGCGTGCGGTAGCGCAGCAGCGGCAAAGCCTGCTTTCCGATACAGGTAAACACCAGCTCGCCGTATTCGCCGTCCGGCAGGCGCTCTCCGGTATCGGGATCGATGATTTCCGGATAGAAGTAGTCCTCGTTGATGTGCATGCCGTTTTGACATTCGCATTCACTGGCAACACCCGGCCCCGCGATCTCGGAAAGCCCGTATATGTCATAAGCCTTGATGTCAAGTGCCTTTTCAATTTCTTTTCGCATTTCCTGCGTCCAGGGCTCGGCGCCAAAAATGCCGGAACGCACCTTGAGGGACTGAGGGTCGATCTTTTTGTCCCGGATGGTTTCGCCGATGTACATGGCGTAGGACGGAGTGCAGCAGAGAATATCCGACTCATAATCCTGCAGAATCTGTATCTGCCGGTCGGTGTTTCCCGCGGAAACCGGAATCGCCGTGGCGCCCAGCTTCTCCGCGCCGTAATGCAGGCCAAGTCCGCCGGTAAAAAGGCCGTATCCATAGGAAACATGCACAAAGTCGTCCTTTTTGCCGCCGGCCGCCACGATGCTGCGGGCGGCGCATTCGGCCCAGACGTCGATATCGTTTTTCGTATAAGCCACCACCGTCTGCTTGCCTGTGGTACCCGACGACGCGTGTACACGGTACAGATCGCCGCGCGGCACCGCAATGAGGCCGAAGGGGTAGGTGTCGCGCAGATCCTGCTTCACGGTAAACGGCAGCTTTACAATGTCGTCTATAGACCGGATATCCTCAGGCTTCACGCCCATCTCATCCAGCTTTTCACGGTAAAAGGGCACTTTTTCATAATTGGTTTTTACAATTTCCCGCAGCCGTTTGGATTGAATGTGATGCAGCACATCCCGTGTGGCGCACTCAAGGCCGATGTCATAATAATCTGTCATACTCATACTCCTTTGTTTTCATTCCGCACTTATCTAATCATCAGCGGGGAATTCATCCCCGCTGATGAAAGATTCGTTCAATCGCCGTAGCCCAGCGCAAACGCTTTCATATTCAGTTCCAGGAATTTGAGCGGAACGCATTCCTTCACCGCGTCCAGCCAAACCTCTTTATTTATATCCGTCAGTTTTGCCGCCGCGCCAATGAGCACGACATTCACCGCTTTGGAAGATCCCGCCTTTTCGGCAAGGGACAGCGCGTCCAGCTCCAGCACCTTAACACCCTTCTCCCGTATGCTTCCGCTCAGCCCTTCCGGATACGCGGTGCTTCCGGTGATGACCGGCATTGGGTCGATGCGCTGCACACCCAAGACAATGCTGCCGCCCGGCTTTAAGAATGACAGGTACCGCGCCGCTTCCAGCTGCTCAAAGGCCACAATCACATCCGCCTCACCCGCTTCAATCACCGGAGAATAAACCTTGCCCCCATAGCGCACATAGGTGATGACCGAGCCGCCGCGCTGGCTCATTCCGTGGACCTCGCTCACCTTCACATCATAGCCTTCGGCCATCATGGCCTTTCCCATGATACGGCTCCCGAGCAGTGTACCCTGGCCGCCGACGCCGACAATCAGTAAACTTTTTGTCTCCATCATTCCACACCCCCGACAATCGCTTTTTTAGGGCAGAGGCCTTCACATACACCGCAGCCCACACACTGGTTCGCGTCAATGACCGCCTTCTTGTCCCGGAAGCTGATGGACGGACAGCCGATGCCCATACAAGCCCTGCAGCCGATACAGCGCTCCGCTTCCACGCGAAGAGCCGGTTTTGCCTCCACATATTTCAGCAGCGCACAGGGGCGCCTGGAAATGATGACAGAGGGCTCTTCTGCCGCAAGCTCCTCCCTCAGTACACGCGTAACCGCCTTCAGGTCATATGGGTCCACCACCGTTACCCGGGAGATACCCACCGCCCGGCAGAGGGCTTCCAGATCCACCGCACTTGTGGGGTCACCTTTTATGGTATAGCCCGTTGTCGGATTTTGCTGGTGGCCGGTCATACCCGTGATGGAGTTGTCCAGTATGATGGTGACGGAATTGCTGCGGTTATAGGCGATATCCACCAGGCTGCTCAATCCCGTGTGCATAAAGGTGGAATCCCCGATGACCGCCACCGCGCTCTTCTCCGCTTCGGCGCCCCGGGCTTTGTTATATCCGTGCAGCGCCGAAACCGACGCGCCCATGCAGATACAGGTGTCCATCGCACTGAGCGGCGCCGAGGCTCCCAGCGTGTAGCAGCCGATGTCACCGCTGACAAAGACCCTTTCCTTTTTCAGCGCATAAAAAAGTCCCCTGTGCGGGCAGCCGCTGCACATGACGGGCGGGCGCATGGGCAGATCCGAATCAAGCGACACAGACTGCTTTTCCTCTCCCAGCACCAGCGCGCGGATGGTTTTCTGGGAGTACTCGCCGCATTTTGGAAACAGCGATTTCCCGATGACCGGAATGCCCAGCTTTAAGCAATGCGTCTCGATAAAATCGTCCAGCTCCTCAATGACATATAGTTTTTCAAGGTTCTTCGCAAAATCCCGGATCAGCTGCTCCGGCAGCGGATAAACCATGCCGAGCTTTAAATAATTAACACTGCCCCCCAAAGCCTCTTTGGCATACTGGTAGACCGTACCGGCGGCAATGACGCCGACTTTGGCGCCGTTGTCCTCGAACTGATTGATATCGCTTCCCTGCGCCCATTGTATGAGCTTTTCGGTGCGTTCCTCCACCTTCACATGCTTCGGCCTTGCAAAGGCGGGCAGCATCACATTTTTGGGGATGTCTTTTTTATACTCCCGAAGGGGCAAATCGGCGCGCTCCTGAAAATCCACAATGCTTCTCGAGTGAGCCACACGCGTGGTCAGGCGCAAAATCACCGGCGTGTCATACTCCTCGGAAAGCTGATAGGCAAGCTTCGTAAAGTCACGGCACTCGCGGGAGTCGGAGGGCTCCAGCATGGGCAGCTTCGCCGCTTTCGCATAGTTTCGTGAATCCTGTTCATTCTGCGAGGAATGCATGCCCGGGTCGTCCGCAACGCCAATCACCATACCGGCGTTCACGCCGATGTAGCTCATGGTGAACAGCGGGTCCGCCGCCACATTGAGCCCCACATGCTTCATGGCGCAAAAGGAGCGCGCCCCGCCAATGGCCGCGCCGGAGGCCACTTCCATCGCAACCTTTTCGTTAGGCGCCCACTCGCAGTACAGTTCGTCGTATTTGGCCGCGGCTTCGGTGATTTCCGTACTCGGCGTGCCCGGATAGCTTGACACCACCCGTACACCCGCTTCATAAAGTCCCCGGGCAACGGCTTCATTGCCCAGAAGCAAATCCTTCTTCATTTTCATTTCCTTTCCGTCTTCCCTTACCTGCCCCGTCAGGGCTCATCCTGATCCAAGCCAAAACATTTTATTGCCGTGAGGAGCTGCAATATCATGCGTTTTACACGATATGTCAGCTCCTTGCTATCAAACCGGCCGTAATGAAATTTATCAGCTATGGCCATAACCGTTAAACCACGCACGTTCCTCAAAGGGCCGCTTTTTCACATGGCGGAGGTCCTCGGCCGCTTTCCCTACCGGCAGGTAACAGACCAGCTCATATTTTTCCGGCACGCCCAATACCGCCGCCATTTGCTTCCCGATTTCGTCCGCGTCGGTGATATGCCCCTCCACCCAGCAGCTTTGGTACCCCAGCGCCACAATGCAAAGCAGCATATTCTCGATTGCCGCAGAGTAATCCTGAATGCTGAAGCATTTGTCCCGGTAGGCAAAAACCCGCTCGGTTAAAACGGCGATGGCCGCGGGGGCGGAATCCGCCCAGGGCAGCTTTGCTAAATTTTTGAGTTTTCCGAGAATTTCCGGATCATCCACCGCGATAAGCTTTGTCGTCTGCTTATTACAGCCGGACGGCGCTGCGAGGCCCGCCTCCAGAATGCTTTGAAGGTCTTCCCGGGTCACCGCGGTATTGCTATATGTTCCCCGGTAACTTGTACGATTACGTATTGCCGATAATGCATCCATGACTTACCTCCCTGTTCTTATCCGTTTCGCAAGTCCAGTATTCTCTTGGCTTTTCCCTGGAACCGCTCCAGCGTTTTGGGTTCGACCAGCGTCACCTTTGTTTCAAGGCCCAATACGCTTTTCAGTTTATCGTGAATGGTACGCTGCAGATCCTGCAGCTTTCCGTAATATTCCAGCAGGGAGGAATCGATCAGCTCCACCTTGACCTCCAGCTGATCCATGAATTTAGCACGGGTCAGCACCAGCTGGTAATGGGGGCCGATATTTTCCATCATCACAAGTACGCTCTCAATCTGGCTGGGGAATACGTTTACGCCCTTGATGATCAGCATGTCGTCGGTACGGCCCATAACCTTATCCATACGCACATGGGTCCGTCCACAGGCGCAGGGCTCATAATTCAACCTTGTAATATCCTTTGTACGGTACCGCAGCACCGGCATGCCTTCACGCATAAGCGTGGTTACCACCAGCTCGCCGGACTCGCCCGCAGCCTTGACCTCCCCGGTATCGCTGTCAATAATCTCCGGCAGAAAAGCGTCTTCACAGAAATGCAGTCCCGCACGGCGGCGGCATTCCCCGGAAACACCCGGGCCGGTGAGCTCTGTCATACCGTAATTGTCGCTCACTTCAATATTCAATGTCTCTTCAATTCTCGCACGCATTTCAGGCGTACAGCCCTCGCTGCCGAGAATGCCGAACCGCAGCCCCGCATAGGCTTCTTTCGGGTATTCTCCCTCATTTACCATCTCACTGAGATAAAGAGCATAAGAGGGCGTCGCTACAAGGCCGGTCACGCCGAAGTCCCGCAGCATCATCAGCTGCTTCTCCGTGTTGCCCGAGGAGGCTGGAATGACGGTGGCTCCGATTTTTTCGAGGCCAAAATGAAGTCCCAAAGCGCCGGTAAACAGTCCGTAGCCAAAGGAAATCTGGATGACGTCCTCCGCGGAAATTCCCGCGGCAACTGTGATTCTCGCCACATAGTCCGACCAGCGGTCAATGTCCCCTTTGGTATACGCGCCGACTGTCGGCTTCCCCGTGGTGCCGGAGGACGCGTGCAGGCGGACAATTTCCTTCATAGGCACGCCCAGCAGCCCAAAGGGGTAATTGTCGCGGATATCCTCTTTGGTGGTAAAGGGTATGTACTGCGCATCCGACAGGACCTTGAATTTGTCCCCGCCGGTGATTCCGGCCTCGCCCAGCCGCTTATAGTAAAACGGAACATTGTTATAACAGTAGTCGACAATCTTTCTCAGCCGCTGGAGCTGCAGGCGCTCGATCTCCGCCCGCGGCATCGTTTCAATGTCTTTTTGAAAGTACCTTTCCTGCATCCTTCATCCCACTCCCTGATCCTTCATTTACTTTATCGCGTTAAAACATAAAATCGTTAAAGCACTCCCTATATTATATAGAAATGCCTCTCTCAGTGCAAGGGATTTTTGCGCTTTTCAATATTTACCTTCATTCCGGCGCGGCTTTACTTTCTCTTTGTCTCCATCAGCGTGGCAATTTCCGGCAGATGCACTTCGAATTTCGGGCCGAATTTCGGATCTTCGCCGGCTTCCGCCGTAGTGCGGATGGTTTTCCAGGTATAGTCCGTGGCAATTTTTGCGCTTTCAAAAATATCAAAGCCACCCAGCACCGACCCGGTGAGAACGGAGGCGAACAGGTCTCCGGTACCGTGGAAATAGCCGTCAATTTTTTTGTTCATAAAAAATTCTTCACGGTCAAGCGCGTCATCACGGCATGCGGACCCAAGCTTGCCCTCTTCAAACCAGATTCCTGTCAGCACGGCCTTCTTCGGCCCCAGAGCGCAAAGCCCCTTTAAAATACCGGAGACATATTCTTTGGTATAGGGCCCCTCCTTATAGGGAATCCCCAGAATGCGGCTGGCCTCGGTCATATTGGGGACTACAATGTCGGCTTTGCGGCAGAGTACGGCAATGCCGTCGGCCATTTTATCCGTATAGGTCGGATAAAGCTTGCCGTTGTCACCCATGACAGGGTCCATAATGATCAGATTATCCTCTGTTTTGAACATCGCAAAAATCTTATCGATCAGATCAATCTGCTCATCACTGCCGAGAAAGCCCGTATACAGCGCGTCAAAGGCGCATCCGACACTTTTCCAGTGCTCCGCCATTTCCAGCAGCTTGTCGGTGAGGTCGATATAAACGTAATCCTTAAAGCCGCCCGTATGGGTGGACAGCACAGCCGTCGGCAGTACCGAAGTCTCCACACCGCAGGCGGAGAGCACGGGAAGAACCACGGTCAGCGAGCATTTTCCGACGCCGGATATGTCATGTATGGCCGCACAGGTCATTTTCTTATAATTCATTGCAATACCCCTTTGTAATAAGAAATAATAATTTACTATAATAAAACGATTTCAATAATTCTTTATTTCACCACGGAATTAACGCGAAATTTCATTGCCGCTTTCCCGAAACTTACAAGAACGCCAGTTCGGCGAAAAAGAAAGCCGCGCAACAAAACATGCCTTGCCCTTCGCCCATTGGACAAAGCGAATAGCATTCATGGCATGCTAAAAAAACATTGTGCCGCACCGTATAAACGGTGCGGCGCAGCCTATAAAAAAAGTCATCTCTTCACTGGAAGAAACTTTTATGTGCGGAAAGACCTTTCGGATGAAAAGATGATTTCATCTGCGCGCAGCAAGTTCTTTTTCCAGAAGTTTGGCGCTTCTGCGCTAAACTTCTGGAAAAAGAAAGCGAAATCGCACAAAAAGAAAGCCACTGTAACGACAGCGTACCTGTGCGAAATCTCACTGCCACGGGTTTCCCGACAGTCTGTACCGCACCGTATAAACGGTGCGGCGATACATACATTCCGTTGCAGTTTAAACTGTGGACAAGTCCCATTCCTCGTGGATTTTCGGGACGTCGCTGATCAGGCGTTTTGTATAGGGCGCCTGCGGCGTCAGGATGACACTGTCGGCCGAACCTGCCTCGACAAACTTGCCATGCTCCATAATATAGACCGTATCGGACACATAATACGCAAGTCCAATATCGTGTGTAATGAAAATGATGGTCATGTCGATTTCATCCCTCAGCTTCAGCAGCATGTCGAGAATCGTTGCACGTGAGCAGGCATCAACCATCGACGTGGGCTCGTCGGCAATGAGAATCTTTGGCTTTAAAAGGAAGATGCGTGCAATCATCAAACGCTGCATCTGCCCGCCGGAAAGCTCAAAAGGATATTTGTTGGTCAGCTCCGCGTATTTCAGGTTGACGAAGGAACAGGCTTCCGTCATCAGCTCTTCCTTTTTTTCTTTCGAATATCCCCGTCCGCCCATCAAATTGATACAGTCTAAAAGGACGTCATCGATTTTATGGAAAATATTATAGGAAGAGAACGGATCTTGAAAAACTGCCTGAATACCTTTCCAGTACTCCTTTTTCTTACTGTGAGAGGATATATCGCGCAGTGTGCCGTTGAAGTACACGCTGCCCTCCGTCACACCGATCAGGCCGAGGATCATTTTGGCAATCGTGGTCTTGCCCGAACCCGACTCACCCACAATGGAGATGACCTCTCCTGCGTGAAAGTCAAAATCCACATGATCAACCGCCAGGGTGCGGGTTTTTCCATAACCAAAAAGCTTGGTGACACCCTCGCCCTTTAACACAGAATCACCTTTTTTGATCTTGATGGCTTCAGCACTCATTCTCCGTACACCTCCCGTAAATGGTCGACATCGTAAATGCAGCGGTGCATCCGATTTTCACCAAATTTCTTTTCCGAAATCTCATAAACGCCGCATTCCGGCTTTGCGTATTTGCATCTTGCTGCAAAGCGGCAGCCCTTTGGCGGATTTTTCAGGTTCGGCGGCGTGCCCGGAATGGCCTCCAGCTTGACGTCTCTGGTGCCCTCCTCAGGAACGATGATGGAACCCATCAGCCCCTTAGAGTACGGGTGGATCGGATCAAACACCATTTCCTTTGCGGTGCCCTTTTCCACCATTTGACCGGCATACATGACCATGATATCATCCGTTACATTGTAAAGCAGCGGCAATTCATGTGTGATAAAGATCATAGATTTAATATAGCCTTTTTCCATCAGTTCACGCATCATCTTGATAACCATCTTCTGCGATGTGACATCCAGCGCGGAGGACGGCTCGTCGGCGATGAGCACCTTTGGTGAAAGAATGGTGGAAATGGCAATAACTGTACGCTGCTTCATGCCGCCGGACAATTCCACGGCGTGCTTCTGCAGGACCTCTTTTGGCAGACCCAAGTCCGCAAAGCGTTCCACCGCCATGTCATAGATATCGTTTTTTGACTTTTTTGGATCGTGCGCGTGAATTACATCCTCCAAAAACTTAATGATCTTCTGTGTCGGATTCAACGCGTTCATGGCAGCCTGCGGAATATACGCAATTTCATTGCCCAGTATATTCTTGCGAACTGTGTCGGCTTTCATGCCGGATATATTAACCCCATCTATGATGATTTCACCGCTTGTATAGTGCAGCGGAGCGAAATAATACCCCATCAGGCTCAGCGCCAGCGTCGATTTGCCGCAACCGGACTCTCCTGCGATACCGAGGGATTTCCCCTCTTCTATTTTCAGGGAAACTCCGTCAACCGCATAAACAGCTTCTTTAAAACGTGTGATATACTTTGTTTTCAGGTCTTTTACTTCAAGAATTACTTTTCCCATAGTATTTCTCCTCCTTTCTCAGCTGTCCCGCAACTGCGGGTTGAACACCTGGTCAAGTCCCGTGTTCATTAAGTTCAGCGAGAATGTTACGAGCGCAATTGACAGGATGACCGGCAAGAATGACCACCATGCGCCTGTCTGCCACGCCGAGGCCTGCTGCGACCAGTTCATCATCAAGCCCAGCGTTGCCATTTTCGTCGTCGACGGGCCAAGCCCCAGCATTGAAAGCTGCGCTTCCGCAAGGATACCGGAAGAGATTTGCAGAATCAGTGCCATGACGACATAGGAAGCGACATAAGGCAGGATATCCATGACAATGATACGCGGCATACTGTGTCCGGAAAGCTTTGACAAATTGACATGGTCGCGGTTCCGCAGCGATACCACCTGTGAGCGCACCGAACGCGCCGTCCAGGGCCAACCGGTCAAACCGATTACGATCGCCACAATTTCCACACTGCGGGAGCCCTGACCGAGCGAGTAGGAGATCAATACCAACAAAATAAAGCTTGGGATAACCGTAAACAGATTGGTTAAAAATGTGATAAGGTTATCAACCACGCCGCCGCAATAACCCGCAACAAGGCCAAAGGTAAGCCCGATCAGTGTGGCAATCAGGCCCGCAATCAGGCCAAGCCGCAATGATGTACCGATGGCGCTTGTAAGCTCTGTCAGCACATCACGGCCAAAGTTGTCCGTACCCAGCGGAAAGTTTATTTTATTGGCAATGTCATTGACTCCGACAAATTCTTTCGTTTTATAGGATTTGACGATTTCCAGTTCGCCGTTCTCATTTTTCTCCGCAATGGAAACGCCCGAGCTTTCAAGAAGGTTTTCCACACGGGCAGCCAGCCTTTGATATTCCTTTCTCAAGGCCGTCGTGCCGGTAACACGGATATCCTCGTCATATTTTGAATTCCATGTATTGATGAGCGTCTCGGCGTCGCCGATATCAATGGAGCCCTCTTCGACACCGCCATAAAGTTCCAGCCACTCTACCATCTTTGTTTTCTCATCCTCGGTAAGCGCCGCTATAACACGGTTCGCCACAACATCCAATTCAATGACGCCCGCCTCTGCATTCAGCGTGTCTTCAACGTTGATATAAGTCCCCGGAGCAAGAAACTTGATCTTCGACATCGACTCCAACGGCCCTACCGCGGAAACCATAGGATAAATGATCGCCATCAGTAACAAAAACACGAATACGATAAATCCGACCACAAATTTAGGCGAATGAAATATCTGTTTTATTTGATGTTTCATGATTTTCCTCCTCTTAAATATTTTTTATTTATCAGGCTTCCTGCTGTGCTGCCTTGACACGCGGATCAATAATTCCGTATAGTATCTCAACAACCAAGTTTGCGATCAATACCATGATGGTAATCATCAAAGTACAGCCTGAAATAAGAGGATAGTCACCGCCCGTAATGGCGCCCAACATCGTCGTGCCAATGCCCGGATAGCTGAAAATCATTTCGGCGACGATATTTCCGCCGACCATCGTTCCCAGTGAAAGCGCAAGGCCGGTAATCTGCGGAAGCATTGCATTTCGGAAAACATAGCGAACGATCTTGTTGTCCCGAATTCCGAGAAAACGGCTATACTTCACATAGTCCGCGTTGAGCTCGTAAATGGACATCGAGCGCATACCAATCGCCTGTCCGCCAATTGTAATCAGTACCATTGTCCAGAACGGAAGCTGGTAATGCCTCAGCACCGAGCCGACATACTCGAACGAGAACGACGGCAGCAAATCAAATCCATAACCGCCCGACGCCGGCAAAACCTTCAGGGTTACAGCGAATACCCACACCATGATGATTGCCATGCCAAATGCGGGCATGTTACTGATAAACATAAACAGCGGCATGACTATCTTGTCAAATCCCCGTCGTGTGTAGGCGGCTATCGCACCCAACAGGTTACCGATCAGCCATCCGACAATAATAGCCGGCACCTGCAGGCCGATTGTCCATAAAATGGACTCCCCTATAATTTCGGATACACCTCTCGGATATTGTGAAAAGGAGGTGCCCATATCCCCCTGAAACAAATTGCCGAGATAAGTGACAAATTGCTCCGGCATCGATTTATCCAGACCAAATCTTTCCCTGTAATCCTGGTATACTTTTTCTATCGCGGATTTTTCCGTCATATTGGCCACTTCATCCGACGCCAAAGCCGCAACAGGATCACCGGGCATCATGCGTGGCAGGAAAAAGTTCAGCGCCAGCGCGATGATCAATGTCAAAACATACCAGAGCACCTTTTGACCATAGTATTTTACATATCCCTTCAAGACCCTCACCTCTCATGTCAATGATCTAAAATATGGAGATCATTCGAATATAAATGACGGCTGCGATTGATGTATTAAAATCGCAGCCGTCATCCCTTCGTTTATATCAGTTTCCCATATGGATTATTGCGCAGAAATATTATACAACGCGGCAACGCCATAACCGTCACTGCAAATTGTCGGAGGAATGTTGGTGCCGTCGCCAGCTTCAGGGAATCCTGTCCAGACTGACTCATTGACTGTGTGGAACAGGGAAGGTCTGTACATCAACTGTACAACTGGTTTTTCTTCCAGCAGGAATTTGGAAATCTCTGTGTAATATTCTTTCAGCTTCGCCTCGTCGGTCTCAAGAGCCGCCGCTTCGATCATCGCGTTGATATCATCATTTTTCATTCTGTGATAAGCCCAGTAAACACGCTCCGCATCCGGCTCCGTGCAATAGAATACGCTGTATGCACGGCCCCAGGGCGCCGAAATACTGGTTGAGTTCATGCCGCTCATGATGATGTCAAAATCACCGGACTGCAGAGACTCTGTCCAAACAGAAGCGTCCACAAAGCTTGTGGAAATATCAATGCCGATATTGCTGCCCGCCGCCGCGACAACTTCCAGGGAAGCCTCCCAGTCGGACCAGCCCTTCGGACACATTGCGGTGAGAACGATGTTCTCGCCGTTCACTTCACGGATGCCGTCGCCGTCGGAGTCAACGATGCCCGCATCGTCCAGAACCTGATTGGCCCTGGCATAGTCTCTGCTTCCCCACTGAAGATCCGCCAGTGCGCCGTAATCGATGTACTTCTGCTCACTTTCAAGCGGAACCGCCAGTGAGCGCGGCGCATCCTCAAACGAGGGTGAGTAACCGCTCATTGCGCTGGAGTTGATCTGGTCATAGTCAATGGCATAGGCAATCGCATCGCGAACCGCCTTCTCAGCCGTTGCGCCCTTTGTGGTGTTAAAGAAAATGGAGGGGATTGACGCGCTCTGATAACAAAGCGGCTCATCATAATAGGTGGAAACCGGCAGCCCGTCCTTGTTCCACATATCCGGAACGGAGTCCATGAACTGCTGCGCTACGTCCACCTCGCCCTGTGTAAAGGCTACGCGGCCCGCGTCGTTGTCTTTAAAAATGTTGTGCGCTATATACTTCGGTGCGGGAAGCTGTCCCCACATGGAAGCATCCTGTCCCCAGTAATTGTCGTCTCTTTGGAGAACGATTTTCTGAGATGACAGCAACGCCGGATAATACGGACCTGAAGACACGAAGCCGTCGAACCAGGAATCCGTCTTAAAGGCTTCGTAATCGTCGCCATGTGTTTCCAGTTTGGAATCGAGGAAATCCTTTTGCAGTATGTACATATATGTCAGAATTTCCTTCATCTTCTGCGGGTTGTGGTTATCGGGATTTGCCTTAAAAACAACAGTGGTGTCGTCTACCGCTTCAACCTCGCTGACATAGGAGCCATAGTTTGTGCCGGTAGCGGAGCTTACCAGTACATGTGTATCAAAGGTTGCCTTGACATCCGCCGCGGTTACCGCCGTGCCGTCATTCCACTTGGCGGTGGATTTCAGCTTTACGGTCATTTCGGTTTGATCTGCGTTGAACTCATAGCCGTCAACGTCGCCGTCCGCAAGCAGCGGATACGCAGAACCGTCGCCCTGGTTGAACATATAGAGTGTTTCATAAACCAATACTCTGGTACTTTCCTGCTGTGCCGTTACCACCGCATTGTTCGGATTTGATGAGAACGGATGGTTCGCAAGGGGAGTCCCCCACTGCAAGCCGTTGTAGTACAGAGTCTCTTCTCTCGGAAGTGAACCGATATCGGTACCCATGACGACTTCTTCTTCCTCCACATCCTCTTCCGGTTCGGAAGAAACAGGGGGCTCGGACTCGTCCGCCGCCGAGGAAGTGCTTTCCACAGGTGTAGAGCTTTCTTTGCTTGCCGAACTTGTCGGGGTGTCCGAGCAGGCCGTGATTGTAAGAACCATCATAACCGCCAGCATTACTGCCAGGACTTTACGCCATTTTTTCATAATTTACTGACCTCCTTATAATTATGATGCCAAAAAGCAGCACCATTCAGGCAATAAAAACAAAAGATTGTTGAATTCAGTTTGTATATTTTCAACAATACATCTTCGGTGAAATTATATTAGCACGCTTTCCACAAAAACGCAACACTTTTTTTTGCTTTTTTATACACGTTTTTATCCAATATGTGTAAAGTGTTGTACTGCGTTAAAACGCCGCCCCTAAAAGCGGACGTGGCGGTAAATGATGAAAAAACGCAGTGAAATACTGTTGCCATATCCTTTCGGAAATGTTAAAATATGACGATATGCTATCCATTTATTACGAGGATAAGGAGTGCGGAAAATTGAGCAGAAAATCTGAAAAGCGAAAAAAAACGATTATACGGATTGTGGCATTGGTTCTGGCGCTTTTGATGGTCGTGTCACTGGTTTTATTTGCCATTCTCGCATCCTGATATGATAAATGGCACAAAAGGCCATTTTTACGAATTTCTGTCATAATTATTCACAGAATGAAGGAACCGTATCCGGCGCTTATTCATCATAAGCGGTTGGTCCAAAACCAGCTTTCCGCGCCTAAAAACGGACATTTCGGCGGAATGTTATCAGAAAAAGTCCGCACAATACAAATAAAGTATGGGGAACCGCCTGAATGCCTTTTCGTGTACCGCGTTTCCCAAGTGAAAGGAACAGCAAAATGCAAAAAAAAGGGAAATATTACCTCTCCACGGCCATTGCCTATACCTCCGGCAAGCCGCATATCGGCAACGTCTACGAAATCATTCTGTCAGACAGCATTGTGCGCTTTAAGCGCATGCAGGGCTATGACACCTATTTCCAGACCGGCACCGACGAGCACGGCCAAAAGGTGGAAATCAACGCGGAAAAAGCGGGCGTTACGCCAAAGGAGTTTGTGGACGGCATCGCCGGCATTGTGAAATCCCAATGGGACCTGTTCGGCGCCTCCTATGATAAATTCATCCGCACGACAGACGATTACCATGTCAGGGAAATACAGAAAATATTCAAAAGGCTTTTTGAGCAGGGGGATATTTACAAGGGCGCTTATGAGGGGCTTTACTGCACACCCTGTGAGTCATTCTACACCGAATCACAGCTTAAGGACGGCAAATGCCCCGACTGCGGCCGGGACGTAAAGCCCGCAAAAGAAGAAGCGTATTTCTTTAAAATGAGCAAATATGCGGACCGTTTGATTCGGCATATTGAGGAGAATCCGGATTTCATTCTGCCGGTTTCCCGCAAAAACGAAATGATGACGGGCTTCCTGCTGCCGGGGCTGCAGGACCTGTGCGTGTCGCGGACCTCCTTCAAATGGGGGATCCCCGTGGATTTCGATCCGGGACACGTGGTATATGTATGGCTGGACGCATTATCCAACTATATCACCGGCATCGATTACCACTGCGACGGTGAAAGCGGCGGGCTGTTTAAAAAATTCTGGCCCGCCGACGTGCACGTCATCGGAAAGGACATCGTGCGCTTCCACACCATTTACTGGCCAATTTTTCTTATGGCACTGGATTTGCCGCTGCCAAAGCAGATTTTCGGTCATCCCTGGCTTTTGATGGGTGGGGGTAAAATGAGCAAGTCCAAGGGCAATGTCATTTACGCGGACGATCTTGTCTCCGTGTTCGGCAAGGACGCGGTGCGCTATTATGTACTGCATGAAATGCCCTATGACAACGACGGCAATATCACATGGGAGCTCATATGTGAGCGCACGAACACCGACCTTGCCAATACCCTTGGAAACCTTGTGAACCGCACGGTGTCCATGAGCAATAAATACTTTGACGGCGTCGTACAGTACAGCGGCGCCGCCGAGCCCGTGGACGAGGAGCTGAAAGCCGTGGTTTCCGCATGCCGGGACAAGGTGGCCGGCAATATGGAGCGCTTCCATATCGCCGACGCCCTCAGTGAAATCATGCTGCTGTTCAAGCGCTGCAACAAATATATCGACGAAACGCTGCCCTGGATACTTGCGAAGGACGAGACGACGCTGCCGCGGCTGCAGACCGTGCTTTATAACCTGACGGACAGCATTCAGGTGGGCGCGTCCCTGCTGTATCCGTTCCTGCCGGAAACCGCCGAAAAAATCACCCTGCAGATCGGCGGAAAGCTTCTGAGCTTTGACCGCCTGAACGAAACGGGCGGTTATGTAAGCGGCACAAGGGTGACCGGGACCCCCGAAATCCTTTTTGCGCGGCTGCCGCTGGAAGAAGTGCTGGAAAAGGCGGCGGAAATCGACGCTAAAAATTCCGGTGAACCGGAAAATCCGCTGCGTGAGGAAATTCACGGCATCGCAAAAATCGGCATTGACGAGTTTGCAAGGGTGGACTTCCGCGTGGCAAGGGTCACAGACTGCGAACCCGTCAAGCGCGCCAAAAAGCTGCTGAAGCTGACGCTGGACGACGGAACAGGCGTTCCGCGCACCGTCGCAAGCGGCATCGCCCAGTGGTATAAGCCGGAGGAACTGACAAACCGTCACATCATTGTGGTTTCCAACTTAAAGCCCGCCACGCTCTGCGGCGTGGAGAGCCAGGGCATGATCCTGGCCGCGGACGGCCCCGACAACAGCGCAGTGGTCATTTTTGCGGACGGCATTCCCGTGGGTTCGAAAATCCGATAAGAAAAGGCAACCGAATATGACAGGAATTTTTGATACGCACGCCCATTACGATGACGAGCAGTTCGCCCCCGACCGGGATGAGCTGCTTTCCCGCGTTCTGCCGGGAAAGGACGTCTGCGGTATTCTGAACATGGGCGCCGACTTGAAGGGCTGCCGGGATACGGTGGACATGACAAAGCGGTACGGCTATATTTACGGCGCCGTTGGCATCCACCCGGAGTGCGCGAAGGATTTGCCAGAAAAATGGCTTGAAACCATTGAAGCCCTTGCGGCCGAAAAAAAAATTGTGGCCATCGGTGAAATCGGCCTGGATTATCACTGGCTGGACGCCTGTCCGAAGGGCGTGCAGCAGGAGGTTTTCGGACGTCAGCTGGAGCTTGCGAACCGCCTCAAGATGCCCGTGTGCGTCCACGACCGGGAGGCCCACGGCGACATAATGGATTTCATGCGAAAATACAGGCCGAAGGGTGTGATGCATTGCTTTTCCGGCAGTGTGGAGCTTTCCCGCGAGACCATCAAGCTGGGTCTTTATATCGGCATCGGCGGCGTTATCACCTTTAAAAACGCCCGGCATATCGTGGAGGTTGCGGCGGACATTCCCCTTGACCGTCTGCTGCTGGAAACCGATGCGCCCTATATGGCCCCGTTTCCCTTCCGCGGCAAGCGGAACGATTCCTCTTTGATTGCCCATGTGGCCGAACGCATTGCGGAAATCCGCGGCATCACGGCGGAAGAGGTGCGGCGCGCCTCCCTTGAGAACACCCGGCGGCTGTTTGCCATACACTGACTATAAATTTTAAGCACGCTGCAGCTCGCTCATGCGCAGAGCGGCGGAAACGGTAAAATAACGATTTCAGGCAAAGGGAATTCCCTTGGATTTACGGAGAATGATATGACTGCAATTACCTATGAATACGAAAGCGCGCTGTACGTCAACATGACCAACGCCTGTTCCAACCGCTGCGAGTTCTGCCTGCGAGACAACAGCTCCGGCAGCCTTTATGCCAGCGACCTGTGGTACCACGGGAAGGAGCCCGCGAAGGAGGAAATGCTGGAGAACATCCTGGGGCGGGAGCTTTCCATTTACCGGGAAATCGTCTTCTGCGGCTACGGCGAGCCCGCATGCCGCTTTGACGACATGATGTGGCTTTGCGACGAAATCAAGAAGCGCGGGGATTTTTCCATCCGCGTCAACACAAACGGCCAGTCGGACCTGATCACCGGGAAAAAGACCGCTCCGTTCCTGAAAGGCCGCGTGGACTGTGTGTCGGTGAGCCTCAATGCCAGCACACCGGAAAAATACGATGAAATCTGCCACAGCATATACGGGCTTCAGGCTCTGCCTGCCATTTTGCAGTTTGCATCCGAGGCTGCACAGTATGTTCCCCGTGTCGTCATGACGGTTGTCAGCACGATGGGAGAAGATGAAATCGAGCGCTGCCGTGTCCTTTGCGAAAAAACCGGAGCTCTGTTCAAGATCCGGGAATACATCAGCGCGTAGGCTATTTAGAATAGAAGGGCTATGCTATTGCGCGCAGAAGGTCATTCGATGTCCCGGCCGCCATCACCACGCGCGGGAACATCCGGAAATAAACCGGAGAAGGTTCCGGACAGCCTGCTGTGCCGGTTCACATGCTTTTAAGGGCTGTTTCGGCATATCAACTGATATGTTAATGGGCGGCTGCAAATTGCATACCCGCAACTTGCAGCCGCCCATTTGATATTCACTTATTTCATCAATGTAGTTAGAACCGCCTTCTGAGCGTGCAGACGGTTTTCCGCCTCTTCAAAAATATATTCGGCGTTCTTTTCCAGCACCTCGGCGGTGATCTCCTCGCCGCGGTGGGCAGGCAGGCAGTGAAGCACAATCGCATCGTTTTTTGCGTTTGCCATCAGCGCACTGTCAATACAGTAGCCTGCAAAGGCCGCCTTGCGCTTGGCTGTTTCTTCCTCCTGTCCCATCGACGTCCACACGTCGGTCAGGACCACGTCACTGTCCTTGACCGCTTTTTCCGGAGAGTCGGTGAGTGTAAAGCAGTCATAAGCGGAAGCAAACTCCAAAATTTCCACCGGCGGGCGGTAGCCCTTGGGGCAGGCCACGGAAACCGCCATTCCGGTCTTGAGGCCGCCGACAATCAGGGAGTTCATCATATTGTTGCCGTCACCGATGAAGGTCATTTTGAGACCTTCCAGCGCTCCCTTATATTCGCGGATGGTCATAAGGTCCGCCAGCACCTGGCAGGGATGGGCAAAATCGGTGAGGCCGTTGATGATGGGGATGGAACCGTGCTGTGCCAGGCTTTCCACCTCATTTTGATCAAAAGTACGGATCATGATGCCGTCCAAAAAACGGGACAGCACCCGTGCCGTATCCTCCGTGGGCTCGCCCCTGCCGATTTGCAGGTCATTGGAGGAAAGGAACAGCGCATGGCCGCCCAGCTGGTACATGCCCACCTCAAAGGACACGCGTGTCCGTGTGGAGGATTTTTCAAAAATCATGCCGAGGGTCTTCCCCTTCAGCAGATGATGCTCGATGCCATGCTTGGTTTCGTATTTCAGCTGGTCCGCCACATTCAGCAGTTCGATAATTTCTTCTGTGCCGAGGTCCAGCAGCTTCAATAAATGCTTCATTCTGTCTCCCCCTTGCCGATCACTTGTTTGAATATTGCAAGCCCTTCCTGTATCTCCTCGTCTGAAATTGTCAGCGGAGGCAGAAAGCGCACCAGGTCCTTTGCCGTAAGGATCAGCAGCCCCGCTTTGGCGCACGCGGCCATCACGTCATGGGCATCCTGATTTTTCAGCTTGATGCCCAGCATCAGACCCTTTCCCCGCGTGAATTCCACCTGGGGCATCGCTTGAAGCTCCTGTTCAAAAACCGCCGCCTTCTTTTTGACCGCATCGAAAAAGCCCTCTTCGGAAAGCCGCGCGAGCACTTCCAGCGCACCGGCCGAAGCCACGGGGTTGCCGCCGAACGTGCTGCCGTTCATGCCAGGCTGCATCAGGTCCTGCAGCTTCTCACTCACCATACACACTCCCATCGGCAGGCCGCCCGCTACGCCCTTCGCGAATGTCGCCACATCCGGCAGAACACCGTAGACCTGGTAGCCAAAGAAATTGCCCGTTCTGCCGATGCCGGTCTGCACCTCGTCTGCGATAAGCAGCAGATTTTTCTCATTACAGAAGGAGCGCAGCTCCCTCACAAAGCTTTCGTCCATCGGAATGACGCCGCCTTCACCCTGCACCATCTCGATCATCACGGCACAGACCTTGTCGGTCATCGTCTCGCGCACGCTCTCCATATTCCGC
>Ga0153939_1000103_pt1 | contig 28063 bp, 22 predicted proteins | sample TSNJ023MetaG_FD_104734 | JGI IMG/M metagenome (GOLD analysis project Ga0153939, IMG submission 104734) | Attine ant fungus gardens microbial communities from New Jersey, USA - TSNJ023 MetaG | ecosystem: Host-associated > Fungi > Mycelium > Unclassified | place: USA: New Jersey, Brendan T. Byrne... | reverse complement strand
ATATGATAATATTCTTGAGTGCGCAAAAACAAGCTCAACTATAGGGGAATAGTTCAATGGTAGAGCGGCGGTCTCCAAAACCGTAGATGGGGGTTCGAGCCCCTCTTCCCCTGGTAATGATTTCGAAGTCACAAACCTGGTATTAGCAAGGCTTTGTGGCTTCTTTTTTTGCTTTTACAATAGTGTTAAGAAGCATTAAGAGACATTAAGGGACATTAAGGGACAACGAAAAATTGCCCCTTTTGTTGCCCCTTTTTTTTTAATGCTCCTTATCGTACTACTTCCACTCCCATAATTTAAAAAATACGAAATGAGAAAAGAGGAGTAAATCATAAGGAAGTAGATGTTAAATGGGATGAGCATGATAAACGATGGGTTGCACGCAAAAAATAAACCTACAAGGACACTACATGGATGTGCAATGGGACGAGTACAAAAAGCAAGGCAAAGGCACGGGTAGCGTGGCAGAAGGCAAAGGAGCGTAAGATTGCGGAGATTGATGGAGCGGCAGACCTCAAAGCAGGAAAAGTAAAGTTATCCAAAGACCTAACAGACTGGTACGATGCGTATAAGCGCCATAGCCGGAGCGGCGGCCGTCCGCGTTCTGCCCGAACGATACAGACGGATGAAGACACAATAAAGCAACTTAATATATCGTTGGGCGATTTGCTGGTGTGTGATATTGGCAATGACACGATACAGTGGTATTTCCTTCGATTGGTGCAGCAGGGAGTTTCGCAAAGTACGATTAAGAAAAGATGGAATATGCTATTCATGTATTTCCGTCACAAATATCCGGACAACGGAAATCCTATGACAAGATGTATCATGCCCCAGAGTGAGGCAGGGTTCAACACAATTTCCGTGCATGATGAGGATAGGGACGAGCCGACAGGCAAATTGGCATACACGGCCATTGAGCAAATACGGCTGGCAGCCGAGTTATCAAAGCCCTACAATGTACATAGCGGTTGGCACACGACAGATCGTGGCTACAGTACCGGCGCTCCGCTCATTATCTGCATGTATGAGTTTTTAAGAATCGGTGAAGTCGTGGAGTTGCGTGTTAAGGATGTGAAATGGAACGACACAGGCAGCGGTGGTATGATATGGATACGTCGCCAGTATGACGAGGCACATAAGATTGTCACACCACCAAAATATAACAGCAAAAGAAAGGTACCCATCATGGCCGAGTGCGTGGCGATTTTGCGGATGGCCTGTGAGGGTAAGCAACCAAATGATTTGCTTTTTGAAAGTGGGTGTATCTATAACCCCGATAAGCTGAGACATGAAGGGCGGTTCTTGCGCGGGCGATTGCGTGATAATCTTAATGCTGCCTGTGAGCGTGTCGGTCTAGAGCGCCACACTATCCATGACCTCAGGCATGATGGTATCAGCCGTCTGGTGGATATGGGAGTACAGCCGCAATCTGTGCAGCGTTGGGCCGGGCATAAATCCTTGAGCGTGACACTGGACAAATACTACCGCCATTCTGGCACAGAGAACGAGGTGGATTTAGTGCTTGTCAGTGGCGGCTGCTAAGAATAATCCGGACAGTTAAATTTGACTATTTCGTATAAAACAGAGTATAATATTGATTTGACAACTGTTTTTCAATCCACTACCTTTTGGCAAAAGTATCATTTTTCACACTGCGCCTCCATCCGGCATGTTGTCTCGCAGCAACACCGGTATCAATACTGTTGCCGTAAAAGTCTCATCATCAAATTCGTAGGTGAAGCTTCCGTCATGCCTGTCGGCGATCTCAGAAATGATTCTTGTACCAAATCCATGCATCTGTTTATCGATCTTTGTGGTCTTTAATACGGAACCTTCCAATTTTATTCTATTGGCATGAGAGTTTTTTACAATAAAGCAGGCATACCCTTTGTATTTGAAAACCTTTATTTCTATGAATGGCATAAGGGACTTCTCTGCGGCGTCCATGGCATTATCTATCAGGTTCGATAGCAAGGATGTCATGTCCATAGTAGAAAGGATGACATCGGGCAGGACTCCTATTTCACAGGAGCATCTGACCCCATGGCTTGCACAGAGTGAGAATTTGTAGCTGATAATGGTGTCTATGACACCGTTCCCTGATCGGCACCCCTCATTGCTCATTCCATTCATCTCCAGCACCAGCTGCTCCAAAAGGGACATTGCTTCGGGAACGTCGTTTTTCTGGAGCAGCTGAATTATGGTTGACATTATGGTCTTCCAGTCATGGAAAATCCTCTCTGTTATTTTTTTCGTTTGCCATTGAACGGCAGCCTGTTCTGTGAACTTGTCATAAGAATTTTTTAAATGGTAGGCCAATTTTTCGTTTTGGAAATAATAGTATATTTCCACGAAAAAATAAATTATGATTAAGCTCATTGTAAAAAACCCTACGGATAGAACAATAAGAAGCAGGGCCAAGGTATTGTCTAATTTCTGCGACGGATAAAACGATACTAAAAATATGGTGATGGATAGGAATATGAGAGATATTATGTTTGGTAGGAGCCAAAGTCTCCTTCTTATGTCAAAGTCTATTTTTTTTAAAGCCCGATAGAGAACATAAAAAAACAATGTATCAGTTAGCTTGATAATTGTACAGGTGAAAAGCCTGTTTGGGAACCCGCCATGAAAGATGTTGATTATGTTATCCTTCAAACATAGAGCCATTATGCTGCTAAAAAGGATGTCGGTTATATAGAACAAATATACAAGAAAAAGCAGGAAGGAGCTTTTCACATACCATTTGGATTCATAAAGTACATTTACTGCATATAAATGCAGCGACAGGAACAACAGGCATTTTACTAAATAAACTTGGTCCCATGCAAAATACATGAGGCCGGATGCCAGGAATGTTGCAGCCACCAGCTTGCACACATGAATAGTGGTATCCCCGTTTTTACGCTGGAACAGTTGGTTGAAAAACAACAACGTAATAAGAGACTCATACATCCGAAAGAAATAGTCCATGACCAAATACCTCATTGTTCAAAAACCTCCCGAGTGATGATGCAGTTCATTGCTTGTTGGAGCTTCTTATACTTCCTTCTGCTAACGGGAAGGGAGGCATTATTGTCTAACAAGAGTTCGTTGGATAAAACCTTCTGAACATGCCTCATATTCACAACATATCCCCGATGGGATTCCATGAAATTGAAAACAAAAAATTTTTCAACCAAGTCCTGGAAGCTGTTTACAAATATCCGGTGTTTCTCTCTGCTGGTATGCAGGTATATTTCCTTGTTCCGGCAACTTAGGTAGAAGATATCATTTACTGGTACTTTGAGAGTGCATCGCATCCCGATTTCGTTAACGGTGTCAAATGCGTGATATTCTATGCTCATATTCTGGTATTCGCGGAAGATGCGTTCCAACTCCCTTTCGTAACACAAATCATCGGAATTTTTTGGTATAAAAGCGCTTACCCGATACTGCAGGGTATCGAGTACTTCATCGACGTATTGCGAAATAAACACCAAAATGAATGCGGAGTTGAGGGTTCGTAATCTGAAAGCCAAATCTTTTCCGTTGATTTTTGGCATTTTTATGTCTAGCAGCACAATATCATATCCGTTGCCATCTTCAAACTTCTTCAATAACCTGTATCCATCCGAAAAATAGCATACCTCTGCTTCTGTTCTACTTTTTTTAAGCACATTATTGATCTTGGCAGATAAATCATATTTCATAAAGTTAGAGTCGTCATCACATATTGCTATCTTCAACATGGATCTGTTGCCTCCTGTTCTATGGATTAGTTAGGCAATTGTTAAATTAATTTTACTGGGTTTTCTTGCTTGTTTCGTTTTGATTTTCTCTCCGGTGCGGTATAATAGTAAGTGTCAAAGCAAACTTTTATAACACATTGGAGGAAAATTTATGACTACAAAATATCATCAGATCACTTTAAAAGAAATCTTTTCAGACTGTCAGGCTCATTTCTTTGATGATACCCCTTAACATATCGACTTGAATTTATTTATCCCTTCCGGCTTTTCCGTTTTTTCTACCAGGTCCTGGGACGGAAACGCACCTACCCTCTTACCGGTTTCCTTTCGGCTCATATCCTTCAGAAGATTTTTCCATTCCTTCCGATTCCCTGCTCATCCTCTTTCCTAGTCTCTGCAAAGAATTGCGGGATTGCGAAGAATGGATATCCCTTTATAAGATCAGAATCATTGTAGAGCGGGCGATCAGCTACTTTAAAATCAACATGTGCATTGCCTGAAAACATATTTAATTGTCATAATTCTCTCTTAGGATTATTAAAATATGCCTGAAATCTGATGCTATGTGTCAATTCAGAAGCAATTCAGAATAATGACCTGATTTTTTCTCGCCGAACAAAGTAAAGTTATACATATTAAACAATTGCGGATGTGGGTTAGTGGTTCTTTTTTGTTATTATAACAAATATTAGTGGATAAATAAAGAAAAAAATGATTACCATTGCTAAAAACGCAAAAAACATGAGACAACATAGTCTTTAAAGCGACATATTATATTGAAAAATGCCACTCGGTGCCTATTTTCGCCCACTCGGTCATTCGTTGTTTACAAACACCGCTTGCTCTGCTAACCTAAATAAAAGAAATCATTTATGGATGATTCAGGCAGCGTAATAGTGTAAAAGTTCTGTGAGACTGTTTTTTCAAAAATTGGAACTGCGGATTTCTCTTTTCTATTCATAAAAAGATGGGTTGGTTATATTGACCAGTCTGTCGGAAGGCTACACAATCTTTAAGGTCAAGGATAGATTAATGAAGGATTTCGAATATCCTATCAATTTTAATGAGGGGGGTTACCATAACCTTTTAGGATGAATGTATGGAGCTAGAAGTGCATTATGAGACTTTAAAAGCAAGTGAAAGATAGGAGAGATACCAAGAGTGAGCCTCAATTAACGGACACAGAATATAATGTCGTAAAAGGAAATAGAAGTATTGGCTAAATTTATGTAATCCCGTAATATTGAGCATACATTGATGAGGAGTGATAATATGAGATTCAATGTAAAAAAAACCCGAAATAAACCAGAAAAAGAAGTCAATAGAAATCAATCTATAGTGCAGTCCAAATATGCTAATATTATTTACTCATATATAGTGTATTCGATTATTCCGATAATACTCTCAATAGCCAGTGTGGCTATTGAGAGGAAAATGCCATTGGATACCATTAGTTTAGGTATGATTATATTTCTGGGTGTATTTTCCGTTTTTTATCGGCTATATACCCAAAAAAAAGGACTATTAATTACTCAGGCTATAGTTTTTTCATTGTTACTTGGTATTGCAGAGCAATACCAAAAAGTAATAGGGTATTCCATATTTCAATTGATTTTTTTGGTTTTAATATCTTCATTGATTTTTGAAGCGGTAATATATATGAGTAAAACCCAAAGGTTTAAAATTAGTTTATTTTCAATTAAAGAAATATTTGTAATGATTATTTTTGCAAGTACAAATTTTATTATATTACTCTTATTTTCTACTATTAATATAGGAATATATACTATACCTTTTACTATTATTTTTTCTAGCATGATATTAATGATGACATATGTGCTGGTTGATAAATTTGGGACTATTGTATTTAGCTTGGTTATTTATTCTTTTGTAATAATGTGGTCAAACGAAACGACCTTGTTGGATAACTTATATCCAAATTATAGCGAAATAGAACGAATTTTTATTGCACTGATAATTGGGTTATTTGCTGAATGTATTATTGCAGTGATTGGGCAGAAGAATTTAATTTATTCACTACGTAGTTATCGGTATGGATATATAAAGAATAGTTATTATCAGTCGTTAGATGCCCTTCAAATAGCGTTTTCATTATCTTTTTCATTGCCATGCATGGCAATTACATTTGCAAATACTATAGAAAAAGATTTTTTGTCTGTAATGCCAGCTGGTATTGTACTATCGGCCTGTGGATTTGTGCCGGTTAGCTTTATTGCATTAGAAATTAAGGAGTCCGTTTTATATAACACAATTCATATTCCTATAAGAATGTTGTGGAAAAGAGAATTTCCAAAGTGGATTGTTTGTTGTGCAATAGAAGATATTGATAATGATGGCAAAAATGAATACATTGTTGGATGTGCTGATAATTACTTATATTGTTTTCGAGATGGAAATGAAATATGGAAAAAAAATATTGGAAATGTTGCATCTCCTCAAATAGGAATTGGGAAAATAGGAAATGATGATCAGATAAAAATTGTAATTGGTACATATGGCGGAGAGATAATATGCCTTGATAGTTGCGGAAATGATTTATGGAAAATAAAATTAGGTCAATGGATTTGGAGTGTAACAATTGGGGATGTAAATAATGATGGTGTTAATGAAGTCATTGCAGGAGGTATGGATGATATAATACATGTATATAAGGATGGCGGAGAGGAACTATGGTCAGAAAGTTTTGATAGCTGGATAGGTTGTTGCTCAGTAGCAGATGTAGATGGCGATGGTAATAATGAATTGGTTGTCGGCAGTAATGATACAACGTTTCGATGTTTCAAAAATGGATCATACGAATTATGGCGTGCGACTTTTGGTGAATGGGTAACTTGTTGCGCAGTTGGTGATATTGATAATGATGGACTTATTGAGGTTGTTGTGGGAAGTAGCGATGGGACATTACGTTGTTATAAAAATGGCTTGGAACTGTGGAGAACGACGATAATAGGAGGGCCTGGAGCTCTTGCGATTGGTGATGTTGATAATGATGGGGTCAATGAAATAGTGGCTGGATGTGGAGATCATACAGTTCGTGTTTATAAAGGAGGAAAAGAAGTCTGGATAGGACGATTAGATAGGTATCCTGACTGTATTGCAATTGGTGACATTGATAATGATGGGAAAAATGAAATTTTGACAGGTGATTGGTATAGTTACTTAATTTGTTTTAAACTGTAAAAACAAAGCATAGTATATCAGATTGTTTTTATTATCCGTGTCAATTCATAAGTATATTTTGAGTTACGTATGTTTGGATATAAAGTGAAAATTCAACATTCGTTCTTTGGAGAAGAAGTTAGAAAGGAGGATTCAAATACCATAAGCTATGTAAAGACATTAAGAGTGACGTTACATAGCTAGTTATTATACATTTACAAAGATATGCTGCTATTAGTTGAACTGTTCTATCCAAAGTGCTGAATAACAATTATTTCACTTTTTAAGAACTAACCAAATTTAATAGTTCTAATATTATTAAAGTATAACAAGTTGATGTAAGAAGTTTTTTACGTGGAATAAAAGGAGGTAATGTTATGGCAACTGGTGCATGTGGAATTGCTTGTGATGTTTGTGGGTTATATAAAAAAAATATATGCCAGGGATGTATTAGCGGAGATAAATGTCCGCCAAAATTGGCACAGGATAGTCCCTGCCATATTCTTAAATGTGCCGCAGAAAAGAAGGTGGGGTATTGTTCATCTGATTGTAAGGAATTTCCATGTCATATATATGATCTATGTTACCCATATAGCGAAGCGTATTTAGGTATGTACAGAAAGAGGAATAAGGAATAAAAAACTATTATACATAGTTCATAATATGATTGAGACTGTGCAAAAACAGAAGGATTAATAGTCACCACTCCAAGGTGAACAGCCTTTTTGATAAATGTTTTATCCAAAGGGTTGAATAATAATTATTTCACTTTTTACGAGCTAACGAAATTTAATAGTTCTTGTATTATAAAAGTAAAATAAGTTGATGCAAGAGGTTTACACGAAATAAAGGAGGTAATAGTATGGCAATTGGTGCATGTGGAATTGTTTGTGTATATTCCGGCAGATGAGTGCCATCTGCACGGAGATTTAGCACCACTATCACGGTGCCAACTCCACTTTGTTTTTCTGCTGTTATTATGTTATCAGAAGCTGATATTCATATCAAGGATGCTTCGCACCGCTGCGCGGCCAGTCTTTGACATAAATATTTTCTTCTGATAATAGTTGATCAAGCAGAAATAAGGCGAATTCTGCACCTGGTACCGACTCCGTGAGAATGGTTTCCTTTCTCCGTGATAGTGGTACCAAAAGTCCGTGCAGATGGCACTAGGCTGTCGGAATCTACAGTTTGTGGGTTAAATAAAAAAATATATGCCAGGGATGTATTTGATGGCATTCTCTATAGTTTATTATGAGGAATACAGAGTAACTATGTCAATTACATGATTATTCTTGTCTGCTGGATCCACCTGTCCGGTCGGTACGGAGCCAGTGTTCCGGTGGTACAGAGCCGCTTTGATTTTGCTTGACTGCTCATCACCTGGTTGAAATAGTGCTTGTCAAGGCCAAAGCCGCTTTCGCGGGGCATTAGCCGCCATTACAAGTGCTAGTCTACCTGGTATCATTTTTACTCAAAATCAACTGGCTCTCACCTTCCGGAATGGTGGTTCTCAAAATCCGGACAGGTGGCTCAAACAGTTCCGTAATAATCATACTACACGTAGTTGATGTTAAAAGTACTGTGGATACAGAGATTAAAAGCCCTGACCACAAGTTGTTTTCGGGAGGTAATTATTATGGGGACATACACAAAAATTGCTAAGTATTGGGATCTAATACAGAGCCAGATTGTTAATTATGAAGTTATGGCTCAAAAGCTTGACATGATTTTTAGGCAGAAAGGCTATAAACGTATTCTTGAACTTGGTTGTGGAACGGGTATTCTATTATCGCAATTGGCAGAAAAGGGCTATGAATGTACTGGAATTGATTTGGATGAATCAATGTTGTATATTGCAAGAAGTAAGGCAAAAGATAAGAATCTTATGATTGAATATCTTCAAGGTGATATGAGGGAAATAGAAATTGATGGTCAATTCGATGTTGTAATATGTTTTCAAGCTATGTCTTTTATGCAGACGGATACCGACTTTATTAAAGTAATAAATAGCATTTCAAGAGTTATAGTACCAAGTGGTCTATTTTCGTTTGGAGTAATGAATATTGATCATAAATTAGATAGCGGTGAAACAGCTTCTGCAGCAATGATGGATCTTGCTATAGAAGGTGAGAATTATAAACTAGTTAGAATAAATTCAATGCACAGGCAAGGTGAATTTGAACAATGGACCGCTGTTTATTTTATTGAAGAAAAAGGCTTGATATCCATAGATATTATGAAAAGTAATCTGCGATATTATCAGAGAGAAAACGTATCAAATATATTACTAACTAGTGGATATGAGAGTATTAATGTTGAATATAAGCGGGCGGCAAATATGGAAGATGGAAATATGTTATTTTCGTGCATTAGAAAAAATAATTGAGGTACATATTATGAATGAGGATATGAAAAAATATAATGAATGGAAAGAATATCCGGAAAGAGATACTCGTGGAACTATATGGTATCCCCCCATGCTTTCTCCCCTAGACATGGATGCTATTTGGGAAAAGCGTAATATTGGATTTTATGTGCATGTACCTTTTTGTAAAGGAATATGTAAATATTGCCCGTTTAATCGTTACCCCTGGGAAGAGAACGCAGCTAAGCTATTCGTTAATTCATTAAAAAGAGAAATTGATATCATGTCTGATATAGGATATATAAAAAACTCGACGATTGTAGCAGGTTATTTTGGCGGTGGTACTCCTACTTCATTATCTTCAGAGCAGCTTGTCGATATAATTAGTCATATAAAAGATAAATTTTCAGTGAAAGAAAATATTGAAATATCTTTAGAAGCTAATCCTGCAACAATTGATTATGAAAAATTATCTGCACTAAAACAAGCTGGCATTACAAGAATCAGTCTTGGCATTCAGTCTTTTAATGATTCGATCCTAAAATCAATGGGGTGCAGCCATACAGCGAGTCAAGCTATTACTGCAATAGAAACGGCAAAGAAGGTTGGTTTTAATTCGCTTAATATTGATCTCTTGTATAATGTACCTGGACAAACAGTTTCAGATTGGGAACAAGATGTTTTAAAAACACTAAGCTATGATATTGATCACGTTAGTCCTATGTGTTTATTTGTTGATTCCCAATCAAAGCTATTTGATGAGTATTATTCTTCGGGAAATACTGTTAAACAAATTGAGGAGCTTGAACTTAATATGTATGAAATAGCGCATAATCATTTTGTTAATAATGGTTATCATATGTACACATTATATGACTATGCTAAACCAGGAAAAGAGTGTGAAGATCATAAGTTAAACTGGGAGGCTCCACAGGGAGAGTATTTTGGCATGGGCCCTGGAGCTATATCACATATAAATAATTATGTATACGTGAATAAAGCAAATCCAAAAGAATATAGTGATATAATTTCTTTAGATAAATCACCTGTTGGGTTTGGTAAAAAGCTAAGCATTGTAGATCAGATGTCAAGATTTATGGTTTTTGGTTTCTATTGTCTCGAAGTTCATAAAAGTGAATTTCAAAAGAAATTTGGCGTTTCTGTTGAAACTATATTTGGAGACACACTTACAAAGTTAAGCATACAAGGCCTAATCGAAGATTATCAAGGTATCCTGAAGCTAACAGACAAAGGGATGAAGTATTTGTATAATGTAAGTAGTGCGTTCTATCAGGAAGACTACAAATATTATCCGGAGAATATTAAAAAGAAAATTCAACCAAAACTAACGAACCAAAGTTCATAGTTACAAAGGAATGGTGATATATGAGTAATGAAAGATTTGAATTATTTTGGAAAGAATATCCCAAGCGTGATATAGAATATATACGTGTCTATCCTACATCTGTGACCAATATTTCACAAGAAGAAGTATGGGGAAAGCGGGATATAGTAATTTATATCCATATACCATTTTGTAAGAGTTTGTGCAATTATTGTCCATTTACAAAATATATTCATGATGATGCAATTATTGAACAATATCTTAAAGCATTATATAAAGAAATTGAAATGGCATCTTCGCTCCCATATATACGTGGGTCAGAGGTTAGCTCTTTGTGTTTAGGAGGTGGAACTCCAACAACATTGAGTGAAAAGCAATTTTCGGGTCTAATTGAGCATTGCAAAAAGAGTTTCAATTTAAAACCAGGCCTTGAAATAAGTGTGGAAGCCAATCCTGATACGATAAATACTAATAAAGTACAATGCATGCTTGATTGTGGTGTTAATCGTATTAGCTTTGGTGTACAATCATTCAATGATGAGTTTCTTGAAATAATTGGTAGAGCACATAAAAATGAATCGACCATGAAAGTTATTGATGCAGTTAAATCTAAAGGGATAGATAACATTGGTATTGACCTATTGTATCGATTACCGGGGCAAACTTTAGACCACTGGAAAATGGAGTTAGAAACGGCTGTGAATCTAAATATTGACTATATTGCAACATTTTGTCTCAGCCTTGTTCCCGGGACTCCTTTATTTGAGAATGTAATGAAGGGCATGATTCCAAGGCAACCATCGGAAGAGGTAGAATTCATGATGTTTGATATGATAAAAGAGATTCTAATACCAAAAGGATACAAACAACAGTATATACATGACTTTGCTCTTCCGGGAAAGGAATGTGCTTATCATAAGGCCAGCTTCTTTGCCCCGCAAAAAGAATGTCTTGCACTAGGAGCAGCGGGAAGATCATATATTAATGGGTTCTTCTATGCAAATGTTCATCCAGTAGATGAATATATAAAGCAAATCAATGATGGGAAACTGCCTATTCATTTTGGTCGAAAATTAAGTAAACGTGATGAAATGTCAAGGTTCATGGTTTTAGGAGTGAAATTCTTGACAGTAAGTAAAGAGGCATTTAGAGAGAATTTTGGTGTATCTGTAGAAACTGTATTTCAAGAAACGCTCGATAAACTAAAGGCTTGGCGATTAATAAAAAACACCGAAAAATATATTATTATTACAGATAAAGGGCAAAAGTATATCTCTAATATATGTAAAGCGTTCTACTCAGCAAATGATTGGGGCATACTTCAACCAAATGGCATTGAATTGCAAAATAATCAAGGCGATTTTGTCAAGCAGTTTTCAAATGTCGAATAGCAAGGAAACAATATATATAGGAGGAGGAGAAAGGATATGAGAATAAGCATTAGTAGTCAATGGGATAATGATTTTTTAGAAGAATGTGCAAAATATGGTGTATCGGAAATTTATAACTCCCTTAGAATAGATCCTATTGGGTCCATTCGTCCAGCCGCATGTTTGCCAGACACAGACATTCAAATGTCAAAAGACCATATAAAACGTATCCATGATCTGGGTATGGAATTTAACTATGTTATGAATTCTCCATGTTTAGGCAATATTGAATTCACTAAAAATGGAAGAGATAGAATCATGGAATTTTTAGAAACCATCAGTGCTATTGGTACTGATATTATTACTGTTGCTGTCCCATTTTTAATAGAAGTAATTCACAGAGAGTTTCCTCACTTAAAAATCAAAGTGTCTGAGGTGGCAAATATTGGAACGGCACAAAGGGCTCGATATTTTGATGAAATGGGAATTAGCCTTATTACTATTGAGTTAACACATAATCGAAACTTTAAGGTTCTGGAAAGTATTCGAAAAGCAGTGCGTCCTGAAGTTATATTAGAAGTAATAGTAAATGCCGGATGTATGTTGCATTGTCCATATCATGATTATCACAACAATATGGTCTGTCATACTTCTCAAGAACTACACTTTTTACATGGGTACTACATGGATTATTGCATGATGAAGTGTATTCCCAAAAAACTTGAATATCCAGAGGAAATAATTAAAGCACCTTGGATTCGGCCGGAGGATATACATAAATATGAGCGCATTGGAATTAATAGCTTTAAGATTAGCAATCGAGTTGGTCCTTCTTCAATAGGGCGTAATTGTTTAAAGGCATATACAGAGCGTAAATGTGAAAATTTGGCTACTTTATTAACGCCATTATCACTGGAAATCGAAGAACCCAAAAGTAGCAGGTTAGAAAACTTTGATCAGCTAGAATGGGATCAAATGGTAAGGATATGGGGAATTAAATCGCCACAAGTTTATATAGACAACAATAAATTAAATGGGTTTATTGACTTTTTTGAAGAAAACAAATGCTATTATCAGTGCGGTGCTGATTGTAACTATTGTGCAGAAGCATCTAAGAAAGCAGTTTCTATTAATAATAGCAATGGAGAATTAGATGATTATTTAAGAATGATTGATCAATTGATTCAACCTATTATATCTTTGCCCAGGCAAAATTCTAAACCTATAAATTATTTGGAAATAATTTGGGAAAATGAGGTTAAAGAATTATTTGGTCGATTGATGCAATACACACCAGATATATTTAGAGATGTGGCTACGAAAACTATTAGTAAAATGGCAGAAGACAGGGCAAAGAGCAGAAACTCATCATGTGTTCAACGCGAAGATATGGTAGTAGCATTTTTGGAAGGAACTCCCGAGTTTTTTAAAAATGTCATGCTTAATGGTTTGGAAAAAGAAGGGGTTGAAGTGGCCGAATACCAAAAATAGATCAGGAATCTCGTGATAGAAAAATAGAGTATTTAGAGTAATCGAAAAAAGAAATCTGCACATGAACTGCACTCAAATCTTGAAGCGCGTAGTCAAAGTAAACACACCGTGGAATGAGCTGTGAAGCCCCTGCCCACGAGTTTAGAAAAAGGAGGTTAATAATTATGAGACTTTCAGTAGGCTGTAATTGGGATGATAATCTTATTGAGAACATGTCAAAATATCCTGTTGTAAATCTTTATGGAAAAGCTAATATTGATGCAGTGGGCGGTGGTAGACCCACCTACCTTTTACCAGAAGTAAATGAAAAAAGAATGAAAGATTACATCTTCAAAGTTCAAAAGTCCGGAATGAAATTCACATATTTGCTTAACTCATTTTGTTTAGGTAATAAAGAGTTTATTGCGAAATCACATAATCAGATTATTGAGACAATAGATCAAGTAGCGAGTTTTGGTGTTGATAGTATAACTGTATCTATTCCATATTTACTACAAATTATTAAATACCGCTACCCTCATATTAAAGTTGGAGTATCTGTCTATGCGTATATCAACAGTGTGCGTCGAGCACAAATGTTCGAATCACTAGGTGCAGATACAATAGCTTTACCGGAATTTGTAAATAGAGATTTTCAATTACTTGAAAGTATTAGAAATAGTGTTAAATGCGACATACAGCTTATGGCAAATAACTCATGTTTATTTGGATGTCCTTTTCAACTTTACCATGGGGCAATAACAAGCCATGCGTCTCAATTGGATGATGAAACCAATGGTTTTTATATTGATTATTGCATATTAAATTGCATGAAACGAAAGGTTACAAATCAAGATGAATTAATTAAGTCTCGTTGGATTAGACCTGAAGATTTGCACGTTTATGAGGATATTGGAATTGATCATTTTAAACTCGTAGAGAGATTTAATACAACTGAAGTATTGACAACCATTACAAGGGCTTACTCTGAACGCAGATACGAAGGAAACTTGATTGATATTTTAGATGTAAAAACTGATCCGAAACGGCAACTGCCTATACAGGTTAGCTATTTTAATCGTCCAGAATATGCAAATATAAAAAATATGATGGATTTTGAAGATGCTCTATTTGTTAAAGGGCAATACCTTGATAATAGAGCGCTTGATGGATTTCTTGACTATTTCAAAAAAATGGATTGTAATCGAGTTTCTTGTGTTAATTGTGGCTATTGCTCAAAAATAGCACAAAGAGCTTATAAAGCCGATCAAAATAATTTGAATTATACATTAGCGAAGATAGATACCAAACTGGATGATTTAGTTACGAGTAAGTTCTTTGATATGAACAGGGATGCTGGAGAGATAAGCCAATGGTCAACAGATGCAAAAACTATATTTTCCACTGCTGTTTCCTTTATCGATTCAAATGTCAGGGATATAGCGTCAAAAGTTGTACAAAGGCAAGCTGAAGAAAATGCTAAGAAAAGAGAACATGAGAAGGTATTGTTAGATGACTTAATCCATGCATTTATATCAGAAACTCCAAAGCATGAATATGAGAAGATGGCTACTGGTCTTAAGGAACTCGGTATTAATATTGATGTGTATAAAAAGTAAACAATCTTGGAGGTGATTTTTTGGAAAAGGAGATACTCGAATGCAGGCAAGCTATGACTATGATCTTATATATGCTAGAAACTGACTATAATGGAGCATTTGAATTATTTGCTAAATATGCAACACATAACAGCGGAAAAATGAGAAGAACTGCTGGTGAGGAAGTAGGGAAAAGCGGTCAAGAATCATATTCTAAAATACACAATTTTCTACATTCATTACTAGGCAATGATATTGTAAATATTAGATGGACTATTGCCATTGCATATGGAGAACTAGGTAGAATAAACTTTCAACCCATTATTGCTGACTTAAAAGTGCTTGCAAACGATGCGGATTGGACTGTAAGAGAATCAGTATCCGGTGCTCTTGCGACGATACATGAGTATCATCCTGAGATGCTTGTGTCATTGGAAAATTGGACAACAGACACAAAAGAGAATGTTCGAAGAGCGGTTGCTGAATCACTTGGCAGAGGTGTTGGTAAAAAAAATCCTGAACTAGCATTCCCAATACTTAAAAAATTATCGGGCGATGAAAGCGTATATGTTAGGAAAGCAGTTGCAGATTCTTGCCGTAATATGAGTCGTAGATATTCAGATATGGTTATTGAAAATTTATCAGAATGGAATGAAAGCGCTGATGTCAATACTCGTTGGACAGTAGCAGATGGATTAAGGTATATTGCAAGAAAGAAAACTAGTGAAGCTATTCCATTACTTTTATCAGTAGCTAAAGATTCTCGCAGATATGTTCAGGGGTGTGTTATTTCTGTATTGCGTGAGGCAAAAAAAGAAAACATGGATACTATATGTGATATTATGAATCAATGGCTTTCCTATGATGATCACAATATTCAACATATTGCAAAAGAAGTACTTAAATTTTGAGGAGGTGAAATATGAACCTATCAATAGGGACTAATTGGGATATGAAATTAGTCGATTTGTTATCTGATCTTCCTGGAGTATGTGAAATATATGGGAGTGCAAGTGATACAAGTGTAGGAAATGGTCGGCCGTCTTTTATCCTTGGTAAAATATCTGATGAAGATATGCCTAAATATATTGATAATGTGCATAAAAAAGGATGTAAATTTAATTATACAATGAATGCGCCATGTCTAAATAATATAGAGTATTCTATAGAAGGTCATAGAAGTATTATTACTCAATTGGATCAGTTGGTGAGCATAGGAATTGATGGAATTACAGTGTCAATTCCGTATTTGCTAGAGATTGTTAAAAACAGATACCCTCAGCTTTCTGTAAAAGTTTCGGTTATTGCACAAGTGAATACTGTAAAAAAAGCTAAGTACTTCGAAAACTTAGGTGCTGATGAAATTATATTAGATAACATGATTAATCGAGACTTTAAATTACTCGAAGAGATTAAACGAAATGTAAATTGCAAATTGACTTTATTGCTGAATGACGCTTGTATTTACTGGTGTCCTTATCGGTATTATCATTATAATCTTTGTGGCCATGCTTCGCAAACTGATCATGTAACTCAAGGTTTTTATGTGGATTATTGTGCTATTCGTTGCACGATGGAGAGATTGCAAGATCCCAGTCTTTTGCTATCTTCTCGATGGATTAGGCCAGAAGATACAAAAATCTATGAAGATATTGGATACGACAATTTTAAACTCAGTGGTCGACGTATGTCAACAAACTGGATTTTTAGAGCAACGTCTGCGTATTCCCGAAAAGAGTATAATGGAAGTCTTTCCGATATTATTGATTACTCGTTAGTTGGAATTGAGGAAGATGTGAGAACACTTGAGTTTCAAACGATTGTTCGTGGAGCAACGGATATTCAATCCCCTAATTTTATGAAGCTTGCTCAATTTACACCAAAGAGGCCGTATATTAATAATAATAAACTGGATGGATTTATTGATTATTTTGTTGATGGGAAATGTAATGGCATTTGTGATGAGTGCAATTATTGTAAAGAATTTGCCAAGAAATCTTTAGAAGAGGATGAAGCAGAACGTAAAACCCAACTTGAATTTTATCAACAGTTGCATAACGATTTGGTGACAAGTAGTATGTTCCAAAAAAACTGCAATAGCGATGATATAATTTGGGATGATGAACTAAAGAAAAGTTTTGCAAATATTATGAAGTTTGCTCCAGAGCCACTTAGGGAAATAGCAACTACTGCTGTGCTAAAAGGTATAGAGGATAATGTGAGAAAAAGAAATGATATAACCGTAATTGAAGAAGACATGGTATTTGCATTTTTTGAATATACGCCTTCAATGTATAAACAAGAAATGCTACAACAGTTAACTGAACATGGAATTAATCTAAACAATTATTCAGTAGAAGTATAAAAGCAATTTGGTAATATATCAAGAACAAAATGAAAAAGATTTTCATAGAAAAGGGTAATCTTAATAGAGCGACCTACGAACATTCAAGAACCTAAGTTCGATGTGCGATATGGATTACCTACTCTTATCCACAGAATAGAGTTGGTTTCTGTCCAGCGGACCAAAAAGCATACGTATCAATTTACGGGAAATCAATGCGAGTGCTCGTTTATGCTGATGGGTTCATACCTCGGCAAATTTCTCATCATAGAAGGCTTTGTATTCCGGACAGTGTGCAATGATAGTTACTGCTGTTTCTAGCATGTAATAACGCAGATAGCGGTTTCCGGCCTTGTTCATTGGCGTATCTTAGGCTTCAAATTTTCCGGACCGGTTCTCTTTCCAGACGATACCGCAATATTTGGCAAGCGCATCATTGTTCCTAAAGCATTTGAGGCTTCCTAATTTCAGCGAGAATACCGCTGGCATAGACCTTGCCGATTCCGAGAACTGAAGTGAATACCTGGTATTCCACAGAATTCAAGCCATTGACGGTTTTAGCAATGGGGGGGACCATCTTGATTAGGAACTCCTGCTGGAAATTCAAAGCAGAGATAACGTTGATGCGGGAATCAATGCCAATACCAATAAAAAGCGTTGAAGGGTAATCGATTTTCTTCATGTGTAATCACTACATTTCAAATATGATGAAGGTGTAGCGCCTGGGCTGCAAGCTTTCTGAGCAATAGCGTATGCTTTGCAGGAGTTGTGCAGCAGCGACCTTAACGTAGATTCCATAAAAATCATTATTGCACCAGGAGCTTTTTTAATAAAAGTAACATGTAAATTGTATAGATGAGAAAAGGATGAATCAGCACTTATGAAGGAGAACCCGCCCAGACATCAATAGAAATATCCATCATCTATAACATAAAAAAGAATAAGTCTGTAACCGATTTTTCTTGGCTACAAACTTATACCAGGGAGGTATATATTATGAATTGGGAAAAAGGAATTGATAAACTGTATGAAAATATTGTTAATGCCATTCCAGAAGGATTTAGGACTGCCGTGAAACCATTATTGCTGGATGCAGCACAGAAAAAATGTATTAATAGAAACAGCGATTATATTAATGAGGCAGATATAGTCACCGCATTATTAGACATAACACCTGGTCCATTTTTTAGTGAAGCGATAAGATCCTGCCAAGAATTAAACATTAATGTTGAGCGTTATACAGAGCTTAAAAATATACAAGATACGTATCGAATTTCTTGGGATAAGATTGGGGAGGCGTTTCATCCTGGAAACATGCATTTTGCTATGTATGTGACTGATAGATGTAATCAAAACTGCTTACATTGTGCTGCTAATTCAAAAGCTTATAGACAGGAATTGCCTATAGAGGAATGGAAATATATTGTGGATAATCTGGAAGATTCGTTGAGAGAGCAAGGACGTCATGGGGTTTATACATGGTTTGGAGGCGAGCCTACATGCCGCGAAGATCTCAGGGAAATAATTAAATATTGTGGTGATAAAGGATATTATCAATCAATAATCACTAATGGAGTCTTATTTGATGATGAATATGCAAAATTTTGTGCTAATAATGGAATGCATCATGTTTTTGTTAGCATTGATAGTGCTGATCCACAAAAATCAGATATGATACGTGGTATAGAAAACTCTCTTGAGTATGCAAAAAAAGCAGTTAAGACATCTATTAAATATGGCTTATTTACGTGTTGTTCAACAACAGTAATGAAGCCAAATATCTATGAATTGGCAGAAATACAAGAGTTGGTCGAAAGCTTGAACGGGCAGCCTTATTTTAGGGCTATTGTAAAACAAAAGAATGCAGCAATTAATTGGGAAAAAGTTGGACTATCTACAGAAGAATACAAAATACTTTATGATTTTAAATATAAAAAAATTATTGATAAAATTCGGAATGGAAAAGCAGGTGAGCTGCCAGTTTATGATGTATTTGAAATGGTACCATTTATGGAGGAAATACAAAATGATACTGAACTTACTGTTTTTGAATGGGGAGTTGGTTGTCAAGCATGTAAGCAATTATCAGGAATTGATATCAACGGTGATATTTTTGCTTGCGGTTATCCATCAAAAGCGATTTTAGGAAATGCTTTAGCTGATCGCTTTTCCGACGTAATGAAATCAGTAATGTTCAAAAATATTAAAGATAAGAATTTAAAAGGTAAATGTGCAGATTGCCACCATCTTAGTCGGTGTGGAGGAGGTTGCCGTATACATGCGGAATGTGAAACGGGTGATATATTAGAATCTTTTTCGTATTGTTGGCATGAAAACGACCATGACCATCCGTTTGAAAAAAAAATGGTGTCTAATTAAATGGTGTGTCCCTGACGTGGGTCAGATGGGGTATGGAAGGGAAAGGTGGTCAGATAACAAACAGATAGAAATATGATGTATAGTAGATCGTGTATTCTAAAAGAAGAAAGGAGCACGATCTATGAAGACAGTGACATGCATAACGCCGGATGGAAAAACCCGGTACTACCTGGCGGATGCTTCGGGCATACCGGTACCGGAGGTAATGAATTATCTTAAGTTCCGGGATAACCAGGGAATGGCGAGGAACACCCTGAGATTGAACTGCTATCAACTACAGAACTACTTTTCGTACCAGCAGGAATCAGGCAAAAACTATGAGGATGCCACAATCGATGACATTGCCGAATTCATGGCATGGCTTCGGAATCCGAATCTTTTGAAAAAGGTGGTTCCAATCCGGTTTGAGGCCGCACGCGGGTCTCTTACCATCAATGAGAACATCGATACGGTGATCGCGTTCTACGGATACCTGGCGCGCCGGGGAGGCCTTGAAAACCGCTTGTCAGAGAATGGTGAAGTTGATCATAAGCCCGCGCAGAAGCTATAAGGGCTTTCTGAACGGGATTGCAGAGAACCGGCCGGCCAGAAGCAACATCTTAAAGATGCCGGTACAACAAAGGGAAGTCCGCAGGATCAGCAGGGATGAGGCAGTCTCCTTGTTGGGTGAATGCACAAACATGCGTGACTATTTCCTGCTTTACCTGCTCTTTGAGACGGGGATGCGTATTGGCGAGGCGCTCTCCCTTTGGCTGGAGGACTTCGATCTGGATGCCCTTAAGATTGTTGTGACGGACCGCGAGGAGCTGCCGAATCTGGCGGAAATCAAGACCGTCCACAGCTCCCGAAAACTGGACTGCACACAGGAACTGATGGACCTCTTTGCAGAATATATCTGCGAAATCCATACCTGTGAAGTATATGCCAACCATGTGTTTCTGAAGCTGCGCGGTGTGAATGCAGGGAAACCGATGGATTATACAGATGTCGACAATCTCTTCCGGACGCTTCGGCGGAAAACCGGAATCGGGATTACGTCGCACGTATTCCGCCATACCTCTATCTTTTCAATACTTACGAAGGGGTCAGCATGGGGCTGCCCTACAGCAAGCCGGAGTTTGTCTCGGCCGTATCATTTCAAGACCCATTCCCTCCGGCATACACGGGCTTGTGAGTATGCGGAGCAGGGCATGCCAATCGGCGTGATCCAGCGGATGCTGGGGCATTGCAGCCTGCAAATGACGCTCCATTATGCCAGGGTTTCAGAGAACGTCCTGTATGAGAGGTGGAAAGAGACGGAAGCGCTGGGGATTCTGCATCTGGGCAGCACACCGCCGGGAAGGTCTGACGCGCAAGGCGCCCCGGAGGACGTCTGTTACGAGCGTATTCGCAAAGGGCTGGATGCTGTCCGGGTTCCGTTGGGTATATGCTTTAAACCGTCGAAACTTTCCTGCCGGACACAGCTGAAGCACTGCTTGGAGTGCGCCAGCTTTTGCAGCAGTCGGGGCAACGAGGCCGAATACCAGGAGGAGATCAAACGTGTTGGAGCGCAGATGGCTTTGGGCAAGAGGCTCGGGCGTCAGGAATGGATCAGAAAAACCAGGAATACATGGGGCTGCTTCTTGCGATGCCGGAACGGATCCAAAAGGAAGGAACCGTTCATAAGAACGGCGCTTTTCGGGAGGCTTCCCATGCCTAACCAGGAGGGACTCTATAAGAACAACACGGAACGAACAAGGACTGCCAGGGAAAAGGCTCTGGAAGCAATCCCGGCACTGAAGTCGGAACGTAAGCCGGTGAATTTCAGCACGATCGCCAAACAGAGCGGTGTGTCACGGCATTTCCTGTACAGCGATGGAGAAGTCAAAATGGCGATTGAAGAACAATGAGGTTGTGATATTGACAATGAGATTAACAGGAGAGCCCACTTTGATAAGACAGCAAAGTCAAAAGACATAATTATTGAAGCGAAAGACAAGCGGATCGCCAAATTTGAAGAGGAAAACAAAAGGCTGAAAGCCGAATTGTCTATCCTAAGAGGGATGGTTTATGCAACTGGTAACACAGGCGCCACGTTGGGTATATGTACCCCACGTGAAGAATGTAGCAATTCCGGGGTCTAGCACCCCGGAACCACGAGTTTTTAAGAGGAGGTTATTTTTATGAGTAAAAATTTAACAAAGGAACAATTAGTACAAGATATTATTAAATGTTCAAAAGCTGCTGATGTAAAATATGATGAGAATTTGGTTAATGATATTGTCTCTACATATGAAGATCAGTTTATACATCCATTAACACCTGTTTGCATGAGGACAACAACAAAAGAGAAAAAACATCGCGGAGTTAATGTTCGATATGCTGATTTTTGGACTGAACATAATCCATATGCAATGGCTCTTGAAAAAGGATATATAAAAAAAGAAGGCCATCCCATTGATGACACATTCTCTGAAATAATAAGCAATTATCCAGTAGGTGGTCAAGGTATAGATTTTGGAGTAACTACTGGATTAGAAAAAATTTGGCCTTTTTTTGCACCTACTGAACTAGTTAATGTGGACAGAATACTTAGTATGAAATCTATGCCTGATAGTATGAAGCAAAGCATTAAGCTATTTGAGAAGTACAAACTTGATAATTTTGCTTTATTTGCTTTAGATTATTACAACAAATCCGTTAATGTTTATTTTATGAGTGGTGCTGTAGGTGGTTTTTCAAAAGAACAAATAATTGGAATACTTAAAGATCTTGATTTTGCAATCCCAGAAGAAGAAATAATTGAACGATGTACACGTGGAGTAACGCTATACTTTACCTATAACTGGGATTCTCCGAATATTGAGAGGGTATGCTATGGTATATGTGCTGATAGTAGAAAAGATCTCCCTATACATTTATCTCCAGTAATTAGGGATTTTTCGGCTGGAGTTCCTACAATAAGTCTGCCACATCATTTTATCTACAGTATTACATTTGCAAGAACGGGAAATTATATAAAAGTTGAAAATGATTATTACGGAATGGTAGATTGGATAAGTTCCGGTGGTCAGCCGCAATCATGAAAACAATGTGAAAATAAATGTTATGGAAGAAAGGTTCTCTTGCATAGTAGTTTACACTAGGAGGTTATAATGGATTGGAAAAAGGAAACTATTGCTTTATTTAATAAATTTATTGATGTTACCCCTGATACTTTTAAAAATGCCATAAAACCTGCCCTCAAAAAGCATAGCGAAGAAAAGGCATTGCAAAGAAATGCTAGTCGTGTTGACGAATCTGATTTGATATTAGCACTTATTGATATTGTTCCAAAACCCTTTTTATCTGAAGTGGAATCTATATTATCGTCAATGTCTATTGATATTAATAGGTATATTTACTTAAATGATATTCGTGAAAAACATAAATCAGATTGGAATGGTATCAGTAAGGCTTTTGCACCTGGGAATTATAGTTTCAATCTATATCTTACTGATCGATGCAATCAAAACTGTCTTCATTGTGCAGCAAACATGAAAAAGCATCGTTCTGAATTGAGTACTAATGAATGGAAAGCAATTATTGAGGACTTAGAGACAACTCTTGCTAAACAAGGACGAAGGGGGGTATATATCTGGTTTGGAGGTGAGCCAACAGTAAGAGAAGACATAAAAGAATTAATTCAGTATTGCGGGGATAAGGATTATTACCAAGCTATAGCAACAAATGGTATACTATTTACAAATGAATTTGCTAGATTTTGTGCTTCAAATAAAATGAGTCACGTTTTTATTAGTTTAGATAGTATTAATCCTAACAAGATTGACACTATCCGAGGAAGAAAAGATTCTCTTGAGGCAGCAAAACATGCAATAAATAATGCACTAGAAAATGGATTGTTTGTAATTACAACTACTACAGTAATGAAACAGAACATCAATGAGCTTGATGAAATCAAAAAATTTTCGGAATCATTAGGAGCAGTTCCATACATTCGTGCAGTAATAAAGCAAAGAAATGCGGCAAAAAATTGGGATGAAATTGGGTTATCGGTGGATGAGTATAAGAAATTTTATGATTTTAGGAATAAACATACATTTAAACAAATAAAACAAGGAAAAATTGGTGTGGCATCTATGTGTATGCTTTTTGATATGGTCCCATTTATGGAACATCCAGATAATGATGAAGAAATCGCTTCAATTGAGTGGGGAGTGGGATGCCAAGCGTGTAAGGGGATTTCTGGCATTGATGTAAATGGAGATTTTTTTCCTTGTGATTTTCCATCGAATCTAATATTAGGAAATGTGCTTGAAAAAGGTTTTACGCAAATTATGGGTTCTCAGATATTCAAAGATATAAGAGATAGAAGACGTACTGGAAAATGTGAAAATTGTCACCATATAAACTTTTGTGGTGGAGGATGCCGAGTTCATGCTGAAAGTGAGACTGGGGACTTTTTTGATTCATTTCAATATTGTTGGCACGATAATAACCACCAATAAAGTGATTCATGTCCAGCATAATCTCAATATCGTTAATATGAAAGGAAGGTTAGATAAATGCAATGGGAAAATACTACACAAAAAATTTTTCAAGATTTTGTAAAACAAATTCCTGGTACATACCAAAGCATGGTTGAGAATTTACTATTAGAAACAGCCCAAAAGAAATGCTTTGAAAGAAATGGTGGAAGTGTTAATGAAGAAGATTTAGTTACAGCTCTTCTTGATGTCACCCCAGAGCCATTTAGATCGCAGTCAGTTTCTACTCTTAAAGAGTTGGGAGTAGATATTGACCGATACATAAAATTGATAGATATTAAAGAACAACATAAAAAAACTTGGGATGATGTACTAAGGGCTTTCCATCCAGGAAATTATCATTTTACTATGTATTTAACGGATCGATGTAATCAACACTGCCTTCATTGTGCAGCAAGTATGAAAAAGCATCGGGCAGAGTTATCTACAGATCAATGGTATCATATTATCGAAAATATTGAGACTACTTTACACAAGCAAAATAGGCATGGAGTATATATATGGTTTGGTGGCGAACCATTAATGCGATCTGATATAAGAGATATTATTAAATATTGTGGTGATAAAGGATATTATCAAGCCATTGCTACGAACGGTATTCGTTTTGATGATGAATTTGCGAAATTTTGTGCAGATAATAATATGAGTCATGTCTTTATCAGCTTAGATAGCATAATAGCGGAACGGGCTGATCAAATTCGAGGAGCAAATGGCGCTTATCACCACGCAATTAATGCGATAAAGAATGCAAAAAAATATGGATTATTCGTTTTAGTTACTGCAACAGTTATGAAACAAAATTTAGATGAGTTAGAGGAGCTTAAAGCAATGATAGAAAGTATGGGAGCTATGCCATATTTCAGAGCTGTAATAAAACAAAGAAGTGCATCTGATAATTGGGATAAAATTGGACTTAATGCTGATGATTATAGAGCATTCTACGATTTCAAGTTTAAGCATACCATAGAAGCTATTAGAGACGGTCGTGCAGGAACAATACCTACATTTACAATGTATGACATGGTGCCGTTTATGGAATTGCCTCAAAATGATGAAGAACGTACAGCAATTGAGTGGGGGGTAGGATGTCAAGCCTGCCGCACTATATCTGGTATTGATGTGAATGGGGATATGTTCCCATGTGATTATCCCTCAGAACTTAAGTTAGGCAACTTATTGGAAAAAGATTTTAGCGAAATTATGGAGTCTCAGACATTTAAAGAAATAAGGAATAGAAAACGTGTAGGCAAATGTGCTAATTGTGAGCACTTGGAATTGTGTGGGGGCGGCTGCCGTGTGCACGCTGAGAATGAAACTGGTAATTTCTTTGAATCGTTCTCTTATTGCTGGCATCAAAATCGATAGAATTATTGATAGAAAAGAATATCTGTTATGTGCAAAACTATCCAATATTGAAATACAAATAAAAGTTTTTCAGATATATTGTGATAAAATCATACCAAAATAAGGAGAGTGGTTATGGCCGAATATGTTGTACGTGTTAATGATAATGATATTGATATAGGGAAAATGGAAAAAACCGAGGCACATATTAGAGGTAAACGTCATAGAGCGTTTTCAATATTTATTTTCAATCATAAAAAACAATTACTATTACAAAAACGTGCAGAATCTAAATATCATTCCGGGGGATTATGGACGAACACTTGTTGTAGTCATCCTCGTCCAAATGAAAAATTAATGGTAGCAGCGCATAGGAGACTGAAAGAAGAAATGGGATTTGATTGTGCACTATCAGAACTATTTGTATTTCGTTATACAGCACAATTAGATAAAGGATTAATTGAAAATGAAATTGACCATGTTATTTTTGGAGAGTACAATGAGAATCCAAAACCGAATTCAGATGAAGTGAGTGCTTATGCATGGCATACATTAGATGAAATAGCTACTAATATCAACGAAGCTCCTGAAACATATACTTTTTGGTTTAAGGTTGCAGTTAAAGAAATATTATTGTACCAAAAAAGAAAAGAAAATAATATTTTGTAGTTTAATTGTTAATAATATGTATGCAATTTATTTAGCATGTAATATTATAACAAATATTGGATACAAACTATAATATGATTAAATAAAAATGGAGGTTAATAAGATGTTAACTAAACAATGTAATGAAACTGATATGGAATTATTTGCGGTAAATCCTGTTGAATTTGTAAGCAAATTAAGAGAAGAATACGAAACCATGGTTAACGTAAAAATGAATGAAAGAGAATTTTTATTTGTTTTTGAACCGGATTATATTAAAAAAATTCTTGATGGACATAATACAAGCAGAACTCGCTTTTCCAAGATATTTGCACGACTTGCTGGTGGAAGTCTATTTTTGACAGGTGGGGAAAAATGGAGAAATCAAAGAAAAATGTTTGCACCTTTTTTGGGAAAATCAAGAATTGATATTAATGCAGTATATAATATTGCGGAAAAAGTTGTAGAGAATTGGCATGATGCGTGTAAAAACGCTGAAATTATTAATGCAAGAGAATCAATTACTTTGTTTTGTATGGAAGTCCTTTCGTTAATTGTATATGGGAAAAACGAGAAACAGGAAACTTTAAAATACATAAATGATAATTGGAATCTTGCATTAACATATTTGACAGAAATTACAGGGCAGTCTTCAGAGAATGCATTAGAAAGTATAGCAAAATTTGAGGAAACGTGTAAAAAGATTGATGAAGCTATATATGAAATTATTGATGAGAAAATAAATAGTGATGAGAAAGGAAATGATTTTTTATCATGCTTAATTAATTATGAAAATTCGAAAAATGGTGAGAAAATTGATCGTTCGGAAATAATGATACAAATAAGGGGGTTATATTTGGCTGGATTTGAAACTATTTCTGGTGCATTGTCTTGGTTCATTTATGACTTATCAGCTAATTTAGATGTTCAAGAAAAATTACGAAATGAAATAGAAGTATTTAGCAATAACGTATTGGATGATACTGGATATATGAAACTTTGTTTTGATGAAACGTTAAGGTTGCATCCATCATTAGTATTTGTTGATCGGAAACTAGATGAGGATATAGATTTGGGCAATGTTGCATTAAAAAAAGGAACAGAAGTACTAATAAGTCCTTATATAGTTCATCGGGATACAAAATATTGGGAAAATCCACAGATATATAATCCAGAAAGGTTTATTGCCTATAATAGCCAACATAATAAAAAATATACTTACTTTCCTTATGGAGGCGGGCACAGGAAATGTATGGGGGGATTTCTATCAGTGATAGAAAGAAATATTCTGATGGAAGTAATTCTAAAGCGGTTTTCTTTTGAATTAGAAATCGATAGTCCAGTACATGAAGATATAATATTAGTGCTTAGACCTGATAAGGTAAATATTAAATTAAAAGAATTAATATAGTCAATATCAACACGAAGAATAGTGAATTGGAAACTCTCCATCATCTATTTTTATACCGATATTTTTTTAATGCCGATTTTTGAAATATTTGCCACAAAACAAGCATATTTCGTGGCAAATATCGGCATTAATTATTTCAGGCCACAAAGTCTTCTGATCATTTCTTCATCATCAGCATATTTAAAAGCTATATCTTCTTTAAATACAGAATCAGTATTCTCGCTCAGCTTGCGTTGTGCCTGACGCTTCATTTCATCCGTAGCTTTCGCATAATAAATCTGTGTTGTTTCCTCGCTGGAATGTCCAAGCCATTCTGATACAATAGGAAGCGCTACGCCTGCCATGT
>Ga0153939_1000101_pt1 | contig 28147 bp, 24 predicted proteins | sample TSNJ023MetaG_FD_104734 | JGI IMG/M metagenome (GOLD analysis project Ga0153939, IMG submission 104734) | Attine ant fungus gardens microbial communities from New Jersey, USA - TSNJ023 MetaG | ecosystem: Host-associated > Fungi > Mycelium > Unclassified | place: USA: New Jersey, Brendan T. Byrne... | reverse complement strand
TGCTGCCCCATTGTCCCTATACGGCGCCTGCTCCCTACTATTCCATGTATCGGGATACCGATGTCTCCCTTCGTCCGCAGGGAACGGATAAGCCGGGCTTCCATCAATTGATACGGGATTACCGAAACCTTGAGAGCAGTGATCCGCGAGCTGTGCAAACGATTTACATGGGCATGACAAGCTACACCGACATGCTGCTGGGTGAACTGATGGACTGTATCAAAGCATGCGGCATTGAAGACGATACAATGCTGATTGCAAGCGCCGATCACGGCGATTATGCGGGCGACTACGGCCTTGTGGAAAAATGGCCGAATGGCTGCGAGGATGTTCTGACCCATGTGCCTTTAATTGTCAAAGCGCCGGGGGCAAAGGCAGGCCACCGCGTGCGGGAACAGGTGGAGCTATTTGATATTATGGCTACTGTTCTTGAAAATGCCGGTATACCGCCAAAGCACACCTATTTTGCCAAGTCCTTCCTGCCGCAGCTAGCCGGCGTGCCGGGAGACCCGGAACGCGCCGTCTTCTGCGAGGGCGGTTACGACTCCTTTGAGCCACACTGCAGCGAAGGAACCCGCCTTGCGGAATTTGGCAGCTCCTCCGTCTTTCGTCTTTACTATCCCAAAGCGCTGCAGCAGTTGGAGCATCCCGAAAGCGTATGCCGCACGGTGATGATTCGAACGCTGACCCACAAGCTGATTCGCCGTGCGTCGGGAGAGTGCGAGCTCTACGACTTGTCGGCGGACCCGAAAGAGTTGCAAAATCTTTATCATATACCGGAGTATTCCGATGTTCGGCATAAGCTGGAGCAACGGCTGCTGGATTGGTATCTGCTCACCTCCGATGCCGTTCCCTTTGAGGAATCCTGCCGTGAGCTTTGAAAGCGGAGAAATGGCATGAAGAAAAAGATTCTCATTGGGCTTATATCCTGTTCAATGACAGACAACGGCGCTATATCGTTATTACGCAAAAGCACTTATGTATCGCAAAAAATGTGAGAGCAGGTAAAAGACTGCCCTCACATTTTTTCTGTACCTATTTTTTACGGATCCAAACCGCCATTTCGCCGGGGCCGCGATTGGCCCACAGATAATAGGGAATCCATTTCAGGCTGATATTTTCAAATTCCGGAGTATTCGCTTCCCTGTAGAGCGTTTCCGTATCCCAATCGCTCTGTACCAGCCTCAAGCCGGGCGACGACAGCAGCGCGGCGCCGCCGAAGAAGCCGGGTGCGTCCTCGACGGTAAACGCGGTGTCCGCCGGGACATAAATGCGGTGGAGATCCTTGCCGTTGTCCGCCTCCTCAAGGCAGTAGATCACAGGGCCGCGCTGTACGGCAAGCTTTCCGGCATTCTCACGAACTCTGGGGTTTGACTCCAGCAGCAGTACCGGCATGTCGAGCTCCAGTGTAATGTCTGTTCCTGACGCGAAGGTCCCGTTCAGATAAACATAACCGTCGTTTACCGTGTAGTCCGCCGCCTTCCCGTCAAGCTTTACATCAAACTTCTTACACCAGCCGGGTACCCGCAGCGCCACAGTGACAGGCATTTCCGGCACTTCGGTGATTTTCATGGCGATCGAGCCGTTCCACGGATAATCCGTTTTCACCGACAGTCCCAACGTACCGTTTGAGAGCTCAATTTTGACATCCCCTTCAATATATAAATGCATATAGAAGTTGTTCTCATTTTTCGAATACGCATAGCTGCCAAGAGAGGTCAAAATCCTTGCAAGGTTCGGCGGGCAGCAGGAGCAGCCAAACCACTTCTGGCGCTCCACCTTGACATGCCGCCTCAGATAATCCTTTTCAGACGCTTCGGGAAGGACCTCCAGCGGATTGACATAGAAGAAGCTTTTGCCGTCTGCCGACATGCCGCTGATGATACCGTTGAACAGACTTCTTTCCAGCACATCCGCATATTCACCCTTTGGCGAAAGGTTCAGCATGCGCTGCGCAAAAAAGGCAAGGCCGATGGACGCACAGGTTTCGGCATATACCGTATCGTTCGGCAAATCATAGTCATAGGTGAACGCCTCCCCGTGCTCAGAGGAACCGATGGCCCCGGTGACGTACATCTGCCGGTGCGTCATTTCATTCCAGATTCTTTCGCACGCCTCTATGAGCGTAGGGTCGCCTGTTTCTCTCGCCACATCCGCCATGCCGGAATAAAGATAAACCGCTCTGACGGCATGACCTACCGGATGCTGCTCCCGCACCGGCTCCGCCGCCTGGTAATAGGCAAAACGGAACGGGCTTTTCTCCCAATGAAAGCCGTTGCCGTGTTTTTTATTTTCCAGGTCAAAAAACAACGGCTGCTTTCCGCGTTCGTCGATGAAGTATTTTGCCAGCCTTAAATGCTTTTCATTTTTTGTCACCTCATACAGCTTGATCAGCGCCATCTCAACAACCTCGTGCCCGGGATATCCGTGAATTTTTCCTTCCCCGGCGCCTATAAGGGAATCCACCAGGTCCACGTATTTGATCATAGCATTCAGCAGCTTATCCTTCCCTGTGGCATGATAGTAAGCGACGGCCGCTTCAATAAAATGCCCGAGGCAATACAGCTCGTGATGGTCCTTGAGGTTCGTAAAGCGCCGACTGAGGTCGGTTATGATGTAGTAGGTATTGAGATAGCCGTCCGGTTGCTGCGCGGCTACGATGTCGTCAATGGCGCAGTCCGCCGTGGCCTCCAGCTCGGCATCAGGATGCCACATCAGGCTGTAGGCCACGGCCTCCAGCCACTTGGCCACATCGCTGTCCTGAAAGACACAGCCGTTATGCGTCCCCTCTTCCCTGCCCGCCGCAACGCGGAAGTTTTTCATGCAGAAACTGGGCTCCGCATTCTCGATCCGGTCATTTAAGGCCTCCCACTGGTATGGGATCACCTGTGTTCTGACCTTTTCCATGAAGTCTTTCCAAAAATTTCCTGTAATTTTCACATCCCGTAAATTCAGCGGGTTCGTCATTTTCCTGCCGTCCATGTTTGCCTCCCCAGCGATTTGGATTCAACAGGTAATACGGGTTTCTGTCTCTTGCGCAGCGGAAAGCAAGTGTGTATAATACAGAAGGACAGAAAACCGGGCGCCTGTGATATATCCAGATTTGTTAATTTACCATAAGTTTATAAAATTTATCATGGCTTTTTCAACCATCAAACCAATAGAAAAGGTGGCAAAATCTCATATGCTGTATTTTGTATCTCCAAATGGCCGTCCCCTGCAGCATATCAGCTGCGGCCAATTGATTCACGATAACGGGTTCATCCATCCCGAGCGCCGGATTGACAGCTTTGTGCTGATCGTGGGCATTCTGGGCAGCCTGTGCATTTATCAGGATGACCAAGCGTATCAAATTGAGAAAAATCAATATCTGCTGCTTTTTCCGGGTCATAAGCACGGAGGACTGCGGCAGTCGGATTCATGCCTTTCCTATTACTGGTGTCATTTTAAGGTCAGCGGCAATACCTGCGTCCTCCCAAATGAAGCGGAAATGGACGCTTTTCTGGGAAGCCTGCGCGCAAATGGCTCGGAACCGTCGGATTATTACATTTTACCGGAATACGGTGAGATCAAATCGGGGGAGCGCATCAGCCTTTTATTCCATCAGATGCTCGACAATGTAGCGCAGCCGGTCTACTCCGAGCACATGGGCAATTACGCCCTGAGCCTGCTGGCAACGGGCATTACACTGGAATTTCTTTTCCGTTATGAAGAACCACCCGCGACCTCCACAAGAAAAAGCGTATCGGACATTAAGGAATGGATCCGCGTGAACTTTATGGAGGACCTGAGCGTGCGCTCCATTGCATGGCGTTTCGGCTACAATCCCAATTATCTTTCCACTGTATTTCGCAAACACACCGGGGAATCTCTGGTCCGCTGCATCAACAAATCCCGTATCAAGGCGGCGAAACAGCGGTTACTGGAAACAGACGAGCCGGTAAAAACCATCTCCACAGCCTGCGGCTTTCACGATGAAAAGCACTTCATGAAAACCTTCAAAAAATATGAGGGGATGACACCCACCAACTACCGCAACACATTCTATAAAAAGCATATCAACCACTGACCGTTTTACAAAACCGCCCGATGCCGTGATTTTTTACACCGCGGTGCTCTAGATTGTTGAAAAACTTACATCCCGTGATTTCCCACTTTAAGCTAACCGTCTTCGAGAGAGTTGTTTTTGTGCGATAGATTATTCTTTTGGTTCTTTTCCGGCGTGTACGCCGGAAAAGAACCAAAAGAATTTAATGCGCAGAAGATAGATGTGATACGCAGCGCTCTGTTTTTTCTGCGTCGGGACAAATCCTTCCTGTGTCATAGGAACTTTTCTACAAGCTGAAGCGCCGCTGTGATTTTTTACACCGCGGCGCTTTTCTTTATGCCAAATGATATGATTCCTCTTACAGCAGCCGTATGCCGCCCTCTTTGCAAATGCGCTTTGTATCCTCATCCCATAATGACGTCTGTACCTCCCCGATATGCGCTTTTTGCAACAGCAGCATACAGAGCCGTGACTGGCCGATACCGCCGCCGATGGTCAGCGGCAATTCGTCCTTCAAAACCATCTGGTGAAAGGGAAGCCTGCGTCTGTCATCGCAGCCGGCCTTGCTCAGCTGCTCATCCAGTGATTTTGCGTTCACACGAATTCCCATAGAAGAAATTTCAAAAGACCGTCCCAGAATCTCATTCCAGAAAAGTATATCGCCGTTCAGGCTCCAGTCGTCGTAGTCCGGAGCGCGCCCGTCATGCTTTTCACCTGAGCGCAGTTTGTCGCCGATCTGCATGATAAACACCGTTTTGAACTCCTCTGCAATCCGGTCTTCCCTTTCCTTCGGCGTACACCGCGGATACAGGTCACTGAGCTCCTGTGCGGTAATAAACTTGACCTCCCTTGTAATATCGGTGGTCAATGCGGAATACTTCGCATTCATTTCTTCCGCCGTGTCGCAGATAGCCGCGATGATCCCTGTCACTGTGGTTTTTAAATAGTCTGTGTTCCGGCTGCCCGCCGGCAACACCTTTTCCCAGTCCCATTGATCCACATAAACGGAATGGATGTTCGACAGCTCCTCATCACGCCGGATGGCGTTCATATCGGTATACAGTCCGTTCCCCTCATAGAAGTCATATTGCCATAGGGCCATCCGCTTCCACTTTGCAAGGGAGTGCACCACCTGGGCCTCTTTTCCGATTTCCGGAATATCGAAGCTCACCGGACGCTCTATTCCATTCAGGTCGTCGTTCAGGCCCGTCGCCGGATCCACAAACAGCGGCGCCGATACGCGTTTCAGTTCCAGTACCGCCGCCAGCTTATCCTGAAAAATATGCCGCAGTTTGCCAATGGCCACTTGGGTTTCATATAAATCCAACACCGACTGATAGCCCTTTGGGATAACCGTTTTACTCATTTGCTGCCTCCATTCATATAGAGCCGGAACAGGAATTTCCGGCAATCGTTCCCTTAGTAGTATAATTGCTATAATTTTTGATGTCAATGAATACGAAAAAAACAAAATGACACTGCCTGCCAAATCTTGTGAAAGATTTATTTTTCTCCCTTAACATCAGGCTGTATCTCGATTATTAATAATTATTTTCATTTTTTTGAATAAATTTCGCATTACGATTTATAGCGCCTGGAAATGTGATATGATGAAATTAATCTAATTTCTTTATAGAAAGGATACATGAAAATGAAAAAGTTTTACAGATGTGAAGTTTGCGGAAATATTGTCGGTTTAGTCAATGACGGCGGCGGAACGCTTGTCTGCTGCGGACAGCCGATGGATCTGCTTGAGGCCAATACGAAAGACGCCGCACTGGAAAAGCATGTCCCGGCATATAAGCTCGAAGGAGACCTTCTGACCGTCACGGTCGGCGAGGTACCGCATCCGATGACAGAGGCGCACTACATCCAATGGATCGCGGTTTACCAAAACAAACATATGCAGCGCACCGAGCTTTTACCCGATGGAAAACCCGAGGCGGTGTTCACCATTGACGCCGAAAAGCCCTTTACAGCTTTTGAGTACTGTAATCTGCATGGTCTATGGAAAGCCGACAGTAAATAAACTTTTGAGATCATAATATGACCGGCTGAAAATTCCGAACACCGCCACGGAAAAGAACAACCAGGGTCTCCGATTTATCGCGGAGACCCTGGTTGTTCTTATGCGAGTACAGCCAAAGAAACTGAAAAATGCTACAATATTTCTTACTGATTTGAAGCATTGATCTGGTCTACAATTGCCTGCAGCTGCTCGCTGCCCACCTCACCGAAAATATTGACCGCGCGAAGGGGCAGATAATTCAGCATCGCCGTCATGAGAGCGTCCGCCGACGGGCCCAATGCGGTCAAATCCAGGTCATCCCCGGCCATTTTCGCTATCATCTGCTCAAATATTTGCTTGCCCACAGGATTTTTCATCATATCGCCAATGGTGCTGTTGATGGTATAAATCTGCTTGATAACCGTCGTGGATGTCACCTGTACCTGTTCGCATATCCGGATGTCCCGGCTGGAAGCGCCAACCATAACCGTATAAGTGTCTGTAGGCACATACCAATCGTCAATTTGCGTATTGTAGTAAGCAAACGCACGTTTATCCAGTGTGAACTCCACGGTCTTTTCTTCGCCTGGCCCCAGCGCCACTTTCTCGAAACCGCGCAGCTCTTTTTCAGGGCGAATCACCTGCTCGCTGACAGGCGCCCCGACATAGAGCTGAACGGCCTCTTTCCCCGCGGTGCTCCCCGTATTTTTTACCTTGAGCGACACACGCAGTGTGTCGGCGTCCGTCATTTCAGCCTTGTCAAGAACCAAATCGCTGTATTCAAATGTCGTATAGCTCAGTCCAAAGCCAAATGGATAGGCGACATCCATTTTTTTCTTGTCATAATAACGGTATCCTACAAAAACGCCTTCCCGGTATTCCACACGGTCACCCTCACCGCCATAATAGAGATAGGAGGGATTGTCCTCCACACAAAGCGGGAAAGTCTCCGCAAGCTTGCCGGATGGGTTTTTGTCGCCGTAAATCAGGTCGAGGATGGCGCTGCCAACGGCTTCCCCGCCGAGATACGCATACAAAATAGCACCGACCCGGTCCCTCCAGGGCATGACGATTGCACTGCCGCACTGCACGACGACGATGACATTCTTCTGTACCTTGGAGACCGCTTCTATCACTTCTGTCTGACAAGCGGGAATATCCATGTTTTTCCGGTCAAAGCCCTCGGATTCCATCACCTCGGGCAGTCCTGCGAAAATCACCGCCGCTTCCGCATTTTTCGCCGCCTCTACAGCTTCCCTGAGCAATGCTTCATCCCGCTCGTCCTTGTCGTTCGGAAAGCCCTTCACATAGGTTACCGGAAGACCCTTTGCCGCTTCGACAGATGAGTCGACTTTAAAGGAATTGACATGCGAGCTGCCGCCGCCCTGGAAACGGGGCTTGTCGGCAAATTCGCCTATAAAGACCACCTTCTGCCGCTTTTCAAGGGGCAATACACCGTCGTTTTTCAGTAGAACCATCGACTGCGCGGCAATTTCCCTGGCCGCCTCGTGGTGGGCCTCATAATCGTATGCAGTGCCTTCCGGGCGCTTGTCATAATACCGCATGCAGACATCGAGAATGCGCTCCACCGACCGGTCCAGTAACGCTTCATCCAATTCGCCATTTTGTACGGCGGCTATAATTTTATTTGTATTATCCTTGGAGTCTCCCGGCATTTCCAAATCCATGCCGGCCTTTATGCCTTTTACACGATTATTCGTGGCGCCCCAATCGCTGACCACATAGCCGTCAAAGCCCCATTCGTCACGCAGTATATCGGTGAGAAGGTACTTGTGGTCCGACGCAAAGGCTCCGTTGACCTGGTTATAGGCGCACATAACTGTCCAGGGCTTGGATTTTTTCACCATCAGTTCAAAGCCCGTGAGATAAATTTCACGCAAGGTGCGTTCATCGACGATGCTGTCGCTTGTCATCCTCCTATGCTCTTGGCTGTTGGCGGCATAATGCTTGGGGCTGGAGCCGACATTTTTGCTCTGCAGGCCATTTATATAAGCCGCCGCAAGTTCACCGCTGATATAGGGGTCCTCTGAATAATACTCAAAGTTTCTGCCGCACAGCGGAGAACGTTTGATATTCATGGCGGGCCCGAGTAAAACGCCGATATCCTCACTGAGACATTCATCGCCGAGGGTCTCCCCCATTTTTTTCAGTAAATCACGGTCAAAGGAGCTGCCGACACACGCGCCGGTGGGATAGCTGATGGCTTTAACGCTGCCGTGAAGCCCGATGTTATCCGTTTTACCTTCCTGCTTTCTCAGTCCGCAGGGCCCGTCGGTAACCATAACAGAAGGAATCCCGAGCCGTTCAAAATCCTCTGTTCGCCAAAAGTCTTTTCCCGAGCAAAATCCCGCCTTTTCCTCAAGGGTCATTTCCGATATGATCTTTTTAATATCCATACTTGCACCACCTTTTTAAAATATCATAGCATCCTTCAGCGGTATATGCAATTAACTTTTTGTTAACTCATGTATTATAGGTAATATGCACAAAGCCCTGGCATTCTTTTACCGGAATAAACCTGTGGAAAACGAAAAATCCGAATTGGCATCCCGGCCTTGCCGCTAAAAAGCGGCACCGTACAGGCAAATAGAAAGTCCCTCACAGTGCAGAAAATACATTGTGAGGGACCCTTTTGATCTACCTGTCAATTCTAGGAGGTATCGCTTATTTCATGCCCTGGGTATAGCTTTCGATCATTTTCTTGACCATCTGGCCACCGATCGATCCAGCCTGTCTGGAAGTGAGATCACCGTTATAACCACTCTGGTTCAGTGTAACGCCAACTTCATTCGCAGACTCCATTTTCATGCGGTTCATAGCTTCCTTAGAAGCAGCTGTTGCGTTTTTCATTTTTCATATCTCCTTGGTTTTTCGTTTTTTGCGTTTGCATTAAGTAGTGTGTTTCAATCAGATTTTATTATGACTGACAATTTCTGTAAAGTAAGAAGATCACATAATGAAGTTAAAGCTTCAGCTTTGTCCAGTTTCCTTTCCTAAAACGCAGGAAGGAGAGAATAAAACGAACCAGCTGGTCACAGGCTGTGCCAATCCACGCGCCGACCAGTCCCAGTCCCAATGGATAGCACAGTATAAAGCTGAGTCCCGGACGGATGCAGGTAACGCTGATCAGTGAAACAAACGCCGTAAACTTCGTATCCCCCGCGCCGCGCAGGCATCCAAACTGCACAACCTGTTCAATTTGCAAAAACAGGATGATACTGAGTATGCGCATAATGATAACGCCGTAGTCCAGAACCGACTGCTCAGATGTGAACAGTGAAAAAATCTGCCTTCCAAAAATCATATAAATGGCGGAGATTGCAAACGCGAAAATCAAACCGATTTTCTGGCACACATTGCCGTATATTTTTGCCATATCCGGCCGTTTTCGCCCCAGGCTCTGTCCGATCAGCGTAACGGCCGCCACGGAAAACCCGTCGCCTATGGAAAAGGACATGCTCATCATGCTCATGCCAATCTGGTGTGAGGCAAGCTCAATGGTGCCGAGCCGGGCGACAGTCATGGAGAATAACAAAAAACCGACACGCAGGCAAATTTGCTCTACAAAGGCACTGGAACCCACCTTCAACATGGAATGGCGGCTAAGCTTATCGGCAATAAAGCCTTTTGCCGCCCGATAATGGATAAACCCGTCCCGCCGAAACATCGAGCGAATACTGAGCACACAGCCACAGGCCATGCCGATCACCGTCGCAATGGCGGCGCCGCGAATCCCCAACGCCGGAAATCCGAAATTTCCACCGATGAGCAAATAGTTAAAAATGACATTGACAACATTGGAGATGATATTGGTCACCATCGAAATGCGTGTGTTGCCCGCGCCCCGCTGCGCGCCGTTGATGATCAGCGTGAGCGTGGTAAAAATATTGCCCGCCATGATGATCTGAAAATACTCCACGGCATCCTGATGGGTGTCCTCCTGCGAGCCCACAAGGCGGATGATGGGGTCGGCAAACGCGATGAATAAAACACTGATGACAACCGTTGCAAGCACGGTTATCAAAAGCGACATGCGCAAAACGCGGTTGGCGCTTTCGCGGTTCTCTTCGCCCTTCCGTCTGGCAACGATGGCTGAAACCGCCACATTCAGCGCAAAAAAAATCGCCAGCGCCAAAAACTTGGGCTGTGTCGTCAATCCAACCGCCGCAATTGCCGGGGCCCCCAACGCGCCAACCATGATCGTATCTAAAACTCCCGCAAGGTTTACCGAAAATGATTCCAACACAGATGGCCATGCAATCGAAACCGTATCCTTTATAATGCTTTTATCCGAGGGAATGTCACCATATTCTTCCATCCCTTTCCGAACCTTGTCCGCATTGACAAACTGCAAGCCTTCCACCCCTCTCCATTTTTTTACAATTATTATAACACTGTGTTAAAATATATGCAATATCACGAGCGCTCACAAATAAGACTGCCGCAGCCCGGTGCGATACACCCAAGCTGCGGCAGGTCATTTGATAGTAGAATGCGAAAGGATCCGGGTCTTTTATCGTGAAAAGCGCAGTCCGAACTGTTCCTCCTGCCCGTCCAGTGTGGTGAACGCCTCTGCCAGGGAAATCCCATCACCTGCACAGCGCCGGGCGCCGGAATCATCGGCATTTTCGTTTCCGGATTCATAGAAATTCCCGTCGTACACCGCCTGCTGCCAGCCGGTTACAGGCAGATGCCGGAAGGCAAATGTGTTTTGCTGATACCGGTGAGATTTCCCCGTGCCCTGGTTACAAATTTCCACCGCCCCTTTTGTCTGGATAAACCGGTTCTCTGAAAATACGGTGTCGATGCCGCTGCTGTATTGGGTCAGACAGCGCCGGTCATTCACACTGACATTGCCGCGCAGGATATTGCCCTTGCAGTCCGGATTTCGGTTGTATGCCGTGCAGTCCAGCCAGAATCCGCCTTCGTTTTCGTGGGTGTAATTGTACTGGAACACCGTCGTTCCGGAAACACCCCAATCGGTGTCAAAGGCCGTACCGTCGTTGTCAAACAGCCGGGTGCGGGCCACTTCGTTATACTGGATAAGCGCGTCTTTCGTGGCGCACACCCATACCCCCGCAATCAAAAAGGTATCTTCTTTTGTGCCCAGCGCTCCCGCATCGTAACAACGGTTATGCTCAATCAACGGCGCAACGCAGTTTGCCACGATGATGGCATCCGCTCCGGTGCGCTCAATACGGTTTCCACGCACAACCACACCGGTATGCCAGATATCCTTCTCAGAGTCCTCCTGCTGATTGACCCGAATGCCGCTGGTGAGCACATCGTGGATGTGGTTGTCCTCAATTAAAATGTCCTCGAGATGATCCCCTTCCGTGCATTTATAGGGAAACGTCACATAGATACCGCCGTTCCAGTACATGCTGCGATAAAAAGGCATTTGCCGGCGGTTTTCTCCGTGAACACCTGTGATTTCGCACTGAGAAATTGTAATTCCCCGGGTGATTCCCCGTGGCCGGCCTTCAATCATGATGCCGCAGCGCACCGCCCGTCCGGGGGCGGTATTGCAGCATTTCAGATGCCGCACGGTCCAGTGGTCCACCCGGTACAGGCAAACAGCGGCGGCGGCTCCCATGCCATCGATGACGGGCATCGCCTCTTCCTCACTGTAGGCGTCCACCGTAATTGGCGCCTCAGCTGTTCCACTTCCGGCAGGGTAAAACATTCCCTCCCATCTGCCTCCCCGCCGAAAACGGATGGCATCACCAGGCTCATAGGTACGCACATGCGCCCGCTCCAGGGTCTTCCAGGGCGTTTGGGGCGTGACGCCGTCATTGCTGTCAGCACCACGGATATTATCGATATAAAACGTCATAGCCGGCGATTTTTCCTCCCTTTCATGTCTTCAGGCGCCGCGGCCGCAATCACTGCAGTATAAAGTGAATGACACCGCAGTCCGCCTGGGCCCAGATGCCGTGACGGGCCTCGTCGCCCGAACGACGGCGATCCGGAACAAAATTTTCGTCCTCAAAATGACCCTCTTCTATTAAAAGCAGTTCCATAGCATGGGACTGGTGCTGCGGGTACAGCCATGCAGGCGGAATGCTGCCGTCCTGCGGCGCATACCGGTTAAAGAATAACCGAAGCTTGTGACCAACCAGAAAAAACTCGTTTTCTGAAACCTGAAACAGCAGTCCCCGGCCGCTTTCTTCATCCAGGCCGCGTACCACTTTTTCAGCCTGAACCGCGGGGTCTTTGTGGCGGTAGTCCAGCGCCACCCAGCCGGTAGCGAGAGCATCACCGGAATCATAGGATACGCAGCATTGCCAGTTCCGAAGACAAAGATGAAAAGCGCTTTGCCCCACCAGCTGATACAGCCCATGCATGTCTCCGCTGTTCCGGTGCCGCAGGATCAGGGAAGATGCCCCGGTGAGCATTTCCATTGAGCGGAACATGATCTGTGCCCCCGGCAGAAGCTCTCCGTCGTCGCTAAGACAGCTTTCCGAGCCGAAAATGTGATATCCGATGGCCCCCCTGTTACCGATGGCATGGAACATCAGAGTGGAATTCAGCGCCCCGGCGTGGGATTCCGGCACATACAGCGGCCAGCCCTCATCCGGATTTGCGTAACGCCGGTGCATATGTAAAAATGCTTCCTGCTCCTGCAGGTAGATATCCGGCGCAATGGCGTCAAGAGCGGTACAGGCCGCATACCAGATTTCCAGCGTCTTATCCACCGCGCCGCCACTGGGGTATTCCAAGCCTGCCAAGTCCCACTTGGCCTGAGGTCCGCCGCCCAGCCAGACATTGGTGTAAAGGAAGATATCATATATCTCTTTTGCGGCCTCGGCGATGCTGTCAATATACCGGGCAACGGACCAGGCGGTGCAGGCCTCCGCCCCGAATTCACCGAACAACTCCTGCCAGCTGCCATCGTTTTTATTGCCTGCCGCTGCCCATGAGATTCCCAGATAAGACTCGGGCGCAGCTTTGGCCATGTCAATCAGCTTACGGGGAACATTCTCCCGAAACACCCGTTCACCCTCTTCACTGAAATCCCGGCGGGTAGGCGCGAAGATTCCCGGTTCGTTTTCCACCTGGATGCCGATCACGGTGCCGGTCTCCCCGTCATACGCCTTCAACGCTTCCGCCAGTTTGCAAAAGGCAAGCTCATCCTGTCTGCGGTTGCACTCCGCATGGGAAGACAGCTGAGGGGTTTCGGCGCCGTCCCTGCACCGTACCCGCGGAAATCGCTTTTTATCCGTTTTTACCCATGCAGGCACATACTCCATCGTTCCGTTTTTCCAGGTCGCAAACCACAGCAGCACCACATGCAGCCCGTGCCTGCGGGCGCCGTCAATAATGGCGTGGAGATAGCCGGTGTCATATTCCCCCTCATGGGGCTCAAAAGCGTCCCAGCAAAGAGGGACGGCAATGGTATTTCCGCCAAGCTTTTTCACGCTTTGGAAGGAAAGCTCCATCCCTCCCTGCCGGACTTCATAGCTGGAGGAATTATGTGTCTGCCCGCCGATGGATAAAAACGGCTTGCCCAGAACGGTAAAGGTCTTATGTTTACTCATATACAACTCCTGTTTTCTTCTTTTACAGCTTATACCAATCTTTTTCAAAAACATCGGCAAAAAAGATGCTTTTGCAGCGCGAAGCGCGTGGAAGATTGCACAAGGCGTGCTGCGTAGCAGCGCGGCGCTTCAGCGCCGCTTATTTGACCCCAAAGCAGCTAAGCAATATTCAATTGGAATATTAGCATTATTTCATCCCGGACACGTTGATACCTTTGATGATGCTCTTTTGGAATATGATGTATACAACAATGATCGGTACAATCATAATAGTGGCCCCCGCCATCATCAGGCCGTATTTCTGCGCATATTGGGTGGACAGCAGGCCCAATCCCACCGACAATGTATAATATTTATCGTTGTTGGCGGCAATGAGCGGCCACAAAAAGGCATTCCACGCGCCAACAAAGGTAAAGATGCTCTGCACAGCCAAAATCGGCTTGGAAAGCGGCAATATGATACGCAGAAACACATAAATTTCTCCGGCTCCGTCCAGCTTGGCCGCCTCAATCAATGAATCTGAGATGGTGCCAATAAACTGACGGAACAAAAAAATAGCGTATGCGCCCGCCAGGCTGGGCAGCGCAATCCCGAACAGAGTGTTGGTCAAATGCAGGGTGTGGGCCATCATATACAGCGGAATCAACGTCACCTGGCTGGGAATCATGATCGTGGCCAGCACAAGCATAAACAAAACATTTTTACCTTTAAAATCGAATTTCGCGAAGCCATAACCAGCCATAGCGTTGATCAGTAAGCCCAAAAAAGAAAACAACACCAATATAATATTATTTTTTAGGTACTGTCCAAAATTCACACGGGTAAACAGGTCCTCATAATGAACGAAGGTAGGATTTTTCGGTAAGAATGTGAGCTCCTTCCGGGTGATTTCGATATCTGTTTTAAAGGAGGAAAGGATCATCCAGATAAAGGGCATCAAGGCAAACACGCCAATAAGCGTCAATGCGATGATAACAAAAATTTTCCACGGGCGGATTTTGCCTTTTTTTCCTGTTGTGGCAACCATTGGCTTCTCCTTTCTCACTCGCCGCTGCGTTGCAGCCGCAGCTGAAGCAGTGTAAAAACAAAAATGACCAGAAATAAGATCATGGAGGCGGCTGCTGAATAGCCCAACCGGTTGGACTGAAAACCACTTTGATAGATGTAAAGCGCCAGCGAAATGCTGCTGTTCATTGGCCCGCCCTTGGTCATGACGAAAACCTCGTCAAAGTACTGGAACCAGCCAATCAAAGTGGTGGTTATCACAAAGAAGAAAGAAAACCGCATGGAGGGCAGTGTGATGCGCAGCAGCCTGTTCAGCCAGCCCGCTCCGTCGATTGACGCCGCCTCATAATACTCCTGGGGAATCCCCTGCAGTGCCGCAAGAAAAATCAGCATGTTGGCGCCTGTGTTTTTCCAGAAGGAGAGAATCAAAAGAGAATTTTTTACCACGGCAGGATCCACGAGCCATTTTACCGGTTCCACTGAAAACAAACTCAGCAGCTGGTTAAACAAACCGATGGAAGGATTGAATAAAAACAGCCATACCAGCGAAATGGCCACCATATTGGTAAGCGACGGCATATAAAAGGCCGCCCGGTATACCGAATAAACGGGAGACTTGCCGGTGTTCAGCAGCAGGGCCAGAACCAGTGAGAACAAAATGACAAGGGGGACGCCGATCCCCACATAGTAAAGGGTGTTTCCGAAGGCTTTTTGAAAATCCGCATTGTATAGCAGCTCCGAATAGTTACCGCCGCCGATGAACTGCACCTGGGCCCATTGACCCAGATTCAACAGGCTTAAATCGGTAAAACTGATGCCGGCGGCAATAAAAATGGGAATCAGGGCACAAAAGGCCAGTATTAAAATCGCCGGCGCTATAAATAAATAGGGCACATACTTTTTGTGCGCTTTCATGGTTTCCTCCTTTTTTAGCCACCCTTCCGGTTTCGTCCGGGCGACATCTGCGCAACATACAGACTGTTACCCCAGTTCCTGATAGAGGGCATAAACCAAACCGGGGCTGTTACAACGGTAAACAAAACCGTAGCGGGGCTGTTGTATGGTTACATAAATACGCGCCATGCAAAAGCCCCACCCTCTGTTTACCTGCTGCGCGCGAGAATCTCCTCAGCCCGCTGTTGCATTTCTTCCAGAACCGTGTCGATGTCTTCTTTGCCAACCATGATGCGCTCCGCATATTTGGTAAACTCAATGCCAATTTCCTGCATCTCGGCTACTTTGGGGAATGGCCGCGCATAGTTCAGCTGGTCCATAAACGCCTGCATATTATATTCACTATCCGCAATCACAGTCTCCCACGCGTCAATTCTCGGAGGCAGAGAGGAAGAGGTTTCGTAATGCTTCAGGATGTTCTCCTTCGTCACTAGGTGCTCGATCCATTGCAGGCAGGCGTCCTTCTTGTCGGTCCAGGTGGTGATAACCAGGTTGGAACCGGCATAGACGGAGTCTCTTCCGCCCGGGCCCTCCGGCCACAGCGCCATATCCCATTTGCCTTCCAGCTCCGGCAGGTCCTTGATGTTGGACACCAGCCAAGTGCTTCCGCCGACGACCGCCGCGTCTCCGTTTGAGAGCTTAACCGCGCCGTCCACACCGTCATTGATGTCGGAAGAAATCCCGGAGTTGATGTATTTCATGATATACTCCATTGCCGCCTTCATTTCCGGGGTGTCAAACTTGGCCTCACCGTCTTCCGTTACCACTTCACAGCCCGCCTGAAAGGGGAAGCTCATCAGGAAATTGTAATTGTATGGGCCTTCAATCACGTTGAAGGTGCTTTTTCCGGTGGTTTCATAAATCTTGGCACAGGCCTCGTACAACTCGTCCCAGGTGTCAGGGAATTCGGTATATCCCGCTTCCTCAAACAAATCCGTACGGTAGGCAAGGGGATAAATATCCGAAATCCACGGCACCCCATAATAGGAATTGCCGATTTTCAGGGAATCATACGCCACTTCAAAATATTTATCCATGCTGAATTCTTCCGTTGCCTCAATCTCTGCGGTGATATCCAGTATGGCATCCGATGCCACCAGCTCCGCTGTGCGGGAAACCGCCGTCTGCATGCAGTCGGGCCCGCTGCGGGAGGCGATTGCGGTAAGCAGCTTTTCAGTGAGGGCATTCCACGGCACTGCCTGTACCTCAATGGTGTTGCCTGTCTGCGCTTCATATGTATCAATGATGGGTTGCAACTGGTTGGCGCTGTCCCCCATATACCAGAAGTTGATGGTTTCACCGGAGCCTGTCGGAGCAGCGCTTTCAGCTTCGCTGTCCGGACTGGTGGATGGCTCATCCGTCTGTTCAGATGCTGTAACGGATGTTGATATGTTGTCACTTCCGGATGCCGGGCCGCTGTCTCCCGCACAGGCGGCCAGGGCGGTCAGCATAACTGCTGTCAGCAAAATTGCCATCAGCTTTGAATACACTTTCTTCATACTTTACCCTCCATAATCAGTTTGTATTGACAAACTTCACCTAAACCTTAGTTTTTGAAACCAAAGTCTCTCTCGGTTTGTGTTGTAGCTTGCTTTTTTCGTCATATATTACTATAATGTTCACTAGAGGCGCCTCTTAGTGTATTAAGAATAGCATGTTTCCCCGGCGCCCTCAACCGCATTTTCCCATAAAAAGGTGGACGAATCTAACATGAAGACTGATAAGCTATTTTTCAAGTTCCATCTGCACGGCGACGCTGTCCTGACCTCCTGCGGAAAGTCCAATTGCATCGGAGAATTCTGGCACCAGAGCCGCATGACAGACGAATACGTCATTTTTTTCGGCATTCACGGGGTATTCCCGTTTCTCGAAAACGATACGCCCCTGCTGCTGCGAGAGCAGGAAACCATGTTTTTACGGCCCAATATGGAGCACCGCTCCTCCCGCGTCACCCATGATGTGGAGTATAACTGGTGCCACTTTTATATGCAAAGCCCCGCACAAGCCATCAGTTATGAGAAGGCCTATGAAACACTGACCCTGATGCAAGGCCGCATCCTTGCCGGCAAGGATAATCTGGTGATCATTCCACGCCATTTAAAATTGACGGATCCCGCACGCATTCTCACATTGTATCAGCAGATGTTTTACAGCAAGCGTGATAAGCGCTGTTATTCAGATGAGGCCGCCAACCATTGCCTGTGCATGCTGCTGTATGAGCTGAGCCAGCAGACGATTTCAGCCTGTTGCCATGAAGAACAGAGCCGTCACCCAAACTTCCGCTTTGCCCAGATCCTGCAATGGATTGACAGCACTCTCCACCGCCATATCACCATAGACGAGCTTGCCGAGACCTTTTGCTATTCCCCGAACTATCTCTCCAGCCTGTTCCGGCGAAAGACCGGGTATTCCACTCGAGAGTACATAAACCGCCGCAAAATAGAAAAAGCCTCATACATCCTGACCAACAGCGGACAGTCCCTCAAAGAAATCGCCCTGCAGATGGGTTTTCAGGACTATAAATATTTCCTGCGGCTGTTTCACCAAATCACCGGCGAAACACCCTCTCAAATGCGCAACGCCTGGGTCAGCGCGGCCTTGCCCATAGACGGAAAGCAAATCGCAAAATTTCAAACTACCGTAAACAACGCGGAGCAAAAAACGCCCGCGCATTTTGCATAAATCAGTAAAATGCGCGGGCGTTTTTTATCTGCTTGCAATCTGTTTATCCCGATTGTATTGACCTTCGGTATTTGCGCCGGGTTGAAACCTTTCAAGATAAGACATATTACCAATACGGGTTCCAGTCCCGGTGATACCGTGTCAGGGCCTCCATATAGAAATAATCTCCCCAGGACACACATTCGTCGACGCCCTCCGGCGTGCAGGTATTATATGGGCTTTTTTTACTGTATGTGCCGTGCCGTACAAGCCCCACTCCCTGCGGACCGCTCTTCACCGCATAGCGGTCGGCAAGGCTTTTCAGTATCTGTCCCGCAAGGGTCATCAGGCGCTTTTGTTCACAGCGATCCACATATTTCGCCATTTCCAGCATTCCGCATACGGCAATTGAGGCTGAAGAGGAATCCCGCGGCTCATCATCGCCATCGGTAAAAATCATATCCCAAAAGGGTACCATATCCTTTGGCAGCGCCGCAAGATAATAATCCAGCGCTTTATAGAAAGTCTTTTTATATTCAGGACTCTGCGTATAGCGGTAGCTTAAGGCAATGCCGCAAATCCCCCAGGCCTGCCCCCTGGCCCAGCCGGATTCATCATTGTAGCCCTGACAGGTCACGCCTTTTACCGGTTTACCGGTTTTCACATCCATATAGAAGGTGTGGTGCGTACTGCCGTTTTCACGAAAGGAATACCGCAGGCAGGTTTGAATATGTTTTTTTGCGGTAGCCGCAAATTCCGGGTCATCCGTTACCTCTGAGGCCCAGTATAAAAGCGGCAGGTTCAGCAGACCGTCAATGATAAAGCGGTAGTCTTTCGACTTGCCCATCTCTCCCCAGGCCTGAATGAACGCCCCTCTTTCCTGAAAGCGGGACATCAGCTGTTTTGCCGCCAAAACGGCCGCTTCTTTGGCACGTTCGCTTCCAGTGAGCTTATACGCGGCCACACAGGAAGGCGTATAGAGAAGGCCCATGTCATGATGATCGACTTCGATTTTATTCACAATGCGGTTATAGAAGCTTCTTACAAGTTCATCTGCCGCCTCGCGGTAAACCGTCTCTCCCGTGTGTTCATATGCAAGCCAGATTTCCCCCGGCCAAAATCCGCATGTCCACTGGTCATTATCGCACTGGGGGTAAATATCGTTTACCGACGAGTGATTTTGGCAGTGATACGTATAGGCGGGCAAATTCACTTTGATGATTTCAGAGCAGATATTCAGCAGATTTTTGGTTTCCCCTTTTGTCAGAGCGGGCATGTTTTGAAAATCATTCATTTGCTTCCTCTACTATTTCGGTTCATTTATTTGATTGGTGCTGTCTCCAATCACTATAAGCTTCCCACAAAAATCATGTTAGGAATAATAGTTGTCTATCAGATATATTTTTACTGCTTTTCACAGAAACAAACCTTAATTTCAGGAGGAAATTATTTCCTATTAAAGCAAAATACCATGATAAAAGTGAATAAGCTCACGAATGGCGGCAAAGCATCCGGCGCACATCAAACAAAATCAAACCATTTACCGGAAGCCATCACCAAACCTTAAGAGGGGAGTAAGAAACTGCCGCGCGGCAGTTTCTTACTCCCCTTTTCTTTATGGGCTTTATCTTTCAGTCCGGCTTATGCACTTTGGGCTCACTTTTTTCCTTCAAGCGACGTGACTGCTCCGAGTGAATCTTACCGGCAGGTAATCACTGTCACATCCTTATGAAGCTGCAGCACCGATGCCGGAACCTGTGGCGTCACTTTTCCATACAATGCTTCCTGAACGATCTCCGCCTTATCCGCCCCTGCAATCAACACAATTTTATCGGCTTTCATGATGGTTCCAATTCCCATTGTAATCGCGGTGGTCGGTACGGTCTCTCCTTCGCCGAAAAGCCTGGAATTGGCTTCAATGGTGCTTTGTGTCAGCTTTTCTTCATGGACATCCCTAGTAAAATAATCGTTTGGCTCGTTGAAGCCGATGTGTCCGTTCCTGCCAATTCCCAAAAGCTGAAGATCGGCGCCGCCGAGTTTTTCCACCAGCGCCTGATAACGCCGACTCTCCTTACCGGCATTTTCCGCCATGCCGTCCGGAAGGAAAGTATTTCTGAGATCGATATTGATATGCTCAAAAAGGGTTTTGTTCATAAAATACCGATAGCTCTGGGGATTTGTCGGCTCAAGGCCGCAGTACTCATCCAGATTCACCGTTTTGACCTGCGAAAAATCCACGAGCTTTTTCTCATGCATACGAATCAGTTCCTGATATGCGCCGATGGGTGAGCTGCCCGTCGCCAGGCCCAAAACGCAATCCGGCTTCAGCAGCACTTGAGCCGCAATCATGCCTGCCGCCATCACGCTCATCTGTTCATAACTGTTTGTACTAATAATTCTCACGATGTGCCTCCTGCCTTTCAAGCTTTATCTTTTTCTTTTCCTTCTTACTATCCCATGCGGTACCTGTGCCGGTATACGGCGGCAAAAAAGTCCGCGGCCGCAAATTTCCTTCGCTGTTATGGATTTTCCGAAAATAACGCACCCTGCAAGCAATGCAAAAACGGATTCCATGATACATGCGGTCACCGCGGTACGCTTATCAAGTAGCGGCTTCTTCCCCATCAAAGTTCCTTGTCAAGTTTTTCATCCAGTTAAAACGGTTGATTTTTACAACTGCCACAATGCACTTCAGGATTTGGTCACACTTCAGGCAGGCAAAGACCACCCATGCCGGCGCGTGAAAGACAAATGCCGCCAAAAAAGACACCGTCAATACAAAGATAACCGCCACCGTATCCATTTTGAAAACAAAGCTGATGTCTCCTCCTGATTTTACAAGGCCAAACAAGGACGCCGCCTGATAACAGGTGCCGATGATGGTGATGGATATCACATTTATAAACTGACTGGCGTATTCCCGCTCGGCGGGGTCGACATTGTAAAGCGAAATGAAAGGATCTTTCAACAGGAATGTAACAAGTCCGGAAATAAGTCCCACGATCACAAACATCACCTGTACCGTTTTCGCATATTCTTTCATTTTATCATATTCGCCCGCTCCAACGGTTTTTCCGGTGATAATCCCCACAGACGATGAAAGCCCGTTCATCCACACATAAATCAGATTATGCAGCATGCTTGTAACACTGGTGGCCGTAATGATTTCGCGGCTGAATCTGCCGAGAATCGCGCTGTTTCCGAGCATGTTGACCGACCAAACCAAATTGCCCGCAATAATGGGGATACCGTATTTCACAAAATCCTTCAGCAGCACCCGGTCGGTTTGAAGTAAATCTTTAAATTTCAGCTGCAGCCTGTTATCCACTTTAAATACATAGATGACGATAACCGCCGCTTCCACAATACGTGAAATTAAAGTGGCAAGCGCCGCGCCCTGTACCCCCATAGCTGGAAAACCCAGCTTTCCAAAAATGAACACATAATTGAGGCCGGCATTCAGGCCAAGCGCCAAGACGGATACATACAGTCCAATCCGGGCAACCTCAACACTGCGCATCGCCGCAATGAATACCTGGGAAATACAAAAAAACAGGTAAGAAACCCCCACAATTCGCAGATATGCCGCTCCCTCCTGCACAACGCCTTCATTCTCCGGTGTGAAAACACGAATAATCTGCTCTGGAAACGCAATAGCCGCCACAGACATGATGACTCCGACAATGATGGACCCTTTTATGCCAATGGACACTACCTTACGGATGCTCTTTATGTCACGCCTGCCCCAGTACTGGGTTGCAAGCACGAGAATGGCTCCTTCCATGCCGCCCACAAACATTTGCAAAACGATCTGGGGCTGGTTCCCCATATAAACACCTGAAATGGCGTCTCCCCCAAGAGAGCCGATCATGATGTTATCGACAAAGCCGACGGCAAAAGTAATCAGGTTTTGCAACGAAATCGGTATTGCCAGACTGATAAGAGTCTTATAAAACGATTTGTCTCTGGTGATAACCATAGTGCTACTCCAATCCCCATACTCTCCCGAGTACACAGCTGAAGTGATTATACTAAACCACCACCTAAAAGTAAAGCACTAATAGCCGTTATGATGCAAAAATCCCCCGAAGCCGAAATGTGAACCGCCCCCGAGGGATTCCTCAGTTTGTTTTTATTGTGTTTTGCCGGCGGCATCTGCGGCATACAGTTTATTTTGCGTTATACCGTCGGCAATGCCGGTTTCTTCAAGCGAATTGTCTTTCTGGAACTCCTTGACAGCCTCTACCGTATTGTCCCCATAAAAACCATTATAGTCGGCTGTCAGATATCCAAGCTCAGAAAGCCGTGTCTGCAGTTCGTATACCTTATCGTTTTCGTCGTTCTTCTGAAGGGTGTCATAGTTTTGAAGGGCTTCCTGCTGACTTGCCACCTCTTTTGAAACCTCCGACTCAATATCCTCAGTGGGATCGGTAGCCACATTCGAGGTCTCTTCCAGAAGCTCTGGGAACGCTAAACCTACTATCTCATATGCCGCAGTGATCACCGTTCTTCCCTGCCATTCTATATTGCTTTCTGACAGTTCATAAACCCTTTTGGATTTTACCGCCTGTAGTTTGGCAAAATCACTTTCACTCATAATCTCATCATAAACCCCGGGGGCGCAGAAAATGACATAGGGGTCTGAAATTTTAAGGGTATCAAACTCATAGCTGCCGCCTGTCTGGCTTTTGAAGATATTCGTAAGGCCCGAATAGCTCATGAGAACAGTGCCAAACATGTCGCCGGTTACAGCTTTCCCCTGTATATCATACAGATAACAAGCGGTGTAGATCACATCTTCCTGTGCCTGAGTTGCGAGGCGCTGAACATCGTCAAGCGTCGTGAAAATCTTGCGGGCAGCAGAAATCCCCTCCTCTAAACCAGGCCCTCCACCTGAAAGCGCTGAAGAAACCTGGGCATACAAGCGTTCGAAATCCTCACGGCTGTTGGCTAAATCCAACTCCAGAACCGTGGCCACACCTGAAAGGCGGCTGCGCTCCGAATCCTCCAGAGGTTCTGATATGATCAGATCCGGTCCAAGGCCCTTCATGGCGTCTGTATCGCTGAACGAAATCTTCGTCAGCGATGTAAGATCGCCCTGCGTACAGTCGTCAGTTGCACCTACAAGCTGTGTTTCCTTTTGCAGGGCCAGAACCACATCCGCAAGGCTTGGAGAAACCACCAACACCTTTTGCGGCCTGGAAGATATTTCTACATCCCCGACCGTGACCGGAAATTCCCCCGTTGCTGCAACAGTCGATGTCAACCCCAAATCAAAAACTCCACAGGAGGAGAAAGAAAAAACTGTTAAAACCATGACCATCAACACGGCAATAAGCTTCAAGCATTTCTTATTAATCATATTTATATACCCACCTTCTATTCAATAGTCCGTTTCGCTTCATTTCTATTCATTCGTTCATCTCAGAATATTTTAACCTTTTTGATACGTTTATGTCAACCTTCTTCATAAAATACTTGACAAAGACCACGATAAAGGCTAAAATTGTTAAGCGAATGGAGCGGTATCGAAGTGGTCATAGCGGGCTCGAAATGGACTAGCAGAATTACGATACCGGAACCCAGAATTACTGGATTGACGGGGCTTTCCGGGAGTTTGTGAATCAAGTTCTTGGTCTGGTCTTCCCTAAATGTCTCTCCAAAATCCAGACCCCGTTTTCAGGAGAGACATGCCAACAATTTAATACATTTTTGTCGATCTTCCAATGCTCAAAAAGCTAGGAATATCAATACTTGGAAGCGTATCGAAGTGGTCATAACGAGCCTGACTCGAAATCAGGTAGCCTTCACGGGCTCGTGGGTTCGAATCCCACCGCTTCCGCCATTTCTGCCCGCATAAACCCAGTGTTATGCGGGCTTTTGCTGTCTGTTTTGGCTTAGCGGCGACGGCAGGATTCGAACTTACCTTAAACGGACGGTATTTGCTCCCCTTCAAGTTCGGACAAAAAGCCACGAAACGCAGGGGCAACGGTTTTTTCCGGTTCTTCAATGATCTGCTCCATGCCTAAGTTTTTTATAAGAGCGTTGGCGGCAGATATTTTAGAGCTATAGTCCAGATGAGCGTAAACATTGGCCGTAGTAGTGAAGTCACTATGGCCAAGCCACTCTTGAATTGCTTTCATCGGTACGCCTGCTTCCAGAAGCAAGCTTGCGCAGGTATGCCGCAAATCATGGAATCTGATGGGCCGAAATCCATTTTCTTTAAGAAAGCGTCCGAATTCCTGTGAAATGTAGCTTGGTCGAACAAGGTACCCAAGATCATCGACATAGATATAGTCCGGATAATCCTTGCAATACGAGCGTCCACATAACCGGCGATTCTCTTCCCGTCTTTCTTTTAGTTGCATCAACCAAGTCTTCACTTGGGGAATCAGCGGAAGTGTACGGTGACTAGCCATAGTCTTGGTCGTATCCGCCAATATAAGGTGCATCTCGCCGTCCATTCTGAACTCGGAAGCAGTGTGGTTGATGGATATCGTGTTGTTCTTAAAATCAACAGCACTCCACTTGAGGCCCGTAACTTCGCTTCGGCGCATTCCGTAAACAACACCCATGATAACAGCCATTTCCAGTTTGGTACCTTTGGCTGTACGATATAAAGCGTCACATTCTGACACATCCAGGAAGTTTCCGACAAACACGTCTTTTCTCGGACGCTCAGCACTGTCAGCCGGGTTGGATGGTATCAGATCCATCTTTACCGCATACTTCAATGCCTTACGCATGTTTGCGTGGTAGCGTATGACCGTAGTCGCCTTAACCCTTTTTAGTTGTTCTGTGTAAAAGTCCTGAATATGCTTGTGATTCAGTTCGCAGAGTTCAACAGCGGTCTTCCGAAAATAGGGCGCTATAATATTTTTAATGTTATAGCAATACCCTGCATACGTAACCGCCTTGATATTGGGCTTCACAACCTCATCCAACCAGAACTCCATATAGTCTGCAAAAAGAATGTAATTCTTATCGGACTGAGGTTTTACAAAAGTGCGTCTCGCTTCCTGTAGCATGGCCTCCGCCCGGGTTTTATTGCCTTTGACTGGTAACCCGGTAGATTTCCATTTTGTTTTTCGATTCCCCATAGAATCGGTATAGTTCAATACAATCTGATAGATTCCTCGTTTTACTTGTAGATGACCCGCGATCATATTTGTTCCTCCTTTTTTGCGGCCAATTTCTCACCTACCTACTAGCAAAAACAATTATACCACTTTTGGTATGGTTTGTCGCACCTTTATTACAGATCGGTGTTTTGTTTTGCGCCAAGGTAAGAGAGAATATTATCCTTTGCAATTCGATAAGACCGCCCCACTTTTACGGCAAATATGGTGCCATTGCGGAGCAGCCGGTATCCTGTTTTTGTACTGATATCTAATAGCGAACACATTTCGCATATATTCATTACATCTGGATAATCATCGAATTGATGACTGGTAACCGTGTTTTCTCCAGGTAAAAATGATGTTGAATTTAACTCCTGTCGTTTGTCTTGCATAAACAATCTCCTCTCGCATGATTATAATAGAAATCCCAACGCTTCCCGCCTGCAGCGAACAGGTCCATAGAAATCTCATCTCCCCGCATTCTGATGCCGGGCCGTCCAATGCAGTGACGCGTTCAAGACGGAAGTACCATTATGCCCCTGTAGGATCGTCGCGTTATGCAGGTGCCACCCGCATATATGTGCTCATGTCCCGGATGCCAAACCGGGCGGATAGCCGCTCTCCATACAGAGGGATGTGGGAACGTGGAAATATGAAATTGTCAAGGTACAATTGAGAATGCCTTCAAACTTCATACACGCACACATTTTCCGTTTTTTCTTAATCAATTAAAAAAATTTTTTAAAAGCACCCGCGTCGTGAAACGTGGGTGCTTCTCGCAGATGGACTAGATAATGAATTTTGAGATATTGATGGCAATACGCATCATGATATACTGCCTGCAATCCTCGTCTATGTAGCCGTAAATCCTGCTGTGGTGGTTAATCAACGGCGCATACATTTCCAGGATGTCTTCGATAGCGTCGTGGTCACCAGCGATGGCTCTGGTAAGTAAATCAGAAAAACTTTTATTCATCTGCCTCACCTCCGTTCAGTAAATTGTCCCGGAGTTTTTTTAGGGCAGCATGTTTCTGGTTATAAACGAATTTAACGGAGCAACCCAGAATCTCCGCAATCTCCTGGGCTGAAAGCTCCTCAATAAAGGAGAGCTCCAGTATCCGTCGCCGAAGTGTTGTAAGGTCGGACAGGGCCTTCGAGATCCGTTCTTCGGCAAAATAGAATTCACCATCTGAAACTGCACTCAGCCACCGTTCCGGGTTTGGTTTATCATTCTGCAGTTCCGGGGGCTTGTCCATCAATACTTCCCACTTCCAGTGGCGCTGCCGCCGGATATAATCTATCTTTGCGGACGTGACGACCTTTACCATGAATGCTGTGAACTGGGCGATCAGTTCTCTATCCGAGTCGTCAAATTTGTATTTCGGGTTTATATACATAGCTTGCCTCCTGACCATGCCATCCCAACAGCCGGGAGGCATGCCAAGATGGCATGCGTTTTTTTATTTGTGGAATACTACAACAGCGATTTAACGCATGTAACTGATGTACATGGGCTTCACCCCCTTTCCACAGACGCAAAAAGAGGCCATACCGCAAATAATCGCGGTACAGCCTCTCAGGAAATGCCTGGTGATATATATATGAAAATGCAGCTACTTGATAGCAAGCGGCTGCATCCGAATCAAAATTATGACTTTTTTTGAAAAGTAAACCTTAATGTCTACTGCTTTCGACAGCCCTTTTAAAAAGGATCTGCCACTACACTTTAATAATTCAGCATCTTTCTACCCCCTTATCTTATTTTTCTTCCTCCTCATAATGCTTTTTTAACTGCTCCATCAAAGATAAAGTCATATCAATAGCGAAGCGTTTCTGTTTATCATTGAACTCACCGGTGATCCGTTTTAGTTCCTGGACAAAGTAATCGTCAGCATTATCTATATTTCCATAACTGAGCTGATCCATCGTAACGTTTAATGCATTGGCAATTTTGCAAACAGCTTCATAACTTGGAGTTCCATACGCATTTTCAATTTGTCCAATATGACTGTCCGTGTAGCCAGTCATATTGGCAAGCTGTTCTTGCGTTAAGTCTGCCATTTTTCTGTACTTCTTTATGTTTTGGCCTAATAAAATAAAGTCAACACTCATGTAATCTCCTCCATATGAAATCATTGTACCCACACCACAGTAATTTTTTAAGAAAGCAGAAACACAGAACAATAACCATAAGTGGTATTTACTTAAAAAATCACAATTAGTTTGCCTCGAAGTAGGAAAATAAACCCCTCATTTTTCAATGAGAGGTTTACCAAATTAAGTAATTTATCTTATTCAAACCGATCTAATCCATTCAAAAGAGCATCAAGAGCCTTTGCATCATCGCTCTCTGAGACGTTGTCAGACTCAGCATCTATAGATAAGACGTGGTTCGACTCGGCTATCTTGCGAACCATTGCTTCAATTCTGGCATTTAAGCTTTCCTCAGAGTATCCATAAGCCGCAATGACCTTGACCGGGTTATCCTTATTGAGAACCTCGGGATGTGACCCGATGTATTCGATCATGGCTGTTACCACAGCTTCGCTTTTTTTATTACCAAGGCTCTCAAGAAATTCCCCTACCTGACGGTGCGCATCGGACAAAATTTAAATTGCAAGCCAAACCTGTATCCATCAGACGTTCTCACCGGTCATACCTCCAGTCCCTGCGAAAGGCGACTGGACTCTATGAAGCTGTCCCTGATCGGTCAGCTTTTTAAGCTGGCGGGCGCCAAGCAGCTTGTATCCTATAGCGTTTGCCTTTGGATCCTCCTCAAACTCAGCCT
>Ga0153939_1000100_pt1 | contig 28182 bp, 26 predicted proteins | sample TSNJ023MetaG_FD_104734 | JGI IMG/M metagenome (GOLD analysis project Ga0153939, IMG submission 104734) | Attine ant fungus gardens microbial communities from New Jersey, USA - TSNJ023 MetaG | ecosystem: Host-associated > Fungi > Mycelium > Unclassified | place: USA: New Jersey, Brendan T. Byrne... | reverse complement strand
CCTCGGCATGGTTTGATTTTAATTCACAACTTAATTTTACCATGTTTTGGTGAGGAGTTATATCGTTTTTTTTGCTCATTATTCCGCTTTACTATGCGGTGTTTTGAGTTTCGCAATTGCCTATAACGACTTGTTTTGAAAGGAGCGCATCATTATGTACACCTGCGCAAACTGTGGTGTATTGTCCTGCGGTAATCCGGAACATAAAAACATGCCCCCCAATTGCCCTATGAGGGAGGAGACTGTCAACCAGGAGATATTTGCCGAATATGCAAAAACAGCAAACAGTGAGTTTTTCATCGTTTCCTCTGATATTGAGGCCATCGGTTATGGCAAATGGCCCAGATTGAAAGAGACAATAGAATTTTGCAAGCGGCTGGGATACCAGAAAGTGGGACTGGCTTTCTGCCGTGGCCTGCGGAAAGAGGCCAAAGTAATCGACTCCATTCTGAAATCCCACGGTCTTGATGTTGTATCGGTGATCTGCAAAACCGGCGGTATCTCTAAAGAGCAGGTAGGTATTGCAGAGGAACACAAGCTGAATCCGGGGCGGTATGAACCTATGTGCAACCCCATCGCGCAAGCGGTGCTGTTGAACAGTCAGCAAACCGATTTTAATATTACTGTTGGGTTGTGTGTTGGGCATGATTCCCTGTTCTATAAATACTCTGACGCCTTGGTCACTACCTTAATTGTAAAAGACCGCGTGCTGGCTCACAATCCGGTAGGGGCTGTTTATTGTGCGGAGGGGTACTACAAGGCGAAGCTTGCTCCGAACCGGGAGGATTGATATTTGGAAAAGCCCAACAATGCACAAACCAAGGATCGCATCGCCGCCGTGCTCCGCAAGGAAATTCTGTCTGGCAGAATAGCAGATGGTGAGGAATTGGCCCAAGAACAAATCGCCGAAAAACTGGAAGTATCCCGGATGCCAGTGCGGGAGGCGCTGCAAATTCTGGAGCTGGAAGGGCTGTTGCTGCGTCTGCCTAACCGCCATATGCAAGTGGTTGGGCTGCGGGAGGATACGGTTCGTGAAAATCTACGGGTACTGGCTGCGGTAGAATCGGAAATCGCTGTAATATTGGCACAGTCGGGAAAAAATGTATCTGCACTGAGTGCGGAAGATGATAGCCTGTTTCATAGTATGCTTTCCAGCATAACGGGCAATCCTTACATTGGTCAGACCCACAAACGACTGCTCAATGGGTATCCTCAATATGTTTGGGAAAACTTTGGGGGCAGTGCGGATGCACCGCAAACAAACAAAGCGATCCTTGCCGCTATTGAGGCGAAAGATAAGGAAGCAATACAAAACAGCATCCGCAAGTATTACCAGTCTATGGCGGATACACTCATTACGCAAATAAAGGAAGCCATGTCAAATGAATAGTTTACAACCAATCAAGCTATTGCCCGCCAGAGAACGGGTAGCGTCTGTTTTACGAAAGGCCATCCTATCGAAAGAAATGCCGGAAGGGTCAATCATCACGCTGGAAGGGATCGCTTCACAACTGGAGGTATCCAACACCCCGGTCCGGGAGGCGTTTCAGATCCTTGCCAGGGATGGGCTGATTAAGCTGCGTCCCAATAAAGGCGCGGAGATTTTAGGAGTCACCCCCAAAACCATCAAAGACCACTACGAAACCCGCGCGATTCTGGAGCGGGCGGCCGCGGCGGCTGTTTGCCGCAACGGAGCGGATATCAGTGAGATCGAAAGTGCACACCGCAATTCAAAAGAGGCGTTGGACGCCGGCGATTCCAAAAGTTATTCGAATTTCAATCAGGCATTTCACATGGCAATCTGGACCGCGTCAGGCAATGATAAAGTTAAAGCCTTGTTGTCCGAAATGTGGAATGGACTGTCCATGGGGCATAAGGTCACCGAGGAAGAATATGCGCACATCTCCATTACAGAGCATGAAAAAATTTTGGAAGCTATTTTGGCACGGAATGAGGATCTTGCCAAAAAACGGATGAATGCGCATATCGTGCGCAGTATGGAGAATATCCTTACTCACTTCGATTAAGGGCATATCTATAGATATGCCCTTTCATTTTTACCATTGTATACAATAAGTGCAAAAAATCCTTGTGCGTTTCGCTGATTTGTGGCAATCATGCTTGACGCATGGGTCTTAAAGTGTTATTTTGGGCTTAATAAATGGATACATTATCAATTACTATTGATAATGTCCTAAATGAGGAGCACCTATTTTAAGGAGGTAGCAGCATGAGTCCAATCACAATAACCCTGATTCTTTTGCTCTTCGCTATAGTCATGTTCGTGTGGGAGAAAATCCCCCTGGCGCTGACATCAATGATCGTCTGTGTCGGATTAATCGCAACCGGCGTACTGGACCCAAAAGTGGGATTCGCGGGGTTTGTCAACACCAATGTCATCCTGTTTGTCGGCATGTTTGTCGTGGGTGGCGCACTTTTTGAAACCGGGATGGCAAACAAAATCGGTGGCCTTGTCACACGGTTTGCAAAAACCGAACGCCAATTGATCGTTGCGGTAATGGTCATTACCGGTACAATGTCAGGCTTTCTTTCCAACACCGGCACAGCGGCAGTGTTAATTCCCGTGGTGATTGGCATCGCGGCAAAATCCGGTTTCTCCCGCTCCAAATTGTTGATGCCTCTGGTTTTTGCAGCCGCAATGGGCGGAAACCTCTCTCTCATCGGCGCGCCAGGCAACATGATTGCCCAAAGTGCCCTGGAGGAAATCGGGCTGAAGTTTGGTTTCTTTGAGTATGGATTGGTTGGCTTACCGATCCTGGTCTGCGGCATTCTATATTTTACGGTTTTTGGCTACAAGCTGCTCCCCAACACCAAAGGTGACGACCACTCCACTTTCAACGAAACCATCGATTATAGTAAGGTTCCCCAGTGGAAACAGAATCTTTCTCTGATCATCCTGCTGGTCACGATCGTTGGTATGATTTTCGAGGAGCAAATCGGTATCAAGCTCTATGTCACCAGCAGTATTGGTGCGATTCTTCTGGTATTGACTGGCGTGATGAGTGAAAAGCAAGCCTACAAATCCATCGACATGCAGACTATTTTCCTTTTCGGCGGTACGCTGGCTCTCGCTGCCGCTCTGGAAAGCACGGGTGCCGGCGCGGTCATTGCAGATACTGTTATTGGTATGCTTGGTGAAAATGCTTCTCCGTTCGCGTTGCTGTTCGCAGTCCTTCTTATCTCCGCGGTATTAACCAACTTCATGTCCAACACAGCGACAACAGCATTGCTGGTTCCCATCAGCCTTTCCATTGCCACCGGCATGGGCGCGGACCCCCGGGCAGTCTTAATGGCAACTGTAATTGGCGGCTCCATGGCCTATGCCACACCGATCGGTATGCCCGCCAATACGATGGTTCTCGCAGCCGGCGGATACAAGTTCCGGGATTACACCAAGGCAGGGCTTCCCCTTATAGTACTTGCTCTTGTAATTAGTTTGATTCTGCTGCCGGTCTTCTTCCCTTTCTTCCCCAATGTTTAATCAATAGGCCAGATACATATAAACCGTAAATAGGAGGAGCTTACATGATGGACAAGGAACAGGCCGTTCGCGGAATGACCGACACAATGGGCAAATTCGTTGCCCTGGTTGGCAAAAAGCTGCCCGACGACGTGGAAACCAAATTGACCGAGTTGCGCTCACTGGAAACGAGTCCGCTGGCAAAGACAATCTATGACACCATGTTTGAGAATCAGAAGCTTGCGGAGGATTTGGGCCGCCCCTGCTGCCAGGATACCGGCGTGCTGCAGTTTTTCGTCAAGTGCGGAGCGAACTTCCCGCTGATCAGCGAGCTGGAAACGATTCTCACCGACGCGGTGCTGGAAGCCACTGTTTTTGCCCCATTGCGTCACAACAGCGTTGAGACATTTGATGAATACAACACAGGCACGAATGTCGGCAAGGGAACCCCCTCCATCTTTTGGGATATCGTTCCGGACAACGACACTGTGGAAATCGACGTGTATATGGCGGGTGGCGGGTGCACCCTTCCCGGCAAAGCCATGGTGCTAATGCCTGGTGCTGGCTATGAGGGCGTAACCCGGTTCGTGCTTGATGTCATGACCAGCTATGGTCTCAACGCCTGCCCTCCCTTGCTGGTTGGCGTAGGCGTGGCAACCTCGGTTGAAACCGCCGCTGTGTTATCCAAAAAAGCGCTGATGCGGCCTATCGGTTCGCACAACCCCAATGAGCGTGCGCACAAGCTGGAACAGCTCCTTGAGGATGGGATCAACAAGATCGGCCTTGGCCCCCAGGGCATGTCCGGCAACTACTCGGTGATGGGCGTTAATATTGAGAATACCGCCCGTCATCCTTCCACCATAGGCGTAGCGGTTAATGTGGGCTGCTGGTCTCACCGCAGAGGACATATCAACTTCGGCGGTGATATGAATTACACCATCACCACCCATAAGGAGGCTGTATTATAATGGCGAAAAAAATACTGACCACCCCTATCAAATCCGAAGATCTGGAAGATATCAAGATTGGCGATATCATCTATCTTAATGGACACATTGTTACATGCCGGGATGTCGCCCACCGCCGCCTGATTGAGCATAAGCGGGAGTTGCCGGTAAACCTGGAAGGGGGAGCCATCTTCCACGCGGGCCCTATTGTCAAGCCGTTGGAGGACGACAAGTTCCAAATGATCTCCATCGGGCCAACCACCTCCATGCGCATGGAAATTTTTGAGAAAGAATTCGTGGAACAGACCGGTGTGAAACTAATTGTTGGCAAGGGCGGCATGGGGCCCAACACCGAAGCTGCCTGCAAGAAGCATAAAGCGTTGCATGTTGTGTTCCCTGCCGGTTGCGCTGTTCTGGCCGCTACCCAGGTGGAAGAAATCGAGCAAGCCGAGTGGCGCGACCTTGGCATGCCGGAAACCCTGTGGATCTGCCGGGTCAAGGAGTTCGGCCCCCTAATCGTTTCCATCGACACCCACGGCAACAATCTGTTTGAGGAAAACAAGGTTCTCTTCAACGCGCGCAAGGATGAAGTGTACAAAGAAATCGCCTCACAGGTAAGCTTTATTAAATAAGCGACTATCTCATTTACAAAAATGCCCTGAGCCACAAGGAACCGGTGAGAACCGGTTCCTTGTGGCTCTTTCGGGGACAGCGCGGCCTTTATCCGTGCACCAGTTCCCATCTTGCCATCTCCCTGCTCATGACCCCTGCCCGATACCTTTGCGGCAGCAAGCTGGTATCCACATGAGAATTCTTATCGATTTTGATACTCTCGCCGACGGATACCCCCGGACCGACCAGCGAAATACCCCTAGAACAGATTGCATTGTCAAAAAAGACATCCAAACCGCGGTCGGCGCCAATTTCCGCGTTATTACCGATTGAAACATTGGCTCCGATGATCGCCTTATTAATCTTCACGTTTTTCCCGATTATCACACCCGGCATTACAATGGAATCGACGATCTGCGCGCCCTCGCCCACGCCGACACAGTTGGACAGCACCGAATTCTCCACTACACCGCATACATTGCAGCCCTCGCCAATAATGCTTCTCACGATCCGGGCCTGACCCGATATGCATCGCGGTATGCAACGGTGAGTCTTTGTAAATACCTCCCATTTCTTATCGCACAGGTCTAGCCCGGGCGGTTCCTGTATCATGTCCATATTGGATTCCCACAGGCTTTGTACCGTGCCCACATCCCTCCAATAGCCGTCAAATTTATACGCGTACAGCTTTTCGCCGGCGGACAGCATCATGGGTATGATATTCCTGCCGAAATCGTTTTGAGATCTGGCATTGTCATCGTCGGCGCACAGGAATTTCTTCAACCGTCTCCATTTGAAAATATAAATTCCCATGGACGCAAGATTGCTCTTGGGCCCCCTTGGCTTCTCCGCAAATTCGGTGATCAGACCATTTTCGGCGGTTTTCATGATACCAAATCTCGATGCATCTTTCATCGGCACGCCAACAGTTGCAATGGTCGCGTCGGCGTCTGTTTTTTTATGGAAATCCAGCATTTTTCTATAATCCATTTTATAAATGTGATCGCCCGACAGGATCAGCACAAATTCAGGATGGAACCGCTCTATAAACGAAAAATTTCGATAAACCGCGTTGGCTGTCCCTGTGTACCTCCCCCCGCTTTTGGAAGAGGGCAGCAGAAATACGCCGCCGTCATTTTTGTTCAAATGCCAGGTCTGTCCGCCGTCAATGTAGTCATGCAGCTCCATGGGCCGGTATTGCGTCAATACTCCCAGGGTGTCCATCCCCGAATGGGTGCAATTGCTCAATGTGAAATCAATGATCCTGTGCTTGTCCCCAAAATAAACCATAGGCTTGGCGGCACTCCCTGTTAACGCCCCCAGCCTTTCGCCTCTTCCTCCAGCAAGAATCATTGCGACGCACTCTTTTTGTCTCATAGTAATTCTCCTCACTAAAATGTCAGTTTTTTGTCAACCTCAATGGAGACATGTAAAATGTAAGCGGTTAGCCGGGTTCCCCCGGCCCCGCACATCATACATACCGTACCTGTGGGGAAAGACGCGGAATGCAATACTTGTCTAAAGCTTTACAAGCTGCAGGTATGGGTACTAGTACTTCACCATGGCTAAATTGTGGTACGGATTGCAAGTATTTTTTCACTGCTCAGGGAGGATGACAACGCTGGGCGGAAAATAGACCGCAGGTTATGTCGCTTTTAGTCAGTGTGCAGTATTGGACTTATCTATATAATATCAGGACCAAATTCCAAAAGCATCCAACAAAGTTTGTAAAAAAGTATATAAAAAAAGCATCCTGAGTTTTTTTCAGAATGCTTTTTTTTATTTATATCCATCTTCAACTGTATATCTCAAACAAAGTTCTACATCTTGCATATTCAGTATTGGATTTTATAGCACAAGCACATCCCCACTCTCAATTTCAGTCCAGCAGAGACCACGCTCGGTTCAGGGTCCGCTTTGAGCCCGCCAAAACCACTTTGGGGTCCTCACCGGGCACAGGCTTCACCTCAAAGGAAAGAAAATAAGGGGCGTCCTTGTCAAAAAAGCCCTCCTGCCGCAGCACCCGCAAAAAATTGGCCAACTGGGGCACATCGTTGCTGCCGCCGGGGAATCCGAACCGCTGGTGCTCGTCGCCATAGCCGATTTGCGCGGGATCGGAACACACCGTATTCCCGATGTGGAAATGGGTGATGTATGGCCGTAGTGTGCGCACCACAAACTCGCTGGTTTCATGGGTCATGGGAATGTGGGACAAATCCACCATCAGACCGAAGTTGTTGTGCCGGGAGCGGATGTCGGAAGCAAATCTGGCCGCCAAGGGGGCGGGACCGATCAGCGACTTTTTCGAAATGTCATAGTCGAACACCTCCAGCTCCACCATCAGGCCTTTCTCCGCCGCGGCCCTGCATAGATTCCGGGTGGTTTTCAACAGCTGGGCGTAGGACTCCTCCCGGGTTTCCTTTTCCCATTTCCCGGACAAGAAAGCCATCCGCTTTGCACCCAGCCGGCCGGCCCGCTCCAGCTCCACCATCAGGGCGGCCTCCGCCTTTAGCCGCATGTCTTCCTCCAGCGCGTTGGGATTCAGCCCCTGGGTCAGCAGGCAGGGCTGGGCGCAGTAGGAAATGTCCATATGAGCGGACAGCAGTATCTGCGCCGCCTGCTCCAACACGGCGGTGTCCTGGAACCAGTTCAGCTCCACCGCGTCAAAGTATGCGTCGCAGGCAATGGTTCGCAGACACTCCAGCATGTCGGGAGCCGCACCGCCGACGCACTGGGGCCAGGCAACAAAGTACAAGATCCCCACCTTAAAATATCTGTGAATTGATTCATTCGTAATACTACGGGTTCAGCCAGTGCACGGGGTCCTTGCCGTCCAGCACATCGATGACGCCCTGCGCCGTACATAGGCTTACCTTTCTGTAAGCTTCATAGGTTTCAGCCCCGGTGTGGGGCAGGCAGATCACATTTCCCGCCCGGAGTATCCCGGTGTTTTCCGGCAAGGGCTCCTGTTCAAAAGCATCCAGTGCAGCCCCTGCCACCTGGCCGCTCTTCAGGGCGGCAACCAGGCTATCGGTATCCACTAGGGCGCCCCGCGCGGTGTTGATCAGAAAGACCCCTTTCTTCATTTTGGCGATGGACCTGGCGTTGATCACATGGCGGCTTTCCTCAGTGGCTGGGATATGCAGGCTGACAATATCGCTTTCGAACAACACCTCGTCCAGACCGGTCAGCTTCACCCCCAGCTCCTCCGCAGCCTTTTTGTTGGGGTACAGGTCATACGCCAGAATCTTCACATCAAAAGCAGCGAGCTTTCCGGCCACCCGGCGGGCGATCTCTCCGAAACCCACTAGTCCAATTGTCTTTCCCTCCAGCTCGTTGCCCATGTAACGGGTCCAGACCCCGCTTTCCAGCTTCTTGTTCTGGACGAGGATGCCCCGCAGCACCCCTACCATCAGACCCACCGCCAGCTCCGCCACGGCGTTGGAATTCTGCCCGGGCGCATTGATGACCTTGATGCCGTACTTCTTAGCAGCGGCCTTGTCGATGTTGTCGGTGCCCACGCCGAACTTCGCCACCACTCTCAGCTTTGGGGATATCCGGAAGACCTCCTCGGTCCAGTCGTCCAGACCGATGATCGCGCCGTCCACCTCCCCCATGACCTCCTTCAGCTGTTCAAAGGTATAAAAGGGTTTTTCTGTCCGGTTGATGATTAGTTCATGCCCCTTGCCCTCCAGCATCTGCTTGGCCTCCTGGCAGAGGGTTTCATAATGCGTGGCGGTAATTAGGATTTTCCCCATAATTGACCCTTTCTTTTTCTTGTTGTCCGTCGGATTATCTCAGCTTCAAGGGCACGCCGTGCTTCTGGCACACCGCTTCCACTTCCTTGGCAAAGCCGGCCAGCTCTTCGTCGGTCAAATCAAGCTGAGAAGCGCGCATATGGCCGCCGGTGAGTCCCCGCAGGGTAAGAGCCGCCTTAAAGTACGCCATATTGCTGCCCCCCCGCAGCGTGTCGGTGAAGTCGACACAGACCCTTTGGGCCATCTGAGCCTCCTTCAGCTTGCCTTGGCAGTACAACTGGTAGGTTTTTACATAAGGCTCGGGAAATATACAGGCACAGCCGGTCACGGTTCCCACGCAGCCCAGGGCCAGCATGGCTACAAGACCCCGGTCCAGTCCGTGAAGCACCTCAAACGTGCCGTCACCGATTTTCAAGTAGTCGATGGTGCGGTTGATATCGGCAAAGCTGTACTTCAGACCCACCACATTCTTGCAGCGGTCCACCACCTGCTGAGCCACCTCCACCTTCAGGTCGTTGGAGGAACACTGGGGAATGTTGTACAGATACATGGGGAAGTCCTCGCTGATCCCGGAAGCGACCGCCACGAAATACTCCTCCATCTCCCGGTCGCTTTGACCCGCGAAGATGGGGGTCACCACGCCCACGCCATCAGCGCCGGCCTTTTCGGCGTGCTGAGCCAAGGCGATGGTGTCCTCCTGATTCACAGCGCCACAGTGGATGAACACATTCACGCGGCCGGCCGCCGCCTTGATCACGGTTTCGGCCACCGCCTTGCGCTCGTCCACACTCAGGCGGAGCATCTCCCCCGTTGTACCACAAGGATACAGGCAGTTGACGCCTTTCTCCACCAGCATATTGGTCATCTCGGCCAAAGCGGCGTGATCCACCTGGTTATCCTCGGAAAAAGGGGTAATCATAGCGATTGTGATCCCATATAGCTTTTTCATTGTCTTTCGCTCCATTTCCATGATCGTTTTGATATAGCAGTATTACCGGCTTGTCAGCTCATACTTCGCGACAATTCCGGCGCCGTGGTTCGCCCCATAGATGATCAGGCTTTCCCGCGTCTCCTCCACGGCGATCTGGGTCGGCCCGACGTCGGTATCCAGTGTCCTTGGCTCAAAGACTGGCCCGCCCGCGCTCTTCTTCACGAGATACGCGGTCAGCTCCTTGTCCGCTCCCCGGCTGCCGCCGATGATGCAGGGGTCCCCCGCAAAACTGCCCGCCCAGAGCACATGGCCAAAAGTGAGCGGCAGGGTTTCGCCTGCACGCCAGGCGTCGCCTTGCCGGCGGTACACCGTGATTATATCCCCGTGAAAGGGTTGAATCGTCAGCATCTCCTCCGCGCCGTCCCCATCCACATCGTACAGCCACACGTCGCTGGCAGGGGCTTGGGTAAGCGTATCGGAAAGCCATCCGCTGCTCTCGTATCGGAGTCGGATCACCCCCTGGTCGGCACAGACATAAAGCTGGTCGCCCTCCGGCGTCTGTTGGACAAACATGCCGTGGTTCTTCACCAATCCGGTATGGATTTCCACAAGCTCCAGGGGCTGGCATCCCCGATACCGGCCAACCCAGACGCCGCCCGGCTTGCTCCAGTCCTCCACAAAATCCTTTCCCGCGCAAAGAGTGCCGCCCGCCAGAAACGGGCCGTCCGCCGTTTGGATCAGGCTTATCCGGTGCACAAAGGGAAGCCGTGCCAACCGGGTGCGGCTGCAAGCCAGCTCACCGTTTTCAAGGTGCAGCGTATTGTGGGTAATCTCTGCCTCCTCCGAGCGGAAGACGGGGTAAAACCGGTCGATGGACAGAAATGTCCCCTCCTCACCTTTCACCGGAATCAACGTCATTGTCCCGCCCGGCTGCCGCCAAACAGGATATACCTTTCCGGTTACTGTGTGAATCAGCAGACAGGAGCCGCCTTCCGCCTCCGAGGCCGCCATACAATACCGCTGCCCCTCCACGTCGATCAGCGATATGCTGTAGACCTGGTCCAGCGCCGCCAAATCAGTTTTTTTCACATTCATTTCCATACCCCACCTTCATTCCGGACAGCTCCATCGCCTGAAGCAAAAAGCTGCGGTTCTCCGCTTCGTTCACTAAGGGGGCCAGCCCTTCGGGACAACGGCACTCCACCGATACACACAGGGGGGCTGTCCGGCTCCGGGTGAGCTCAGCCGCCGCCTGTAACAGGCGGGCCGCCTCTTCCACAGTCAAAAAGCCCGGCGCGCCCATCGGCATATGCCAGTCGCCATATCCGGGGTTGCCGGGGTCCAGTACCGCGTTGGCCAAATGCAGATGCCCAATATACTCAGCCGACTGCGCCAGGCTCTCCCCCAGATCCTCCCGGTTTAGGGCCGTGTGGGCGCTGTCCCAGGAGATAAATCCGTTCCCCGTGGCCGCCTGAACCTCTCTCAGCAGGTTCAGTGCCGACAGAGTCGGGCCGATGAAGTTTTTCTTGTGGGCGTCGCGGTCCAGGGGCTCGATCAGCAGGCGCATGCCCGGGTATTGCTTCATGTGCAAAGCCACCCGGCACATCACCTCCACCATCCCCTTGTGGGCCTCGGCGCGGCTTTCCTCCCCCGGGTCCGGTCCGCTGACAATGTTCAGGGAATCTCCGCCCATTTCCGCCGCGATGTCCGCAAAGCGGCACATGCCGGCGATGGTTTTCCCGCGCAGGGCGGGGTCGGTCGTGGCGGGGTGCAAGCCCTCGCCCGCAATGTTGGCGGTGCACCAAACCGAAAGGGGAACGCCCAAGCTTCGCGTCCGGGCCCGCAGGTCTTGCCCCGAAAGAAGCGCCACCTCCAGCCGCCGGTAAAAGCCTGTGTCCAGCGCCGTTTCAATGGCGGAGAGCAGCTTCTCCTCCTCACCCAGCAGGGGGAAGAATATCTCGCCGGCAAGCAGGGCCGGCAACAACACAAATTGACCGCTCATTTCAAATCCTCCCGATTGCGGATAATGGCACCCTTGTCCGCCGACTCCGCCAGTCTCGCATACAGGTTCAGGTACCCCTTGGGCGCCGGCCGCTTTACCGGCCTAAGGCTGCAAAGCCGCCGTTCCAGCTCCTCATCCGGGACATGGAGCCGCAGCTGGCCGCCCGGAATATCAATAGTAATCCGATCCCCGTCCTCCACCGCGGCTATGGCGCCGCCCTCCGCCGCCTCCGGCGAGACATGGCCCGCAAAGCACCCGTTGTTGGTGCCGGAAAAACGGCCATCGGTGACAACGGCCGTGCTGAGCGCCAGTCCCCTGCCATACAGCATCTTCATGATCCGCACCATCTCCCGCATTCCCGGCCCTCCCTTAGGGCCTTCGTATCGGATGACCAGTACGGTTCCCGGCTGGATCTCCCCGCTCATCACCGCCTGTGTCGCGTCGTCCTCACTGTCGAAGCAGCGGGCAATGCCGGTGAATTCCAGCATCGAAAGATCAATGGCGGTCGGCTTTGTCACCGCGCCGTTGGGCGCGAGGTTTCCTTTCAGCACACAAAGGCTTCCCCACCGATTCCAGGGGGCCCGCAGCGGCCGGATGATGTCGTTCTCCACCTCGGGCGTATCCTGTAGAACCGCCGCCCAGCTCTGCCCTGTCACCGTCAGCGCGTCCGCATCCAGCAGGGGCTCAAGCTGCTTCATCACAGCGGGTACGCCGCCCGCGCTGTAAAAGTCCGGCACATTTAAGGGACCGTTGGGGTAAATTTTCGCGATGTGGGGGGTATTGCGGGCGATCTCGTTCAGCCGCTCCATCGGGAACGCGCACTCCGCCTCATAGGCGATGGCGGGCAGATGCAGCGCCATATTGGTGGAACCGCCGATCGCCATACCGAGCCTGGCCGCGTTTGCGATTCCCTTATCGTTGATCATCTGCCTGGCGTTGAGCCCCTCCCCCACCATTTCGACAATGCGCCGGCCGGAGGCTTGGGCTACCCGGCTGCGCTGCGCGTAGACCGCCGGCACCATGCTGCTGCCCGGCAGGCACATCCCCATTGCCTCGGTGACGGCGCCCATGGTGTTGGCGGTGCCCAAAAAGGAACAGGACCCGCACACCGGACTGGAGCTGTTTTCCAGCCGCAGATATTCCTCCATGGAAATCCTGCCGTCCTGGAGCATGGTCAGGGCCTCGGGCAGGCTGGAGTTGTCGCTGCTGCGGCCATCAAACTCCACACCGCCCAGCATGGGGCCGCCGTGCACGATTATGGCGGGCAGGTCCAGCCGTGCCGCCGCCATCAACAGGCCCGGCACGATTTTGTCGCAGCTGCCCAGCAGCACCAGACCATCCAGGTGGTTGACGCGGGCCATAATTTCAATCTCGTTGGCCACAATATCCCGGGCCGGCAAAATATAGCGCATCCCGTCGTTGCCGCAGCCCATGCCGTCACAGGGGCCGATGATACCGAATTCCACAGGAGTGCCGCCACCCTGCAGGATTCCCTGGCTCACATACTCCGCCACCGTGTTCAGATTGTAGTGTCCCGGCGTGGCCTTGTTCCAGGCATTGGCAATGCCGATCAGCGGCCGCTCCAGATCGTAATCGCTGTAGCCCATGGATTTGTACAGCGCCCTGATACTGGACCATTCCGGCTGCGCCAGGTATTTCCCGCTCACAGGCTGTTTTCTCATGCCGGCCTCCGTTCCATCGCTTCCAGAATCAGGGATGCCACCACGGCGCCGGGATCCAGCAGCTTGCGGGATTCCTCCCCCCGGATAGCCGCCCGGCCATGCTTTGCCAGCATGCCCACTGTACTTTGCGCCCCTGTCTTTGCGGCATCGTGGGCTCTGGTTATAACCGCGGCGAAGTTCTCCTCGCCCGCGCCGGTCTCCAACGCCTCCACGGCGGGAAGCAGGCCGTCCAGAAAGGTCTTTTCGCCGGGCTGGGCCTTGCCCAGCTTCAAAACACCGTCATACCAGCCCCGCAATATGGCCGCGATTCCCGCGTGGTCGGCCTGGGTCTTGCCTTTCAACGCTTTGCCCGCGCTCATCAGCCCCGACGCCATCAGGGTTCCCATGGAGGAGGGTACCGCGGAGGACATCGCCTTTCCCGCCGCGTACAGCAGCTTGCCGAGGTCTGTTTCCTCACTGGGGCTTATCGCGTTGGCTGCTGCTGTGAAGCCGTCGCTCATGGTAAGACCCAGGTCTCCGTCCCCCATCACACTGTCCAGCTCGATCAGTCTGTCCTTGTTGTCCCGCATCACGGCGGCAATCTCCGAAAGGAAGACTTTGATATCCTGGCTTTCCCACATCATGACGGTTACTCCCCGATCTTGAATTGTTTGTAAAACGGTGTGTTGGCCTGCGCCCCCAGCAGCCGCTTCAGCTCACTGTCCACCTTGCACAGCGAAATGGACGCCCCCGCCATTTCCATGGAGGTCGCGTACTCCCCGGACCAGGTGTGGAACAGCTTCACCTTTTTCTCCTCCAGGATGCTTGCGATGCGGTTGATCATAATGTATAGCTCATCCAGCGGCGTACTGCCCAGACCGTTTACCAGCAGGGCGACTTCGTCCCCTTCACCTACAGGCATGTCGGCCAGCAGCATGCTCATCATATCGTCCACAATGCTGTCGACATTCCGGAGCTTCTCCACCCGGATGCCGCTTTCGCCGTGGATTCCCATGCCTACTTCAATTTCGTCCGACCCAATGGCGAAGCCGGCTTTTCCCACCCGGGGCACGATACAGGCCGACAGAGCGATGCCCATGGTGCGGGTGTTGGCACAGGCCTTTTCCGCGACCTTTTTGACTTGGTCCAGCTCCATTCCCTCGGACGCAGCCGCGCCGGCGGCCTTGTACACAAAAAAGATGCCCGCTACCCCGCGGCGCTTGGAGGAATCCGACAGCTCGCCGGAGATATTGGACGCGATGTCGTCGCCGGCCACTACGCTCTCTACCCGGATATCCTCCTCCATGTCAGCCATTTCAGCAGCCATGTCGAAGTTGAAAATGTCCCCGTTGTAGTTGCCGTATATGTACAACACGCCCGCTCCGCTGTCGATTTCCTTGGTCACCGCCAGCATCTGCTCCGCGCTGGGGGACTGGAACACGTCGCCCACCGAGCAACCGTCCAGCATACCCTCGCCCACATAGCCAAGGAACAGGGGAAGATGGCCGCTGCCGCCCCCGGTGGCAAGCGCCACCTTGTTGGGGTGCTTGTGTCGCGACACCAGACAGTGCAGGTCGTCCCCCACGCAGGTGAGATCGTTCGGATGCGCCTTATAAATACCGGAAAGCATCTCTTTCACATAATCCTCCGGCTTGTTGATCAGTTTTTTCATCATATTCCCTTTCCGGTTCCGTTATTGAAAGCCAATCCCCTGTGGCTGCGGCAGACAGCTTTCCCCCGCCTGTACCGCGCTTCTAAACCTGTCGCTGTTTTTTCCGAATTGCTCCATGGCCCGGCCCAATTGCTCCGCCACCATTGCGGCGGAAAGCCCAAGGGTTTCCCGTCCGGCCACAATGGTCGTCTTGCACTCGTTGCTGTCCATGTATCTGGCGCCTGCCAAAAGGTACTTGGTCTCCTCCGGCGGAACAGCGATAAAGCCGTATTTGTCCGCATGCACCAGCATGCCCGGCTTGACCCTGGCGCCGTAAAGCTCAATCTCCCTGCCGAAATGCAGAGGACAGGAATACGCGTGCCCCACGCCCAGACGCTTTGCCATCATCTTAAAGCCCGCGTAGCTGCCCTCGTCCACATCCCGGACAAAGCCGTCGGTGATGGCGCCGACACACCCAAGCGACCGGTAGGCGTTGGCGGTTACCTCCCCGAAAATAGACCCCACGCTGTCCGGCGCGTCCAGGTCCTTTGCCAGAAAGACTTTCGGCCCCGGAATGCCGGCCAGATAGCGATAGAGGTTTAGATAGCAGTCGGGGTTGTCTTCCCGCGTCTTCCGGTCAGCACAGATATACTCCACTGTAACGGCATACCCCACCATGGCGCCCATTTGGGGCATATAGTCGTTGATGGCGTCGTTGCTGAGGGCGCACTCCAAGCGGTCCCGCGGCGCCACCGCCTCCCAGCCGTTGTATATGGTGGGGGTGTTCCACCGGCGAAGCTCCATTAATTCGGAATGACTGAGTGGATATTGCTCCATAGTCTTACCCCTTTACCGCGCCAGCCGTAAGCCCACTGACCACATACTTTTGAAGCACCAGCGATATGATGATAACCGGTCCCGTAATGATGCAGGAAGCCGCCATCAGGCCACCCCAGTTCACGTCGGTGTAGGAGATGAAGTTGAAGATGGCCATGGGAAGCGTGCGGGTGCGGCTGCTGCTCAAAATCAACGCGAACAGGAAGTTGTTCCAGGAGTAGATAAACGCCAGGATCGCGGCGGTCAGAATGCCGGGCACAGCCAGCGGCAGCATAATCCGCACAAAACACCCGGCAATGGAGGATCCGTCAATACAGGCCGCCTCCTCCAGCTCCCTGGGAATAGAGGAGAAATAGGGGGTCACGATCCAGATAATCAACGGCAGCGACACCAGCAGGTGGGCGATGATCAGGGCGGTGTAGGTTCCGGTCAACCGCAATTCCGAGAATATGATATACCAGGGCACCAGGAAAGTAATGGCCGGAATGATACGCACCGCCAAAATAACAAGGGACAGCTTGGTCTGCTTGAACCTGGCAATGGAGTATGCGGTGGGCAGGCCCATCACACAGGCGATAGCAGTGGACACCACGCTGACTATGATGCTGTTAATGGTGGGGTTGATAAACTTGTGCTTGGTGAATACATCCACATAGTTCTTGATCGTGGGGGAAAACATAAAAATCTTTTTGGGATTCATGATATCCACAATACTTTTGAAAGATGCCGACAGCATCCACAACACCGGCGCCAGGGTACAAATGACGATAAATAGAATTGCAGCCCAGAAAAGGATTTTCAGGCAGACTGTTTTGGCTGCTTTTTTTCTTTTGTATTCCACCATATCCATTATTCATACCTGCTTTCCAGCTTGTTCTTCATCACCACATACAGCATGGCAAAGAAGAAGACCACAAAGAAGAATATAATCAGAAGTGCGCTGGCCTTGCCCATATAGAAGTACTCAAAAGCATAGCGGTACGATAAAATATTTAGATTTTCGGAGGAATATCCGGGGCCCCCCTGTGTGGTGGCATAGATGATGTCAAAGGTCTTCAGTGCGTCGATCACTCGCAGCAGCACTGCCATCAGAATGGTGGGAAGCAGGAGCGGAAGGGTGATCTTGAAAATCTGCTGCATTTCATTGGCCCCATCGATCCGAGCCGATTCGTAGATGTCGTCGCTGAGTCCGCTGATACCCGCCAGCACCACCAGCATCACCATGGGGGTCCACTGCCAGATGTCAATTAGAATCAGGGAGGGCAACACAGTGTGCGCGCTGCCCAAAAAAGTGGACGCCTTAAAGCCAAGACCAGTTAAAATCATGTTACCCACGCCAATGGTCGGCTCATAAATCAGCTTCCAAACAATTCCCACCGCAACCGGGGTAGCCACCATGGGCAATAAAAACACAGTGCGGATAATATTGGTGCCGCGTTTAATTTTCGCAAGCATCAGCGCGAAGACGACGCCCAGCACGGTTTCCACCACAACCACGATAAAGGTGTAAACAATGGTTCTCCAAAACGCGTCCCATGTACGGGAATCGGTTAACAATTCGATATAGTTGCGCAATCCAACCCAGTTTTTCGGGATACTCACCGACATGCTCCATTCGTGAAAACCCAACTGGAACGTGTATATCAGTGGATAGGTCACGCACAAAATCACAAACAGCAGCGTTGGAAGTGTAAATATATATTTGATGTATTTGTCAACGCCTTTATACAATGAGTTTACACTCCTCTCTTTGAAGTGGGCAGGCAGCCGCTGCCATGCCATCTTGCATAAGCCTTGTGTGCACAATTGCAACATGCCGGCTGCAGCTGCCCAAAATTTCTTATGCCGGATCAGTTGGATGGATTATGACGACGCACCGCCACTCTCTGAATCCAGAAGCGCTTGCAGGCGGGCATTTGCGTTGTCGGCCAGCGCTTTCAGCTCGTCGCCGGTTTTTCCTTCAATGGCTGCGGTAATCAGCTCGCCGATGATGGTGCGGGCTTCGCCGCCGTTGACCATGTAAGGCCGGTCGGTCGCGACACCCACAGGGTTGGTTTCGTTGATCACATTGATCAGCTCCACGGGGAAAGCCTGAACGGCGTCTTCATTTTCCCAGGTGGAGTACCGGGCGCTGGAATTGCCCGCGATCAGGCCGCGCACATCCTGGGTGGGGCCGGTGAGCCATTTGATAAATTCCCAAGCGGCGCCCTTGTTCTGGGAGCCGGAGCCAATACCCAAAGCCCACCCGGTTACATTAAAGGGCTTTGTTCCCGCGGGGCCGGCCGGGAAAACAGCGTAGCCAACCTTGTCGGCCACCAGGCTGTTATCGGGATTCACCGCGTAAGCGTACTGGCTGTCAGCGTCAATGCGCAACGCGGTCAGCCCCTGGGTGAACAGGGTCATGGTCTCGTTCCAGCCGGTGGACATGATGCCTGGAGGGCAGTATTCACGGCAGAGCTTGCCATAGTATTCCAACGCCTGGAGCGCCTCGGGGGTGTTCATTGTCGCGTTTTTGTTTTCATCAAAAAAGTCACCGCCGAAGCCGCGCAGAAAACCGGAAAACTGGGTGACGGCGGAGTTTCCCTCGCCGCGGATAGCCATGGCGTAGATGCCTTTATCCGGATCATTCAGAAGCTCGCACCACTCCAGCAGCTCATCAAAGTCCTTGGGGCCGCCGGAAAGACCGGCGTTCGCCAACAGCTCGGTGTTGGTATAGACGATTTCGCGCTCGGTCAGATAGGGCACTCCATACTGGTTGGTCCCGTCGCTTACAATTTCACGGCCGGAATCAAAAAAGTCCTCGTAATTGTAGGCGGGTGAATTGGCGATGTACTCGTCCAGAGGCTCCAGCCAGCCGTTCTGCATGAACAGAAGGCTTTCCTGCTGAGGACGGAATCCGATAACGTCCAGGTCCTTGCCGCCGGCGGCGGAAGCGACCGCGATCTTCTGGCTGAGCTGGGCGTCCTGAAGCTGCTCCACCTCGACCTTGATGCCGGTGAGCTGTTCAAATTCAGAGATGTTTAGCACGCCGCAGTCAATAAACGCGGAGGTGCAGACAGCCACCGAAATGGTGGTTCCCTCGTAATCCCGGCTGAAAGCCTGTTCATTGACGGGAACCGCGGAATTTTCTTCGGAGGACTCGGCCGACGCGGGAGCCGTGCCGGAAGCCTGCGGCGCGGCGGACGAGGTGTCGCCGCCCGCACATCCCGCCAGAACAGACAGCATCAGGCAAAGCGCCATCGAAAGTGACAATAACCGTTTCATTCATATACCTCTTTTCTTTAGTAAAGCGTTTTTTGGGTGTCTTCTTATTGAAACAATTCACGGTTGACCACATTATATGGCTGTTTCCCCTCCAGGACGTCCCGGACGCCCCCCAGAGCCTCCTCAACCATATTTTTACGGGCTTCCAGAACATTGCTTCCAACATGCGGTGTGATGACGACATTTTCGATCTCGGCAAGCTCGCTTGAAACCTCCGGCTCAAACTCAAACACGTCGGTGGCGGCTCCCCGGATCAGTCGGGTTTTCAACGCTTGCACCAAGGCCTTTTCATCCATGATGGGCCCCCTGGCCGCATTGACAAAATAAGCGGTCCGCTTCATCCTTTCAAACGCCGCCCGATCCATCAGGTGGTGGTTCTCCGGCGTATAGGGCATATGGCAGCTCACTACATCAGCCTTGCCCAGCACCTCTTCAAGGCTGCCATATTCCGCTCCCAGCCGCTCCTCCTCCTCAGGGGATCTTCTGACGGGATCGAAGTACAGCACGCTCATCCCCAGGCCCTGTGCCTTGCGGCCCACGGCCTGCCCGATTCGGCCATACCCCAAAATACCAATGGTTTTTCCTGTCAGGAGCATATCCCGGTCAAAGAATATGGCGGGCGCACACCTTTTGGTGCGGCGCAGCTCCTTATCGTACATCACAATGCCCTTTGTAATGGCAATCATAATCGCGATGGAAAATTCCGCGGTGGGCTCGCACACTGTGTTGGGTGTGTTTACAACAAAAATCCCTTTTTCGGTACAGGTCCTCCAGTCAATGTTGTCGTAGCCAACCCCCAGATTGGCCACCACCCTGATCTTTCCCGCTTTTTTGATCAACTCCTTTTTAAACGGGAATGCCGCTATGGTAAACATGGCGTCCATCTCACCGACCATGCCCGCAACTTCGTCCTCGGAGAAAGAAATCTGCTCTTCGGTGGGGGCTGTTACCGTGAAGAACTCCCGGTAAGGGGCCAATATGGGCTCGGGAATCCAGCCGGTAACAAGCAGTTTGAACTTTTTCATTTCAGCAGTCCTTTCAAGAGATGGAGCGCGGAGGAAGCGCCCATTCGTATCCAGTCGTATTCATAACACATGAAGAGAAACCGCGCGCCCATTTTCAGATAGATTTCCAGGGAATCGGCGTTGGGCGGGGAAGAGATGCCGCAGGGCACCCCCTTTGCCACGCAGGCGGAAAACACCCTGCGGATCATCTCCATGTTTTTGGGGTTCTCCACGTCGGGAAGCAGTCCCAGCGACGCCGCCAGGTCAAACTGGCCGACGACAACCGCATCCACGCCGTTCACCTCCAGTATGGAGTCGATGTTTTCCACGCCGTGGACATGCTCGATCTGCATAATCTTGAAAATCTGTTCATCCGCCGTGGCCAGATAGGCGACGTTGTCAATCAGTCCGTAATTGTTAGCCCGGATCGGTCCCATGCCCCGCACGCCGCGGGGGGGATAGCGGCATGCCGCCACGGCCTTTTGGGCCTCCTCCGCGGTTTTAATCATCGGGAAGACCACACCGTCCGGAGCCAGCTCCAGAATCGGCTTTACCAGCACCGGATCATTCCAGGGCAGCCGCACGACCGCCGAGGCGCCGGCCGCCTGGGCGGCAATAATATGTAATGTCGTTTGATATTTGTCTAAATTGGAGTGCTCGTTTTCAATCCACAAAACGTCGTAGCCGATGCCGGCCAGCAACTCCGAAATACATGGATCCTGCGATCGGACATGGGTTCCGATCACCAGCTCCCTGCTTTGAAATCGCTTTCGAAGCTTTCCTGCGTCCACAACAACCCCCTCCCGATTGTCTCGTTGCCGGGATAACGCCGCATAAGCCATGGCGTACGCGTTGCGCAACTAAACGATCACTAAATTATCAATCAAAGTTTAATTATCATTATAGTTCTCAAAAATAGCGCTGTCAATAGCAAAACGGGGTATTCTATATTATTAGAGAAATTTGTATAAAATATTTATGTATATTACTCGTTTATTTCTTATCCTAAATTTGATATACTAAACAAAACCCGATTTGTTTATAAAAACGTAAGTTCAAAATGCCGACCCAACCGTTAACCGCATTGGAATTGGAAGTTTTGCAGAATATGTGGTAAACTAAAACTATAGCAAGGTGGATGGTGACGACATGCGGATCGGATGTATTGCTGATGACTTTACAGGGGCCAGCGACTGGGCGTCCTTTTTTGCCGCCGGCGGCGCGCGGGTGATGCTCTTTACCCGGGTTGAGGACACACAGCCGATTCCCCGCGATATTGACGCTGCCGTTGTCGCCGGGAAATTCCGTTCCATCCCGCCTTCCCAGGCGGTGGAGCAGACGGAAAAAACCGCCGCCTGGCTCATCGATAATGGGTTTCGTCAGCTCTATTATAAATATTGCTCCACTTTCGACAGCATGCCCACAGGAAACATCGGACCGGTTTCCGACGCGTTGCTGCGCATCCAGGGCTGCGGCTATACTGTGCTGTGTCCGGCTCTTCCGGTAAATGGACGAACCGTGAAAAATGGGCGGCTCTTTGTCCACGGAACGCCGCTGGATGAAAGCCCTATGAAAGACCACCCCCTCAACCCCATGTGGAGCAGCGAAATTCCAAGGTTGATGGAAAAGCAGAGCCCGCACCCCTGCATCGTGGTGTCGGAAGAGCGTTTGAGCGCGTCCCGTGCGCAGATGGAGGCATTCCTGGCACGGCTGTCAACGCAATATTCACAGTTTTATCTTGTGCCCGATTGCGAAAACGACAGCCACGCGGAGAAGATCCTGGAGCATTTCGGGGACAGCCAGCTGTTGACAGGCGGCAGCGGGCTGGCCGCGCCCTTGGGCCGGAGAGCCGCTTCCCATTCAGGCACAAAGGAATCCCGCCTCTTTCCTGCGTCGAAGCCGGGCGTGCTTTTGCTGGCGGGCAGCTGCTCTCCGGCCACTTTGGAGCAAATTGCGGCATACCGCGAAACCGGCGGCTTCAGCGTCCAGGTGGACCCCCAAAAGCTGATGAGCGGCGAACAAACCGCGGAAAGTCTCTGGCAGCAGGTTTCCCCCCGGGTCTGGAAAGGGTCGCTTGTGTACAGCTCCAGCGCTGAGGCAGCTTCCCGTTTGCAGGCCGACAAGGACAATGGGGCGGCAAAATGCATTGAGAACGCCTTTGCCTGCCTTGCAAGAATTGCCCGTGATCACGGTGTCGCCCGAATCATCGTAGCGGGCGGGGAAACCTCGGGCGCGGTGACCCAGGCCCTGGGCTACAGTATATATCACATCGGGGAAAGCGTGGCCCCAGGCGTCCCCGTCTTGATTCCCGCCTCCCACCCTCAGTCCCGCCTGGTGCTCAAGTCGGGCAATTTCGGACAGCCGGATTTCTTCCGGGAAGCCGTCCGGCTGACAGCGAGATGAGCAGAAAAAAATGCTCCGGGATTGTGTGGCGTTTCCGGGGCGAGGCGGTCCCGATTATCCCCGAAAGATTGAGAGGTTTTATACTTGACCATTCGAGAACTGTCCAAAATTGCCGGCGTCTCCTCCGCCACGGTATCCATTGTGCTCAACGGAAAAAAAGGGGTCAGCGAGGGGACCCGCAGACATGTGCTGGAAATTGCAAGGCAATACGGCTACAACAACACCAGGAAAGCCGCGCCCTCCTCCAACTCCATCCTCTTTATCAAATACAGCAAGCACGGTATGATGGTGGAAGAAAATCAGGGCTTTGTGTCCAGCATTATGGACGCGATTGAAAAGCGTTGCCGCGCCGGTCAGTACAATCTTAGCATTATGCTCAGCGACAACGACCTGGAAAACACCATTCAGTCCATCGATTACTCCGCCTACGCGGGCGCTATTGTCCTGGCTACAGAGCTGACTGAGGAAAATTATCCTTATCTGCGGAAAATCCCCATTCCCTTTGTGGCTGTCGATAACCCCATGACTCAGCTGCCTTACAGCACTGTGGTCATGGACAATACGTGGGATGTGCACAAAGCGATCCGATATTGCATGGAGTGCGGATATAAGAGCATTGCCCACTTCAAAAGCGCCATCCACACCGCTAATATGGATGAGCGCCATCGCGCTTTTATCCAGTTTACTGCGGAATTCGGCCTGCATCATGACCGGGAACAGCATCAGTTTGTGCTGGCGCCCACCATGATGGGCTCCTATGAATCCATGAAGAACTATCTGAAACGGAACCCGGTCCTCCCGGAATGTGCATTTGCCGACAACGATACCATCGCCATTGGCGCTATCAAGGCGCTCAAGGAATTTGGGTATAGGATTCCCCACAATATTGCCGTTGTGGGGTTCGACGACATCCCCTTTTCCGCTGTCAATTCCCCGCCTCTCACAACAATTCATGTCCACCGGGAGCTGATTGGCTTCATGGCAGTGGATCACCTGTGCATGTTGTTCGAAAATCCGGAGTTTACCGGTCTGAAAACCCGTGTCACCAGTGACTTGGTGGTGCGCACCAGCATGAACCGCGAACAGCGGGCGTAGTCTGCCGGAAATGCAGCCATTCCTTGGGGGCGATGATAAAAATAACTCGGTTTTATCAGCTATGACTTGACATCAAACAGGCATAATCTTCAAATAAACCTGCATCTGCACAGATGCGGGTTTATTTGATAGACCGAAATCCATTCTTTACTTAACAGGAAATTCATAAATTGTCCATTCTCTTGCTAAAAAGCGGTATTATACTATATTGATAGTCGGCAAATGATTTGTCGGCTATTTAATTGTGGAGGTGTGAAGATGTGCGACGAAGAACGGCGGCTGGAAAAGCTGATCCGCGTTTTTTACCGCATGCAGCACAGCTGCTTGCGCTGCATATTTGAAAAAGAGGGTCTGGCGGAGATCAGCAACCCGGAGCTCCTGTTTCATCTGCGCAAGATGGAACGGCACAAGCACTGCACCCAAAGGGATATGGCGGGCGAGCTCGGCGTTGCGCCGCCAACGGTGGCCATCTCCATAAAGCGCATGGAAAGGGCCGGGCTGGTCAACAAGGATTCCAACCCTGACGATCTCCGCAAAAACTGCATATCCCTTACTGAAAAGGGCCGCGCGTTGGCGGACCAGTGCATGGAGGCCGCCGCGGCCGTGCACTGCGAGGTCACCGGCGGCTTTACCGAGGGGGAAATGGTCCAGATGAACGAATACCTGCTCCGCATGATCCGCAACATGGAGCGCATGGGCGCGCGATTGCCCGAAACAGTCCGAGTGAAAGTTGGCGATGGTCTATGATAAAACGGCTTTACACCTATGTGGGAGATTATAAGCGCAATATTCTCTACTGCTTGCTGCTGGTGCTGGGCGAGGTTGTTTGCGAATTGATGCTGCCGCTGATGATGTCCCGCATCGTGGATGTGGGCATCCCCTCCGGCAATCTGCGTTATATGGGCGCTCTGGGCGCCGTCATGGTGTTGGTCGCACTGCTGGCCATGGCGTTGGGTGTGCTGAATTCCAAGTTTTCCGCCGACGTCAGCCAGGGCTTTGCGTCTAATCTGCGCGAGGCGTTATACATGAAGACCGAGTCCTTTTCCTTTTCCAACATCGACCGGTTTTCCGGCGCATCTCTGGTGACGCGCATGACCAGCGATGTGACCATGCTGCAGATGTCGCTGATGATGGGGTTGCGCATCCTGACCAGGGCGCCGATCATGCTGGTAAGCGCGCTGGTTATTGCTGTCAGCATCAACGCCCGCCTATCAATGGTGATCGTGGGCGCGATTTTGGCGCTGGCCATCGGCACGGCGCTGATCGTGCGCGTGGCTGGCGTGCTGTTTACCGCGTTGCAAAAGCGGCTGGACGCCCTGAATGGGACCGTGCAGGAAAACCTGATCGCAATTCGTGTGGTCAAGGCTTTTGTGCGCGAAGGGTACGAGCGGCTCAAATTCGAGCGCGTCAACGACGCACTGACAAAAACGGCGATGAAAGCCGGGGCCGTCACCTCGCTGCTGATGCCGATGATGATGCTGGTGATGGGGGCCACAACGGTCTCGGTCATCTGGTTTGGCGGTGGCTTTGTCGGGGCGGGCGTGATGGGCACCGGCGAGCTGATGAGCTTTATCAGCTACATTATGCAAATTTTGATGAGCGTGATCATGTTTTCGATGATCTTTGTGATGATGACCCGCGCCAGGGCCTGCGGCGAAAGGGCGCTTGAGGTGCTGAACACCGAGCCGGATATTCTGGACAAAAAGCAGCCTGGGCAGGGTATGCGCATCACAAAGGGCGAGATCGAGTTCAGGGATGTCTCGTTCCGCTACGGCGGCGACACCGAGGAGCAAAACGTGCTGCGGCGCATCAGCTTTGTCGCGAAGCCGGGTGAGCTTATCGGCATCATCGGTGGCACCGGCTCGGGCAAAACCAGCCTGGTGAACCTGGTTCCGCGCTTCTACGACGTTACGGAGGGCGCAGTGCTGGTGGATGGCGTGGACGTGCGGGAGTACAGCCAGCACGACCTGCGGGACGGCATAGGCATGGTGATGCAGAAAAACAATCTCTTTACCGGCACAATCCACGACAACCTGCTGTGGGGCAGGGCGGACGCGGACGACGAGGCTGTGGAGAAAGCCGCCAGGGCGGCCCAGGCCCACGACTTTATTACCTCGTTTCCGGGCGGCTACAAAACCGAGCTGGGACAGGGCGGCGTCAATGTGTCCGGGGGGCAGAAGCAACGCCTGTGCATCGCCCGCGCAATGATGAAGTCGCCCAAAATCCTGATTCTGGACGATAGCACCAGCGCTGTGGACACGACCACCGAAGCCGCGATCCGGCGTTCTTTCCAGGAGGATTTCCGGGACACCACGGTATTGATCGTGGCGCAGCGCATCTCATCGGTGCAGGAGGCGGATAAGATCATTGTGATGGACGACGGCGCCATATCCGGCATCGGCACCCACGACGAGCTACTGGCTGCGAATGACATTTACCGGGAGATTTACAGCTCCCAGACAGAGTCCCAGATGGAAGGGGGAGTTGCATAAATGGCAAGGGAGAGGGGAATGGGCCGCGGCGGAGCCATGGGGCACAGCCGCCCGAAGAATTTTCGCGGCACGCTGATGCGCATCTTCAGCTATTTAAAGAGCAACAAGGGCCTGGTCGCGCTTGTGCTGGTGGCGTTGATCATCAATTCGGCGGCCTCGATCGCAGGCTCTTTCATGCTGCGCCCGCTGATCAACAACTATATTATCCCGGGCGACATGGCGGGTCTGGCGGGAGGACTCATGGCGCTGGCGCTGATCTACCTGATCGGGGTGGGCGCGGGCTACATCCAGACGCGCACCACGGTCAACCTGGCGCAGAGAACCATTAACATCATCCGGCGTGAAATGTTCGACAGGATGCAGGAGCTGCCGCTCCAATACTACGACACCCACACCCACGGGGAGCTGATGAGCCGCTTTTCCAACGACGCCGAGAACGTGCAGACTATGCTGGAGCAGAGCCTGACACAGCTGATTTCCTCCTGTGTAATGTTTGTGGGCGTGATTGCATGCATGCTCTACCTGAGCCCGATTCTGTTCGTTGTCACGGCGCTGGTGATCGCCTGCATGTTTCTGGTGATCAAGACCATGGGCAAGCATAGCCGCACATTCTTTCAAAAGCAGCAGAAAGTACTGGGACAGCTCAACGGCAATATCGAGGAAAACATCGGCGGCCTGAAAGAAATCAAGGCTTTCAACCACGAACAGGAGGCGGCCGACGAATTTTCGGCGCTCAACCAGGAGTTCCGGGAGGCGGCGCGCAGCGCCAACTTCTTTGCGGGCGCCATGATGCCGATGATGGTGAATCTGAACAACATCTCCTATGCCTTTTCGGCGGTGGTGGGCGGCATTCTTACCGCGTTCGGCATGTTTGATGTGGGGTCGCTTGCGTCCTACCTGCAGTTTTCACGGCAGGTAGGGCAGCCGATCAACCAAATCTCCAGCCAGATGAACAACCTGTACGCGGCGGTCGCGGGCGCCGAGCGCATCTTCGGTATGATGGATGAGCGACCCGAAACCGACGAGGGCAAGGTTACGCTGGAGGAAAACAAGTCCGGGCCCGGCGGGCGCTCCTGGTCCTGGGTGCTGGAGGACGGCAGCAGAGTGCCGCTGAGGGGCGATGTGCGCTTCCACGACGTATCCTTTGTCTACGAACCCGAAAAACCGGTGCTGGGGAATGTTTCGCTGTACGCAAAGCCGGGCCAGGTGATCGCGTTTGTGGGATCCACAGGCGCGGGCAAGACCACCATCACCAACCTGATCAACCGATTTTACGACGTGCGGCAGGGCAGCATCACCTATGACGGCATCGATGTGAGGCGCATTAAAAAGAGCAGCCTGCGCCAGTCTTTGGGCATGGTGCTGCAGGACACCCATCTGTTCACCGACACGGTGCTGGGCAACATTCGCTACGGCCGGCTGGACGCCACCGACGAGGAGTGCATCGCGGCGGCCAGAAAGGCCAACGCACACTCCTTTATCAAGCGGTTGCCCGAGGGCTACAACACGGTGCTGCAGGCCGACGGCGGAAACCTGTCCCAGGGCCAGCGTCAGTTGATCGCGATCGCCAGGGCCTATATCTCCGACCCGCCGGTCATGATCCTGGATGAGGCCACCAGCTCCATCGACACCCGCACCGAGCGTCAGTTGCAAAAGGGGATGGATGAGCTGATGAAGAACCGCACGGTGTTTGTGATTGCCCACCGGCTTTCCACAGTGCGCGATGCCAAGGCAATTATCGTGCTGGAAAACGGCGAGATCATTGAACGCGGCGACCACGAGGAGCTGATGGAGCAGCGCGGCAGGTACTACCAGCTGCACAACGGTCTGACAGTGCTGGCTTGATAAAAAATTTCCATGCTTTACAGGCGATATAAACAACAGGGCCGGCGCAATGCCGGCCCTGTTGTTTATATCGCGGCAGCCTGTAGACGAAAAGGAGCTCAAGCGGTGGCATGAGCTCCTTTTTTCTGGAATGGACTGAAAAAGAAGTAGAAAGCAAGAAAAAATGTGAAAAAACGACCTCCTCTATGCTTCCAATTTG
>Ga0153939_1000097_pt1 | contig 28435 bp, 24 predicted proteins | sample TSNJ023MetaG_FD_104734 | JGI IMG/M metagenome (GOLD analysis project Ga0153939, IMG submission 104734) | Attine ant fungus gardens microbial communities from New Jersey, USA - TSNJ023 MetaG | ecosystem: Host-associated > Fungi > Mycelium > Unclassified | place: USA: New Jersey, Brendan T. Byrne... | reverse complement strand
TGGTGCCATGTCATGGCCCATGAAAGCTTTGAGGATGAGGAAATCGCAGCCCTGCTCAATAAGGGCTTTATTGCCGTGAAGGTGGATAAGGAGGAGAGGCCGGATATCGACAGTGTATACATGGCGGTGACGCAGGCGACGACCGGCAGCGGCGGGTGGCCCAACACTGTCTTTCTCACACCGGAGCAGAAGCCCTTTTTTGCGGGCACTTATTTTCCGAAAAACTCCCGCGACGGTTATATCGGTCTTTATGAGCTGCTCATGACAGTACAGGAAAAGTGGCAGACGGCACGGGATAAGCTGCTGCGCTCTGCTGATACGATTGTGGAGCGCCTTTCCGGGGAGGAGACAGCCGGTACCGGGAAACCTGAAGGTCTGAGCGAAAAGGCTCTGCTGCAGTTTCAAAACAGCTATGACATGCACTGCGGCGGCTTTGGGAAAGCGCCGAAGTTTCCGGCGGCGCATAATCTGATTTTCCTGATGTGCATCTATGAGCAGAAAAGGGAACGGGAAATCCTGAACATGGCCGAAAAAACGCTGCAGCAGATGTACCGTGGCGGCCTGTTTGACCATATCGGCTACGGGTTTTCCCGATATTCCACCGACCGGGAGTTCCTTGTTCCGCATTTTGAAAAAATGCTGTATGACAACGCACTGCTCATCATAGCCTACAGCAAGATGTACGCGGTGACGGGAAAGGCACTTTACAGGGAGGTCGCGGAAAAAACGGCGGACTACCTCTGCCGGGAGCTAAAGGACCCCGAGGGGAGCTTTTATTGCGCCCAGGATGCGGACAGCGAAGGCGTGGAGGGCAAATACTACGTGTTCACGCCGGAGGAGGTTATCGGTATTTTAGGAGGGGATAACGGCATCGCCTTTAATCGGAACTTTGACATCACGCCAGAAGGGAACTTTGAAGGACGCAGTGTTCCCAACCTGCTGAAGGCGAAGCTGCCGCCGGACCGTTTTGATTTTTGCCTGCCCATGCTGCGGAATTACCGTAAAAAGCGAAGCACACTGCATTTGGATCGAAAAATCCTGACGGCATGGAACGCGCTGACAGCCGCCGCGTTTGCGTATTTATTTAAAGTGACCCGTAAGCCACAGTATCTTGAAACGGCAAAAGGGATACAACGCTTTCTGGATGAAAAGCTGTGTGACGGAAATGAGCTGTTCGTCAGCTACTGCGGCGGGAAGGCAGGCTGCAGGGCCTTTCTGGATGATTATGCATACATGGTTTTTGCTCTGATATTTTTGTATGAAGCAACACTGAAGCAGGAATATCTAAGCCGCGCAAGGGAACTGTGCGGGAAAGCGGCCGGGGACTTCGGCGATGGGAAAAACGGCGGATTTCATCTATATGGCAAAGGCCATGAGCCACTTATCATGAAGCCAAAGGAGACCTATGACGGCGCGCTGCCCAGCGGCAACTCCGTGATGGCCTATAACCTTGTAAAACTGTCGCGCTATTACCTGAAGGACGAAGAGCTCGGGAAGCTTTGCGCCGGACAGATCCGGTTTATGGCGGAGCAGGCGGCGGCCATGCCAAGCGGTTACAGCTTTTTCCTGACGGCGCTGCTGCTGTATGAAACACCTTCGGTACACGTGACAGCAGTGCTTCCGGAAGGTGAGAAAATCCCCGCCATCATGTGGGCGCTGCCCACTGAGACGGAGGTGACGGTCCTGACACATCCCACAGAGGAGTATAAATTGCTGCACGGGAAAACTACCTATTATGTGTGTAGCGGCCGGCACTGCCTGCCCCCTTCAAATGAACTGGCACTGTCGTAAATCAGTTTTTTATGAAATATAACATTGACACTTGCGCCGGACCTGATTTGACGGTACAATCAACTTGAGGCTATAGCAGTTTTAATGCGACCCACAGGGCGCTCGGGATTTGCATACTCCGCGCAGGAACCCCCTATGCTTCAAAACAGCCGGGGTTTTTGCGCGGGAGTAATTATTTTATAAACATTGCATTCCTGTGCGCCATATACGCGTTTTCTGGGATAAGGGTTTTTTGTGATAAGCAAAAAATGAGAAAGGAAATCAGAAAAATAAAAATCGGTATTGCAAAACGGACAACCTTCGTGTATAATAATTGAGCCTGAGATAGGGAGAGGTATTCTAACTGGTAAGGAGCCACATTGGAAATGTGGTGTGCCGCAAGGCATTGCGCGTTCGAGTCGCGTCCTCTCCGCCAAAAAAGAAAAATCCGCCGAGCGTCATTGTTCGGCGGATTTTTTATGCTATATGAGAGAAAGAGCCACTGCAGATGAAAAAAAACAGATATAAATGAGTATATCCGCTTCACATGCGGTGCAAATGGAAAAATGATCTTGAAATAACGGCAAAAAATGGGTATGATAGATAGCATATAAAAGAATGGGGGGGAGCGGCGTATGCTGCGCAGAATATGAAAAAAACTGAGGTTGCCTCGATTTATCAGGACACAGCTTCTTTTGCGGACAAATCTATTACGGTTTGCGGATGGGCGCGTTCGATTCGCGATTCCAAAACACTTGGCTTCATCGACCTGAATGACGGAACTTGTTTTAAAGGCGTTCAGGTGGTTTTCGAGGATGGAAAGCTTCATAATTTTAAGGAAATCGCGTCACAGAACGTCGGCGCTGCCTTGATTGTCACGGGTAAGCTGATTGTGACGCCGGAAGCGAAGCAGCCCTTTGAAATTCATGCCGAAAATATTGAAGTGGAGGGGGCGTCCACACCGGAGTATCCGCTGCAGAAAAAGCGCCATACAGTGGAGTATCTCCGTACGATCGCGCATCTGCGCCCGCGTACGAATCTGTTTAGCGCGGCGTTTCGCATTCGTTCGGCGGCGGCGTTCGGCATTCATAAGTTTTTTAATGAACAGGGCTTTGTCTATGCCCACACGCCCATCATCACCTCCAGCGACGGCGAGGGCGCGGGGGAAATGTTCAAGGTGACAACCTTTGATCTTGAGAATGTGCCGAAAACCGAAAGCGGCGACGTGGATTATAAAGAGGATTATTTTCAAAAGCAAACCTCCCTCACGGTGACCGGACAGCTGGAGGCCGAGTGCATGGCGATGGCCTTCCAGAAGGTCTATACCTTCGGTCCAACCTTCCGTGCGGAGAAGTCTTACACCCAGCGTCACGCGTCGGAATTCTGGATGATTGAACCGGAATTTGCTTTTGCGGACCTCGACGACAATATCGAGTTGATTGAAGCTTCCATCAAATACGTTATACGCCATGTGCTGGACACCTGTGCGCAGGACATTGACTTCTGCGACGCCTTCGTGCACAAGGGCCTGAGGGAGCGTTTGAATCATGTGCTGGAATCGGATTTTGCCCGGGTGACCTATACCGAGGCCATCAAAATTCTCGAAGCCAACAACGACAATTTTGATTTCAAGGTATCCTGGGGATGCGACATCCAGACAGAGCACGAGCGTTATCTTTCGGAAACGCATTTCGGCAGACCGACCTTTGTCACCGATTACCCCAAGGAGATCAAGGCCTTTTATATGCGCCAGAACGACGACGGAAAAACGGTTGCAGCAGTTGATTTGGTGGTACAGGATATCGGCGAGCTTGTGGGAGGCAGCCAGCGTGAGGATCGCCTTGACCGCCTGACGGCCCGCATGCAGGAGCTGGGGCTGCGGGAAGAGGACTACTGGTGGTATCTGGATCTTCGCAAATATGGCGGCACCGCCCACTCGGGCTTCGGTATCGGTTTTGAACGGCTTGTCATGTTCCTGACCGGCATTGCGAACATTCGCGATGTCCTGCCATTCCCGAGAACAACAGGCACAGCGGAGTTCTAAGCAGATTTGATGAAACGAAGGATGCCCCATCTGTAAGGCTTATACGGGAGTCGCCCGCTTCTGTTTTGATAAATGGAGGGAGCGGGATATGAAAGAAATCAAGTATGGTAATGAACAGTTTTTTGACGCGTACAGCCGGTTTCCCCGTTAGGCGAAGAGGCTGTACGCGGCAGGGGAGTGTTATGAGCTTCGAGGGCTGATACGGGATTTTGGCCGCATTTGCAGCCGTATCAGCTGTTCCTCAGTCCGGGAGGGGTTTTTGTGTTCTCGGCGGAGCATCTGTTTTTACCGCCTGTGGTAAGCAGGACCGGTATTGCGGCTCCGATCAAGCCGCTTTGCATTGGCCGGTGGACCGTTATTTCAAAGAGGGGAAACACGGCGCGGTTTTCCCCGGCCGGAATGTGACAAATTACCACAAAAACCCCAACGCTTATCTGTATACCCCTTAAGACGGGTTTTGCAATAACCGGCATTGCAGAACCCAAACCGGCTGAGCACTTGCCGGACGCCGCGCCCGGGATGCGCGACGAGCTTCGCCGGCCGATAATGCTACCGGTATCAGCGAAAAAATTCAAGAATAAAGGAGACTCTTATGTATTGTCAAAACCGATATACCTCACTGATATACAAACTGATTGCCCTGGCCATTTGTGTATTCGGACAGATTTCTGATTTTGCTTCAACTGGGCTTGGGCTGGAAGGGTATTTTTATTACACTAACCTTGCGAATTTGCTGTGCCTTATTTATTTTGCAATCTCAGTTGTCCATTGTGCCCGGAGAATACGCGACGACGGGGGCCGCGGAGAGGCCACCTTTGCACCGCGTTTTAAAGGGGCTGTGGTTCTTGCCATCACTGTCACGCTGCTTGTTTACTGGCTGCTGCTTGAGAACCAGGGTGCGTTTACCGGCAGCGATAGCGTAAAATTTCATAACTCGCTGCTTTCCGTATTGAGCAATTATACGGTGCATTTGATTGTTCCGCTGTTGACCATTCTGGATTGGGCGATTTTCGACCCGAAGGGGAGCTTCCGGAAGTTTGAGCCGTTTTTGTGGCTGGTGATTCCGATTTGCTATGTTGTGCTGGCTATTGTCATCGCTCAGACCGGCTTCCGTTTCCGTGAAGGCGGACGCTATGCGTACTTCTTCATGGATCCCGATGTCGTGGGACTGGGAGGCGCCGCACTGTATGTTCTGGCCCTTGTGGGGATTTTTCTTGTCATCGGATATCTGCTTTTTGCCATCGACCGCCTTTGCGCAAGGAAAAGGAAGAATACATAATGCCGTTCGTATCCGCTTGAAGCCAAACGGATGTGGCTGAAAACGCTGGACCTTACAGCGAAAAATTATGGAAACAGTATGTGCTGAAACGGCAAGACGGGTTTGCTTATAAATAAATATGCCCTTCAATGCTTGATATGGCATTAAAGGGCATATTTTATGAGCTATGTTTGCGCGCTGGAGTTTTTAACGAATATGCGTCTGAAAACAAGGGACAGGCCAAGTCCGGTCAGGATTAGCAGACCGATAATCTGCGAGGTAGAAAGCCCAAGCATCTGTCCGCGGTAGGCGTCCCCGCGGAAAAATTCCAGGAAAAACCGACCGAAGCTGTAAAAAAGCAGGTACCAACGCAGCAGGCCGCTTTTCCGCCGCCGCAGCAACCGCCACAGGAGGAGAAAAAGCAGCAGGTTAAAGGCGGCCTCTAAAAGCTGCACAGGGAAGCGGCGTACACCGTTTGCACTTTCAACAAGGGAGTTGGTATAAATAAAGCCAATATTACACTCAGTACCATAACAACAGCCGCCAAGAAAACAGCCGATTCTGCCAAACGCATGGAAAAGTGGGATTGCAGGCGCCGCTATATCGGTAAATTGCCGTATGGGCAGGCGTTTTTTACGCAAATAGATCAGGCCTGCCGCCATTCCCCCAAGCAGGCCGCCGTAAAAAACCGAGCCGCCAAAAATCAGCCGGACAAGGGCGAAAAGCTTTTGCGGCGAATCGACTTGGAAGCCGGACGGTATCACCTTCAGTGAATCGTTCAGTGAAACGCAGGCGTAAAGCAGACTGCCGCCCAGAAAAACGCCGATTCCTGCAATCAACAGCAGGACAATCATGTCGTTTGAATCCAGCCCTCTTTTTTTTGCCATAAAACAGCAGAACAGCCCGCTCGCAAACATGCCGAGCAGGCTGAGGATCGGATAAAGCCCGATGGTCTTACCAAATAATTCGACTACAGGATACATGTACTCAGACGAGTCCTGCGGCAAAGCCCACTGCGCCTAAACACACGACGCAGACAATTCCGACTACGCTCCAAACGATACCGATGATTCCCAGAACCATACCGGCAGTGGCCATGCCTCCGCCGCCCATTTTCCGGCCCTTAACGCCAAGAACCGTACCCACGATTGCCAGCACGAACGTAAAGTACTGAACAACCGGAAAGGAGCCGCCGATGATGCCCAATATACCGCAGATTAGGGCAGCGATGGAAATATTCCTTGCCTGATTTGGATCCTGCTGTGGTTGATAATTCATTGAATGTCCCCTCCATCAATAAAGTAATATCCTAAATAGTATATCATGTGAGTGCAAACCCTGTCAATATCTAGAATGATGATTGTGATATTGTTTTCACGTCATATATCTATTATGGACCCACTTAAAAGGATATACACTTCTGTCAAATGTATGCGCGGATTTCTTTGTAAACAATTGACAACACAAAAAAACATGGTAAAATAAATCTAATTGTACAGACAACTTTTGGTTTGGAGGAAGAGTAAGATGGCTGAAAAGAGAGCGAAGCTGACCGTGGACAAGGATTTCCGGATTTCACAGATTGACAAGCGAATTTATGGCTCGTTTATTGAGCATTTGGGCCGGGCGGTTTACACCGGTATCTATCAACCGGGTCATGGTACCGCTGATGAGGAAGGGTTCCGGCGCGATGTACTGGAACTGGTGCGTGAGCTGCAAGTACCGATTGTACGGTACCCCGGCGGCAATTTTGTCAGCAATTTCTTTTGGGAGGACAGTGTAGGTCCGGTCCGCGAACGGCCGAAACGCCTGGATCTTGCATGGCGTACAACCGAGCCCAACGAAATCGGCCTGAACGAATTTGCTTCCTGGTGTAAAAAAGCGGAAGCAGACATGATGCTGGCGGTAAATCTGGGGACCCGGGGAATTGCGGACGCCTGTAATCTGCTGGAGTACTGCAACCATCCCGGCGGCACAAAATACAGTGAAATGCGCATCCGGCACGGCGTGGATAAGCCGCACAAAATTAAAACCTGGTGCCTGGGCAACGAAATGGACGGTCCCTGGCAGACCGGGCACAAAACAAGCGAAGAATACGGTCGCCTTGCCAATGAAACGGCCAAAGCGATGAGGCTCATTGACGACGAAATTGAGCTGGTGCTCTGCGGCAGCTCCAACACCGGCATGCCGACGTTTCCTCAATGGGAGGCGACAGTGCTTGATATGGCTTATGAAAATGTGGATTTTATCTCTTTGCACCAGTATTATGGAAATCGATTTGACAATACGGCAAATTTCCTTGCGCAGTCTGATAATATGGATCACTTTATCAAAACGGTCATCTCCACCTGCGACTATATCAAGGCGAAAAAGCGCAGTAAGAAAAACATAAAGCTCAGCTTTGACGAGTGGAACGTATGGTACCATGTGGAGGCTGAGGACAGCAAGCGCATGCAGCAGCAGCCCTGGGGAATTGCCCCGGCTCTGCTGGAGGACCATTACAATTTTGAGGATGCGCTGCTGGTGGGGCTGATGCTGATTACACTTGTAAAGCATGCCGACAGGGTGAATATGGCCTGTATGGCTCAGCTTGTGAATGTCATCGCGCCAATCATGACCGAAACGGATGGCCCGGCCTGGCGGCAGACCATATTTTATCCCTATCTGCACATGTCGAAATACGGCCGCGGGGTCGCCCTGCAGCCAGTGCTGCACAGCACAAAGCACGACACGATGGATTTCAGCGATGTGACTGATATTGAAGCGGTTGCCGTCTGGAATGAGGAAAAGGAAGAGGTGACCGTCTTTGCCGTCAACCGTTCGGTTAGCGACAATGTCGCCTTTGAGTGCGATTTGAGGAGCTTTGCCGGTTACCGTTTTGCGGAGCATATCGTGCTGGAGCATGAGGACATGAAAATCACAAACTCGGCAGAAGGTGAAAATGTCGCGCCGAAATCCGTCAGCGGGCGGGCATCCTTCGATGGGGGAGTCCTGACGGCTAAACTGGTAAAAGCCTCATGGAATGTACTGCGGTTTCAAAAATAAACGGAATGTGTTGAACCCGCCGCCTGTTTCGGGCATGTGTATGATAAGCTATCCCCGGTATTTGCCGATCGGTTCGTCGTTCCAGATATGGGCTTCAACGTACCTTTCTGGGCCATACTTCCCGTCGTTGTTCCAATCCTGTGGCAGCCCGTGCCGTTTGATAACCTCGACTATTTCGTCGTATGTGTACAGCTTTCTGCGGTATTCCTTCCAGTCGTCGTCCCTCGGCCAGGGACTGAATGTGGGATGGGAGTCGCCGTATGTAAATGACACGGTCGATAAATCAAATTTCTCAATTGGGATTTTGATACAGGAGCAGTTTTCAAACCACGTGGCAAGCCAGGGAGAATGGCCAACTACCATATAATGGGGCGGACTTCGTTTTATCACCCCACCTCTTTTGATAAATACTTTTTTCAGAATGTCCTCGTACATATATCTGCGAAACATGTAGTCCCCGTCCCGTTGTGCGCTTTGATTTTTCGGCCGTTCTGTTCTGATTTGGCGCAGAACCTCGTTTGCTTCGTCCATTGGCAGTTCCGACAGGTTTACAAAAGGGCCGATTCCGCTGTCATAGTAGTGATATAAATACATACTTCCATCTCCATAAGCGCAATAAATGCTTGTTCTTTCGTGATATTTAGTATAGCAGAACTGCCCCTGTTTTGAAAGTTATCCAAGAGCTGCTTAAATGGAATAATACGCTTTAAGGCATGGGAAAATAAATTCTCGTGCCTTTTCTTACAAATGGATACGAAGGAATTGATTGACCGGGCGAGTTCATCATGCTATGATGGAAAAGATTGGAGATGAACCGATGTTTTTACCGGAAGAAATCAAACGAACGCTTGAAACCCCCTGTGTTGTCATCGATGTAGAGACAGCGAAACGAAATATTGTGTCCATGCAGAAAACCGCGGACGATTGCGGCTGTGCGCTGCGTCCGCATATCAAAACACATAAGATGCCGTACTTTGCCGCGCTGCAGCTGCGGGCGGGCGCAGAAGGGATCTGCTGCGCAAAGGTCAGTGAGGCGGAGGTGATGGCGGACACCGGGATCGATGATATTTTTATCGCATACCCGATGGTGGGAGAATTTCGTATCAAACGGGCAGCAGCACTGGCAAGGAGAATCCGGCGCCTGATTTTGTCGGTGGACAGCCGGGAGGCGGCAGATCTTCTAGAGAGCTGCGCGGCGCGGGAGCAAATACATTTTGAGGTGCGGCTTGAAGTTGACACCGGCGCCGGACGGACCGGAGCCGCGCTGGAGAAGGTTTGCGAGCTGGCCCTTTATATCAGCACGCTGGAGCATCTGGAGCTGACGGGAATATACACCTTTAAAAGCCTGGTGCTGCAAAGCACGCCGACTACTGATAATGCGGCGGCAGCCGTAGAGGAGGGCCGCTTGATGGCCGAGGCGGCACAGGCAGTCCGGCAAGCCGGTGTGGAGCTTCAGGATGTCAGCGCGGGATCGACACCTACGGGAAAGCTGGTGGCCGCAACAGGCTGCGTGAACGAAATCCGACCGGGTACCTATATTTTTAACGACTTCATGATGCTGCAGGAGAAAGCGGCCCGTTACGAGGAAATCGCCGCCAGAATTTTTGTGACGGTGGTCAGCGTGCAGGATGGCTATGCCGTAATCGACGGGGGCACCAAAACCTTTCCGATGGATATTGCGCCGGACACGGAGCCCTTTCACTATCCGGGCTATGCGGTGGTGGAGGATGACCCGGGGTGTTGCCTGCTGCGTATGAACGAAGAGCATGGAATGCTCAGCGTGCCAAAAGGAACCGAGCTTCGGGTGGGGGATATTTTGACGCTTTTGCCGATTCATGTCTGTACGGCGGTGAATATGCATAACGAGGTTTATCTCTATGACGGCGGTACGCTGAGAAAGGAAACGGTTGCCGCCAGAGGAAGGCTGGTATGATTTTATGATACTGGTTCAAAACGCCTTGCTATATGACGGTTCCGGTGCCGCTCCGGTGCGGGGAGATGTTCTTTTCGACGGACAGATACGAGAAATCGGGAAAATCACTCCGCAGCCGGGCATGGAAGTCATGGATGCGAAAGGAAAAGTCCTGTGTCCCGGTTTTATTGACATCCACCGGCACCCCGATATCGCGGCGCTCTGTGATGACGATTTTGGTGAAATTGAGCTGTCGCAGGGAATCACCGCCACGATAGCGGGCAACTGCGGAATGGCTCCGGTACCCTGTACCGCAGTTTTTCGAAAACAACAATATGATTATATTGAACCCTGTCTTGGGCGATTTGCGCCGGATATTCGTCCGAATACCCATGAGGAATATCTCGCGCTGTTAGAAAAACGGGGCTTGCCGCTGAATATGGGCCTGCTCATCGGGGCAGGCGCTGTGAAGGCCGCGGTCCGCGGATATGGACCCGGCGGTTTTTCACAGGCAGAGCTCACGCGGGCTTTGGGACTTGTCGCCGAGGCGATGGATCTCGGCGCCTTTGGCCTTTCTATGGGTATCATGTATTTGCCGGAATGTTATTCCTCCTTTGACGAATTGACCGCGCTGGCGAAGGCCGCGGGAAGCAAAGGGGGGATTCTCACCGTACATATCCGAGGAGAAGGAGATACACTGGCGCCTTCTGTGCGGGAGGTGCTTTCGGTTGCGGAAACGGCGGAAATTCCGCTGCACATCAGCCATTTTAAAGCCACCGGTATTCGAAACTGGCGGGATAAAATTTTTGATGCGATCGAACTCATTGAAAAGGCGCAAAGCCGCGGACAGAAGGTGACAGTGGATGTCTATCCCTATGAAGCGGGCTCGACGACACTTACAAGCCTTCTGCCGCCCGCGGTGCAAAAAGAAACACTGACGGAAACGCTGCGGTATCTGTCTGGAACAGGCGGCAGGGAACAGCTTCGAAAGGAGATCTACCGCAAACAGGACAGCTGGGAAAATGTGGCGCTGAGCATCGGGTGGGAGCGTGTGATGATTTGTTCGGTTTCCGCTGCGGAAAACGCGGAGCTTATCGGGAAGAGCCTTGCACAGGCCGCCCTGCTGCGGCATTACGGGGAACCGGCCGATTTCCTCTGTGACCTGCTGGTACAAGAAAGCGGCAAGGTGACGGTGCTGCTTAGTAGCATGTCGCCCCGGGATGTGGAAACGGTGCTGCGGCTGACCTACGCCGCAGTGATTTCCGACGCGCTGTATGGAGACAAAAAGCATGCCCATCCCAGGCTGTACAGCGCTTTTCCCAAGGTCCTCGAAACATATGTAAAAAAACAGTCTGTGCTTTCCCTGCAGGAGGCAATACGGAAAATGACCGCTTTTCCGGCTGAAATCATGGGCATGAGGGGATACGGCATGCTGAAAGAGGGATATGCGGCGGACCTTGTGTTATTCGATTTGGAGCAAGTAAAAGCCCAAGCTACCTATGAAAAACCGGCGCAGCTGTCAAGCGGCATGGATTATGTATTCGTCGGCGGAAAAGCGGCATGGAAAAACGAACGGCCTGTCCCGGAAAAATCGGGGCGGATTATAAAGAAACAATAAGGAGAAAGAATGATGGATGTTTACGCGAAAATGAAAGAGCTTGGTATCACATTACCAAACCCGCCCGCAAAGGGGGGCCTGTACACGCCTGCAAAGGAATTTGGCAAGGGGCTGGTTTATGTATCCGGCTGCGGCCCGGCAATCGACGGACCGATTACCGGAAAGCTTGGCAAAGATTTTACAGCAGAGGAAGGGGAGCGGCTTGCGCGAAATTGCATGCTGAACGTGTTGGCGGTTTTGCAGGCACAGATCGGCGATTTGAACCGTGTAAAAACCGCGGTGAAGATATTGACCTTTGTGGCAAGCACAGACGACTTTACCCTGCAGCCTGCCGTTGCCAACGGCGGCAGCCAGTTGATCATCGACCTGTTTGGAAAAGCGGCGGCCCGTTCCGCCATCGGCGTCAACGTATTGCCGGGCGATATGCCCGTGGAATCGGAAGTGCTGTTTGAACTCAAAGAAGAGGAAACGGTATAATCCTATTCTTCATGAAAGAAAGCAGGCGAAATCTTCGCCTGCTCAATATATCATTTTGCCGGTTTTTTATAAAATAACCGCGCAATGCTCTTAAAAGCCTTGCGCGGTCCAGACTGTCGAGAAACCCGTGGCAGTGAGATTTCGCACAGGTACGCCATGTCGTTACAGTGGCTTTCTATTTGTGCGATTCAGTTTTCTCTTTCCAGAAGTTTGGCACAGAAGCGCCAAACTTCTGGAAAAAGAGCTTGCTGCGCGGAGATGAAATCTTCTTTTCAGCCGAGAGGTCTTTCCGCGCATGATCGTTTCTTCCACTGAAGTGATGACTCTTTCTACAGGCTGAACCGCGTAAGGCTTTTTAAGAGCCTTGCGCGGTCATAAAACATCTTTGCGTTAAAAGAGTTCAAGGTACTTGATGGCGACGGTCGCGGCCTGTGCGCGTGTTGTATTGCCCTTGGGATTGAAGCGATTGTTTCCAACACCGGTTATCAAGCCGATTTCGCGGCAGGCATAAACTGCGTTGATGGCAGCTGCGTCAATCAAGTACTCGTCGGAAAACGCCGTGTAATCACGGATGGCATCAATTCCAGCCACCTTTGCGAGTATCATGCACATCTCTTCACGTGTAATAGCTTCATTGGGTCCGAATTTTCCTCCACTGTTTCCGCCTACGTATGAATTGTTTTCCGCCCATGCGATCACCGGCGCATACCAGGTGCCCGCCTTAACATCGGAAAAGCTGGGAATCGTGTAGATGGAAAGGTCAATATTCAATGCGTTTGCCAGAATCTGTAAAAATTCCGCGCGGGTGGTATTAGCGGAAGGCGACATTTTCTGGTTGCCTTTACCTTTTAAGATACCAAGTTCCACAGCTTGTTCGATAGTATCAAAATACCACTGATTTGTCTGAATATCACTGAAAGAGGCACCGTTTTTCAGTACTGTCAGCACGGACACACCGCTGACCGTGTCACCTTCAACGGCCACAGCCTTATAGGTGCAGCTCGTATATGCGGGAATGGAGCCTGTGTAAATCATACCGTTTGATTCACTGGGATTTGAACAATCTGTGGTATAGTATATGGCCGCGTTCTCCGAAGTGCTGGTGATGCTGAGTTCAGAATTATTGAAAGAAAGCACCGGCGCGTCCAGCGAAACGACATCGCCGCTCAAATTGATAAACAAAGAGTTCATGTAGCCGTAAAGTCCTGATGAGGTCTGGCATTTGTACCATCTTGTCGAGGTGCTTCCGCCCGATGTGATCGCTTCGCCGTTCACCGTTCCGGTGACATAAATCTTAGCTCCCTTGCTGAGAGTCGCGACAATGCTGCTGGATGTGTTGGCCTCCTGCCGCATGCGAACACCGGAGCCGGTCACTTCGGCGGGGGTGCCGTTCGGCCCATTGCCGCCGACCGCTTCCGCGACTTTGGAAGCGGAAACGTATCCGCTGTTTTCCATTGAGGTATCGACTGCTATGGCGTTGCCGTCACTGTCACGAACGATGCCGTCAGCGCCGATAGCATATGTAGTGCCGTTATATTCCACTGTCGTGCTCACATCATACTGGCCGTTTGTGTAGTGGTACATTTTGCCGCTAAAGGCATAGAAGCCGCTCCAGCCGTATAAAATGCCGTTATCGAGAATATGCCACATATTCCAGCGCCTTCTGGCGGTGCCGTCAGCGCCGAAAATCTTGCCCCACAGCATATTGACGCCGTAGTCGCTGTTGTCGACAACCTCCTCATTGCCTACATAGATGCCCACATGGTCGTTGTCCGGAATGGTGATCAGAAGCCCGTGCACACGTGGCAGGCTGTAAATGTCACCGGAGGCTACTTCGTTTCGAAGGAGCGTATTGACGCCGCCAAGTCCGCTTGTTATGCCGTTATCCATAAAATAAGCGCAAATCAGGCCGGAGCAGTCGGACATCCGCACCCCGCTGGAATTGGATTCGCCCTTCGAACCGTAATTGTAGATCCAACCGTCGTTATACGCCATGATTCCGTGTTCCGCGAGTCCGAATGAGGTGACGGTGCTTGCGGCGGATACCTGTGTTGTCAAGCCGGGGATGTTGAAAAGCGTAGCGAAAAGGCATACGAGGCAAATCAGCATGGCTGCAAGCCTTGTTTTTTTCTTCGTCATAATTTCAGCTCCTATATCCATCTGAATTGTTATCTGTGCTGCCGGACAAAAGTTACAAATCGGTTACATTTTAACATAATCTTAAGGAAAAAGCAAGTTTTGACAAAAAATAATATGTCAATTTGCTAATATAGATAAAAAGCGCGCAGGTATTATGAGAGGGAAAGGGGGGCGACTACCATATTTTGTGGGGTTCCGGCATGAACCACCATTTTGTTGTTATATCCTGGCAATGAATGGAAAATTTGCCCGTACGAAAAAAAAGTTGACACAAATGAGTAAATACATCATAATACCTATGTGGCAGAAACATAGTAATCAAAATAAGCAAAAGTAAATGAGTGAAAGGTGTTTATGAAAACTTTAAAATCGTTTCTAAGCGTTCTGTTAGTGGCCGCTTTGCTGGTTCTGGCAGCTGTTCCGGCTGGTGCGGAAAGTTCATCCCTTACCTCCTCCAGAGGCGCAACGGGTTTTTCCATCGGAGAAAATGAAGAGGTTCTCAGTACGGATGGGATTCCCCTCGATTTTACGGCCGGTTCCGTACAGGATGGCCAAGCCATTGAGCTGTCCCACACGAAGGCCGCTTCGGCGAACGGTTCTTATTATGACCAGCTTTCAACGAGGGCAAAGGCTTTTTACAATGCGATGAAAGGAACAACGCTGAATAACGTGATCGCAGCGAGAAGTGACAGCAATGGTTATCATTATATTGACTATGGCATCACAGGTGTGACCGGATTGGAATTGCCCGGATACGCGCAGGGAAATACTTTCTATTATACACAGGCGGGACAGGCTATGGAAAACGAAATATACGCAGACCTGTATGCTGCGGTCGCCGCGTTCCGGTATGACCTGCCTGAAACCTTCTGGACTTCCAGTATGATCAGCGGGTATGAATATAAAATCAACAGTACCACCATGAAGCTGAAAATCACAAATTTCACATTGGGATTTAAGCTTTCTTTTAAGGGCAATGAGTCTTACATATACCGCGCCAGTAAAGAAAATGCCCAAATCATTGCCGACGCGGCTTCCGAAAAATCCACCACAGTGGAAAAGGTTCAGCTGGCCCATGACATTATCAATTATATCAGTTCCTACAGCACCATAACCGATGCAAACGTGAGCCTCTATCCGTTTGAAGCATTCAGCGCCCTGGTGCCGGGCGACGCCTATGAACCTGTTTGCGAAGGCTACTCTAAGGCCATGAAAATGGTGTGTGACCTGATGGGCATTCCCTGCATCCTTGTCATCAGTGAAACCCATATGTGGAACAACGTCAAAATGGATGACGGCAGCTGGTATATTATCGACCTCACATGGGATGACGGCAATTCGAAACCCTTTGAGTATTTCCTCATAGGCCAGGAGACGGTTGTGGGCGGAATCCCCTTTTACCAGGAGAGTACACATCAGGAAATTGATATTTATTCCGCATTGCTCGCAGACGGCGATTTCGATATATCCTTTGACTACCCGGTAAAAAGTAAAGCCGCTTATTCCACAACGGGCTATACGCTGTCGGACGGTCTTGGCGAGCTGTCTGAAGAGCTTGCAATCGCATTTCGCGATGTGGCGCGCTCGCAGTGGTATTACGGCGCCGTACAGTATGTATATGATGTGGGTCTGTTCAGCGGAACCTCTGAAGGGATTTTTTCTCCCAATGTGTATATGGACCGTGCCATGTTTGTGAAAGTGCTTTCTAATAAAACGGAGAACTATGAAAAGGTTTCAGGCGGAGCGATCTTCAGTGATGTTCCGTCAAACCAATGGTATTATGAGTGTGTACAGTGGGCGGCGGCAAACGGTATTGTAGACGGATATGAGGACGGAAGATTTGATCCCAAGCGTAAGATCACCCGTGAGCAGATGGCCGTCATGCTCTATAACTATGCGGTGAAGACCGGCACAGATGTCACTGTGACCGGCAGCCGCCATGAAAGCTTTACCGACTTCGGTAAGGTTTCGTCATGGGCAAAAGAGGCTGTGATCTGGGCAGTGGACAGGGAGATTATCAACGGCACGACGGGAACCACACTGGATCCCAAAAAAACCGCCACGCGCGCGCAGGTGGCGCAAATCTTTAAAAACGCGGACGAAATTTTAAACGATACACTGCTCATGGAAGCTTCATAATGTAAAATTACGGGGAAACGGTTTTTGTTCTGTAGAACAAACAGATTTATTGCCGCATACAGCTTACAGGAGGGGGTTCTATTAACATAAATGAATGGATGGATCGCTACTGGAATGCTGTTTTATCACAGGAACGAGAGCTGCTCAGAGCGTTTTTCGCTCCGCGAGCCTCTATCAAATGGCACTGTACAGACGAGCATTTCACTGTTGAGGAGTTCATACAGGCCAATTGTGAATATCCGGGTAACTGGAGCGGCGGCATTGAACGTCTGGAACAGCTTGGCGGCACCGTCATCACGGTGACAAATGTTTTTAGCGGAAATATGTCCTTTCATGCAATCTCTTTCTTTTGTATGGAAAATGGCAGAATTGTGTCGCTTGATGAATACTGGGGCGATGACGGCCCTGCTCCTGCCTGGAGAAGAGATATGCATATCGGAAAATCAATTTCATAAAATTCTCAATAAAGGAACGGCTGCATTTTACATGACCATGCAAAGTGCAGCCGTTCCTTATGTTTTTCCATTATTTTTCTGTTATTCGCTTTAAAATCAGCTCTTCATTCCAATGATGACGACGCCGGCCGTTAGAAGGGGGTATTCGGTAGCGCATTGTCCGATAGCAGCAGCGGAGCGGTGAAGGCTTCCGATTTATTGGCTGGCATAAATCATCTTCAAATTATGTTGAACAAAACCTTATAATCCGCAAGATAACGTCAAAGAGGCCGGATGTCAAGGGCAGCAAGAGCTTTTTGATTTATTGTTTTTACATACAAATCAGTAAATCACACGTACCCGTACGATTTCCGCAAGCTTCGAAATCATATCCACCGCCGCGTCGGTAACCTTGCCGGAGACATCCAGTATGGTATAGGCGTAATCGCCTCTCGACTTGCTCAGCATGTTCTCAATGTTGAGCGATGCGTCTCCGCAGACGGAAGTCAAGTGGCTGATGGTGTTGGGCACATTTTTATGGATAATGCAGATTCTTGTTCCCGCGTCGCGAAGCATCGAGATTTCCGGCATGTTCACCGAATTCTTGATGTTGCCGTACTCTAAAAATTCCTTTATCTGGTCCACGGCCATTTCAGCGCAGTTGTCTTCACTTTCCGGAGTGGAAGCGCCGAGATGGGGGATGGCGATGACATTTTCCACGCCGATGAGGCTGTCATCCGGGAAGTCCGTAGCGTAGGAGGAAACCTTGCCCTCGGCAAGTGCCGTCAACAAATCGGCGGAGTTCACCAGATCGCCCCGGGCGAAGTTGAGGATGCGTACGCCATCGCGCATTTTCGCGATGGTCTCACTGCTGATCAGGTTTTCAGTATCCTTTGTCAGCGGCAGGTGCAGCGTGATATAGTCGCTGCCGGCATAGATTTCATCCAGCGTCATGGAATGGTGGACCGAATGGGAAAGGCTCCATGCGGAATTGACCGAAAGATAGGGATCATAGCCGTAAACCGTCATGCCAAGCGACTTTGCAGCGTTGGCAACCAGAATGCCAATTGCGCCAAGACCCACGACGCCGAGGGATTTTCCCTTGATTTCCGGGCCTACGAACTGGCCCTTGCCTTTTTCCACCAGCGAGCCCACTTCATCGCCCTTGCCCTTGAGGGTTTTTACCCAGTCAATGGCCGAAATGACCTTACGCGAGGTCAGGAACAGCGATGCGATGACCATTTCCTTCACCGCGTTTGCGTTTGCCCCCGGCGTATTGAAGACAACGATACCGTTTTCCGTACATTTTTCCACGGGGATATTGTTCACGCCCGCGCCGGCTCTTGCGATTGCCTGCAGATTGCCGCCAAATTCCGCATCATGCATGGAGGCCGAGCGTACTAAAATGCCGTCGGGGTTTTCCATACCTTCTGAAAATGTATAGTTCTCCCCAAAGCGTTTGGTGCCGGTGGGGCTGATTTTATTGACGCAAAGAATTTTGTACATTAACCATTCTCCTTTTCGAATTGATCCATAAACGCTACAAGCTTTTCGACGCCCTCTCTTGGCATGGCATTGTAGATGGAGGCGCGCATGCCGCCGACACTGCGGTGGCCTTTGAGGTTCACAAAGCCCTTTTGGGCGGCCTCCTTCACGAATTTGGCGTCCAGCTCGTCGCTTCCGGTCACGAAGGTGACATTCATAATGGAGCGGCTGCCTTTGTCTGCGCCGCCCGTGAACAGTGTGGATTTATCCAGGAAATCGTAAAGAACGGCCGCTTTGTCCACATTGCGTTTTTCCATTGCCGGGAGCCCGCCGACCTCGTTTTTGATCCATTCCAGCACCAGCTTGCATATGTAAATGGAATAGCAGGGAGGGGTGTTGGCCATCGATTCGTTTTCGGCAAGGGTTTTGTATGTGAACATCTCCGGTGTTTTTTCCATCGGCTCACCTATGAGGTCATTTCGGACAATGACGATCGTAAGACCCGCCGGGGCCACGTTTTTCTGAGCACCCGCGTAAAGCAGCCCGAATTTACTGACGTCGATGGGGCGGCTGAGGATGCAGGAGGAAATGTCCGCGACAAGGGGTACATCTCCCGTATTCGGCAATTCACGATATGCCGTGCCGTAAATGGTATTGTTCAGGCAGATATGAAAATAGTCCGCGTCACTACGGAACTCATTTTTGTCAAGTCCGGGAATTTTAGAGAAATTATCGTCCTTAGAAGACGCCGCCACTTTACAATCGCCGTATTTTGTGGCTTCTTTATAGGCCTTGGTGGAGAACTGTCCGGAGAGTATATAATCGGCTTTGCCTGATTTGGTCATCAGATTCATCGGAACCATCGCAAACTGTGAAGAAGCGCCGCCCTGAAGGAACAGGACCGTATAATCATCGGGGATTTCCATCACTTCACGCAGAAGCATTTCGGCTCCCTTGATGATACCGCCGTAGACGGGGCTGCGGTGAGACATTTCCATCACGGACTGTCCGCTGCCCTCATAATCCAGCATTTCGCCGGCCGCTTTTTCCAGCACGGGAACCGGCAGCATCGACGGCCCGGCTGAAAAATTATAAACTCGATTCATAAACGTACCTCCAATAAGTAAGTTTCCCTTTATCGTTTTAGTTCACTAAAACTCCATCCTATTATATATGTATGAGATGCTAAAATCAAGAAAAAAAGACCGGCTTTTCCCTTGAAAGTTAAAAATATATCAATCCCTGTGCTTTTTGCCAAAAATTACACGCTGCGGCTTTATAAGATTTGTCGCAGATAATTGATTTTTTCCTGCCGTTCCGATATAATAAAATTCGATTACCACCAGACTTCGATGCAGGAAATGAAATTTGTTATCATTCGGGAGAGAATAATATGAAGGTTAAAGACATCGTCGGTATTTTAAAAGCGGAAGTTTTGTTTGAGGGCAACATGGAAGAGGAGGTTGTCACTGCGTGTGGCAGCGATATGATGAGCGACGTGTTGGCCTTTGTCAAGGACCAGTCGGTGCTGCTGACCGGGCTGATGAATCCCCAGGTCATCCGAACGGCTGAGATGATGGATATGCACTGTGTGATTTTTGTGCGGGGAAAGCAGTCGGACGATACGGTGATTTCACTGGCGAAGGAAAAGAACATCACGATTCTTGCGACGCCGTACCGGATGTTCACCGCCTGCGGGCTGCTGTATGACGCGGGTCTGCGCGGCGGCTGCGACATTGACTGAACTGCGCCGCATATCAAGGACAAGGGTTCTAAATGAAAAAGTGAAGAGAAAGGCTGCATTGAAATATGAGTATGTTGCACCTGAACTATGATGTGCCGGGCGACGATTTTACCCGGGCCGGAGAGGCCTCCGGAGATGTAAAAAAGAAACTGAAGCAGCTGGGGTATGAACCGGATGCCATCCGCCGCACCTCCATTGCCATGTATGAGGGTGAGATCAATATGGTCATCCATGCAAACGGAGGAAAGGCGACTGTCGATATCGAACCCGACAAGATAGTCATTTTGCTTGTGGATCAGGGTCCCGGTATTGCAGATGTGGAACAGGCCATGCAGGCGGGGTTTTCCACCGCGCCGGATACGATACGCTCGCTGGGGTTTGGCGCTGGCATGGGGCTGCCGAATATGAAAAACTATACAGATGAAATGGAAATCAGCTCGGTACTGGATGAGGGGACAACAGTACAGATGGTGGTTTATCCAAAGAAATAAGGGGAGGGGGGAGAGAAAAGTGGCTGGCTTTTTCCATTCAGTCACACTCGACGAGGAGAAGTGTGTCGGCTGTACAAACTGTATCAAGCGTTGTCCGACGGAGGCGATCCGGGTACGGGGAGGCAAGGCTGTGATCGCTTCCGAGCGTTGTATTGATTGTGGCGAATGTATCAGAATTTGTCCGCACCACGCAAAGCGTGCGGTTCTGGGCCATCTCAGCATGCTGGATGGGTATCAATACAAAATAGCTCTGCCGGCGCCAACACTTTACGGACAGTTCAATAATCTGGATGATATTGACTACATACTCAATGGCCTTAAAAAAATGGGCTTTGACTATGTGTTTGAGGTGTCGCGGGCGGCGGAGCTTGTCAGTGAGGCAACACGCCGTCTGCTGCAAAGCGGGCAGCTGAAAAAGCCGCTGATCAGTTCGGCCTGTCCGGCAATTGTCCGGTTGATACGTGTGCGCTTTCCCGACCTTGTGGACCATGTGCTGCCCCTTAAGTCGCCGATGGAGGTGGCTGCCCAAATCGCGAAACATGACGCGGTGGAGCGGGAGGGGATTGCTGAGGAGGATATCGGCTGTTTCTTCATCACGCCGTGTCCCGCAAAGGTTACGGATATCCGGATGCCCATCGGTGTTGAAAAATCAAAGGTGGACGGAGCCATTGCCATCAGTGAGATTTTTCCGCGCCTTTCCGGTGTGATGGATAAGCTGAAACCGGATGAACTGAAACCCATCGCGAGCTCCGGCATCATCGGCGTAAGCTGGTCCACCAGTGGAGGGGAATCCTCCGCGCTGCTGAACGACAAGTATCTGGCAGCCGACGGGATTGAAAATGTAATTCGGGTTTTGGGTGAAATAGAGGATGAACGCATCGGGGACCTGGACTTTATCGAGCTGAACGCCTGTGCCAGCGGCTGTGTGGGCGGGGTGCTGTGCGTTGAAAACCCTTATGTGGCAAAAGCGCGTATTCAGCGGCTGCGACGTTATCTGCCGGTATCAAAAAATCATCTGAAATCCGATTCGATTCCTCCGGGCATCAAATGGGAGGAATCGCTGCAGTTTTCAAACGTGCTGACCCTTTCAAACGACCTCGGTGAGGCCATGCGCATGATGGCGGAGATCGGTGAAACGGAAAAGCGGCTGCCGGGACTGGACTGCGGCGCCTGCGGGGCGCCAAGCTGCCTTGCATTTGCGGAGGATGTGGTTAAGGGCACCTGTACCGAAACAGACTGCATTTTCATCTATCGCGAAAAGATCAAGAAAATGGCGGATAAAATGTCTGAGTTGGGCTCGGCAATCTTTCCAAGAGAGGCGGAGGACAATGCAAATTAAGGAACTGGCTGAAAGGCTGGAGTGGAGCTTGCTGGCCGGAGGCGAAGGAGAAGACAACGAAGTGACGGGCTGTTACGTCGGGGACCTGCTAAGCTGGGTCATGGGACGTGCGCAGTCAGGGGATGTGTGGATCACCGTCATGGGAAATATCAACGCCGTGGCTGTGGCTGTACTTACCGATGTTTCGGCCATTGTACTGGCAGATAATGCGGCGCTGGACGATGAGGCGATGACCCGCGCGCAGGCACAGGGCGTTCCGATATACGGCGCGAAGGCCAATATTTATAATACCGCGGTGGCCGTCCACGGGATGCTGCCACATGAATGAATATACGTATGACCTGCATACCCATTCCTGCCTGTCGCCCTGCGGCAGTGACGATATGACGCCAAGCAATATGACGGCGATGGCGGAGCTTGCCGGCTGCGATATCCTCGCGATCACCGACCATAATTCCTGCAAAAATGCTCCCGCGCTCATGAAGGCCGGACAGCGGCAGGAATTGCTGGTCATACCGGGCATGGAGCTGTGTGTTTCGGAGGAAGCGCATATCGTCTGCCTGTTTGAAACACTCAGCGGAGCAATGGCCTTTGACGAATTCATCTATGGCCATATGCCGCATGTGCGGAACAAAAGTGAGATTTTCGGGGAACAGCGGATCTGTGATGAAAAGGATGAGATCATTGGCATGGAAGAGAATTTGCTTTTGATTGCCGCATCGGTTTCCTCGTGGGACATTGTAAAACTGACGGCAGAATACGGCGGTATTGCCTTTCCGGCCCATGTGAACCGCGATTCCTTCAGTATACTGACAAGTCTCGGCGCCATACCAAGAGAAAATGGTTTCTTAGCCGCTGAGATTACATATAACTGCGATGTTGGGGGAATCTTGAAAAAAGAGCCCTATCTCAGCGAACTGCTGATACTGCAAAACTCAGACGCCCATTATCTTGAGGCGCTGGCCGGTGAAAAGAAGACGATGGAGCTCCCTGAAAAATCGATAAGGGCCGTACTGGAGCATATCCGGCAGGGAAAATGCCGTGATTGTTAAGTAGCTGCATTATACAAAAAAATCAAAGAAACATTGTCGAAGATGTAAGTCGCGCTTTTCTGAAAATAGTCGCTTTAAGAATAATAAGGACGCCTTTATTTGATATATTTATAACGATCAATTTAGTATGTATGCCCTTTTACCGGGAAACCGGATAAAAGCGTGAGAAACGGGATATCATGGGAAAACCTGTATCCCGGTTTTATTGTGAATGCGCCAATCTTTTGTAAAATCAACATTTTCAGAAGAATTTGTGATGGCAACAAATAACATTTTTATTACTGGAGGAAGTTCAATGCAAAAGCGTATCAGTACCGTCCCCTTTGTGGATTCGCCGGAAAAAGCAGAAAAGCTTGATGAGCTGCTGCTTTCTCTGAAAGGCCGGCAGGGAGCAGTGATGTCCGCGCTGCACGACGCTCAGGAAATCTATGGCTATCTACCAATGGAAGTTCAGAAGAAAATAGCCGACGCTCTGGACGTATCACTGGAGGAAGTGTACAGTGTTTCGACATTCTATTCACAGTTTGCGCTGACCCCGAAGGGCAAGTATCACATTTCTGTGTGCCTTGGAACAGCGTGCTATGTTAAGGGCGCGGATAAAATCATTGACAAGCTGGTGGAAAAGCTGGGCATCAAGGCCGAAGAGTGCACCGATGACGGCAAATATTCCCTCACGGCCTGCAGATGCATCGGCGCTTGCGGACTTGCCCCCGTTCTAACAGTCAATGAAGATGTTTACGGCAGGCTTGTTCCGGAGGACATCGAGGGAATCCTGAAAAAATATACCGACTGATATGAGGGAATTATCGCTGAACGTCATGGATGTTGTGCAAAATTCCATATCGGCGGATGCGAAGCTCATCGCGATTGAAGTTCGTGAGGATATTCCAGGCGACAGGCTGTCCATTACAGTGCGTGACGATGGAAAAGGCATGTCGGAGGAGCAGGTGCTACAGGTGACCGATCCTTTTTATACCACACGGACGACGCGAAGCGTGGGGCTGGGTGTTCCGCTTTTTAAGATGGAGGCGGAGATGACCGGCGGCTCTTTTGAGATCGAATCAAAGACGGGCGCGGGGACCTGCCTTACGGCGGTGTTCAGAGCCTCCAGTGTGGATATGGTTCCACTGGGAGATATAAACGCGGTGATTTTACTGCTTGTTACATGCAACCCGGAGCTGGACTTTCTGTTTACCCGGACGCGTTTTGGGGACGAAGAACACCGGTTTTCACTTGATACCAGGGAACTGAAGGAGATATTGGGCGCGGATGTTCCGCTGAATTCTCCGGAGGTTGTACAGTGGGTGACGGAATTTCTGAAAGAGAATACCGATCAACTGCTTGGGAAAGAAAATGAAAAATAGGTATACAACTCAGCAAAATAAAGGGCGGCAAGGCCCACCGAAAGGAAAATGGTGAATCTCTATGAAATCTTTGGAAGAATTAAAGGCCATACGCGATAAGGCACGCTCTTCTGTGGAAATGCGTGAAAATACGGATGCGGAGACAAGGGTTCTGGTTGGCATGGCCACCTGCGGTATCGCGGCGGGCGCAAGGCCGGTTTTGACATCTCTGGTTGAAGAGGTCGCGAAAAGAAACCTTAAAAATGTCATGGTGACACAGACGGGCTGTATCGGCATTTGCCAGTATGAGCCTGTTGTAGAAGTTGTAATGGCCGGCAAGGAAAAGGTCACATACGTCAACATGACGGCGGAAAAGGCGGTCAGGGTTGTCAATGACCATCTTGTAAACGGCAATGTGGTGACTGAATATACCATCGGTGCTAACAAGCAGTAAGAAATAAGGAGGAATTAATATGTATCGTTCCAATGTTCTGGTCTGCGGAGGCACCGGCTGTACTTCGTCGAACAGTGAACAAATTATTGATGCCCTGAACAGTGAAATCACGGCGCAGGGCCTTGAAAAAGAGATCAACGTCATACGGACGGGCTGCTTTGGTCTTTGCGCGCTGGGTCCCATCGTTGTTGTCTATCCTGAAGGCGCTTTCTACAGCCGCGTTTCGTCGGATGATGTTAAGGAAATCGTTTCAGAGCATCTGCTCAAGGGACGCATTGTCACGCGCCTGCTCTATCAGGAAACTGTGGGCGAGGACGACACCATCAAGTCCCTGGGCGAGACGGACTTCTATAAGCAGCAGATGCGTATCGCCCTTCGAAACTGCGGTGTGATCAATCCGGAACTCATCGACGAATATATCGCTTTGGACGGTTATACGGCGCTGGGCAAGGCGCTGACGGAAATGACACCCCAGGAGACCATCGACGTGATGCTTGAGTCGGGCCTTAGAGGACGCGGCGGCGCGGGATTCCCTACAGGCCGCAAGTGGTCTCTTGCGGCGGCAAATGACGCGGACCAGAAGTATGTATGCTGTAACGCCGATGAGGGCGACCCCGGCGCTTTCATGGACCGCTCGGTTCTGGAAGGCGATCCCCACAGCGTGATCGAGGCGATGGCCATAGCCGGTTACGCCATTGGAGCGACCCAGGGCTATATCTATATCCGCGCGGAATATCCCATCGCGGTCAGACGTTTACAGATTGCCATCGACCAGGCCCGCGAATATGGGCTGCTCGGTAAGAATATATTTGACAGCGGCTTTGATTTTGACCTGGATATCCGTCTTGGCGCGGGTGCGTTCGTCTGCGGCGAGGAAACGGCGCTGATGGTTTCCATCGAGGGAAGGCGCGGCGAGCCGCGTGTCCGTCCTCCGTATCCGGCGGTCAAGGGCCTCTTCGGTAAGCCGACGGTTCTGAACAATGTTGAAACATACGCGAACATACCTCAGATCATCCTCAAGGGCGCCGATTGGTTTAAATCCATCGGTACGGAAAAATCCGCGGGTACAAAGGTATTTGCCTTAGGCGGCAAGATCACCAATACCGGCCTAGTCGAGGTACCGATGGGTACGACCCTTCGCACCGTTGTCGAGGAAATCGGCGGCGGCGTTCCAGGCGGACACACCTTTAAGGCGGCTCAAACCGGCGGACCTTCCGGCGGCTGTATCCCGTCTTCACTCATTGACACGCCCATCGACTATGACAACCTGCTTGCAATCGGCTCCATGATGGGCTCGGGCGGTTTGATTGTCATGGATGAAACCACCTGCATGGTGGATATTGCCAAGTTCTTCCTGGACTTTACCGTTGACGAATCCTGCGGTAAGTGCACGCCGTGCCGCGTCGGCACCAAAAGGCTGCTGGAACTGCTGGATAAAGTCACGGAAGGCAAGGGCACAATGGAAGATATCGACCGCATGGAAGAGCTTTGCTACTATATCAAAGAGAATTCGCTTTGCGGCCTTGGCCAGACTGCTCCGAATCCGGTTCTCTCCACACTCCAGTATTACCGCGACGAATATGAGGCGCATGTTAAAGAGCACAGATGCCCGGCGGGCCAGTGCAAGGCCCTGACAAATTACTTCATTCTGGAAGATAAGTGTGTCGGCTGTACGCTGTGTGCCAGGAACTGCCCTGTGGACGCGATTTCGGGCGCAGTCAAGAAAACCCATGTCATTGATACCGATAAATGTATCAAGTGCGGCGTATGTCAGGAGAAGTGCAAATTTGCCGCGGTAGTCAAGAGATAAGAGAGGAAACTTGTATATGAGTATGGTCAATATCAAAATCAACAATATGTCGTATCAGGTTCCCGAGGAAGCTACCGTTCTGGAAGCTGCGAGGGAAGCCGGTATCGACATTCCAACGCTCTGTTATTTAAAGGGCCTGAACGAAATCGGCGCCTGCCGTATGTGTATGGTCGAGGTAAAAGGCGCAAGAAGCCTTGTGGCTGCCTGCGTGTACCCTGTAAACGAAGGTATGGAGGTATTTACCAATTCGCCGAAGGTTCAGGCATCGAGAAAAACCACACTGGAGCTTATTCTTTCCGTTCACGACAGAAAGTGTCTGTCCTGCCCCCGTAACCAGAACTGCGAGCTGCAGAAGCTGTGCAACGAAATGGGTATCGAGGACGAGAATAAATTTGAAGGCGTAATGCCGCCTGCCATTGAAGACAATACCACCACATACCTGCGCCGGAACAATGCAAAATGCATTCTGTGCCGCCGCTGTGTGGCTGCCTGCCAGCAGCAGGTCGTTTCGGTCATCGGAGCCAACAACAGGGGATTTGATACGGAAATCGGCTGCGCTTTTGAAGCTGGGCTGAATGATGTTCCGTGTGTGGCGTGCGGACAGTGTATCGTATCCTGCCCGACAGGTGCCCTTACAGAACGAAGCTACATTCAACAGACATTTGATGCGCTCCATGACCCGCAGAAGCATGTCATTGTACAGACCGCTCCCGCCGTGCGTTCCGCTCTCGGCGAAGAGTTTGGTATGCCGATCGGCACAAATGTCGTCGGTAAAATGGTCGCGTCCCTTCGCAGGCTGGGCTTTGACAAGGTATTTGACACCAGCTTTGGCGCTGACATGACCATTATGGAAGAAGCCACGGAGTTCCTGGATCGTGTAAAGAACGGCGGGACATTACCGATGATCACCTCCTGCTCACCGGGATGGATCAAATTCTGCGAGCATTATTATCCGGACCTGACAGAAAACCTGTCCTCCTGTAAATCACCGCAGCAGATGACCGGCGCGTTAGCGAAGACATGGTATGCGAAAAGAGAGAACATTGACCCGGAGAATATTGTGTCTGTCTCAATTATGCCCTGTACGGCAAAGAAGTTTGAGATCGGCCGTGAAGACCAGAACAGCGCGGGCGTACCGGATGTGGATATCGTGCTGACCACGCGTGAGCTTGCCGACATGATTAAAATGGCACAGCTGAATTTCGATAGATTGCCGGACGAGGAATTTGACCAGGCAATGGGTGTTTCCACCGGCGCGGCGGTTATTTTCGGCGCCACAGGCGGCGTTATGGAAGCGGCCCTTCGTACGGCGGCCGATATGCTGGAAGGCAAAGATCTGGAAGCCCTCGATTATAAAGAGGTCCGCGGCGTCGCGGCGTTCAAGGAAGCTGTTTACGATGTTGCGGGCATGAAAGTAAAGGTGGCGGTCGTCAGCGGACTCACCAATGCCAATGCCCTTCTTGAGAAGGTCAGAAGCGGTGAAGCGGATTATCACTTCATTGAGGTCATGTGTTGCCCCGGCGGATGCGTCAACGGCGGCGGCCAGCCCATTCAACCCGCAAAGGTCAAGGGCTTTGAGGATGTGAAGGGTCTTCGTGCCAAAGCGCTGTATGACAACGATGTGGCAAAATCGCTTCGAAAGAGCCATCAGAGCCCGATTGTCAAGCAGTGCTATGAGGAATTCCTCGGTGAACCGGGCGGACATATGGCACATGAGCTGCTGCATACGACCTATGTAAAGCGTTATAAATAATCACATTCATCCCACAGTTTTCTGTGGGATGATTTTTTGCGTTTGTATTTTATTTTGAAATACGGTTGGAGAATGGGGGGATTTGTAGTATAATAACCTCACCCGGCTAAGCAATCAAAGATTGCAAG
>Ga0153939_1000096_pt1 | contig 28845 bp, 27 predicted proteins | sample TSNJ023MetaG_FD_104734 | JGI IMG/M metagenome (GOLD analysis project Ga0153939, IMG submission 104734) | Attine ant fungus gardens microbial communities from New Jersey, USA - TSNJ023 MetaG | ecosystem: Host-associated > Fungi > Mycelium > Unclassified | place: USA: New Jersey, Brendan T. Byrne... | reverse complement strand
GGATATTTTTCGACCAGCTAGGAAGACGACGCAGGCGGGCTGACGCCCGGCAAGGAGGATGACAACGCTGGGCGGAAAATAGACCGCAAGTTATGTCGCTTTTTAGTCAGTGTTTAGTATGAAACCCTTTTTCAGAACAGGTCTTATAAAAGAACGCGCGCGGAAGGGGATTGCCATGGGAAAACGGGCTGTGGGATTATTTTGCGGGATAACGGTGTTGTTTGCCTTTACTCTTTGCCGGTTGTATTATATCGCCGAATCGGACTACCTGTCGGCGGCGGCCACCACCCAGGGCCGGTACGGGCTGCAAATCGCGGAGACCCGGGGAGTGATTTACGACCGCAGCATGCAAAGGCTTGTGAACACCGAGTACAAATACATCGGGGCGGTGCTGCCCACCCCCCAGGCTGCCACGGCGCTGGTGGCGGTTACGCAAGAGGAGGAGCGCCCCGCGCTGATGGAGCGGTTGAGCGGCGGCATGCCCTTTGCCATGGAGCTGCAGGGCAACGATGTGTACGCCCACGGGGTGGATATCTTTCGGGTGGCGCAGCGCTACGGCGGCACACAGTACGCGCCCCATCTTATCGGCTATCTCACCAACGACGGCAAGACGGGCGCGGCGGGTATTGAAAAGGCCTACGACCAGTGGCTGGACGACCAGGGAGGCATTATCAAGGCCAGTTATCAGGTGGACGCCGCCGGGCGCGCCATGCAGGGCGGGGACATCGCGGTGAGCCGCGAAAACGAGGATCCCTGGGGCGGCGTGGTGCTCACGCTGGACAGGGACATCCAGCAGCTGACGCAAAACGCCCTGAGAAACGGCTGTGAAAAAGGGGCCGCTGTGGTGATGGACGTGTACACCGGCGACATTGTCGCCATGGCCAGTATCCCCGATTTTGACCAGAACAACATCTCCGCCAGCTTGGACTCCCCCGACGCTCCCTTTGTCAACCGCGCGGTCAGCGGCTACAACATCGGCTCGGTGTTCAAGCTGGTGGTGGCTTCGGCGGCGCTGGAAAACAATGTGTCGCGCTACCACGAGTACGAGTGCGAGGGGTATGTGGACGTGGACGGACAGGTGTTCCGCTGCAACAACAACGCGGTGCACGGCGCGGTGGACCTGGAGCGGGCGCTCCAGGTGTCCTGTAACTGCTATTTCATCAACCTGGCCCAGGAGATAGGCGCCGACTACGTCCTCTCCCTGTCTCAGAACCTGGGGTTGGGCTCCAGCGTCACACTGGCTCCGGGAATGAGCACCCAGCCGGGCAATCTGCCCACCCAACAGGAGCTGGAGCTGCCCGCCGCCCAGGCCAACTTTAGCTTTGGCCAGGGCAGCTCGCTGGCCTCCCCCCTGCAAATGGCAAGCGTTGTGTCCGCCATCGCCAATTCCGGGCTGGGGGTGAGCCCCCGGCTTGTTCAGGGCACAACGGAGGACGGGCTGAAGCTTACGGAGCAAAACCCCGTGTACGCCTCCAACCAGGTGCTCAGCGAATCCACTGCCGCGGCCATGCGGGATCTGATGGTGAGCGTGGTGGAGGAGGGGAGCGGCAAGCCCGCAAAGCCCATTCTGGGCAGCGCGGGCGGCAAGACCTCGTCGGCGCAGACCGGCGTGTATGCCGCCGGTGAGGACGGGGAGAAAAGGGAGATCGTCCACGCCTGGTTCGCGGGCTTTTACCCCGCCCAAAAGCCCCGGTACGCCATTGTGGTTTTTGTGGAGGACGGGGAATCGGGTGAGCTCCGGGCGGCCCCCATCTTCAAGCAAATCGCCGACGGCATCAGCGGACTGGAAAAATAGCGGCGGGTTACCCCACGCGAAAGGGGGCTTCGCCGCCCCCTTTCACACTATCCCCCGCGCCCTTCGGGCATTTCAATGTTTATGCTGTTACATAAAGCCAAAAGCATAAATTTTATAAGAATCATCACTGGAAGTTTTACCTACAATATAACTTCTGTTGTGTGTTCCTTCACTATATTGCGGTCCCCTTTCGTTCATTTTAGGCGAATATGTTATTGTAAAGTCTACATTGATAATTTCATATTCGATTAAATTGTAGTCATCAATGCATTTTTCCCATCCCCGATAATGCAGTGGATTTACTTCACCATTTGCTAAATTCTCCTGACTATATTGCTCCTCTGTTAATGAAGTAATTTTGTGGATAACATATGATTCAATATAAACCCCATCTTCAAGCCTTTTCTTTTCATTTTCAATTGAAATAGAATGCGGCGCTATATCTGCCAAAATTTCGTATTTTTTATCAAATTCAGCGGTTATAGTATAGCGGAAATCCAGAACAACCGTTTCCTCCTGTTTGCTCTCCGGTGTATCCTCAAGAATAAGGCTCCGATCCTCGATTGTTATGTTTGTTTCTCCGGTATATTGATAACCGTCATTTGGAGTAGATTGCTCTACCATGTAATTATAGTCCTCATATTCATCTTTTGTTAAAGCTTGATAATCTGTTTCCTGCTGTGTACTTGACTCTAAGGTGTTTTCCGATGCAAAGATCTCCGGCTGTTGCTCAATGGAAGCTGCCTCCTGCTGATTATCTGCATTACAGGCGGTAGACAGCAAAAATATAAGTATCACAAAGCACAATAATAACGGCTTCATTCAGTTTTCCTTCCTTTCTGCGGTAAAGCGCGGAACTTTTTGTTTATGGTTTTCGTTTGACAAAAGACGAATTGAAAACACTGGATGATTACTGTGAGCGAAAAGGGGTGAAACGCCCTCAAGGTTTACGCGATGGGATAAAAGCCCTGGAAAAAATGGAAAGGAAGTGGCGCTGCCGGCAAGAGTAATTCGCCACTTCCCCAGCCGGCACGTGCCCGAAAGCAAATGCACCATAAATATTATACCATGCGCCGCAAATCCTTATAAAGCCGGGAGACAACCGTTTGTCGGTTCGCTCCCGGCCTTGCTTTACCCCTTTGGCATTGCGGTGGTATATTGCTGTTATTGGCAGCCCGTTCCATGTTGTTTTCGTGTACCTTTATATGATTTGGCCCTGCGCTTATGGTATAATAACCGCAGCGCGGTCATTACTTATTCTATGCGCGGCCTACGGTATGCGCAATTATACCAACGCTGCGCTTATGGTATAATAAGGACAGACGCGCCAAAGGCCCTCCGGGGCCGGTGTTATGCTACCGATTCCGCTGCCGGCGGCGGAGCGTTAATTAACCAGCCGGAGAAATGAGGAAACAAGATATGAGCGCATACAAACTGCTGGCGCCCTGTTTGTTCGGGCTGGAGAGTATTCTGGCGGGGGAGGTAAGGCGCATGGGCGGGCAGGAGGTGCAGGTGACCGACGGCCGCGTCACCTTTGGGGGTGGCAAGGAGATGATCGCCAGGGCCAACATCGGCCTGCGCACCGCGGAGCGGGTCTGTGTGGTGCTGGGCAGCTTTCGGGCGTGCAGCTTCACCGAGCTGTTTGACGCGGTGGAAAAGCTGCCCTTTGAGCAATTTATCGGCTGTAAGGACGCGTTCCCGGTAAAGGGCTGGTCGCTGAAGTCCGGTCTGCACAGCATACCCGACTGCCAGTCCATCATAAAAAGAGCCGCGGTGCGGCGGCTGGAGAAGGTGTACGGGCAGAGCTGGTTTGAGGAGACGGGAGCGGTGCGTCAAATCCAGTTTTCCATCCTCAAGGATGTGGTCACCGTGATGCTGGACACCTCCGGCGCCGGCCTGCACAAAAGAGGATACCGGAAAAACGCCAACGAGGCCCCGCTGAAGGAGACGCTGGCGGCGGGGATTGTGGATTTGGCGCGGGTGCGGGGGGAAAACGTTGTGATGGACCCTATGTGCGGCTCCGGCACGCTGCTCATCGAGTCGGCGCTGCGGGCCTTTTGTATTGCCCCGGGCGTGCGCCGCCGCTTTGCCGCCGAAAGCTGGGAGTGTATTCCCGCCGATGTGTGGAGACAGGAGCGGGAGCGGGCGCTGGAGGGGATCCGCCGGGACTGCGGCTTTCGCGCTTACGGTTTCGACATCGACGAGCTGGCGGTGACGCTGACCACCCAAAACGCGGCCAAGGCCGGTGTGGGTAAGAGAATAACGGCGGTCCGGCAGGAAATCGGGGCGTTTTCCTACGGGGAGGAGAAGCCCATTGTGTTCTGCAATCCGCCCTATGGCGAGCGCCTGCTGGAGATCCGGGAGGCCGAGGAGCTGTACCGGAGGATGGGACAGGTGTTTCCGCCCAAGGGCAAGGGGAGCTGCTATATTCTTTCCTCCCACGAGCGCTTTGAGGAGATCTACGGGCGCAAGGCGGACAAGCGCCGCAAGCTGTACAACGGCATGATCCAGTGCTGGCTGTACATGTATTTCGGATAAAATCGTTTTGTGCAGGGAACAAAGTGAAAGGAATGGGCGTTTTTATGGAGCTGTACGGATTGATTGGAGAAAAGCTGGGGCACAGCCTGTCGCCCCAGCTGCACCGCTGCATCTACCGGGAAACCGGCCGCCGGGGGGCATACTACACCCCCTATGAGGTGGAGCGGGAGCGGCTGGACCAGGTAGTGCCCGCCATGCGCACACTGGGGATTGGGGGGCTCAACGTCACCATGCCCTACAAGCAGGACATCATGCAATATCTCGACGGGGTGGAGCGGGACGCCCGGGCCATCGGCTCGGTGAACACGCTGCTGCGCCGCTGTGACGGCGGGGTGTGGGGCCACAATACCGACGCCTACGGCTTTGTGGCCAGCCTTGGGTACCACGGCGTGGAAATAGAGGGCAAGCGCTTTGTGATGTGCGGCATGAGCGGCGCGGGCAGGGCCATCCGCCACGGGCTCACGCAGGCCGGGGCGGCGGAGGTTGTGGTGGTCTCCACCGACCCCCAAAAGGGCATCTCCTACCGGGAGCTGGAGCAACTGCCGCCAAAGGATGTCATCGTCAACTGCACGCCCCTGGGGATGTTCCCCCATGTGGACCGGTGCGCAGTGGACGACAAGGTGCTGCAAAAATTTGCGGTGGCGGTGGACATTGTGTACAACCCATTGGAAACCCTGTTCCTTCGCAAGGCCAGGGGGCTGGGCCTGGCCACGGTGGACGGGCTGTATATGCTCATCTTCCAGGGAATGCGCAGCTTTGAAATCTGGACGGACACGGGGCTTAGCGGGGAGCTTGCGGGGGATATTTACAAGGAGCTTGCCCCGCTGATACAGCCATGAAGCGGACAAAACTCAACGCGCCGCGCCTGCTGGATACTAAACAGGTTCTTACAGCTTGCCCAGACTCATGTCGCGGAGATAGGCGCCCATAAAGCCGTCCAAATCGCCGTCCATTACGGCGCCTATGTTTCCGGCCTCAAAGTTTGTGCGGTGGTCCTTCACCAGGGTGTAGGGCATGAAGACGTAGGAGCGGATCTGGCTGCCCCACTCGATTTTCTTCTGCTCACCCTTGATGTCCTCGATTTTGCTCAGGTGCTCCCGCTGCTTTATCTCCGCCAGCTTGCTTTTCAGCATTTTCATGGCCACCTCGCGGTTTTGGCGCTGGCTGCGCTCGTTCTGGCAGGAGGTGACAAGGCCGGTGGGCAGGTGGGTGATGCGCACGGCGGACTCGGTTTTATTGACGTGCTGTCCCCCGGCGCCGCTGGCCCGGTAGGTGTCGATGCGCAAATCGGCTTCATTGAGGGCGATGTTTACGTCCTCGTCAATTTCCGGCATGACCTCCAGGGAGGCAAAGGAGGTGTGGCGGCGGCCGGAGGAATCGAAGGGGGACACCCGCACCAGGCGGTGGACGCCCGCTTCGCTGCGCAGGTAGCCGTAGACATTGGGTCCCTCGATGAGGATGGAGACGGACTTAATGCCCGCCTCGTCGCCCGCCAGGTAATCCAGCACCTTCCACTTGTAGCTGTGGCGCTCCGCCCAGTGGGTGTACATGCGGTAGAGCATCTGCACCCAGTCCTGGGCCTCGGTGCCGCCCGCACCGGCGTGGAAGGTGAGAATGGCGTTTTTGGAGTCGTATTCGCCGGTGAGCAGGGTTGCCAGCTTCTGGGTCTCCAGGCGGGTGCCCACGTCGCTTACGTTTTTCTCCACCTCCTCGTACACGCTCTCGTCGCCCATTTCCTCGGCCAGGGCGATGAGCTCCAGGGTGTCGTCGTAGAGGGAGCGCAGGCTGCCATAGGTCTCCAGCTTGTCCTTGATCTGGCGGCTCTTTTGCAGCACGGCCTGGCTGTTTTCCAGGTCCTCCCAAAAATTGGGCTGGGCGGATTGTGCGTCCAGTGACGCCAGCTCCTCCTTCAGCCCTTCAATGCCCATGGCGCTGTTCAGCTCGTCCAGCTGCGGACCATATTCCAAAAGCTTTAATCGCTGTTCCTCAAATTGCAGCATGTTTACCTCCGGGTTTGATAATTTTGCCGAAACCACACCCATACAGGCGGGAGCGCGTGGCAATATGTTTAGGGGGCGGCCCTTTGTTTTCAAGCTTATTTGCGATTTGCGGCTGCCGCTTCCTATATTATAGGTGAAGGCGGGGAAAATGTAAAGATATGCCGGTTGCGTTGCAAATTTAACACCAGCCCCTTGTATTTCCATTAATTTATACTATAATGGAAATTGGGTATTTTTACGGTTTCCTGTCATTATTCTAAATGTGCCCCATGACAATTGTTTTGAGCGGAGGATCAGCGTGAATTTTCACGCTCACCTTGCGGCATTCGCCGCAACTTCGCTGCGCGAAGCTCATTTCTGCCAAATGAGGCGGCGCGGCGATTTCATGACAATTTGTGTCTTAGCAGAAATGAGGGATTATTATGGCAAATTATGTCGGGGTGAAGTGCCCGGTATGCGACAAGAAATTTGCAGAGTCGGACGATATTGTGGTTTGTCCGAGCTGTGGAGCGCCCCACCACCGGGAATGCTATCAAAAGATTGGCGCTTGTGCCTTTGATAAAGAGCATATTAACGGGAAAGAATGGCAACCGCCCGCGGAGGATGCGCAGAAACCGGGGCACGCCCACGTTCACACACGCCCTTGTCCCCAGTGCGGCACGCAAAATCCGGAGGATCATATCTTTTGCAATGTGTGCGGCACCCAGTTGCTGAACGCTTCACAGCCCCCCCGGCAGCCGCAACAGCCCCAGGGCTGGGGCTTTGGCACCTTTATGGAGATGAACACCCGGAACATGGCCTACGGCGGGCTGGCGCCGGACGAGACTATCGACGGGGAAAAGGTGCGGGATATCGCCTTGTATGTGGGGGAAAACACCGCCTATTACCTGCCGCGCTTCAAGCTGATTTGCAAGGCCGCCGGGCGCACCATATCCACCAATGTGGGGGCATTCTTCTTTAACTTTATTTATTATTTTTACCGCAAGATGTACCTCATGGGCTTTCTTCTGCTGAGCCTCTGGCTGCTCACCCTCATCCCGCATATTTTGTGCGGGATTGAGCTGATGCCCGACGCCATGCGTCAGGCCGCCGCCGCTAACGAGACCGTGCGGGTCACCATGGAGAGCTACGGCTATGATTTCAGCGGGGTGGTGAATTACGACGCGGTCAATCGCTACAACGCCCTGGGGGACATCACCCTCCTCATCAACTTTGCCGTGGGGCTGGTGGTTTCCTTTACAGCCAACCGTCAATACTACAACAAGGTACTTGGATCGGTGAAAAAGATCCGCGAGAAATTCACCGGCCCCGACAACCAGTACACCTACCTGCTCAGCCGCGCGGGCGGCTGCAACCGCGTGGCGGTGGGACTGGTCATCGCGGGTTGTGCGGTGGGCTACTTTGTGGTGTGGTTCTACATTATATGGGCATTTTTGGTGGGGGTTATCGTTTGAAAGTATTAAGAGAGGAATGGTCATTGGGATGAAGATAAAAAAAGCAGTGATTCCGGCGGCTGGGCTGGGCGTGCGGATGCTCCCCGCCTCCAAGGCTGTGCCCAAGGAGATGCTCCCCATTGTGGACAAGCCGGCCATCCAGTACATTGTGGAGGAGGCGGTGCGCAGCGGCATCCAGGATATTCTCATTGTCACCAGCCGGGGGAAAGCGACCATTGAAGACCACTTCGACCGCTCCCCCGAGCTGGAGGAACGCCTGCTGCACTCCGGCAGGGAGGACGAGGTCCGGGAAATGCGGGAGATCCACAGCATGGCAAACATCGTATATATGCGCCAAAAGGAGATACTGGGGCTGGGGCACGCGGTGCTCTGCGCCCAATCCTTTGTGGGGGGGGAGCCCTTCGCTGTGCTCTACGCCGACGACGTGATTTTTGGGGACAACCCCGCTTGCGGACAGCTGTGCGCGGCCTACGACGAATTTGGCCTGGGGGTGGCCGGCATCCGCCAGGTATCCCCCCGGGATATCACCCGCTACAGTTCCCTGAAGCTGCGCCCTGTCCGTGAGCGCATTTATGATATTTTGGATATGATTGAAAAGCCCGCTCCCGGCCAGGAGTTTTCGCTGTATTCCATTTTGGGCCGCTGTGTGCTGCCGCCGGAGATATTCGGGATACTGGAGCGCACGCCCAAGGGTGCGGGCGGTGAGTACCAGCTCACCGACGCCATGGCCACCCTGGCACGGGAAAGCGGTATGGTGGGTGTGGAGTACGAGGGGCTGCGCTACGATATGGGCAGCAAGCTGGGCTTTTTGGCCGCCAATGTGGAAACCGCCCTGCGCCACCCTGTGCTGGGTGCGGAATTTCGCCGATATCTTACGGAGTACGGTAAGCATTTGCTCTGAAAAAATAACCGTTCCCCCATTACCACACCAAAAAGGTTATGGTATAACCTGACTTTTATAATTTCAAATGGGCAGAAAGCCTCTAATTGTTGAAATATAAGCCTTCTTTACAGTTTTGCCTCAAAAAGCCGGTAAGCACATTCACAAAAAACATCCGCAAGGCTCCTTATACTAATCCAAATTTAAAAACATCCAAAATATCAAGCGAAAAGCTTGCATATATGGGTTTTGCGCAAATATTTTGGCTATGTTTTTATGCGGGATTAGTATTATAGATGCTTTGCGGATGTTTTACGGCATAACAAATCAGCCGGGCAAAGGCGCCTTTTTTTAACGCCTTGTCCGGCTTGTTTTCATTTATGATGACCAATAACCATTTGGCGGTATCGGAATCTGTATATTATCACACAGTTTTTTCAGCATACGTCCTGCACGTCCTTATACTACTTTATAATTAAAAAAACGATATCTTTGCGATCTGTTTTCCGCCGATCTGCGTTCTCCTCCTTGATGGGCGCCATGCCCAAATGCGACCAAAGGTCGCAATGCGTCGTCGGCCTTGTTCGACGAAAAACATCCTCACAAATCGATTCGCTTTTTCAACCATGAAGCAGTATTAGGCAATACAATGACGCTATAGCAATCGGAAAAGTTAACGGAAATAACCGGAAGCAGAAAACCAACTCAAAATGTCAGAAATATTGAAGCCCTATTTATCTGCAAGAATAAGCACATTTTTTGCCGTCGGTTCATCAATGATTAAATAATTAATGATATTCGTCTTCAATGCGGCATAAATGGATAAAACTTTATGATTCCCAGTAACAATGCAATACACATTTTTTACGGCCCTTAATTGTTGTTCGTTAACCGCCATCACTTTCCGATTATGATTATTATTCATGAATACGCCATAAATGTTAAATCTGCGGCCGCAGAGATCACCAGCGGCTCTTTTTGGATTCTCCATGAATTCCTTTTTTAACTCCAAAAAATTTGAAGTGTCATTGCCGCTATAATATTCGGGGGGCGCCCCTATACCTATTATTGAGGTTTCCATGCACGACCATTTTTTGTTTATGTTCTTCATAGGCATGCTCTGCAAGTATAGTTTTTTATCTTGGACGCTTTCTGCAACTGCGGGTACATACATTAAGGAGTACTCTGCATGTATTTTTCTTGCAAATATCTCTATTATTTCGTTGAATCGATATTCAGATGATATCCGTTCAGTACCACCTAATAGCGGAACCACATGTATGTTATTAAGATCTGTGATTTCAGGAAACGCTTTCATAAATTCAAAAATAGTCGTTCCCCAAGAAAGCCCTAATATAGAATTACTCTTAATCTTGCTTTTTAATATATGTGATGCAGCATCAGAAATTATTTCAAATAATAATGCAGTGTTCTTTGTGCGAGTGGAAACAACAAAACAGTCATCAATATTGAATCTTTTTATCAAAGCCTCAGAAATTTCTTTATTACAATTAAGCGGGTTCTTAATTTGGATATCAATAATTCCTATTTCTTTCGCATGCGAAAGAGCCATAGCTACATTAGAACGAGAAATATTTAATTTATCTGCTATTTCTTTCTGAGTCATTTCTTGAATGTAATAAAGCTTTGAAATTTGAACAAGCATTTGAGTATCATATTGTCTATTATACATAAAATTTCTTCTCCATGTGATTGTATATAAAACTGTGATATATAATTCTTAATATTGTTTACATCTAGTGTGTTTATAAACCTTAAAATTATCCTACACAATAAACAGTTTACTATATGATTTAATTATGGCATTAAAGAACATAGATGTCAACTATTTTAAATCAAATGTTAGTTTTAGTAAAGGCTTTCTATAATTGTCAAACTTATAAAAAAATGTCACAAATTGGCGTTGACAAATAATTTGCAACATAGTATAATGCAAATGTCACAAAATTATGAAAATAGGAAATTCAAGGCATAATTAAATAAAATTGTCACAACAATCTGGGGGTTTATATGTTAGATGTTTTTGGCGGTCATACAGGTATTAAAGGAACGAGGACAGGATATTTCCATATCGAGAATATTTTAGGGCGATATTGGTTGATTACCCCGGAAGGCAATGCATTTCTCTCTTTAGGTATTAATCATATTGATCAAAGTGCACTGCAGTATAATGATAACATGTATATTTGGAAGGATAAATACAAAGGATGCAGGAAGGAGTGGATTGAGAAAGGTGTCGTTGCCGACTTAAAAGGATGGAATTTTAACACAATTGGTTGGACACAGGAAATGGTGACCAAAGATTTTGCGCATTCAGCACAATGGGATTTAGATGATTTTGTTCATGCCAATATGCCATTCTGTTACCTTTTGCCATTCGCAGAGATCCAAAGATACAAAAAAAATCCCTATTACCCTGATGTTGAAAAAGAAGAGTTCAGAGATTGGTGTGATTATATTGCAAGAAGCATCTGTCTGGACATGAAAGATAATCCAAATTTGATAGGTTATTTCTATTCAGATGTTCCGGGGTGGGTGTTTAATTCTTATACTCTAAGTTGGGCGGAGAGTTGTGGAATTGATATTAATTGTGATTTGGGTAAGTTGTATAATTTAGCCTCAAATTATTATACGGTTATTCATGATTCCATAAGAAGATATGATAAAAATCATCTACTTTTAGGTGATCGATATTGCGGAAAATTATATTTGCCAGAATGTATATACCATGCCGCAAAAGATACGATTGACATATTTTCATTTGAATTTTATAAGCAATGGAACGAAATTGAACAATTTATGACGAATATCAATCAAATAACGTCTAGGCCAGTAATGATTTGTGATGGAGCATATGGATTTCCTTCAAAGTTTTTTGATCCACAGAAGGATACATATTATCACGGGAAGCATTTTGGAAAGGCTAAGGGAGAGGGTTCCGACGTACACATCGGTTTTTGTGAAGCTGAAAATGAAGCGGTTGCAGCCGAGATGTACATTCGGAATCTTGGGGAAGCTTTTTCTAAACCATATTTTTTGGGTTGGCATTGGTGTGTTTATCTAGAAAATCATGTACGTAAGAGAGGCATTAAAGATCATTTTGACAATGAATATTTCGAGTTTACGAATGCAATTAAGGACTTTAATAGAAAAATATATAATATTTACCTTAACGTTTAGAAATTGACAATGGAAACATTGTTAAAATTAAAAAAGGAGAAAGATTATGTTTAAGAAAGTTATTATGTGTTTCTTGGTGACCGCGTTGGTTGCAGGTGCGTTTACCGCATGCTCGTCTTCAACTACAGAGACGAACACGCAAGACCCTATATCTGCATCATCAGAAAGTCCGAGCGTATCGTCGGAGACTAAGCAAGCCGATCAAAAACTGGTTGGGGTTGTATTAGCAACTCAAACGAATCCTTGGATTAAAGTTTTTGCTGATACCATTGAGCAGAAATGCAAAGAGTATGGATGGGACTACAGGATTTATGATTCCGGTTGGGATTCACAAGAAGAATTGAAAGCGCTTGAAGATTTAATAGCGCTACAAGCAGACTTAATAATCTTTGACCCCGTAGATTCCCAAGCGTGTAAAGCTGGCTTGGAGGCTGTTGCTAATGCAGGAATCCCGGCAGTAGCCGTTAACGGTGCTGTGGATAAAGATTTTGCCCCTGTGGTCACATCCGTGCAGTGTCCGAATTTAGAAAATGGCGTTGAAGTTGGAAAATGGTTGATTCAGAGCGTGATTAAAGATGGTGAAATAAAGGCCGCCGTATTAAGTGGTGAGATGGGATCCGAAATTGGTCGGCTAAGAAGAACTGGCCTGTTTGCAGGAATTATTCAGGCAAAAGCGGAGCTAAATGGCCAAACAATGTCCAGTGATGATGCCATGAAGGTAGCGGAAGATATGGATAATCAACTTACTACAACCGGCAAGGCTTACAACGCTGACTCGAAGTTTGAGTTAGTTCAGCAGGGCTATGGTAGTTGGAGCGCAGAAGGCGGTTTGAATCATATGAATGATATTTTGATTGCCCATCCTTATGTAAATGTATTATTGACTGAAAACGATACTATGGCCATAGGAGGTATGAACGCAATTGAAGAGGCAGGGCTTAGTGGGAAAATTACTATAGCTGCGGCCTGTGATGCACAGAAAGAAGCACTTGAGAAAATAATGGAAGGCACATATGGGGCGACGGGACTAAACCTACCCGATTTAATCGCTCTTAAGGGCGTCGAAGTAGCACACCAAATCCTTGAAGAAGGGGCAGATGTAAATTCATTTCCCAAAATTATTTATACTGATGCGGTTTCAATAACTGCCGAGAATGTTGATCAATACTATAACCCTGATTCAGTATTCTAAATAATTCATTCGGGCTATCGAGTTTAATCATGAAAGCCTGAAACCGATAATGACATTGACAGGTAAAGGTAAAGCTTTACCTTTACCTGTCAATAATAAAGAAATAAATTTGTTAATATATTTGGAGAAGATATATGAATAACAATTATATTCTTGAGATGAAAGATATATATAAAAACTTTGGTGGTGTTGCTGCATTAAAAAATGTTTCACTTCGAATTAAACCAGCGGAAACCCATGCGTTAATTGGTGAAAATGGTTCTGGTAAATCAACGCTGATGAATATTTTATCGGGTGTCACTCCAAGAGATAGAGGAGAAATTTTTTTTAGCGGAGAAAAAGTAAAAATAAACCATCCAAGGGATAGTAAAGCATTGGGCATTTCAACAATATATCAGGACCTTGTACTTGCACAAGACTTATCAGTAACTGAAAATATTTTTATCGATAAATTGAAAGAAAAAGGGAACGTATTCATAAATTGGAAACGGCTTCACTATTTGGCTAAACAGTTGTTAGATAACCTTGGTTTTGGCAACATTGATCCTAGAGAACAGGTTAAGAATCTTACAGTAGCTTATCAACAGATTGTTGAGATTTGCAAAGCGCTTACAAATGAAACAAAAATTTTAATTTTAGATGAACCAACATCAGTACTAACCTTTGGTGAAATTGAAAAATTATTCGCTGTATTGCAGGATTTAAAATCTAAGGGTGTAAGCATTATCTATATTTCGCATCGTTTGGATGAAATTTATAAGATATGCGAAAAGGTTACTATTTTAAAAGATGGAGAATTTGTAAATGAATTTAATACTTGTGATATAACAAAACAAGAGCTTATCTATAATATGATTGGTCGTGAACTTTTAGATTTATATCCAATGCGAAATCCGAAAATAGGAGATGCCATTTTAGAGGTAAAGGGATTATCATACAAGAACGTGGTAAAAGATGTCTCTTTCAAATTGCATAAAGGAGAGATTCTTGGCTTTAGCGGATTGGTTGGCTCCGGGCGCACTGATACCATGAGTCTTTTATTTGGATTAGAGAAAAGAACGAGCGGAGATATAGTATTTAAAGGAAAGCAGATAAATTTCAAAAATACTAGGCAGGCAGTCAACAAAAAAATAGGTATGATACCGGAAGATAGAAAACTCAATGGAGTCCTGTTGGATCAATCGTTAAGGATAAACACAACTTTAAGTAATTTAAAAGCTGTAACCATGGGAAATAGTATAATAAAAAGAAGAAAAGAAACGGATATTGTTAAAGAACTACTGATAAAATTATTCGTAAAATACGGCAATATTGATGATAACGTATCCACATTATCTGGAGGCAATCAGCAAAAAGTAGCAATTGCAAAATGGCTACACGTAAATTGTGAATGTATAATTTTCGATGAACCCACCCATGGTGTTGATGTTGGGGCTAAATCAGAGATTTATAAAACAATTGATCAATTAGCTAATGAAGGTGTGGGAGTCATTGTTATATCGTCTGAAATGAATGAGATAATTGGATTGTGTGACAGGGCAATTATTATGAAAGAAGGAAGAATACAAGGGGAATTAATAGCAAAAGACATTAACGAAATAAATCTTATTAATATGTCGATAGGGGGGACGAGTAGATGAGTAATCAAATATCAAAAGCAACTAAAAGGACAGTCAATTGGCAAAAAAAAATTATTGACATATTACTAAAGTATAATATGTTTTTTATGCTAATTGTTTTAATAGTCATTTCTACTTTTTTGTCTAGTTCGTTTTTAACACAGAATAACATAATAAATATTCTAAGACAAAATGTTGGATTGGCTATTGTATCGTTGGGAATGCTTTTTGTAATCTTGACAGGAGGCATCGAGCTTTCGGTGGGTTCTGTGGCTGCTCTTGGTAGTGTCGTTTGTGCAGCATTGCTTGTCGAGGGCTATAACACGGTCGAAGCTATTATTATTACCGTATTGTTAGGTATAATCGTTGGTTGTATAACGGGAGCGCTAGTTGCTTTTACTAAAATGGCTCCGTTTGTCGCAACGCTCGCGATGACGACTATTGCTCGAGGAATTGCATATATAGTGTCAAATGCTGGTCCAATTCCAACGCCATCAAACACTGTAGATATTATTAATAATGCTCGTGTTTTATCTATCCCTGTGATTGTGATTTTTGGGTTGTTTGTCATAATATTATTTTTTATAGTTCATAAGTATTTATCATTTGGACGCCTGCTCATCGCCATTGGAAGTAATGAGCAAGCTGTTAAATATTCGGGAGTACGAGTCAACACCATTAAATATGGTGCTTATGTTTTGTGTGGTTTATGTGCAATAATTGCAGGAATTATTTCTACTATAAGAACATACTCCGGATCTCCAATCGTTGGGCAAGGTATGGAATTAGATGCGATAGCGGCGGTTGTAATTGGTGGGGGGAGACTTTCTGGAGGAAAGGGTTATGTTCTTAGAACCATAGTTGGAGTTTTTATATTAGCCCTGATAGGAAATATTATGAATTTGGTTGGAGTTCCTGTATATCCTCAGCAAATATTAAAGGGTGTTATCATCATAGCTGCTGTGCTTATGCAAGGTGCGAACAAGTAAAGAAATTGGTATAAGGCTAGTGAACGTCGTCAATTCGGAGGGTTTTTAATGAATCAAAACACAAAAGATGCAATAATAATAGGTGGTGGAAGAGGCCTTGGAGAATATTTATCGAAACATCTATCTAATAACGATTACAATGTAGCAGTAGTTGATATCAATTTGGAAAACGCGTTAGCCGTGGCGGATAGTATTTCCAAAACTGGAAAAAAAGCCAAGGGTTATTATCTTAATGCTTGTGATGAAGTATCTGTTGAGAATACTTTTTCTGAGATTAAACAGGACTTTGAGCACATATATCTGATGGTTTATAATGCAGGGGCTGCAAAGAGCACAAAAATTACTGATTTTGATATAGAAGATTTTCATTTGTGTCTCAATGTAAATCTTGTCGGTTATTTCCTTTGCGCAAGAGAAATTGCTAAAATCATGATTGAGAATGGGACGAAAGGAAGAATTATTCAAATCAATTCAAAATCCGGAAAAGTCGGAAGTAAATACAATGCAGGATATTCTGCAGCCAAATTTGGTGGTGTAGGGTTAACGCAAAGCCTAGCGTTGGATCTTGCAGAGCACGGTATCTCGGTAAATTCGCTTATGCTCGGCAATTTACTTAATTCAGATATGTTTCAAAGCCTTATTCCCAGCTATGCAAAAAAACTAGGGCTTATGGAATCTGAAGTAATTCCCTACTATATTGACAAAGTACCTCTTATGCGTGGTTGTGAATTTGAAGATGTTGCAAACGTACTAACTTTCTATGCATCTGAAAAAGCCGGTTATTGTACCGGACAGTCGGTCAATATTACGGGAGGGCAGGTAATGTTTTAGCAGTGTTGTCGATGCAATTAACATAACAGACTATATTATAATATAAACCTTACAATAAGGCGGTTGGGCGTGTGAAACAGTATATATTGGCGCATGATTTGGGGACAAGCGGCAACAAAGCCACGTTATACGACACAAACGGAAAACTTGCAGACAGCATTGTCTGCAACTATCCAACATATTACCCGCGCAATGGCTGGGTAGAACAGGACGCCAACGACTGGTGGCAGGCGGTATGCGACTCCACCAAGGGGTTGCTGGAACAAACGGGGATATCCGCGTCGAACGTACTGTGCGTCAGCTTCAGCGCACAGATGATGGGTTGCCTGATCGTAGACAAAAACGGCGACCCGCTCCGCAGGATGCTGATTTGGGCGGACACTAGAAGCACAGAGCAGGAAAAATATATGTTGTCCCAAATCGGAATTGAAAACGGCTACAAGATAACGGGGCACAGAATCAGCGCTTCCTACTCGGCAGCAAAGCTGCTGTGGGTGCGTGACAACGAGCCGGAAATTTACAAGAAAGTCGAAAAAATGCTCCACGCAAAGGAGTATATCATCTTAAAGCTGACAGGGGAATTTGTGACGGAATACTCCGATGCCTCTGGAACAAACCTGCTTGATTTAAGCAAGAAAGACTGGTCGGAGGATTTGATGAAGGCCTTTGACATACCGCGCAGCCTGCTGCCAGATTTGGTCCCCTCAACACATATAGCAGGTAAAATAACGGCGGAAGCCTCGCGTCTGTGCGGACTGCTTGAGGGAACCCCCGTCGTTGTTGGTGGCGGCGACGGCTCGTGCGCCTGTGTGGGTGCGGGCGTTGTAAAAGCCGGAAAGGTTTACAATGTTATCGGTTCGTCCTCATGGGTTTCCACCGCGGCGGAAAAACCGTACTTCGACCCCGAAATGCGTACATTCAACTGGTTTCATCTCGATGACAGCCTGTACACTCCGTGTGGCACCATGCAGGCCGCAGGGTACTCCTACGCGTGGTTTCTCGACGCGCTATGTGCAGAGGAGCGCTATGCGGGCGGTATAGCCGGAATAAGCGCCTACAAGCTGCTTGACAAGATAGTTGAAAGGACACCCCCCGGTGCGAACGGGTTGTTGTTCCTGCCATACCTGCTGGGAGAGCGCTCGCCCCTGTGGGACCACAACGCAAGAGGCGCGTTTGTGGGCTTGGGCGTTTCAAGCGGTAAGGCTGAAATGGCAAGGGCCGTTTTGGAGGGCGTGGGATTCAACCTTAAAATTATTATGGATATTTTAGAGCAGTGTGATAAAATTAACGATGTGATCATGATTGGAGGTGGCACGAAGAGCGGTACGTGGCTTAAAATACTAGCCGACATATGGCAGAAGCCGCTCTTGATTCCGCAGTACCTGGAAGAGGCTACCTCAATGGGCGCGTCTATCTGCGGAGGAGTGGGGATTGGCGTTTTTGACGGGTTCCATGTCGCTGAGAAATTCAACAAGTCCGTTAGGGTTATCGAACCAAACAAAGAATATGCCGGCGTTTATAGCCGCTTATATAAGGTCTTCCAAAACGCCTATACGCGACTCAAGCCGATTTACGAGGAGATTGCCGGAGTTTGACCAGACGTTCTTCTCCTTACTGCCACAAAAAGAAAACGCCCCTGCGCCCAGCAGCCTCCCTGCCCCAGCAGGAGAGGCGAGCTCCCCCTATTTGCATTGGTGATAAAACAATTCATAAGCGTTTGCCCTGGCGGGCGAATAATTTTTTCTTGACGAGGGGATAAAGTGCTGGTATAATCAACTTGTTGTGGCCTGTTTTGCTCAGAGCCAATGTTTTGTGGGCAAAATAGGATTTGCAATACAATTTTTCCTTACTCCGCCCAAAAAACCGGCGGGGTCATATGTCCAAAAGGAGGTGCACGACAAATGGCAAATTTATCAATGCGCTACGAGACCATCATGATCCTCAACACCAAGCTTGGTGAGGAAGGTGTGACCGCTCTGGCCGACAAGTTCAAGACCTTGATCGGGGAGAACGGCACCATCGAAAAGGTGGAGGACTGGGGCAAACGCAGACTGGCGTATCCCATCGAGGATGAATTGGAGGGCTATTACTGCCTGGTTATTTTCACCAGCAAGCCCGATTTCCCCATGGAGCTGGACCGTGTGTACAAGATCACAGACGGCGTACTGCGCACCCTCATTGTCCGTCACGAGGAAGAACCCAAAAAGGAAGAGCCCAAGAAGGAAGAGCCCAAGGCCGCTGAGGTAAAGCCGGTGGAGGAAAAGCCGGTGGAGCCCAAGGCAGAGGAACCCAAGGTGGAGGAGCCGAAACCGGAAGCGGCCGCGCAGGCCGAAAACAAGGAGGCGTAACCCATGTATAACAGGATTATTCTTGTTGGACGGTTGGTTGCGGACCCCGAGCTGCGTCAGACGCCCAATGGAACGAATGTAACCAGCTTTTCCATCGCGGTGGACAGGGCGTTCAGTTCCAGGGACGGCGAGCGCCAGACCGATTTTATCGATGTGGTGGCCTGGCGGCAGACAGCAGAATTTATCTGCCGGTATTTCAACAAAGGCAAGGTCATTTTGGTGGAGGGTTCACTGCAAACAAGAACCTATACCGATAAAAACGACCAAAAGCGCAAGGCCTGGGAAGTGGTTGCGGACAACGCGCGCTTTGTGGGCAGCAAGAGCGAGTCCGAGGGTTCCGGCGGCAGGTCCTTTGCGCCTGCTCCCCAGGAGACCGCGGCGCCCGCTCCCGCCTATTCCGCCGGCAGCGTGGAGGACTTTGCGGAGATTGACGACGACGACGGCGATCTCCCCTTCTAAACAACAATACTGGTTCTTACTCAAACGATGCTACTTCAAAGGAGGTTATGTCATGGAAAGAGACCGCAATGAACGCGGAGGCGGCCGTGGCGGAAGAAAGGGCAGAAAAAAAGTATGCTCCTTCTGCGTGGATAAAATTCACGATATAGATTACAAAGACGTCCCCCGCCTGAGAAGGTATCTCAGCGAGCGGGCAAAGATTGTTCCCCGCCGTGTCACCGGCACCTGTGCCCGGCACCAGCGGCAGTTGACCGTGGCCATTAAACGCGCGCGCCACGTTGCGTTTTTGCCTTACGTCAGCGAATAAATATCTGTACGGGAATACTATAAAGGCAAGCGGATTCTGTTCCGCTTGCCTTTTTGCCGCTTGGGGGCATATGGCCGGTTTTGCCCACCAGCCGATGGCGTTACCATCATGCGGGCCGGCGGGGGGCGGCGCGTCACGCGGCGCCCAGCAGGCGGCAGATAGTTTCGTGGCCCGCGACGCCGTCGGGGGTGAGGTAGTTGTCCCGCTGGAACATAGTCACCGCGTTGTGGGTCTGATCGCCGAACACGCCGCTGGAGCTGCCGGGCTGGTAGCCGTTCATAATGAGAAGCACCTGGAGCAGGAACACGAGATTTGCCTGTGTGCTGCCCTGATGCAGTGGCTGGATGGCGGCGCAGGTGAGGGGCCCCACGATGCCGTCTACGTCGAGTCCCGCCCCGTAGGCGCGGTTGAGCTCGGTTTGCAGCGCGCGCACAATGGCCCGCTTGGTGGCGTCGTCGTAGACGCCGGTAATCGCCAGCCCCACGCGGTACATGTCGTTGAGGGCTTGCTGCAGGTAGCGGATCTGCTCCGCGTTGGCGGGGCTGGGCGCGGGAGTGGGAGCGGGAGCCGGTGTGGGTGCGGGGGCGGGGGCCTTGTAAGGAACGCCGAAATATTCCAGTATCCCCCGAACCATGGCGGCGGCGTAATCCTCCAGCTTTTCGTCAAACAGGCGATTGTCCTCTTCGTTGATGATGTAGCCGTTTTCAAAGAGCATGGCGGGCATGCGGCTGCGGCGCAGCACATAGTAGTTGCCGCGTTTCACGCCCCGGTTGCTCTGCACGCCTACGGCCACCACCTGATCCAGCACAAGCTGTGCCGCCCTGCCTGATGTGGCCTCGGGGGCGGTGAGGTAAATCCAGTTCTCCACGCCGTTTGTGCTGGGAGTTTGCTCTATGTAGGAATTGCGGTGCAGCGACACAAACAGGTCGGCGTCGGCGGCGTTGGCCATCTCCACCCGCCGCTGCAGGCTCACGGTCTCGTCGGTGTCACGGGTCATCAACACATTGACGCCCTGCTCCCGCAGATTGCGGGCCACCGCAAGCCCCATGCGCAGATTGTCGTCCTTTTCCAGCCTTCCTTCAAATGTAGCGCCGGGATCCGACCCGCCGTGGCCGGGATCTACAACAATTAACAATTGATTGTTAAGCTCCATATCTTCATTCCCTTTCTGCGAAAAAATTATATTTCAGTATATGTTTTCGCCCTAATTTGTGTGTATCTATCGCGAATTCAAATAAGAATCTATTTTGACTTTACATTATGAATGCTTTATAATTTTTGATAACGCATAGGAATAGGAGGGAGAACGCGGATGACACTCACCCAGGCTCTGGGCCGGCTGCGCACCCCTGTGCGCCCCGCTATGGACCGGATGCAGCGGCGCATGGACAGCATAGTAAAGCCTTTGGGCAGCTTGGGGCTGCTGGAGCGGCACATGGTGAAAATCGCGGGCATCACCGGCACCGCCCATCCGGATCTCCAAAGCAAGGCGGTGGTGGTGTTCTGCGCCGACAACGGCGTGGTGGAGCAGGGCGTGGCCCAATCCACCCGGGAGGTGACCCGCATTGTCGCCGAAAATCTCGCGGGGGGCGACACCTGCGTGTGCGCCATGGCCCGCGTGGCGGGGGCACGGGTGGTGCCGGTGGATGTGGGCGTTGCGGCGGATACCGCCGGTATTCCCGGCCTTGCGCAGCGCAAGGTGCGCTACGGTACCGGGGACTTCTCCCGGGAGCCCGCCATGACAAGGAAAGAGGCGCGGCAGATAGTGGAGGTGGGCGTGAACCTGGCCGGTGAACTCCACGCCCAGGGTGTGAACATGCTGGCCACCGGCGAGATGGGCATCGGCAACACCACAACGGCCGCTGCCGTGGCGGCGGTGCTGCTGGATCTGCCGCCACAGCGGGTGTGCGGCAGGGGCTCGGGGCTCACGGACCGGATGCTGGCCCGGAAGATACAAGTCATCGGCGGGGGCGTTGCGCTGCACCGCCCCGACCCCGCCGATCCCCTGGATGTGCTGGCGAAGGTGGGAGGGCTGGACATTGCCGGGATGGCGGGGCTGTGCATCGGCGGCGCCGTGTACGGCGTGCCGGTGGTGCTGGACGGCGTCATTTCCTGTGTGGCGGCGCTGGTGGCCTGCCGCCTGGCCCCCGGCGTCGTGGATTTCCTGTTGCCCTCCCACCTCTCGGAGGAGCCCGCGGCGGCCCTGGTGCTGGAGGAGCTGGGCCTGCGCCCGATTCTGAACGCGGGGCTGCGGTTGGGCGAGGGTACCGGCGCGGTGGCTACTTTCCCCCTTTACGACATGATGAGCGCCAGTTGCGAGACGATGGTCACCTTTGCCGACGAAGACATGGAGCCCTACCGCCCCTTGGGAGGGCCTGCTTCGTGACGGCGCTGGTGGTGGGCGGGGCGCGTAGCGGAAAAAGCGCTTTGGCGGAGAGCCTGTGCGGCCGTTGGGGCGGGCCCCTGCTGTACATCGCGACCCTGCGCCCGGGTGGCGACGCGGAAAACCTGCGGCGTATCGCGGCCCACCGGCAGCGGCGGGCGCAGTTGGGCTTTGCGACGCTGGAGCGGTACGACAGCCTGGCCCAGCTTCGACTGCCCCGGCGCTATGGCACTGTGCTGCTGGAGTGTCTGGGAAATCTGGCGGCCAACGAAATATTCGAAAAAGGACTTGCCCCGGCGGATTTTGCGGGCGTGGCGCTGGCGGGCGCCGTGCACATGGAGCGGCAGGCGGACAATCTGGTGGTGGTGAGCAATCAGATTTTTAGCGGGGCGGAGGACTGTGGGCCGGGGACACGGGCGTATATGGACGCGCTGGCCGCGGCAAACCGCGCGTTGGCAGGAAGAGCCGATGTGGTTGCCGAGGCGGTGTGCGGCATCCCGGTTTGGCACAAGGGGGAGGGATGGGCGATATGAAGAGTATATTCGGCGGCTTTATAACGGCCTTTGCCCTCTACTCCATCATCCCCATGCCCCGGGTGCGCTGGGACAGGGATTCGCTGCGCTACGCGCTGTGCTTTTTCCCACTGGTGGGCGCGGTTATCGGGGGGGTGCAAATTGGCTGGTTTTGGGCCGCAGCCGCCCTGGGGGCCGCGCCGGGGCTGTACGCCGCCGTGGCGGCGCTGCTGCCGGTATTTGTCAGCGGCGGCATCCATGTGGACGGCATGGTGGATACCGCGGACGCCCTGTTCTCCCGGGCGTCCGCGGAAAAAAAACTGGAGATCCTAAAGGATCCCCACACAGGCGCCTTTGGCGTGATGTATTGCGCCGGGTACCTGCTGCTGAGCTTTGGACTGTGGCAGCAGATTTACGCCGCGCCGGGGTTGCTTGCCTTGGCGGCGGCGGGGACTGTCCTGTCCCGGAGCTGCAGCGCTTTGTCCATCACCGCGTTGCCCGCCGCCCGGGAATCGGGGCTGGCGCGGGTTTTCGCGGACGGCGCCGCGCGGGGACCGGTGACGGTTTGCAACCTGCTGGTGCTTGTGGCGGTGTTTGCGGTGAATATCCTGTTTGCTCCGCTGTGGGGTGTGCTTGGGCTGCTGCTCTGCGCCGCCGTGGCCTGTATGCACCGGGTCCTGTGCCTGCGGCAGTTTGGCGGAAATACCGGCGATCTGTCCGGCTGGTTTTCCCAGCACATTGAGCTGTGCGTGCTGGCGGTGGCGGCGGTGGGCGGCCTGCTCAGCGCCTGACACGTCAGCTGAATATTGTATGAAACAGCGTAAAATGGCGGGAACCCAGGCGCACCGCCTCAAAACAACCTTGCTGTTTGAATTTGCGCATCAAGGCGTTGATTTATGGGTTGTATCGTGGTATTCTTTATGTATATATTCGCCAGGATTTGGTAAGATTTGCGGTTTGTATTAATATGGGCTGACTCGGCTATGCAGTTTGTTTATGACATACAAGCGGATGGAAACCATGAAAAATAACAGGCTCCCTCTCTTGGGATAATGCGAAACCGTAGTAGGTATATATAATGTAACTCACGGAGATGTTTTATAATGAATAAAAAAATCGCAGTGCAGTTTTTAACGCTAACCTTCTTGATAGCAATTGTTTCTTGGGGGATATGCGCAGCTTTTGGGTTGTTAGGCTTTACTGCTACCAGTATTACGTCGCTTTCCGACACCACTGGCTATAATGCGCCTTGGCTATATATTTTTATTGCATTATGTGCGTTTTCGCCCACGATAGCTTCATACACAGTATTGAAAAGAAACAATGAGGTAAAAGGTTTTAAGGAATGGCTCAAAAATGTATTTGACGTAAAAATTCCCTTCCGTTTTTATCTGTTCGTTATAGTGTTAAGTGCCGTGTACTACGTTCCGCAAATAATAATAAAAGGTTTTGAAGACGCACAGCCGTTTTATATGTTCTTTGTTTTACTTCCTGTTGTGTTAATAGGCGGTGGAATTGAAGAAGCTGGCTGGAGTTATGTATTACGACCGGAATTGGATAAGAAATTTGGGCTGGTTCTCTCTTCGTTGATTATTGCTGTGATTTGGGCGGTATGGCATATACCGGTGTTCTTACCTCAGGGAAGGATTGAATCCTTATCGTGGTTTGGGTTGTTTGCAATTGATATTTTGGGTTCATCGTTTGCCCTTGGCGCTATTATCAGAATAACAAAAAGTGTTTTCCTTTGCGTTCTTTTTCACACCATAGGCAATGCAGTTTCAAGTACATTTTACGGGTTTTCCGATTCATTGTTTGGGACTATTTTCTCAACAGTCTTGTTGATTGTGGTTTCGATAACGGCGGTTATGATTTACGAAAAGAAGAATGAGAGAATCAGAAACTAAGCATTTTCTTCGCCCTGCATTATCGTAAGAGTGGAAGCCTAAATAGCGCACAATTGTACACAAACTAATTTCGCAGTTTGTTTAAACTGATACTGCTTCATGGTTGAAAAAGCGAATAGATTTGCGAGGATGTTTTTCGTCGAACAAGGCCGACGACGCAGGCGGGCTGGCGCCCGTCAAGGAGGAGAACGCAGGTTGGCGAAAACAGACCGCAAAGATATCGTTTTTTTAATCATGAAGTAGTATGCGAGGTCTTGCAACTTCCGTTAATCCATATGATGGGGTGATAGGATTTGGCTACATATATACAAATTCACATGTTTATTGGCATTACATAAGGAGTTGATTAAGAATTTGAACAATACGGAATGGGTAAGAAAAGAATCCGCTCAATGGGTTGAAGATGGGATAATCACGCCCGAACAACGCGAATTGATTCAAATACGATATTCTGCAAACAAAGCGAGTAGCCCATTATTTTTGTTTTTTGCCGTTATCGGTTCTTTATTAATCGGGGCGGGAATTATTCTGGTATTCGCCACCAACTGGTGGAAATTGCCGGTTGCAGTAAAGCTTATGATCGCCTTTCTTCCTTTGCTTGCGGCGCAGGGTGTTTGCATGTACACGCTTATGAAGAAATTCCGCTCTATTTCATATAGGGAAGGCGCAGTCGTTTTTTTAAGCTTGTCCTTTTTTGCGGCGTTGGCGCTTATTGGGCAGGTGTTTCATACGCCAAGTGAACTGGAATCCTATATACTGGTATGCATTCTGTTTACGCTCCCCGGTGTCTATCTGTTTCGCGCAAAAGCGGCAATGGCGATATACATTGCCGGCGCAATATATGTCGGCTGGTTTTGGCCGGTATGGGTATCTCTCATCCTGACAGTATTGATCCTGCCGTTTTTCTATATGGAACTTGTGGGAGATTCTCACAAAGGGGTGCTGAATTATCTGTTGTTTTTGCTTACCTTTATGGTGTCAAACACGATTATTGTTGCAGTGCATGAAGAGTTGGAAACACTCGAAATAGCGCTGATTTGCGGCCTTTCGATACTGCTTTTAGACGCTTTATTCCGCAAAATCGGGTCTGTCTACTTCTTTACGGTGGCAAAGCTGCTCTCAATATTGTGTATAACCGTGACCATGCTGTTTGCGGCGTTTGATTTTTCTTACCGGGAAGATATAAGCGTAATAGGTTTTGTATCAATCGCAATTATTGCGGCGGCATATATTGCGCTAAGGTTTACCATGTTTTGGGGGTTGGCGTCAACCGACCTCTTTGCCGCATCCGCTATTATTTTTATGCTCTCTGCACCGATAGCGGCGGGGGCAGCGGCCAATCTTCTCATAATGGCGTTGGGAGCTTATTATGTTGTCAGGGGCAGCCGCACACTTACGCTAAGCAACCTGAATTTTGGTATGGCTCTAATCATTTCGATCATTGGCATACGCTTTTTTGATTCGTCTCTTGACTTGCTGGGCAGAGGGATTGTATTCATTTTGCTTGGAGCCGCTTTTCTGGGTATCAACCTGTATATATCCCGCAAGAGAAAGGAACTGCAAAAATGAGAAAATTTACAGTGTATCTGTTGGCGGGCTATTTTATTTTGCAGCTTGCCGTTCCCGGATATTTTGTTTACCGTCATTATAATACCCTCTACACCGGAGAAAGCTATAAATTCGAGGTTGCGCCCTATGACCCTTACGACCCGTTCCGGGGACGGTATGTATCACTGCGGCCAACTATTTCACTTTACAGCACGGACGGCGCATATGGCTTATTGGAGAAAGATTCCGACGGATATGCGGTTATATCCGAATGGCAGGTACAGAAACCCAAAACCGGGCAATATGTTAAGAACCTGCAACTGGGCCGTTATTATATGAATGAGAAGATGGCTCCCGAGGCTGAACGTATACAGCGCAACCTTGATTTGGAAAAAGAGACTATTTATCTTCTCGTGCGGATGAAAAACGGTGATTATGTAATTGAAGGGCTTTATGTCAATGACATTTCCATAGAGCAATATATTACATGATGAGCATATTGATACTAAACTGAAAATTAGTTATGGGCATAACCAACTGCCCATTACGTCTGTTTTCCACAGTACAATTGTTTGTCATTTCCAACGGGCAAACCACACGCTGTTTTGCCAATGCCATAAGGAGGCGTAAATGAAAGTTTTGCTTGTGGGCCCTGCCTGTCAGGGAAAAACCGAATACGGCGTCACCCGGTACGGCATGACCGGCCGGGGAAGGCCCTGGGAGGAAACGGCGGCGCGGGGCTGTGTCTTTGGGCTCCAGCAATGGGTAGAGAGCCTGATGCGCCGGGACATCCCCCCGTTGGAGCACGTGATGGATCTGCTTTCCACCTGTGGGGATTGGGTGGTGGTGTGCGACGAGGTGGGCTGCGGCGTGGTGCCTGTGGATGCCTTTCAGCGGCGCTGGCGGGACGAGGTGGGCGCGCTGTGCCAGCGGCTGGCGGCGGAGGCCGACGTGGTGGAGCGCATATTTTGCGGCATCCCCGCGCGGATCAAGGGATGAGGGGCACGGAGATCCTGCTCATCCGCCACGGCAAAACCGCCGCGAACCTGGAGCGGCGGTATGTGGGTGAAACCGATCACCCCCTGTGTGAACAGGGGGTGGAGGAGCTGCGGGCGCTGGCATATCCCCCGGTGGAGATGATTGTCAGCAGTCCGCTGCGCCGTTGTCTGGAGACCGCCGCCATTCTGTTCCCCGGGATAGAGCCGCAAGTCCTGGAGGATCTGCGGGAGACCGGTTTTGGCGAATTCGAGGGCATGACTCACCAGGAGGTCATCGCCCTGCCCGGCCATGCGGAGTGGGGGATGACCACCGCCTCCATGGTGTTTCCCGGCGGCGAGCCGTGGGAGGACTTTGCCGGCCGCAGTGTGGCGGCGTTTGTGCAGGCGGCGGCGAGCTTTGCCGACGCCGGGCGGGCGGCGGTGATCTGCCACGGCGGCACCATAATGGCTGTTTTAGAGCAGCTGGGCCCTCCGGCAGACGACCGGCACCACTGGATGTGCGTCTGCGGCGGGGGCTACCGCATCCGCTGGAACGGCGGGCGCGCCACTGTGGAGGGGATTCTTCCATGAGCAAGCTCCTGCTGTGCCTGCTGCCCCTGCCCATGGGCTTTTTGCTGGATCTGCTGCTGGGCGACCCCCACTGGCTGTACCACCCGGTGCGGGCCATCGGCGCCCTGATCTCCGCCCTGGAACACCTGCTTCGCCGCCTGCTGCCCGCCACCCGGCGGGGTGAGCTGGCGGGTGGCGTTCTGCTGGCGGCAGCGGTGCCCCTATTCAGCGCCGCTGCCGCCCTTGCCCTGCTGCTCTTGGCCGCGCGCCTTCACTGGGGCGTGTGGCTGGCCCTGGAGACCCTCTTCACCTATCAGCTGCTGGCGGCAAAATCCCTCCGGGTGGAGAGCATGGCCGTCTACCATCCCCTGAGCCGGGGGGATCTGCCCGCCGCCCGGATCTGTCTGTCCCGCATTGTGGGCCGCGATACCGCCGCGCTGGCTTCGGCGGACGTCGCCCGCGCCGCTGTGGAAACTGTCGCCGAGAACACCACCGACGGCGTGGTGGCCCCCCTGTGTTTTCTCGCCCTGGGCGGCGCTCCCTTTGGCTTTTTGTACAAAGCCGTCAACACGCTGGATTCCATGGTGGGGTACCGCAATGCGCGGTACCTCTATTTCGGACGGGCCTCTGCCCGTCTGGACGACTTGTTCAATTTCGTACCGGCCCGGTTGTCCGCCCTGCTCATGATTGCCGCCGCCGCAATCTGCCGCCAAAACCCCAGCGCCGCCTGGCGCATTTGGCGGCGGGACCGCCGCCGCCATCCCAGCCCCAACTGCGCCCACACCGAGGCCGCCTGCGCGGGCGCCCTGGGCGTCGCCCTGGGAGGCAACGCCCATTACAGCGGCGTGCTCCACACAAAGCCCGTGCTGGGCGACCCCCTCCGTCCCCTCCAGCCCCAGGACATCCCCCGCTCCTGCCGCTTGATGACAGCGTGCGCCTGGATGGCGCTGTTGCTGGGGACTTTGGCGCGGGTGCTTGTGGCGTGGGCGGTGCTTGGGTGATTATTAAGCCGGACTTAGTGCAGACGGTGAGCGGCTGGCTTGGTTAACGGCAGCTGGGCGGAGCCTCAGCGGGCGGTGAGCACCGATAGCCCGGCGGCAAAAAAGCGGCGCGCCGAGGTCGTCGCGCCCTACAAATGGGCACGTGTCCCCGAAAAAGGTGCGGCAAGGGAGACGGGCGGTGAGGGGAAACGGGCGCCCACACAGGGGCGCCCCCACGGGCCAATTTCATAGAGAGCGGCGGGCGGGTTAACCCCGCCCCTACAGCCGAAATAGCCGCAAAAATAGCACAGAAACGGAACCGAACAGCAAAGCCCAAAAGGCAGAAGCCGCGCTTGAT
>Ga0153939_1000092_pt1 | contig 29147 bp, 27 predicted proteins | sample TSNJ023MetaG_FD_104734 | JGI IMG/M metagenome (GOLD analysis project Ga0153939, IMG submission 104734) | Attine ant fungus gardens microbial communities from New Jersey, USA - TSNJ023 MetaG | ecosystem: Host-associated > Fungi > Mycelium > Unclassified | place: USA: New Jersey, Brendan T. Byrne... | reverse complement strand
GTTCTGATCATCCTGTCAAAAACCACGGCTAAAGCAGGGAGCGCTGCAGTATAACCATTAACAATATGATGTCTTATGGTAATTCCGACAGCCATATTGCGCTGAAACGGTAATGTTCCGGCATTGCCGTTTCAGCACCCGATGCCGGCAGTTTCGTTTGTTTTGCCGCGAATACCCGTATTACAGCTTGATTCTTTTAAAGTGGCATACTATAATCTTAATTGGGATAGCAAAAGAAGGAGGGCGTACTTTATGTATTGTACCAAGCAGATAAAAGACGATTTATTTTGGATTGGCGGAAACGACCGCCGCCTGAGCCGGTTCGAAAATGTGTTTCCCATTCCGAACGGCGTTTCGTACAATTCCTATCTTCTCATGGATGAAAAAACCGCGTTGATCGATACGGTGGACCGCGCTATCACGGATATTTTCCTCGAAAATGTACGGCATACCCTCGGCGACCGGCCGCTTGACTATATCATCATCAATCACATGGAGCCGGACCACTGCGCCACACTGGTGGATTTACTGCGGCTTTACCCGGAGGCGTCTGTGGTGGGCAACACGATGACCTTTAAGCTGATCTTCCAGTTCTACGGCATGGAGCTTCAGAACAAGCTGCTTGTTGCAGACGGGGACAAGCTGCCGCTCGGCCGCCATATCCTTCGGTTTATAACCATGCCGATGGTTCACTGGCCCGAGGTGATGGCAACCTTTGACGAAACCGACCGTACGGTTTTTTCCGCGGATGCATTTGGCTCCTTTGGAGCCCTTTCGGGCCATCTGTTTGCGGACGAGGTCGATTATGAACGCGACTGGATGGACGAGTCCCGCCGCTACTACAGCAATATCGTTGGGAAATACGGACAGCAGGTACAGGATGCCCTGAAAAAGCTTCTTCCCCTTGAGCCCCGGATGATCTGCCCGCTGCATGGTCATGTATGGCGAAAAGACCTGGATCAAATTATAGACAGATATCAGCACTGGAGCCGCTATACACCGGAAGAAGCGGGCGTTGTCATTGCTTATGGCTCCATATACGGGAATACGGAAAATGCCTCGAACGTGCTTGCCTGCCGCCTATCGGACGCCGGGATTCAAAATATCCGTATGCATGATGTGTCCGGAACAGACCCGTCCTATATCGTATCCGACGTATTCCGGTTCAGCCATCTAGTCATCGCCTCAAGCACATACAATAACGGCATTTTCAGTAATATGGAAAATTTGTTGCATGACCTTCACGCCCATAAGGTGCAGAACCGGAGGGTTTCGGTCATTCAAAACGGCAGCTGGTTCCCGAACTCTGGAAAGCTGATCCTGGAAATCCTTTCTTCCATGACGGGAATGGAGATTTTGGGTGATACAGTCACTATTCGCTCGGCCCTGGCGCCCGGACAGGAAGAAGAGCTGTCAAGGCTCGCTGATACCATTGCCGAAAGTATTCGTGAGCCTTCATGATGAATTAAAACGTATATATTTCCTGTAAATACGACAAATTACCGGACAGATCCTGCCGTATTAGTGGCAGGGACCTGTCCGGTTTTTCCTTTTTCAAATCTCAAAACGATAAGTGGCTTTAAATGCAAAGAACAAAGAAAGGAAGCGAATATGGGGCTGTTGCAAGGGGAAGAAATCAGTATGGCAAATCTTGCATTTTAAATGAAAATGTAGTATGATGCTAGAGAAGTATTGTGATAATTACGAATTTTGGAGTGACTTTATGAAGAACCAAAGTATCATTCGGTTTACGGTTCCTTCGAAAGAAAAACTGTTCACTTTACTGCAGAAGCATTCGCTGCTCTGTTATTTTTTCGTCTCTATAATCTATATGGAAGTTTTACTGAAGCTGCTAAGCGGATGCGGGCTTACCGATCTTTTATATCCGGTGCTGCTGGCGATTCCGGCCGCGCTGCTTCTTGTGCTGCTTTGCTCGCTCTTCCCGGGACGGGTCAATCGCATTCTGGCGGTGTCCGCCACGGCCATCCTCACTTTTGTTTTTTTACTGCAATATATGTACTACTCCATTTTTAAAACTTATTTGACTTTCTATTCAGTAACAGTCGGGGTTTCGCAGGCGATGGGGTTTACCGATACAATTTTGACCGCCATTGCCGGAAATATTTTGCAAATCCTAGCTTTTTTGCTTCCCCTCGCCTTTTTGATTTTGTTTGGCGGCAAGCTGCTGCAATTTACAAAGATGGAAATAAAATACCGGCTGCAGCGTACCGCGGCAGTTCTTTTGTGTTCCCTTTTAAGCGTTGGCACCCTGCATTTAGGTGATCGCACGCTTTATTCGCCCTATGATTTATATTACCATACCAATTCCATCAACTTGGCTGTCCAGAAGCTGGGTTTGCTGACCAGTACGAGACTGGATATATCCCGGCTGCTGTTCGGCTTTGAAGACAGCGGGCTGGACTTTACACAGGCGCCCGAGGAAAAGGAGCCGGCATCATCGCAGGATTTAACTCCGGAAAGCTCTGCGCAAGAGGCGGCGGTGCCCGAAATAAGCGCTTCGCCGGCGCTCACGCCGAAGCCAACCGCCACGCCGGAGCCTTATATGCCAAACGTCCTCGACATTGATTTTGACGCCTTGATCAAGGAAGCGCCCAATGAGACGATACAGGATCTCCATACATATTTTTCAGAAATAACGCCAACGGACACCAATACGTACACCGGTATGTTTGAGGGTTATAACCTGATTATGATCACAGCAGAATCCTTTTCGCCGCTGGCGGTGGACCCGGACGTGACGCCGACGCTTTGTAAACTTGTGAACAGCGGTTTTGTTTTTGAGGATTTTTACACGCCTCTTTGGGGTGTTTCCACCTCCGATGGGGAATATGTGGCCCTCAATAGCCTGATCCCCAAGGAGGGCGTATGGAGCTTTTACCGAACCGGGCTGCAGGAAAACGACATGCGCTTTACGCTGGGCAGGCAATTTGAAGCGCTGGGCTACGGGACATACGCGTATCACAACCATACCTATGATTATTACCGCCGCGACGTTTCCCACCCCAATATGGGCTATACCTATAAGGCGGTGGGAAACGGTCTGGAAGTGGAGGATGTATGGCCGGAAAGCGACCTTGAAATGATGCAGAAGTCGGTGGACGACTGGATCGGCGACGAACAGTTTCATGCGTACTATATGACTGTCAGTGGCCATCTGGGCTATTCCTATGCCGGTAATATGATGGCGGAGCGCAACCGTTCCCTGGTGGAAAACCTGGGTCTGTCCGAAGAAGCCCAGGTGTATCTTAGCTGCAACGTGGAGCTGGACAAGGCGCTTGCATATCTGATTGACCGGCTGGAGGAAGCCGGGAGGCTGCAGGACACCGTCATCGTGCTGTCCGCCGACCATTATCCATACGGCCTTGCAATGGAAACGATCTATGAGCTCGCCGGACATGAGGTGGAAGAGACATTCGAGCTATATCAAAACCATTGTATCATCTGGGGCGCCTCGATGGAGGAGGCCGTCCGGATCGAAAAGCCTACCTGCAGCATGGATATTCTGCCGACGGTTTCCAATCTCTTCGGGCTGTCCTTTGACTCCAGGCTGCTGATGGGAACAGACGCGCTGTCCCCGGGAGATTCCATGATCATTTTCCACGATTCGAGTTTTATCAAGGGCGATTTGCGGTATGATGCAGGCAAAGAGGAGGCCTTCAGCAAAAGCGGGGAGATATACAGCGAGGAATACATACAGTCACTGTATCAGGAGGTCGTGAACCGGGTCAAAATATCGGCGGCAATTCTCGACAATGATTATTACGGCTATTTGCCATAAGTGTTGTCCGAATTACCTATCACCGCTAGCTCATCTGTTCCGGCTATCACTTCGTTAGTTCATATCATATAAATATATTGTAGTAGAAAGGACGAAAAACATGAATGAGACCTTAAAGACCATTGCAGCACGTTATTCCTGCCGCGCCTACGACAGCCGTCTGCCCGAAAGGGAGAAGCTGGAGGCCATCGCTAAAGCGGCTGTCCAGTCCCCCAGCGGTATGAACCGCCAGGGCTGGAAGATTCAGGTGATCACCGATAAAGCGTTCATCGATGAAATGGATGCCGACGGTATGCGGCACCTGTTCGAGCAGGAAGATCAATCCGGCTATCAGCGTTTTATGGACAGGGGAGGCAAGCTCTATTATAATGCCCCCTGTATGTTTGTGATTCTGAAACAGCCGAACACCGACCTGGACGCCGGCATCGTCAGTGAAAACATCGCGCTGGCTGCAACCTCGCTGGGGCTTGGCAATGTCATCTGCGGCATGGCGGCCATACCGTTTTCCGGCCCCAGGGGAGAGGAGTTTAAAAAGAAGGCCGGTTTTACAGAGGGGTATGAATTCGGAATGGCCGTGCTGGTAGGCTTCGCAAAAGCAGAGGGAACACCGCATGAACCGGATATGGCAAAAATACAGTTTATGGATTGATACATAATAGAACAAGAAAAAAGCGGAAATACGGAACTGCATCGTCCATCAATTGCGCAATTCCGGCAAATATGTCTCTATGAGGGTTTCAACGCCAGTTGCGTAAGGTGACAAGGTCTAAGTCCGTGTTTCCCACAAAGGGCGGCCTTATTTATAAGGCTGCATCCGGCTATGATGAGCATCGCGAAAAAGTGGATCGGCAGGCGGCAGGACTGGAGCATCATTCGTGCTGAGTTGGCTGTGTTTTTCAAAAAACACATACCAAAATAACACCACCGGTGTCGGAAGTCAAGGGTGGCGCAGCTGCCGTTCTATCTTGACGGTAGCATGGGATGCCCGCCCCGGGCGGACATCCCATGATGTTTCATTATGTTTATTTTCCGCCTGTAAGCCTGCGAATCTCCGCCGCGATGTTCTCCAGCGCAGCCTGGTTATCCTTTTTCGACCTGTCCAGTATACTGCTCCAGCCCCCCGTTATCGCGTGAAGGCCGATGTCCTTGGCCATACTGCCTTTTGCCGTAACCACATTGATGTTTTTTTTACTGGCTGCAACCTGAATGACATTGTTGCCCGTTAAGGGGAATTGGATTTTCTGCATCATCCCCTTACCCTGTAATTCGAAAGGCGCATCGAATTTGCCCTCGCTTTGCATGAGAGCGTAAAGCTCCTCAGTGGTATGGTCATCCGGCGTTTTTATGGCGATAAACCCTTTCATATCGTTGCCTCCTTTTATCATCCATCCGGATATTCTTATTCCAGCATTTGTTCAACGGTTGCCAGCTGATCCTCAAGCGACTGAAGGCTTGCGTGAAGACTCGCCAACTGTTCTTCCGCGCCTGTTTTCCTTTCCGACGATAACTGTGATGTGTCAATAGATTCCAGTTCCTGTGTTACCGCGGAAACCACAGAGTAATATTCGCTTATCAAATCGTAAGTAGCCTGCGCGTCACCTGAGACTTCAGCAGCATTTGTCTCCAAATCAGCTGTTGCCTGCTGCATTGCGGGCAACTGGTTATTCGTCCAGGCGTCATAGGCATTATCGGCCTCGCTGGCGCCTCCGCAAGCCGCCAGCATCGCGACCATGAACACACATAATGAAACTGCCAGTATTTTTTTCATCCTTCGTTTTCCTCTTCATTTTTTATATTGTCGATTTTTATGCGGCACAATTTTTCGCGCTCTTCCAGTATGACTGAGAGAGACTTTTCCCCGATGTTCCTCACTTGTTTGATTTGTTCTACGGGAGTTTCACACAATTGGTTTGTTGTTAGGATCCCGCTTCTTGAAAGCTGATTGCCGATCCGCATCCATAGCCTGTGCTGATCCGGATCGACCCATGTACAACGGGAAGCGAAGTATAGCCTTATATCCATATCTCAGTTTTGTGTAGCGGATCAACCTCGCTTTCTGATCAGAATAGAATAGGCGGAGCGTTAAGCCAGTTCCTGACCGTCTTTGGTTTTGATCTTCCCCGTGGCAATCATGATGATGTCGATGAGCCACCAGACGCCCGCTCCGCCGAAAGTGATCAGCTTCAGAATGCCAAGGCCGATATAGCCCATGTAAAAACGGTCTATACCGAGTTCCCCCAGAAGGATAGATAGGATCAACGCCGTGGTCTTGCTTTTCATACGATTTCCCTCCCTAAAAATTAAGAATTGTAATAAGCGGTAAGCTTATCTGTATCCCCATTTTATCAAGGAATATACGGCAGGAAAAGCGCTATCGGCGTTACGCGAATGGCACTTGACAAATCTATCCACGAGATTTTATGGGCTTTCCCAGTTTTCAAGCCGGCAAAAGTTAAAGTCATAAAAGCAAAGAGTAAAAAGATGCTTGAAGTATTGGCATGTGAAATAGTAAAATATAGCTGAAGGGCAACAAAGTTTCGGGTAAATTTATCGAGGCAGGTGAAACATGCAATCACTACTCAAAATAGCTGTGTGCGAAAACTGCAATGCGGATTCAAAAACAATGATGTCATATATTGAACAAAGCGGTTACACGGTTGAAGCCGAATGCTTTGAAAGCGGCGAAAAGCTTATGGAGAAATTTGAAAAGGAACGTTATCATGTTGTATTCATGGACATATACATGGACGGCATGTCGGGCATTGAGGCCGTCCGCTCCATAAGAGAATCCGATTCCCGCGTCCTCATTGTTTTTGTTACGACCAGCCGGGAGCACGCGCTTGAAAGCTATCGGCTGGGTGCTTTGAAATATATAGAAAAGCCGGTCACCTTGGAAAGCATAAAGGATTCGTTGGAGCTTGCGGTGGCGCTCACGAGCAAGCGGGACGTTTTGAGAGTATCCACAGGCAAAGACTGCGTCGATATTCCGCTGGCCGAAATCTATTATATTGAGGTCATCGATCATGTTTGCCTGATTCATACGGAAAGCGGCGTCGTAAAAACATACGCAAATCTGAAGGAAATTTGTTATAATCTCCCGCCGCGTTTCCTAAAATGTCATCGCGCATATGTGGCTAATATGGATCATATCCGTGAGATCGACGAAGACTTTATCATGGATAACGGAGATGTGGTATATATAAGCCGTAAAAACATCCATCGAATTAAGAAAGAATATATGAAATATTTATGCAATACGGCAAGAGGACGAGAATGAATCACGCAATGAAAATCAAGATAAAGAAATGGCTGCCTTTTACTGCGCTGCCACTTATACTCGCGGCGTGCTTTACACTGTGGTTTGCCTCGGATACCGCGCCGGCTGTCGCCATAGAGAGCCGGGGGGATACCTGGGATTTACGCGGGTTCGACTTTTCCGGAGATAAATCCTGCGCCAAGCTTGTCGGCCCGGTATCCTATATTCCCAACGAGCTTTTGATGCCGGAGGAATTTGACGCGCGCAAGGGTGAGATAATTTACGGATACCCGGAGGATAGCGTGCAGTACTCGACGAGCCGCATGCGCGTCCTCGTTCCCGATGGGTACTATGCGTTTTACTGTCATAGCATAGACTTTTCCGAACGGCTCTATGTGAACGGGAACCTGATCTTTGATATAGGAAAACCTGGCGACAGCAGGGAAACCACCGTGCCGGATACGAGATATCAGGTCATGACGCTGACACCGGTTGACGGCGTCATTGAGATCGTGCAGCAGTCGTCTAATTTTGTACATCGCGAGGGCGGCGGCCACGCGGGCTGGAAGGTAGGCAACGCCGCTTTGCTGCTCGAACCTTTGAAGAGTAATTTTGCTACCAATATAGTGATGGGATGCTTCCTGGCGCTGTTCATTGTGCATATGATACTGTATTTATTGTTAAGAAATTACCGCGCCAACCTCTACTTCGCCTTTTTCTGTTTCATATGGCTTTTGCGCACCGGCGTTACGGGGCCAAAGGTTTTTTCCACCCTCTTTCCGTCCATGTCATGGTTTGTGAAATTCCGCATTGAGTATCTCGCTTTCCCGGTAACGGCAATGCTTATAATCGTTCTTATCCACACGCTGTTTCCGGGGATTTTGCATAAATGGTTCTTATATGCGGTCACAGTTGTGACATCACTATTCGCAGTCATGTTCCTATTCGCGGACACGGTGTTTATGAGTTGGTCGATACTGTACTGCGAAGGCATATTCACCGCGGCAATTCTTTATATAATCGTTCGCTTCATCAGGAAGCTGCGCGGGCCTAATATGTATCAGGGAGTATTCCTTGCGGGCGTTGCCCTATTTATATACGCATCAATAAATGATATGCTTTATTACAATAATGCGTCGGTATTCCCGTTTATTGGCGCGGACCTGTCAAAGATCTCAATGCTGGCGTTTGCTTTCTTTGAAGCCGTTGCCGTGTTCATGGCAACGGTGCGGGAGTTTGAGCGGGCCAAGGCGGAGGAACAGCGCCTTGCAGCGCGTATTCAGATTACTGAAAGGCAAATTGATTTGCAACGGGAGCAATACGCGAGGCTTACTGAAAATGCCGAGCAGATAAAAGCCGCGCGCCACGATTTGCGCCATCAGCTTGCCGTAATCAGGCAATACAATGAATCCGGCGAACCCGACAAGCTCGGCGAATTCCTGGATGGCCTGACGGGTGGACTGCCCGCTTCAGAAAACTTATACTGCGCTAATTACGAAGTAAACGCAGTAGTAAATCACTACATAAGCATGGCCCAGAACGAGGGGATACGCTTGGATTTGCGTCTTGACATACCGGAAAAAACGGGACAGGTTTCCAGCATTGATTTATGCGTCATAACGGGCAATCTTCTGGAAAACGCAGTGGAGGCCTGCCGCTGCGTTACAGCATGCGAAAAATACATTAAACTGAAAGCATACGTATATAACGATTACCTTACCATCGTGATGGATAACAGCACAAACGGCGCCTTTGAAAAGAAAGGCGGAATAATCTTTTCCAGTAAGCGAACCGGAGAGGGCATCGGCCTTTCCTCCATTGAAGCTATCGCAAAGAAATATAACGGGACAGCTGATTTTAAAGCAAAAGATAATGTGTTTTTATCCTCCATCGTAATTCTCATGACAAAAAATCAGGCGTAAATATAGTAATGTTATGGTTATTAGGGGATTTTACTCTCGATGAGCTTTTCAATCCCTTAGAGTCAAATTCGACGCAGCTCTGCTGCGGGGTAGTTCAATGTATGCTGATAGCTTTTTTTTCTTGATTTTCATGCTTAGGTTATATTATAAAGTAGCATGAAACAAAATTGCTTTATCCTTTCAGGTTTTCAACCGAGCTTCAAGAGCGCATATGGTTCATGTAAGAAGATTTGGATTGGAGGAATCCATTATGAGTAAAAAATTAGTAGCATATTTTTCGGTAAGCGGTGTGACGGCCGCTCTAGCAAAAACACTGGCAGAGGCAGCAGGAGCCGACCTTTATGAAATCAAGCCGGAGGCGCCATATACAAAGGAGGATTTGGATTGGAACGACAAACAGTCCCGCAGTACGATAGAAATGCAAGACCCGTCATCCCGCCCGGCGATTGCCGATAAGGACGCCAATATCGCCGCATATGATGTCGTTCTTGTAGGGTTCCCGATTTGGTGGTATGTAGCGCCAACCATAATCAACACTTTCTTGGAAAGCTATGATTTTTCGGGAAAGACCATTGTGCCGTTTGCAACATCCGGCGGCAGCGGATTTGGTGAGACTATAAAAAAACTACGGCCCTCCGTTTCCGACACAGCTATATGGAAAGAGGGAAAACTGTGGAGTGGCAGACCATCTGAGGATGCGTTGTCTAAATGGATAGAGAGCCTTAACCTGTAACTTGAACAGGCGTTCCTGTCACCAGTATGATTTTATTATCATGGTGCCACAGGGCGAACAATGGGCGGAGAAAATTGAGGCCGTATTTGGGGATAAATCCCTCTGCCATACGCGCTATGTGGTCAAAAAGGAACCGGACATTTGACAGGGCAAAGCTATAGGGCTTTGTGTCGGCGCTTCCCAGTGAGATTCATAGGATATAAATAGAAAGCAATCGGTGATGATGCATGAAAAAACAATGCCTGATGATTGAAGGCATCCCTGCTGTCTTGTGGGGAGAAGCTTCAGACGAGCTCTTTATCGCTGTACATGGAGACCAGTCAAACAAAGAGGATAAAGTTATAGCCATTCTCGCGGAAGAAGCCACAGCAAAAGGGTACCAGACGTTGAGCTTTGACTTGCCGGAGCATGGTGAACGCAAGGAGGAAAACCGCCTACGCAATGTGCCGAGCTGCATAGAGGACCTAAGCAAGATAATGGGCTATGCCCGCACGATTTCAGAGGATATCAGCCTGTTCGGGTGCAGCCTCGGAGCATATTTCAGTATGATGGCGTACGGCAGCGACCTGCTCCTGCAGGCGTTGTTTCTCTCTCCGGTTGTCGACATGAGGCGCATTATCGAAAATATGATGATATGCTTCGATGTAAGCAAAGAACGGTTGGAGCGGGAAAAAGAAATTTCCACATCTGTCAAAACATTATATTGGGACTACTATCAGTATGTGACCAGGCATCCGGTACTGTGGGATAAGCCGACCGCAATTCTATACGGGCGACAGGATACCCTTTGTGAGTACGAATATATCAAGAAATTCGCGGATTACGCTCATGCTGATTGGACAGTGATGGAGGATGGCGAGCACTTCTTTCATACAGACGCGCAGCTTTCATTCTTTAGGGAATGGCTAGGCAAGGTGATGAATTGAAGGGGTAGGGCAATCGTAATCCAGCCGGATGAAGAATCTAATTTTCAATGGTGTTTAATTGGCAAACGACTATGCTGATAAGAAACGAATAAAGCAAGTTGCTAAAGTGAATTAGGCCTTGAGATCGTATGCCAGTTTATTTTGGCTAAGGAGGGCAGTATGACCAAACTGCGTAAAATGTTGGGTAAGGCGGATTCGCCCTATATCGTGTCTCTCATGAGACTGATTGAAACACAAAGCAAGGAGGCGATCGCAACCTGGTGTATGGACTATGCCGAGCAGCACATACTGCCGATATTTGAGAAGGAATGTCCGGGTGATCCGCGCCCCCGTTCGGCACTGGACGCCGCCCGGCAGTGGTTTGAGGGAAAGGTAAAGCTGCCGGAAGTAAAGAATATCATCCTGGGTGAATGCCATGCGGCCGCGCGTGAAACGAATGATAACCCCGTGGCACAGGCCGCGGCAAGGGCTTGTGGCCAGGCTGCCGCTTGTTTTCACACGCCCACTCATTCGCTGGGGCTTGCTTTTTACGGCTCGGCGGCCATTGTATATGACCGGGTGGGTCTGACGGAAAAACCGGAGGTCTATGATCGGATAGCAGCGGAGGAATGCGCAAAGATGGAGGCTGCCCTGCGGGCGGTTGCGGTGGAAAATGAGCCGAACCCCGCGAAAATCAACTGGAATTGTTCGTGAGGCGGATTTATGGATGATGCTTTAAAGGCAAATATGGAGAGCGCCCTGCAAGCAATTGCTTCTATGGCCCGCCGGAGTGAGAAGGCGCAGACGAGATTCGCGGAAGGCTCCTGGCGGCATACGATGCTTTCGGATAATCTCAGGGCGCTGTATGTCGCTTTGCAGCTGTTATCGAAAGAGCTGAACGATATGAGATGCCCCAGCATACAAAAGGAGAAAACTATGAATCCCAAAAAGTATGAATTTGATGCCGTAATCCAAAAGGAACCCGACCACGGCGGCGCTTATGTGGAAATCCCATTTGATGTGAAGGCTGAATTCGGCAAAGGGCGCGTGCCGGTTCACGCTACTTTCGACGGCGAGCCTTATGACGGGAGTCTTGTTAAAATGGGAACTGAGTGTCATATACTCGGTATCCGCAAGGATATCCGGGCGAACATTGGCAAGCAACCGGGCGATCCCGTTCAAGTTACTTTACAGGAACGGGATGCGGCATCAAAGAACCCCGCCACGGTGGATGATTATATCGCCGGGTTTTCCCCGGAGCGGCAGGAAGTTCTATGCAGAATCCGTCAGGTTGTCAGAACCGCCGCGCCCAACGCCGAGGAACGGACAAGCTGGGGCATGCCCACCTACTGGCAGGGCGAGAACCTGGTGCATTTCTCCAATGCTAAACACCATGTAGGCTTTCATCCACATCCCGATGCCATCATCGCCTTTGAGGACAAGCTGGCCGGATATAAAAAGAGCAAGGGAACGGTCCAGTTTCCCTATGCCCAACCCATTCCCTATGACTTGATTGGGGAAATCACCCGGTGGCGGGTGAAGCAGGTACAGGACAAGTATGGAAAATGAGCGTTCAAATAAATCCTGACATACTTATGGTATTGAACAAGCTTTCCGCGGCATTGCCTTTATACGAAGCTGCACGGGCGAAAATCCTCGCAGTCTTCCCGGAGTCCGCGTCAGGGTGAGCAGAGCTCAGGTCAGCTTTTACAATAAGCATCTCTTTGCCGCCCTGTAGCCGCCTCTGTGAAAGATTAAGGGCCGGCCAGGGCCCCACATTGTTCTGACCTTTAGCCTCGGGTATCGGATGGAGCATTCCCGCATTGTGGAGTCGGCAGAGCCATATCCAAACCACAGGACACATCATGTTCTTATAGCGGAGCCGGAGTTTGCAAAACCCGATGAGCGCGGCATCTGCCGAAATGGACTGTACCGCATTTCGCGCAACCCCATGTATGTGGCTTATTTTATTTCTTTTCTCGGTTGCGTGTTTCTCACGGGGCCGGTAGTATGGCATTTGCTATTATTTGTTTTTGCACTGTCATTACAGTGGATTATCTTATCGGAAGAACGATGGTGTACCCAAAAATCCGGAGCGGAGTATGTCGAGTACATGAAAAAAGTAAGGAGATATATAAGCGCACAGTTTGTCTGAGAGATATTAGGCCAATCAAAAATGGATAGGTGGTGGGCATTTTGCCTGAGTATTTACAATTTGTTTCACGGGACGAATTTAGAAATTGGTTAAAAGCTAATGGTATGTCAAGCGGTGGTGTGTGGCTGCTGTTCGGCAAACCTGGCGGGCCGAAAACAATAAGGGCAGCAGAGGCTCTTGAAGAAGCCCTTTGCTTCGGTTGGATTGACGGCCAAATGAAAAGCATTGACGATAAAAAATATATCAAGTATTTCTCCATACGCAGAAAAAGCAGTAAGTGGTCGGAGAAAAACAAGGCATTAGTGGAAAATCTTGAAAAGCAAGGTTTAATGACCGATTATGGCAGAACCAAAATAGAAGAAGCCAAGAAAAACGGTCAATGGGACGCTCCCAAGCAACCAGCTATTACGGATGAGCAAATGACGGTTTTATCAGATATATTGAAGGAATATGAACCGGCCTATACGAATTTTCAGGCAATGCCTCCGTCTGTCAAAAAGACATATGCACGGGCATACTTTGACGCGAAAACGGATGATGGCCGTGCTAATCGTTTGTCTTGGATGGCTGAAAGGTTAAATAAGAATCTCAAGCCGATGTAGAGATGTCATAATATTCATTGTCCTTAATGCGATTATAAGCGATCAGCTTTCGCGGCGGCAGCCTGATTAATTTAATTCATTTCATATGTGGCAGTATTACAAAAAGCTTTTGTCAAAACAGCCATTTGAATATCCGGATACTTGCATCTATTATGTACTTCCGGACCTGAAAGAGAATTTTCTTTAGGGGTCATTCTTTGAAATGAAAAGGACATGCTTGCAAGCGTTATTATCAGGGATAATTGGTGGTACGCAAACACATATAAAAGAAGCGAATACTGGAAAAATATTACAGTTGCGCTGGATATCGTTAATGTGTATAATAAAGCTTCTGTAAAATGACCACGCGTCGATGAAACGACCGAATTTTATATGTGAGGTAATAAAATGGCTTCTAAGGCCCCTATGGAGGCTACAGCAAATAGTATCATGATCGAGAGACCGCGTCTTCTGAAAAGCTTTGACGAGGCGTTTCAAAAACCGTTTGTGGTGGTGAACGCCGGCGCGGGTTTTGGCAAAACGACAGCGGTGGCGGCTTATCTGGAACGCCCGTTATTTCGTACAGTGTGGTTTACCTGTACCGCTCCGGACAACCTGCCTGCGCGCTTTTGGGTTCATTTGATCCGGGTGTTTTCCGCGCACCGGTCTTCTCTGGGGCCGAAAATGGAACGGCTGGGGTTTCCGGAATCCCTGCAGCTGTTTGACAGCTTTCTGATGGATCTGGCCGATGAGCTTTATCAGGATGCCCTGACAGTGGCCTTTGTTTTTGATGATGTTCATATGATACAAAATTCTGATGTGCGCAAGTTTATTATCAACCTGATCATGGCGCGGCTGGAAAACAGCATGATCGTACTGCTCAGCCGAAGCTGGCCGGCTTTGGGTAAGAATGTGCCGCTGGTGCCATATATGATCGGGGCGGAAACTCTGCGCTTTTCGGCAGAAGAAACGCTTGCGTACTTAAATGCCTCGGGCTTTATGGTGCAGCGCGAGCTGGCGGATAAGGTGCATCACTATGTGTCCGGCTGGCCGATCGCGCTGTCGCTTGTGGTGATGGCAATGCGGCACGGGGCTGTTCAGGATTTTGACGAATCGCTGCTCACCCACGCAAAGCCCAGTCTCTATGCCTTGTTTGAGCAGGAAATCTTCTCGCAGTATACTCCGGCCGAGCAGGAGCTGCTTATAGAGCTTTCGGCCCTGGATGCTTTTCCGCGCGGCCTGGTGCAGGCGGTAACCGGCGAAAGGGAGCGGGATTTGGGGCAGCTGCTCAGTGCAAATATATTTATCCGTTATAACGCGGACAGGATGCGGCTGTCCTTTCATCCGCTGTACCATGAATTCCTGAGGGAAAAATTACTGTCCGTAGACCCGGAGCACCTGAAGGAGACCTATCGGCGGGCCGCCGCATGGTGCCGGGAGAACGGGAATTTTTATGATGCAGCAAGCTATTATGCCCATTGTGAGGACTATGACGACCTATGGGAAACCCTGATGAGTATTGAAGCTGTCCGACATAATAAAGCGGATACAGATTTTTTTATCCAGCAAATTGAACGGTTTCCGCGGGTGTTTTGCGAAGCGCATCCCATGACACAAATCGTGCTTGCGGTCATGCAGCTAAATAACCTGTATTTCGGGCAGGCGCAGAAGATCCTGGACGGGGCGATGAGGCTGCTGGAGAAACGGGAGGCCGGAGAAGCGACGGACAGGCTTTTCGGAGAGGCTATGATCGCACACGGCTTTCTTTTGCTTGTAAAGGAGGAAAACGGCTTTGAGGAATATTTTAAAAAAGCGGCTGTACTGCTGCCTCAGGGCAGCCGCCGCTGGGGCAAAAAGCTACAGTTGATCGACCCGGGTCCGGGGCTCAACCTGCAAAGTGCGGAAAAAGGGGCATTAGAAAAAAGCCTTCGCTGTTTTACCGAGGCGGTTCCCTATATCGTTCAGGTACTGCATGGCGCCGGCCAGGGTCTGGACGCTCTTTGCCTTAGTGAAGCCCTTTTTCTAACCGGTGAGACGAAAAAAGCGATGGGACCTGCATATCAGGCGCTGTACAACGCTCAGGCCGCGTCGCAGTATGATATTATGGGCAATGCTCTGTTTATACTGCTGCGCATTTATACGGCTATGGGCGATTACGACCGCATACGGGACATGATGGAACAGGTTGAGCGGTATGAGCAGGATCAGGGCGCAAAAAAGCTGGGGATTTGGGATGTTATCCGCGCGTGGTATTATTCGGGGATGGGAGAAGTAGATAAGGCGCCGCTTTGGATACGAAATCCGGTACAGAAGGGCTTTGCGCCCAGCAGCCTGGACCTTCCCATCATCGTGCGGCTGCGCTGCCTGATCACGTCGGCGGAGTATGCGCAGGCAATGGCGCTGCTGGAGCAGTTTGAGGTACTCTCAAAAAATAAAAAAGCTGTGCTTTCCATGATTTATGCAGAGCTTGGCAGGGCGGTTTGCCATCATTACCTTGCAAGGCATGAAGAAGCCGCACAGGCGCTGCGAAGGGCCTATGAGCTTTCAAGCGGAAACCGCATTGTCATGCCGTTTATTGAAATTGGCAAACGCGGACGCTCGTTGCTGGATTATGTGAGGCAAAGCGGTGCGCATGCGGTTCCAAAGCAGTGGCTGAATAAAATTTACTCCAAGGCCAGCACTTACGCCAAGCATCACGCCCATATCGTCATGCGTTATCAGCAGGAGCAGAAAGGCCGCACGACAGATTACCGCCTGAGCCCACGTGAAATCGAATGGCTCAAATATTTGAGTCAGGGGCTGACGAGGGATGAAATGGCCGAGGCGATGCATCTGAGTATCAACACTGTCAAGGGCCTGACGAAACAGGTTTTCGCAAAGCTGGGTGCCGTCAATGCGGCCCATGCGGTGCATATCGCATTGGTCAACGATTTGATATAGCAAAAAGAAAAGCAGTCTGTAAAAAAACTTCTTTAACATAGCCAACGCGCAGATGACACAACGAACACTGTGTTTTTCGAAGACAGCGGCAGAGTCTGCACGTAAATGGGGCTGTTGCAGGATGCAACAGCCCCATAATCTCTCGCATAAAATTTCAGCTATTTCGAAGCATATGGGTCTTCTGAGAGAAATCAACGAGTTCCCTGTTTCTGACAATACAGTCTGTAAAATGCCCTTATGCAGGCTATTTGTAATTTTTTCGGGGAGTTTACTTCAGCTCAAATCCCACCACATCGCGTACGCTGCCTTCTTCATCGGCAGAAACAAGCTTAACCGTATCGCCGGGCTCGACCAGTACGATGGTTTCAAATTCGGCACAGTCCACTTTATAGATAATCCCGTCGTCCGATATGATGTAGGCGTAGGAATTTCCGTCCTGCACCAGGTATTTGATGTCCTTTACCTTTACGGTTTCTCCGCCGAGCTCCTGCGAAACTATGTCGGTGGAATCCAGCATGCCGTTTTCCGCAAGTGCAGTTTTATATTTTGCCATCACCTCGCGCTGGGTGGTTCCCGTGACCACAATATTATAGCGCTCAACATGGATCAGCGCGTATTGCTTGACAAGGCTGCCCTTATCCTTAAGCACCATGATATAGGTGGGCTGGTTTTCCACGTTGATAACCGAGGGGAAGGAAGCCGTGTACCCCAGATGCTGCACCTCGCCTTCCGCAGAGCGCATGACCGAGTATTCCTCCGCGCCCGGGATGGAGTAGTAACGGATTTCCGCCGTGCGGGAGTTCATCAGCACAAATCCGATATTGGACTGGTCGCTGACAATAGAGGTGACGCCGGTAAAAACCCATACATCGTCGTCGAACATTTTATACCCGAAATCGTCGGTGACCTGCTTACAGTCCTTGTTTCCGATAATGCTGTTCCAGAAGCCGCCGCTGTAAAGACCATACCAGTCATATCGCTCTGTGAGCATATAGCCGTCGTACACGATGTCAATCCAGGAGGGGACATCGGAAATATCGTAATAGGCGGTTTCTCCCGTGCAGGGGTTGAGTGTGACGACACCCTTTACATTTTTCCCCCCGAACAATAAGATATCATGTTTCAGCACCGAGGTGATGTAATAAGGCGTACCATTTTCGTCGATTTCGAAATAGGTATTGCCAAAAATGGCTGTGCGGTATGCGAAACGCAGCTTACGGTAAAGGTTTTCATTGAATTGTGCGGAAGCGGAATAAATTATGGGTTCATTCAGTTTTACATAGGTGCTGGTGTTATCCACCGGGTCCACTGCGATGTAGCCGGGGATGCCGGTTTGGCGGTTGTTCCACCATTTGAAAAAGTCGGCGTATTCCAGCGTGGCAACCTTCATCGGCTTACCCTGCAGGTTGATCTGCGTGTAGCTGTCGTTGATTTCAAACTGGCTCACAAGCTCACTGAGGGACCCCAGTGCCCGTGCGCCGATGACCCGCGCGCTGTTTGTATCCATAAGCGCTATGTTGGAGATGTTTTCAGAGGCGGGGGTGTCGGCGATGAAATCCCGTGTTTCAATTTCACCGGCAATGGAAGCATAGTTTTTCGCGTGGAAGAGCGGGGAGGAGGCAAGGTTGATCAAAAAGCCCGCGGCCGCCACGATTATTGCCAGGACCACGCAAATTTTCCCCAGACTTCTTTTCCCCTTTTCCGTTTTGTCCAGCTCGATGGTGATGTTGCTCACCTGCCTGCTTTGCAGGTCATCTGCCGGAACCGCCTTGAGGCGCAGGCCGGAATTGAGAATCATCTCCAAAATGCCAAAGCCGAAAAGGGCGCAGACAGCCCACGTCCAGGTTTCAGTAGAATAGATGCTGTACACCGGCAGCAGAAAATAATCCAGTATGGCGTAAATAACAAGGGTCAGTACCACGGTAATGACGTGGCGTTTTGCTTTACTTTTCTTTTTCATAAATCCTCCGATGGTCGTATCAGCGACCAAGATGTTTTGCAGGGGTTTGATTTCTTCTATTGTATCAAATATCCCTGTAAATGGGAATGGGAAATCCCATATTCTTCCATATCCTTTTCCAACGGGCCTTCGGATAAAACCTCAAAACTCTTTAATCCGGTATACCGCAAGGGATATGAAATAGGCGGCGAAAAAGCCCGCGACGGCGAAAGTCCCTAGCAGAGCGGCAAGAATATGCTCTGGCGGCAGAAAAGATGCGAGGCGGTCGTTCATCAACAATGTGAACATACCGTAAAAAACAACGAAAAACGTCAACATCATAATGATGCGGGCCTTATTGGGTCCGAGCGCAAAGTAAAGGGGAATCTGAATATACCCGAAAACCAGAGTGGCAAAAACAAGGGAAAGACAGCCGAGCAGAGACAGATCAAAGCCCGGAAGGAAGAACACGGTAAGAAGGCCGATAAAAAGCAGGGGCAGGGCAAGGAACAGCAGCAGGAATTTTTGAAGGACAATGGTCCTTCTCTTAAATGGTGTGGCATATAGGAAGCTCTCCCAGCCGGCCTGCCGGTCATGCACGAAGGAGTAGTTCGGAAACAGGGCGGCAAGGCCGCTGGTAATACCGATGAATGCGCCCGAAAGATATTTGTTTTGCGTGAGAAGAATGAGGGGAATATAGATGAGAAGAATCACTGCCGACATGAAAATTTCTTTTTTCATCACGATCAGGTCTTTATATAACAAAGCCTTCATATGTTTGCTCCTCTTGACGAAAGTGCCTATATAGGATAGCATCAAAATTCTTTACGCAAATAAATTCTATAAGACAAAAGGTAAGAGACGGTAAAAACCGCAACGGTAGCAAGCAGGATCAAGACGACCATGCTGTTTTCCTCCACTCGGCCCAGATCGAAGGGATTATAGTTTAAATATGTGAACATTGCGAAAAAAACAAGAAAAAACAAGACCATCGTAATAATGCGCGCCTTATTGGCGCCCAGAAGAAAATACAAAGGAATCTGCACGCAGGAAAAGATGAGCGTGGCACATGCAACCAGCAGGAAGACCGGAACGCAGAGAGGCAGTTTTGCGACCGGCATCAGGATAGCCATACTTATCAACAGCGGGAGGATCCCCAACATCCCCAACAGGTACTTTGACAGTACAACAGTGCGTTTGGGCAACGGAGTGGCGCAGGCAAAGCTGTCAAAACGGTTTTTTTCATCATATGTAAATGTATAAGCCGGCAGCATCCCGATCACACCGCAAAGACCGCCCATGAAGGAATAAACGACAGTGCCCCCGGCCAACGCGGCCAGAAGGGAATAGGTCAACAGGAAGATGAGAATCAGCAGGATTTCCTTTTTCATAGCGATAATATCTTTATAAAGTAATGATTTCATTGAGACCTCCTTTTGTTTATGAGACCTTTTGCCCCTTGACCATAAATAGCATGATGTCGTCAAGGGATGCGGGGTCAATAATATAGCGGTCAGGCAGAAATTCGCGTTTGACAAGGGCTTCGGCTCCAAAATCGTTTTTCCGGTAGCTGCAGATAAAGCGGGGATCGATGGTTTCAAAGTCGCGCTTGCCGCATTTCAGTATACCGTAACTCCCCAGCAGTACGTCCTTTTCCTCCGAAAGCAGCAGCCTTCCATCATGGATAAACGTGATGTAATCACAGATTTTTTCAAGGTCGCTGGTGATATGGGAGGACAGGAACACCGCATGCTGATCATCCTGAATGAAACTGCGCAGGATCTCGAGGATTTCATCGCGGATGATGGGATCCAGCCCGCTGGTTGGTTCATCGAGAATTAATAGCTTGGCATTGTGGGAGATGGCGGTGGCAATCGCCAGTTTCATATTCATTCCCCGGGAATATTCTTTGATTTTTTTCTTTGGATCCAGTGAAAAATTCCGTAGGTTTTTTTGGTATTGGGAGTTGTCCCAGCCTTTGTAGATGCCGCTGAGCATACTTCCGACCTGCAGAGCGGTCATTCCCTCGGGAAATGTAAAATTGTCCAGGACAAAGCCGACATCATTGTAAAGAGCCCGGTTTTCCCTGGAGGCCGCCTTGCCCAGAAGGCGTATCTGTCCGCCGTCGGTTTTGATCAGGCCCAGTAGCGCTTTGATGGTGGTGCTTTTTCCCGCGCCGTTTTCACCGATAAATCCCAAGATACAGCCGCTTGGAAGTGTGAGGCTGATATCCTTCAGAGAAAAGGAAGGATATTTTTTTTTAAGATTCCGAATTTCAATAGCATTTTTCATGTTGTGCGCTCCTTGTATAAGATTTTCACAAGCTCCTGGAGTTCTGTAAGGCTTAAATCACAAAGCAGTGCGGATTTTACAGCTTGCTGAATATGCGCTTCAATGCTGCGTAAATGCTCTTCTTTTATAAATTCAATATTGGCTCCGGCGACAAAGCTGCCCTTGCCGGTGACAGAGAAGATAAAACCCTGCTTTTCCAGCTCTTCATAGGCCCGCTTGGTGGTGATGACGCTGATGCGCAGTTCCTTAGCAAGCAGTCGCATGGAAGGCAGTGCGTCGCCCTCTTTGAGCGTACCGGCAATGATCAGGGATTTGATCTGCTCGGAGATTTGCCCATAAATCGGGCTGCTGCTTTGATTGCTGATGATGATATCCATGTAAGTACCTCGATAGCGTTAACATTGTATATATATTATATACACACTATAAACACCTTGTCAAGACCCTGAATCAAGTTTTCTTTTTGTTACGAGAGCTACCGCATAGCACGGAAAATGCGGTTCATGATAAGATAAAAAATGTTGTGGAAGAGAAAGAGGCGCCACCTCATGCAATTTTTTGCACTGGGTGACGCCTCTTTTTTACAAGGAGCGCGAAAATTAATGGAAATCCTGTAAGTAATCCTGATTTAGCCGGATGAGCTCGTTTGCAAGGGACTGCGTTTGTTCCAGCGTACACTGTGCCGCGGTCAGCGGATCCAGTTTGATTGCTTCGTAAATATACCGTTTTTCCTTTGTGATGGCGGCCTGCGCCATCGCCTGGTGTACGGCAACATTGCTTAAGTTCAGCCCGGCCACACCCGCCGGCAGGTCGCCTACTTTGCAGGGATGAACCCCTTCCGTATCCACGAAGCACGGCACCTCGACGCAGCAGTCGTCCGGCAGGTTGGTGATAAGTCCGTTATTGTGTACATTGAGGTTGGCCCTGAAAATGTTGCCGGTGAGATGTGCGCGAATCACCTCCGGCGCATACTCCGGTGTGATTTTCATCGGGATAGGCTTATCCGAGGAAAGCTGCGCTTCCAAATGCCCGATGACCGTGTCGCGGCTTTTCTCTGATTCCAGCCACCAGCGCCTTGCGACATTCCACTCCTCTATCATCTGGGGTGTTTTCCGGAAATACGGAACGTATTCGGACATATGAAAAGGGGATTCGGACACATAGTATCCGAAATGTTTCATAATTTCGAAACGCACGGCGTCTGAAAATTCCTCCTTCAGCATCAGGGAGTAGGCACCGTCAAACTGTGAGCGCTCGTCGATGGTTTTTCTGCTTGCCGCAATTTCCCGCAGCCTGGGATAGGCGTCCTCGCCGTCCAGCTTTAAATCCAGATACCATGCCATGTGATTGATGCCCGCCGCCCAATAGCTCAGACGGCTGCTTTCGACGCCCAGGTAACCCGCAAGCTCCATTGCGGTGCCCTGTACGCTGTGGCAGAAACCAAAAACCTTGATGCAGGTCTGTTTGCTAAGGGCCAGCGTCAGGGGGGCCATCGGATTGGTATAGTTGAAAAAGAACGCGTTCGGACACAGCTCTTCCATATCTTTGCAAATGCCAAGCATGGCCGGGTATGCCCGCAGCATGCGGAAAATACCCGTGGGCCCGATGATGTCGCCCACGCTCTGCACCACGCCGTAGCGGTCGGCTGTGAGCAGCTCCTGTTCATAGAGCTCCGGGCTGCCCACGCCAATGGAATTGATCACATAGCTGCTGCCGGGCAAAACTGCGCGCCGGTCGGCGCAGGCGGTGACCTTTGTGGGTTTACCCACCTGAGAAACCATCTTTTTCGCGACATGTTCCATGACATTCAGCTTGCGGACGTCCAGATCCACAAGGGCCAATTCATCGATAACAATGTCGTCAAACAGTAACAGAGACTCCATCATCTGTCTGGAAAAAATGATACTGCCGGCTCCGATAATGGTAACTTTGGTATATTTGTTCATTATAAGCCTCCTGGCTGTTATTTTAGTTTATTTATTTAGTGGGCAGGCCTTAACTACCCTTTTATGGCTCCGATCATAACCCCTTTGACAAAGTATTTCTGCAAGAAAGGATACACGCAGAGGATGGGGACAGTGGCGACCAATACGACACAGTATTGCAGCAGCTCTTTGTAGTAGCTCTGGGTCACCATCGCGTCGACGGTGGGGGCCTGGCCGCCTGCGTTCGCATTGAGCATAAGGATTTCCCGCAGGAACAGCTGAAGCGGGAACATGGAGCGGTCGCGCAGGTAGATCATCGGCTGGAACCAGGAGTTCCAGTGAGCTACGCCGTAATAGAGAATCATGACGGCGATGACCGGCTTGCTCAGCGGAAGGATGATGCGCGTGAAGATGTGCCAGTCGTTGGCGCCGTCGATCATGGCGGATTCCTCCATCGTATCGGGTATCCCCTGAAAGAACGTCTTCATGATGATCAGGTTCCACGAGCTGATGGCTCCGGGCAGCAAAATAGCCCAAATGGTATTGTACATACCCAAGGATTTGATCAATGTAAACGTGGGAATCAGTCCGCCGCTGAAAAACATGGTGACGGTGACCATGATCAGAACCGGCGTCTTCAGCGCGAAATGCCTGCGGGTAACGCAGTAGGCGCCAAGGGACGTCATGAGCACATTGATCAACGTGCCCGCCACCACATAAAAGAGCGTGTTGCGGTAGCCGATGAGGACATTGGGATTATTCAGCGTCAGCTTGTAGCCCTCCAGCGTGGGGGTGCCCAGGGGCCGAATCAGAAAGCCGGTATGCCCCATCAGCAGCTTCGGATCGGAAAAAGAGGCAAATACAACGTATAACAGCGGGTATACGGTGATGACCATGAGCAGCAACATGAAAAGAATGTTGAAGACGTCAAAAATACGCTGACTGACGGTCTTTTTTACAACCATAAAAATCCTCCTTTACCATAGGCTGGTTTCATTGATTTTCCGGCTGACGGCGTTTGCTAGTAAAATCAAAACAAGATTGATCAGCGAGTTGAACATGCCCACCGCCGCGCCGTAGCTGTAGTCCATCTGCACGATGCCCACGCGGTACACATAGGAAGAGATGACGTCGGCGGTGGAATAGGTGATGGGCGAATACAGCAAAATGATTTTTTCATATCCAAGGGACATCATGTTGCCGATACGTAAAATCAGCATGATGACAATGGTGGGTGCGATGGCCGGCAGCGTGACGCTGAGCATTTGGCGAAACCGCCCCGCGCCGTCGATGACCGCGGCTTCATACTGGGTGGGGTCCACACCGGAAAGACTTGCGAAGTAAATGATGGATCCCCAGCCAAAGCCCTGCCAGATATTGGTGATGACATAGAGAGGCTGGAACATGGAAGGTTGTGAAAGTAGATTCTGAGCCGGGTTTCCGGTGATGGAGGATATGATAATTGCAAGCGGCCCATTTTCCTTTGAAAATGTATGGATGAGACCGCAGATGACCACCAAGGATATGAAATACGGCATGTAGGTGACGGTCTGCGTCACTTTTTTATAGCTGGTGTTTCGAATTTCGTTGAGCAGCAGTGCGAAAATAATGGGAAACGGGAATCCGATCACCAGGTCCAGCAGGTTGATTTGAAAGGTATTGATCAGCAGCCGTGAAAAATAGACGTCATTGAAAAACCTTGTAAAGTTTGAAAAGCCTACCCATTCGCTGCCGAAATACCCCTTGCTGGGCACATAACGCTGGAAGCTGATCACAAGGCCGAACATCGGCAGGAAATGGAAGACGATATAATAGACGATGACCGGAAGGGCCATGAGATACAGGATGGGATGGCGGCGGATGTTTTGTCCTGCCCGCTGAAACAGCGGCCTCTTTACCGGCTTTTTCTGCAGTTTCATTTGTGTTGTCACGTTGTCACCTCCGTATGAAAGGCCGGCGGATAAAAGTGCGGGATAACCGCACTTTTATCCAACAGATCCTTGTTTTACTGGCTTCTGGCCTGGTAGCGGTCGTATGCCGCCTGATACAGCTCACAGAGCCGGTCTGTTCCCAGGGCCTTCAGTTCTTCGACAAAGCTGTCAAATTCATCCAGCGGCTTCTGTCCGGTGATAAAGGCGAATACCGTTTCATCGCCGTAGGTTTCAATTTGTGTAAGGAGTTGAGATATTTCCCGGGCTTCCTCCGTCGTCTGTGTCATGAATCTTGTGGGCACCGCCGAGTTGGTGGTTCCGTCTTCCCATGCTGACCATGCCTGCTGAACCTGCGGGATGTCGTACTGCAGCTTTTCCATCTGGGTTTCCCATTCGCCCTGCAGGGCGTTGGCCGTGTAGCGCTGGCGGCCGATTTCATAATCAAAATCGGGATTATCCGTCATAAATTCCGTCCAGGAGCGCGTACCGCTCTCATCTTCTGTCCACAGTGTGTATTCATCTGTATTGACGCCCCAGGCTGTCATCATGACGGTTTCCGGGCGGTAAAGATAATCCACAAAGCGAACGGCGGCCTCGGGATTTTCACACTGGGCGGATATGTATGCCGAGCGTGAGGGGTCGGGGTTTTCAAAAAATTCCAGCATAGTGTCCACGGAATCCTCTTCGCTGACGCGAGGGAAGGGCAGACCGACGACTTCCAATCCCGGTTCGTTTGCCTGGCCCACTGATTCCAGCGTGATCACTTCCCAGGAGCCGCAGATGATGGCGCCCGCGTCACCGGACTGGAACTTCTTCTGTGCCTCTGCCGTCAGCTGCGTGAGAGAGTCGGAATTGAAAAAGCCCTTTTCATACCAGCGGTTCATCACTTCCAGGTATTCCTTATAACGGGGAGAGGTTCTGGAATAGACGATGCTGTCGCCCTCCAGATGCGTTTTCCGGTATGTGATGCCGAAGGCGCTTGCCACAGGGCTGTAGCGTTCGTTCTGCCACTCCTTCATCGCAAGAGTCCAGGGCAGCTTGCCCTGTTGCTGGAAGGCCTCAAACATGGCTTCATAATCGTCTATCGTCTTTGGCAGCTCGGTGATGCCGGCTTCTTCCAAAAGGTCTTTGCGCACGAGAAAGCCTCCGTGGGCGTGGCCGTCAAGGTATTCCGGCACAAATACGGTGCCGAAGCGGATGATGCGGCCGTCGTCCGACCAGATTTTCTTCTCCCGGACCTCTGGGTCCAGGCGGTCCAGAAGCTCATTATAATAGGAGGCCTTTGACAAAATCAGTTCTGTCGCATCGAGAATAACGCCGTCGTCCATTGCGGCGGTGGGGCCGCCGGGGTATGTGTTAAAAACATGGGAGATGATATCCGGATAATCTCCGGAGGCGATCATGGTGGTAAAGAAGGTGCCGTCGTCCTGCTCGGGCGGATGGACGAAGGTGAGGTTGATGCCGGTTTCCTTCATCATTTGCTGCACGACGGCCATTTCCGCCATCGAGTTGTAGACCTGTCTGGCGCCGCCGGCAAAGCCGCAGTAAATCGACAGGTCGACGTCTCCGTCAGCGATGGGCAGTGTGTTTTCTTCCACGGTTCCGGCCTGATTGTTTTCACCGGCGGTCTGAACTGCGGATCCGGCCGTGCTTTGCTCATCGCCGGATGTATTGCCATCGCCGCTGCATGCACTAAATGTAAACAATAATAGCATCATCACACACAGCATTGCTGCAAATACACGGAATTTTCTGTTTTTCATATGTACCTCCAGTTGATATATATTTTACCGGTACCATAAGTCTTACCGGGTTTTGCGTGGTGTATGGCGAGGTTGTTGTATATTATGCCCATAACCCATCTTTTATGTTAAAACGCTTTAGTGAGTGTTACCATTGTACACAGAAAACATACCGAAATCGGAAGGTTTTCTATCATTTGTTGACAATGCGTCGGCTATCGTGCTATAATTTCTAAAATCGCATGCGGAAAGGGTGTATTTCATTGGCGGAGAGCTTTTTTACCCAGGATTTTTTCGGAAAGTACATACGTTCTGTATACCATTATGCATTGACATTTTTTCAGTTTGACATGGATATGCACAGCCATCCGGCGGCCGAATTGCTTTATGTGATAAGCAACCAGTGCAGGGTAAATTTTTCGAGCCACTCTTTGACGCTGAAAAAAGGGGAATTGATTTTGATCGACCGGAACGTTCCGCATCAGCTGCAAATTGAAAGGGGCAGGGAATGTCGCGTGTTGAATTTGGAGCTGGAGGCCGCCCTTTGTCCGGCTGATGATTTTTCGCGGAATTTGTTTGCTATGCTGGATAAAAACCAGGGATTTCGGGAGCTGAGAAGAAAACCTCCGGCCTTTTTCGTCGTCTCGGACGACGGAAGCAGCCTGAAGCAATGCATGGATATGATCCTACAGGCCCTGCACCGAAAAACGGATACGGAAATTGTGTCGTATGAAATATCCGCGATGATTTTTTTGCTGCTTTCCGCGGTGTGCCGACGGTATGAGGAGACGATGAATGTAAAAACGGGCGTATCCAGTTTCGTCCGTCAGGCGCTGATCTATATTGACGAGCATTACAGTGAGGCGATTTCCATCGACCAGCTTGCAAAAAGCTGCTGCGTATCCAAATCCCACCTACAGCGGGCTTTTCGCTCTAGCTCTGGAAAAACGCTTGTACAGGTGATACAGGAAAAACGCGTGGAAAAGGCAAAAACACTGCTGCGTTCCAGCAATTTGGCGATCATAGAGGTGGCCGTTGAAACGGGGTTTAACAACCGGCAGCATTTTACGGAAACCTTTACGAAAATCACCGGGATTTCACCCTCCGTATATCGGAAAAGCAAGAGAAATATGCTGAACACCGGCCCATCGCTGAACTCCCGGCTGCAGGGGGACGCCGGGAACGGGAGCCTCTGCTATAAAGGCTGCCCCGGTGCGTATCCGAAGCCGGAGACAGATGATTTATTTGCCGAGCAACCGGAACAGGCTGTCACAGGACGAAATCGTTGTTGAGCTTTTAAATATTTTATCAAATAACACGGCTTTACGGTAAAACCGTGACACTAAGCAATTTTGATATTGCAGAAAAAATATTTATGTCGTGGTATGGGTTACGGACAACAAGGGCGCTTCTCTAACATGAAGGTGACAAGCTGTTTCTAAATCATTCTGGTAAAATTAACGGTAAAATGGTATACTGAGCCGATAACATCGTTTAAAGGATAATGCTTATGTATGGTGCTATATTGGGAGATATTGCGGGGTCGCGCTATGAGTTCAGCAAGCCGGAGGGGTTTAATCCGAAAACGGTTGAGCTCTTTTCAAGCCTGTCGCGCTATACGGACGACACCGTTTTGACTGTCGCAACAAAATACGCGGTGCTCTGCGGTTATGATTATGGGCGTGCCTACGGCGCTTTCGGGCGCAAGTACCCGAAAGCGGGTTACGGCAATATGTTTCGCCGCTGGGTCACGTCGGGTTCTTCCCGCGGTTACAACAGCTACGGCAACGGTTCGGCCATGCGTGTAAGCTTTATCGGAGAGTACTTTGATACGCTGGAGCAGGTAGAGGCCGAGGCGGAAAAAAGCTCGATGTGCACCCACAACCACAAGGAGGGGGTCAAGGCGGCGAAGGCTGTCGCGGGTGCGATTTTTCTGGCGCGAAACAAGAGCAGCAAGCAGCAAATAGCGGCTTATCTCCATAAAAACTACGGGTACACGGTAAAAAAGCCGCTGGCGCTGTACCGGCCCTTCGGTAAGTTCGATTCCACCGCGAAGGGGTCGGTTCCGCTGGCGATCCGCTGCTTTCTGGAAAGTGATAACTGGGAAAGCTGCATCCGGGGTGTTCTTTCGGTCAAATGCGATACCGACACGGTGGGCTGCATCGCCGGGAGCATTGCGGACGCGTATTACAGCGGTACGGGTTTTCCGGAGCTGGAGCTTTTGAAGCGCTATCTTATTAAGCCGAACGATTACGGCGTTTTCGACCATTATCTGTATGAGTGGGCAACAAAGGATACGGGGAGGGAAAAGACATGATTCTGCAGACATTTCAGTCGCAGGCTGTCTTGAAAATTTTGCACAGGGGGGAGATATACCGCGCCAAGCCCAGTATCAGTTACCGCGGGGAATATGCGGCGCTTGTGGATATAATGGGGCTGCGTTGTGACTGTCCCGTTTTTTGCGTGGTCAAGGGCAGAAAACAAAACACCAGCGGAAGGGTTTCCGCGACGGTGCGGCTGACGCTGGATGTGCCCGAAAAGCATGTGAAGCTCACCGAGTTTTCGGAGTGGGCGGATTTTCTGTACGCGTTTCATAATACAAAAAAAAGCGACTACCGTATGCTGCAGCCCGATACCGAGGAGCTAACGCAGCGGGAGTATACGGAGCTCATCAAGAGTCTGAAAAACCAGCGCAAGCTGAAAGATTATGCGTATCCCCAGGCTATTTTGGAAAAAATCAATCCAAAGTGGCTGAAGGGATATAAAATTGTGCTGGGTAAGGCAACAGGCTCTATGCAGGCGATGGAGCGTTTTCGGAATTTTTTTAGAAAATAGGGGGTCCAAAATGAAAATCGGTCAATATATATTGACGCTCGACCAGGGGACGACCAGTTCCCGAGCGGTGCTGTTCGACGCGTTTGGGGCCGTCAGCGGCATGGGGCAGAAGGAATTCATGCAATACTATCCGCAGCCGGGCTTCGTTGAGCACGACCCGACAGAGATTATGGAAACCACGCTGTATGCCAT
>Ga0153939_1000091_pt1 | contig 29158 bp, 42 predicted proteins | sample TSNJ023MetaG_FD_104734 | JGI IMG/M metagenome (GOLD analysis project Ga0153939, IMG submission 104734) | Attine ant fungus gardens microbial communities from New Jersey, USA - TSNJ023 MetaG | ecosystem: Host-associated > Fungi > Mycelium > Unclassified | place: USA: New Jersey, Brendan T. Byrne... | reverse complement strand
TGCGGTTTCGGCTGCGGCTTTAGCTGCTGCCGCCTGGGTTTCCGCTGCCGTTTTCGCCGCCTGGGCTTCGGTTGCGTATGTTTTAGCTGTTTCCGCCGCTTCGTTTGATTCTTTTGCAGCTTCCTGCGCAACTTCTTTAGCTGCTAATGCCTGGCTGTTTGTCCCCTCAACGGAAGCCGTAGCTTGTTGTAAGCTGTTGCTTGTTTTATCAAAGTAGTTTTGTAAAAAGTTCCCTAATTCTACTTCTTCATTTTCCTTTGTTAAGCAGTTCCACTTTATACGAATACATCTAGCCTTCGCTTCTACCTTAATCCTTTTATGACTACAGGTAATTGTATCCCCTATTTCAGCATTCACCAGCTGCTTATAGTTCTTATATTCTTCTGTCTGTGATAAGTCCACCATATTAACCGTATAATTAACAGTAGGCGTATCTATTCCTTTTTCATATTCTGCATTACAGGCAGATACTAAGGCTTTTCGTAACTCCGTTAAATTTGCATAGCCCGTTTCATCTTCGTTACAATCCTCTTGTAGCTTAATTTCTTCAAATTTTACTACACCCGCCTTTATTTCTGCATATTCCTCAATATTAGGACTATCTATCCAGGGTGTAGCACCTTCTAAGGTATGCCCGTTAAAAGCCACCGGGATAATTCTTGTAAGTGTTTCTTCTGTGCTAATAGATTCTTCAATACCTGTTAGATTATATCCAAATTCCGCCCTTACGCCTTTATCGCTTCCAAGCTGGCGCATTACATGAACATTGTAGTTATCGTATAATCTTTCACCGCCCCAGCGGTTAATAAAGCTGTTATCGTCGTCCCCAGCTATGGCTGATACTATATTTTTTCGTACATAGTACGCGGTGCTTATGCTTGTTATATCGCTGTAGCCTTTAAACTTCGTACCGCTAAATATAATATCTAATGCTTCCTGCCCGGTCTTACTTGTTGGTCTTACGTCAATTAATACATTTGTCAGATTGTCAAAGTAAATATGCCTTGCATATACTGTTACTTCGTTATCGTCCTTTATCCTGTTATATATCCTAAATAGCTGTTTTTCGGAATATGGCGTAGGGGCTGCTATTACATTATCATTAACCAAGTATTCCCAGCGTCCCAGGTCGTCGTATTCATGGGTTAGTTCTATCTGGCTAATTCCGTCTAGGGTCATTTCAAAATAACAACTTAAGGGCGTAAGCGTTATATCACCGTTCTTTTGGTAATTCGTATTATTACTAACATATACTTCTATCATAATTCCCGCCAGTTCGGCACTAATGCCACGTCGAACCCTTCCGTATATTTAAAAGTGTTTTCCCCTTCTTCCAGGTAAAGCCCTTCGTAATCCCCGGTCAAAGAAGCGTTGCTTATTTCATTGCTGGCATTAAAACATATTTTTAATTTTGTATCTATGGTTAATTGCCCGTCTACTTCTGCTTCTACCTGGTTTCCATTTACCTCTAATAACACCTTCCCGTTTCCGAACACTTTATAAATAGGCTGCGTTTTCATATAAGGGTTATACAAATATACCCCTAACGTCTTTTCTTCCTGTCCATCCACGCGATACATATAAGCTTCACAGGTAAATTTTATTTTAAATTTACCTATACGCCTTGCTGCCCTTTCGCTGTCTGTCATTTCTGCCCTTTTAACCATATAGTAGTATTCCGGGTCGTCGCTCAATATTAATCTGTTATCTTTCCCATTATAGAGCCATTTTTTAACCCTTCTTAGGTCTTGCGCCCATATATCCGGGTTTTTTGACACAAAGTTAAAACCTATAGTAATACTTATATCCTGGTATGTTCCCTTATCTACATGTAATTCACCGTCGCGCCCCTCTACCTTAATGGTTTTATATTCCCTTTGCGGTGTGGGGATTGTAGGGCGGCTTATTATGCTTAGCCCTACATCTTTACAAGATTCCCCGTTATAGAAAATATGGAATGTTGCCCGCATTATGCCGCCCCCTTAGTCTTGTCTTTGTCGTTTTGGTCTTTGGTAATGCCTTTTACAACTTCCTTCTTTACCTCTTTTGCAATTACCTTTTTGTCTAATGTGGTTGTGTTAGTAGTGTAAACAACTACCGTTATATCATTATTCGCTGTTACTTTTTTTGTATCTACTGTACTTCCTAAAGCTGCTACTGCTGCCGTCTGTTTAACTGCTGCTACCGGGTTAACCTCTGCTGCTACTTTTGCCGTCATACCCTGTAAATCTTCTTTTAAGTCCTTCTGTAATTCCGGCATTTCCGCGTCAATACCTACGCCGATTCCTTGCGGTATCATCTTACCTACTAAATCCCTAAACAATCTTGAAGGGGACTTAATACCCAAAGCGTCTTTTGCGCCCTGTAGCAAACTACTAGCCAGGTTTTTAACCTTATCTGTTAGCCAGTTCCAACCGCTACTAATGCCGTTCCAAATTCCCGAAACAATATTGCTCCCTATTTCTTTCATCTTGTCCGGCAAACTGCTTACACCATCTACTACAGAACTAACTAAGCCGCTGGCTGCTTCCTTACCTTTAGCAATTAAATTTGTCCCCCACGTTACTACCTGTGTTACAGCGTTAACAATGGCGTTCCATACTTTGCTCGGCATTTGTGATAATGTTGTGTACACCTGGCTTATAAGGTTTGTTGCTGCCGTTACTGCTTTTGTTTTCATGTTTTCGCCCCAGGTTGCTACCTGTGTTACTGCGTTAACAATGGCGTTCCATATCTTACCCGGAAGCTGGGTTAATAAATTTATAGTATTCGTGATAAGTTCGGTTGCTTTTGTAACCGCCTGGGTTTTCAAGTTTTCGCCCCAGGTTGCTACCTGTGTTACTGCGTTAACAATGGCGTTCCATATCTTACCCGGAAGCTGGGTTAATAAGTTTATGGTATTTGTGATAAATTCCGTTGTTTTCGTTACTATTGTGGTCTTAAGGTTTTCGCCCCAGGTTGCTACAAGCTGTACCGCTGATACAATCGCGTCCCATATCTTGCCCGGAAGTTCGCTAAAGAAAGTAAATACATTAGTGATAAACTTCGGAATTTCCGTAGTCGCCCATGTGTATAGGTCAAGTCCGAATTTTATTACTTTCCCAAGCGCAAAACCTATATAATAAGCTATCTTTTCCGGCAGTTCACTAAAGAAGGTCGCTACGTTCGTTACAAGCTGTACCACTCCCGTAACTGCTGCGGTCTTCATGTTTTCGCACCAGGTAGTAATATTCGTTACCGCTGATACAATCGCGTTCCATATCTTGCCCGGAAGTTCTTTAAAAAATGTTACTACATTTCCGAAAGTTTCTTTTACTTTGGCTACTAAATTATTAACAGTATTTCGGAATCCTTCGCAATGGTCGTACAGTAGCTTAAATGCACCCGCGAACGGATTTACCAATAATAAAAGTAAGCTTTGCCAGTTATTTTTTACAAAATCCAAAACTGAATTAAAAGCGTTTGGTATGGTTTCGGTGAAAAAGCTTGTTACCTTTTTAACTGCCGCTGGTATGGTTTCGGTAAAAAATCCGGCTATTGCCTGTACGACTGTCCCTACTACGCTTTTTATCTTTTCCCATACTTTTGCTACTGCTGCCCTTGCGTCTTCGTTTGTAGCTATGAATCCAATAATAGCAGCTACCAGCGTAGCAACAAGTGTAACTATCAAAACAATAGGGTTGGCAGCCATAGTAATATTCATTAACTTTTGTACTACTTGTGCCGCTGCTGTAGCAATTTTAAAACCTTGCATGGCTTGCGTGACTGCATTTATGAGGGTTGCAACCTTGAACGCTACAAAGCCCGCGCCGATTCCAGCTAATATACTTACAATCGTTTCCCCGTTGTCTGCTATCCAGCCTAAGCCGTTCAAAAGTGACGGCAAAACCGCTACTATTATTTCGCTTGCTTTTTCTACCAGATTTCCGAAGCCTGTAGCTATTTTATCCAGTGCGCCGCTTAAGCTGCCGTCTGTAAGGTCACTTTGCAAATTGCCTATTACACCTATTACATTATCTACTGCGTTCTGTAATGGTGTTTTAAACTTCTCGTATGCGGCTATGCCAAGTCCTTCCAACCCGCTTTTAAGAATTGTTATTTTTCCTTGTAAATTATCGTTCATAGTAGCCGCCATAGTAGCCGCTGCACCGTCACAATTATTTATATAGCCGCTTAATTCGTCGAACCTCTCCCCGCTATTTGCCAGTAAGGCGTTAACGCTCTTAAGGTCTACTTTGTTAAATATATCGTTAAGTACTTCTGTCTGTTCTCCCTGGGTCATTGTTCCCAGGATTTCGTTTAGGTCGTTAAAAGTATCGTTTAGCGGGCGCATATTGCCTTCTGCGTCGAATACTTCTAACCCTAATTCCTTCATGGTTGCTTTTGCTTTGTCTGTTGGTGCGGTAAGGCTTAGTATAACGTTTCGTAATGCCGTTCCGCCCGCTGCCCCCTTAACTCCGTTATCTGCAAAGATACCTAATACGGTGTTCATTTCTGTAACGCCGCCCGCTAAATTCTTAGCAGTACCGCCCACAGTTAATATAGCTTCTCCCAGCTGCTGTACATTCGTATTGCTCTTTTGTGAGGTTTTAGCCATTTTATCTACGAAGCTTTCCGTAGTTCCGGCTGTATCCCCTAATGCGCTCATGCTGTCCGTTACCATGTCGGAAGCTAAAGCTAAATCCATCCCCCCAGCTGCTGCCAGGTTTAAAACTGTCGGTAATGTTTTTATAGACTTTTTAGCGTCGTATCCAGCTAATGCCATATAGTTAAGTGCTTCTGCCGCTTGCGTTGCTGTAAACTGTGTAGTAGCCCCGGCTTCTTTCGCTGCTTTTTCCAGGCTTTCAAATTCTTCGCTTCCGTTAGCTATTTCTTCGGCTGTCATTCCCATAGTAGCCGCTACTAGGCTCATGCCGCTTTCAAAATCTGAACCTACCCCTATCGCTGCTGTAGCTAAGTCTTTTATGCCTTTGGCTAACGCCTTAACACCGTTTATAATAGCGTCCGCTATTAAATGAGCCTTTATAATATCGCCCAAGCTTACTGTTTTCTTCCCGGTCGCGTCCATATCTTCCCCGGCTGCTGTTATCTCCTGTCCAAAAACCGTCCACTTCTTTTTAGCGTTATCTAATTCTTCTTCCGTTTCTTTTAATTCTGTCTGTTCTTTTGTTAAAGCTGCCTGTGATTCATTTAGTTTGATAGTATTTTTTGCTATCGCGTCTTCCTGTTTCTTTACTGCGTTTTCAGCCTTAGCGTGTGCTTCTTTTGTTTCGTCTAGCTGTGCCTTTAATTTCTTGCTTTCTTCGCTGTCTTTACCAGTCGTCTTTACGCTTTCCTCATAAGCCTTAGTAAGTTCTGCTACCTTCTCCTTTAGTTTTTGTTCTGCGGTCTGCAATTCCTCTAACTTTTGCTTTTGCGTCTTTAAATTGCTTTCCTGGAGTTTTATAGCTTCGGTCTGTAGCTTAATCTTAGCCGTTAGTTCTGTTTTCTTTGCCTTAAGTAAATCCGTCTGACTTCCTAATGCTTTCGCCTGCGCTGCTTCTACCTGATATTCACTTGTTACAAGCTTCATCTGCGTAAGCATGGACTTCATTTGACTGGTAAATTCGCTTGTATTAGCCCCAACTCGTAGACTAGCACCAGCCATTTATAAACTTACTCCCTTGCTGCGTTTCTCTCATATTCGACTTGAAATACAACGTAGTCTAGTAGGTCGCTTAAATCCGATTCTAAACACTCTTTGTAGCTGTTTCGCATATTTTTAATACATATCTGCAAGATGTTATTTAATGCACCCCTGTACGATTCCCAAACTTCTACCTGTGTTTCGTCCTCTATGTATCCGTTTTCTTTGTCGTATTCATCAAATGCGCTGCCCTGGTTCGTTTCCTTTTGGCTGTCGTTAAGCATTTCGCTTAACTCTCTTATTTTCGCATTTACCGAAGTGTCTATAATTTCCGTTACGGTTTTGAATGTATTAACTATTTCTGCTACGTCCAGCTGTTCTATTTCTTCTTCCTCTATCCGGTCATTAAAAGCTGTTCTGATAACGGCAGAATAAAGGTATAATAAGTCGTTTTCGTCGTTTGTTTCACTAATCAACCCCATTAATTCCGTATAATGCCTATACGCATATGTGGTTATATTGTAAAATCTCTTTAATTTTCCTTCGCACCTTAAGCAAATGTCAATTATGCGTGTGAACTCAAATTTTTTTTTGCGTCTTCCGCCTGTTCGCCTAATCGCTTAATAATGTTTGCATTGATAAGCGCAAAATTAAAAATGATTTCCGAAACATCTTCTAACCCCTGGTTAGCTTCTTCAAAAGTAAATTGGTTATCGTATATTTCTACGATTGCCCCTACCATAGCGTCTAAATCTTTGTCGGTGTATGTCTGCTTATCCGGCGTTACCAGTTCGTTATATACTTCCCTAAACGCCCGGTATTTCTTACGCCCGATTTTACCGCTTTCGTACTCTTTGCCGTTAATCGCTATTATGCTTGTCTTTTTGGTTTCTACAATCTGTTCCGCCTGTATATTGGTCTTATTCATAATTTCCGCATTGATAAGTGAGAAATTAAGAATAATACTGCTGATTTCGTCTAATTCTTCGTTCGCTTCATCAAAAGTAAATTGATTGCCATAGACCGCTACTATTGCTTCTACCATAGCGTCTAAATCTTCGTCGCTAAAAGTCTGCGCCGTTGTTTCCTTTCCTAAAAGACGTTCGTACACTTCCGCAAACTTCTTATATTTTTCTCTTGTGATTTTGCCGCTTTCATACTCTTTGCCGCTTAAGTTTATTTTCATTGTATCGCCCTTTCTATAAGGGTGTCAGATTCTGACACCCTGTAAGTCATTCTTCTTCGTTTCCTTCCGGGGTTACTGCTACTGGCTTGTACTCCTGTACTTTTCCGAACCAGTCCGCTATAGCTTCCGCTGCCGTCTTATCTTCTTCTAACAGGTTGCTTTCATCCACAATAAGGGCATAAAGCTTTTTCTTTTCGCCGTCTATCGTGTCTTCCTTCTTTCTTGCGTAGAAGGTAAATACAAGCTTAATTGTCTGTGCCGTCTTCTTGTCCTTAATCGTTTCGTAGGATACGTCCGGGTGTTCTGCTTTTCCGCAATAGTACCAGGAAAATTCATATTTTCCGTTGCCCTGTTTCGCTCTGAATCCTAAAGCTACTTCCTTAGCCTTGTCGCTTTCCGCCTTGACTAAGAAACCATGCTTATACAGGGTATCAAACAGAAGCGAATAATCACCAGGGGCTAACCTGTTTACTTCAATTTCAATTTCCGACTTCTCATACGTTTCTATGGTATCTTCTACTTCGTCGTCGCTGTAGGTGTATTCCACGCTAAAGGTATCCTTCACCGTAGCCGACAAAGCTTTAGCAAGCCTTACCGGGATGTCAGCCGCGTATACGTCCTGGTCGTTTGTCGTAACCTCTGCTACGCAAATATCCTTTAAGCCTACTAATCTGCTTCGTGTAATTGTTTTGGTATTCTCTTTTACTTTAGCCATTACTTGCTAATCTCCTTCCGCATTCAGCAAAAAACAAAATCGGGCTGCTTTATGGTACAAACCTTTTTCTACTTCAAATTGGTCATTACCAGCTATATAAGTAAATCCAGCTTTCTTAAGCAACTTCTTAACTTTGTTTTTCAATTTAAAACAGTCTTCTTTACTCCATATATCTACTTGTATGTAATATTCTTCTTCTTCGTTTGTATCTTCACTGTAATTAGTGTCATTGTCAGTCATGTAGTAAAAAGTAATGTGTGTTTCTTCGATTTCCTGGTTGTACCAGCCTTCTTCTACATGTATCCCCGTAATACCTATCACTTCCGCGATAAAAGCCGTTAAGTCCAGGTCTTCATTATTAGGGTAGTTGTGTATCACTTCTTCCAATTTTTCTTTTTCTTGTTCGTTTAAAACAGCCATACTTAACCCCCTAACTTCTCTTTCAATACCTTTTCGTATTCTTCTTCCGCGATACTCTTAAATTGCGGATATATGCTATGTGCCGTTTCCAGCATAAACCGCTTGGGCTTGTGCATACTTGAACCCCATTCATGAAATTTCATGTAATAATACGGGGAAGTGTCCGCCAGTTCCCAGCCTATGACCTCTCCATAATTCCCGCTTTGTGTACTGGCTTTCTTCGGTACGTTGTCCGCTGCGTGCTGCCCTGTCCTGCTGCCTTTTCTGCCTGACTTTGACGGGTTTTTACTGTATGCTTTCTTTCGTATTTGTCCCTTTGCTTCTTCCTGTGCTATTGCCCCGGCTCTTTTAACGATTTTCTTATTAAGTTCTTTTAATTCCGCGTCTGTACTAAGCCTTTCAATCTCCCTATATGTTTCTTCCAGCCCTTCAAATTGCATTGTAATATTAAAACCCATTTATACCACTTCCTGCGCCTTTAAAACTACCTTCTTACGCTCATATTTGCCGTAATCGACGTTGATAAGGTTAAATACCCTATTTCCCCACGCAACGCGGTATTCTTTGGTATTAAGGGCTTCTAACTTCGCACAGAACCTTGTTTCAAAGTTCATCACATTTTTTAAATCAACTTCCAGCGCGTCATATAGTTCCTTACCGTACAAACTCTTTATATCGCACCAGCATTTAAAGTAATCTTCCCAGGCTTCTACGGGTCTTCCCTTTTCTACTTTCTTGCTTCGTTTCTGAATCATTAAGTACATGGTTAATTCCCCACATTCGCCAGTTTATCTAAGATTGTTTTTGTGATAGTATCCGTTTTCGTATTGACGCTAATTGTCGTCGTCCTTCTGTCGTACATATCACCAATAATTTTCTTTTGCAGAAGGGCGGCTAAATTCCGCCCCTTTTTGTAATCTTCGTAACTGTCGTAATTTTTTCGCTTTTTATATCCAGTACCTACGCAACCGTCTATATAAGCTTCTGCTGCTTCTATGAAGTCTTGTATTTGTGCGTCGTCTTCATCATATCCAACGCGCAAATAGTCCTTAGCGTCTTTCAGTGATAATATTTCTTTATTCTCCGCCATTATAACGCCCCTTCCCGGCAGCTATTAGGCAACGGGTGTAAACTCTACCTTATAGTCTGCCCTGTCGTCCAATTTCTCACAGTCAAAGCGTTCCTGTACCTTAAGTGCCACTTCGTCGGATTCAAAGAATACGGATTTATCCGTAGACACTGTGTAGCCCTTTCTTTCAAAAAACTTAACCAGCGCATACAGGTTAACCACATAAAATACTACTGCGCCTTGGGTGGAAGCTGTGATAGTTTCATCACTTAAGGTAACAAGCTGTTTGTTTTCAAAATAATCTTTTCCGTTTACGGTTTTAACTAAATCCAGGTTACGCCCGTTCTTGTCTTCCTGGGATTTCAAATACACATACCCGGTAAGATTCGTAATAACGATTGTCTTCGCCCGAAGCGTAGGCAACACACCATCAATAACAGCCTTCACCCCGCGCCAATCCTTCACGCCTGTAGACTTGTCAACCGCTGCCGCTTCCACAATCTGTAATATTTCGTCGTTCTCACTGTTAACTGCTGCTTCCGCAAAATCCGGCTTAATAACGTCCTGGACAATATTAACCGCTTCATCTTCCTGTAAATCATTTGCAATCGGTACTAACGAACCGTAATTCTCAATGAGATATGTAATGTCTTCTGTGTTGGCAGCTTCACCCGTTAACTTCGTACCAGATTTATACTTTGTAAGCTTCTTGCCGCCAATCTTCGCAAACGGCATTTTACCATGATTAGAAGTAGCCCTAACAATGTGGCAATGTTCTTTTAAGCCGGGGAAGCCTTCGCGCAATACCTGAATGTCATTAACAAACTGTTCCGGCAAAATAGCGGCGTTATTATCAATGTTCACCGCCGCCCTTTCTTCTTCTGTCAAAGCAGCTTTTCCCCTTAATGCATACTTAACCGCTGTACGCAATTCACTTATTGCGGTTGTCGTTCTCTGTTCTGTCTTTTTCTCCTGGTTTCTTAATTCCTGTTTTTCGTCTTCGTCTTCGGCTTCTCTCACCGCCAAAAGCTTAAGCAGTTTCCTTTTTTCCTCTAACGCTGCTTCTGCTTTGTCCGCGTCCCGGCTCTCTAAATAGCCGTTAATTTCTTCCGTTTTCTTTCCGATTAACTCTCTTAATTCCTGTACTGTCATTTCTCAATACTCCTTTTTGTTTTCTTCCTGGATACTTAATAATTTTTCTTCATTTTTCAGCTTTTCAAGCCGTCTTTCCTCTTTGGTTTCTTTTTTCATCTTTTCAAAGCTTCTACAGCTTATTTCTGAACTGTCGTAAGCTGGGAAGGTGCAAGGGCTGACTTCTCGTAATTCTGCTTTTACAATGCTTCTTTTGTAAATTTCTTCGCCTTGGTGTTCTACCTTACTCCACTTATCTTCCTGGCAGATAAAGCCGAAGCTGCTACCGTCAACGTCCCCACGTTTCACGCTTTCTTTTACATCACTACCCCAGGTGTTATTAGGTAAGTCAATATCATAAGCTAACCCCGTCGTATCTGCCGTATTAAAGCGCAACGTATCATTCTTTGTACTCCCTAACGGTCTGCCTGTATCGTGATTCCATAAAGCTTTTATTTCCCTTCCGGCTTCCTTACAGCTGTTCACGCTTTCATCAAAACACCCTGTAGCGATTTCTTCTAAATACTTGTCGCCCCAGCGGTCTACAATCAGTACAGGCGTATTATACTTAACAGCGTAACCGCCTATCGTACTGCTTTCTTCGCCATCTGCTGCCGCTCTTACTTCCAACGCTAACCCTTGATAATTTGCATAATAACTTCGTATCTCTTGCGTTACTTCTTTTTCATTTTCCGGCATTTCCTGTACTCCCTTCTGTTTTCTTTCCTATGTCTTTCAGTTTCAGAACTCCGGCGTTTACGATTAGGTCGTCGCCGTCTGGTAGCTTCTGCCTTTGTAATTCTAATCTGGCTTCATTTGATGTATAAATCCCGTTAGAAACATAGCCGCATAATATTTTTTGCTGTGTTTCTGCCGAAGTCCTTAAAATTACATTGGTGTTAAACCTGGCTTTAAAACCTTTTTCCCTTTTTTCTTTGGTTAATGCACTCCACGTTACTTCCTGTTCGATTGATTCATACAGAATTAATAAGGTATCTATTAAAAAGCTTAATTGCTGCTGCTCTAACGAATTATTATTCGTGTCCTTAAGGTCATTCAGCTGGTGCATTTTGATTCCAAATAACGCCGCTATCTGGCTAATTGTCATTCTTCTAATCTGTTCGTATTGTGCGTCCGCAAGGGATAAATTAACAGGCTGTACCGTAAATCCAGCCGGAACAGTAAAAATACGCTTACTTTTACTGAAAAGTTTAGAAAACTTGTCTTGTATCTTTCCTAACTCCTTACTGTCCTTTATGTCAGACGTAAGTTGTACTACTATTTTGTTCGTAAGCCCGCTATCAAATAAGGTATTTAGATAGTTCTGCGCCTTTATCTGGCTATCTATTGTACTTTTTACAATTTCCCTAATAGGCTGTGTGTGTATTCCGTCCATTGTGAAGCCCTTAAATATTAAAAGGTCTTCATATAGCCCGTAATCGCTTTCCCTACTGCCTGTTACCCGATATTGCACTAAGACTTTATTTCTAAGCTTTGATTTCAATAAGCCCACGTCGTCTACCGTCATTCCCTCTATAGAACAAGGGTACAAGGCTACTATTTCGCCACACTTTCCATATTGCTTCACAAACGCGCCGACGCCTTCGTGCTGCCTGGTAGCTTCTATGGCTTTCCATGCGTCTATTGCTGTCATATATGGATTAGGTCTAAGGCTAAGTAATTCGTTAAGAGGGTCTTCCGTTGCCCGTCTTATCCCTTCTTCCGTTTCTTGTACCAGATAAAGGGGGGTTTTTGCTACCGCTTCCGAAAGTTGCTTGATACAGGTAAAGTACGTCGCTTCTTTCATTGCTGCGCCGCTTTGTTCTGTATCCACTCCGAACACTCTAAGAAATAGTTTTTCTTCGTCCGTAAGTGGCGTTTCGTTTGTGTCTTCTTCTCTTTTTTCTAAAAAATCTAAAAACATTACTTTTTACCACTCCTTACTAACATAATTGCTACTGCCAGCACTTCGGCACTTAAAATATATAAACCTAAGTGCCTGTTAATATCGTATGTCGTGGCAAATATTAACGCCAGGGCAGCTACTAATAGCACGTCCGCAATTATCATCTTTTTATTTTTAATTTTCTTTATCCTCTTAAGCACTTAACAACCTTTCTACATTGCGTCCAGGTATTCAACCGGGTTGTAATGTTCTATTCCGTTTTCTTCGATACATAGCAGCAGCCCCATAAGCATAGCTATAATACCGTCTATCTTAAATTTTGATTTCTTCTTACTGTATTTCACGCCTAACATTTCGTCGTAAACTGCTATGCAGTTTTTCGCCATGAACCGAAAGCACTCATTTTCAGTTATAATAATTCGTTCATCTACTAACAGGTTTTCAAAATCATTTATAACCTGTGTCATGGTCTTAGTACCCTGTCCCAGCGGTATAACGTCCCAGCGTTCTTCTAGTCTGTTTACGATTGTCTGGCTTCCCCACTGGTCGAAGCCTATTTGTTCTACCCTGTATTCATTGTCTAACTCTGTGGCGTGGTCTAAAAATCTTTCAAAGTTAATGTATTTTCCATCCAGAGCGATTAAGTCACCTTTCTTTATCCAGTATTCATAAGGGTTATTGTCCTTATGCTGCCTATACGCTACGGTTTCTTTTGGCGTATACAGGTATGGAACAACTATAAATCTACCCGTCGTTTCTTCATAAAACACCAATACATAGCCTGTAATATCGTTTTTACTTGATAAATCCAAACCACCCCAGCACTTCCAGCCTTTTAAGTCTTCCAGGTTCACTTTTTTTGTACAAGCGTCCCATAAGTCCATATTGATAGCACCTTTTTCATGGTCTAATGCTACATGCTGGTTTAAAAACATACGTCTAAACATATTTTCTTGCAGCGGCATAAGGCGGATACGTTTAGCGTAATTTGCCAGGTCTTCCAACTTCCTAAATACACCTAAAGCCGGATTCGATTGATACCATTGCGTTTCATCTTCTACATTGCAATCCTTATCAGCTTCATAGATTTTATAATAAAAGCTGGGGTCTGCCAGTTCTCCGGCTTCAATCTTTTTTGCCATTGTATAAAGCTGCATTTCCGGGTTAGCCGGGTCTTCACCGCTGGAAGCTGTCGTAATCGTCATAATTAACGGTTCTTCCCATGCCCCTTGTCCCGTCCTAAGTTTTCCGTACATTTCATCATTTTTAGCCTGGTGTATTTCGTCCAGTACTGCCACATAATCGTTAAAACTGTCTGCGTTGTCTGCGTCTGATGAAAGCACCATTAACTTATTACCGCTATCTTTTCTAACAATGGTCTTTGTGCTGCTTGTTATCTTGCAATATCTTCTTAACGTCTTATTCGTCTTAATAAAGTGTTCGACAGTTCCGTATAATTCCCCGGCTTGCTTTGTAGTGTTTGCTGTTAAAATAAAAAGCGCGCCGAAGATATGACGTTGACAGAAGAACAGGTATACTACAATAATCGCCGCTAAGAATGATTTCCCATTTTTACGCGGTATGTTTATGTGTGCTTCTCTGTGTTTTCGCTTACCGTCGCTTTTCCTCTTAACGCATAGGATTTCTGTTACGATTTCAAATTGAAATTCTAACAATTCAAAACTTCGGCTTGCCCCTCTATCATTTGTCAGCTTCGACACGAACTTAAATATTTTTGCCGCTTCTTCAACGTCGTAATAATATTCTTCCGTATCCCATTTCTTTTGTAACTTTTCCAACCAGGAAGCTAATAGCAATTCCTTTTTAATCATGCGCTACCATACCGTCTAATTCCGGGTCTATGCCGGAATCCGGCACGCTCCCCGCTTCTCTCATTCGCTGCCGCGCTGCCGGGGTTAATCCTAATTCTTTCGCCCAGGCTCTTAACTCTGTCTGTGCCTTATTTGCTATGCTAACTTCTGGTCTTTGTTGTTCGTACCCGTTATCGCCTACTTCCATGCTGTAGCCTTTTTCATCTATAATCTGTTCGCATTTCTGCCACTTCGCATAATTCATACAATAGGCTTCTAAAGATTTTAAGTCTTTGTCTGTAAACTCCCTACCTTCCGCCGCGAAAATCTTCGCTACCCTTCGCCATTCTTTTTTAGCTACATCATTTAGCCACTTCGGGCAAGGTTTGGGCTTATTCTTCTCTTTGTCTTCATTTGCCATCTATCCACCTTCTTAACACTCCCCCCTATAGTAAAAATCGACTTATTTTTTCACGTCAACTTGAACTCGGGACTTTTTAAATTGATTTCATAACTTTTATATCCCCCCGCCTTTTGCGAACCTCTACATAAATTCTTTGTGGAAGCGTTCAAGCATTGCAAATAATTTTATTTGCATAATTCGTTTGCTAGTAAAGCTAGTTTCATACTCTGTATGTATGCGCCTATGATTCGCTTCTGTCAGTCCGATTACATTCAGCGGGTCTAACCGTTTATCCCATGCTTCCGTTATCTCTTGTATGTGGTGATAGTTTTCAGCTGCCAGTATCTTACCTGTGGTGTAGTATTCGTATATGTCTATACCTAACTGTGCTGCTGCCTGTGCTGCTCTGAATAGTTCCCAGGCTTTGCTATTATAAAACTGCTGCCGCCGGGCTTCTTCTTCGTCTTCCATACGTTTCCGTTTGTATTCCCTGTACTTCGCCCTGTCAGTATCCCTATGTTTAGTACAGTACTTAACGCCCGCTTCTACTACCTTGTGGCAGCCTGGATAACTGCATAGCTTCTTTAACATGCTTTACGCTCTCTTTCTATCCGCGCCGCCCTGGATTTCATGCGGCGCGTTGAGGTTTAGGACAAACAAAAGAGAAGAACTAGGCAAGGGGTTAGTTACCCTTACCTGGTTCTTCTCTTGTTCTGCCTATACAGTACCACAAAGTTTGAATAGTTTCAACTACTTTTTTGTAAGTTACCGCCATACTTTTATTACTTTGTGTGGCGTTTCCTATACCTTCTTTTGGCTGGTAAGCTATGCATACGTTTCCAGTTATTCGACTTGCCCTTATTCTGTTCTAATAGCTGCTGCCGTTTAATACTTCTTTGTAGCTGCTGCCGCCTGTCATATAATGACTGCTGCCGTAGATACTTCTTTAGTTCCTCATTCCCTAATTCGGCAGCTAAACTATTATATAAATCTTTAAATGTTCGTATTACTGGCTTTATTGCTTCCGCTACCGTTGCCGCCAGGCTTTGAAATGCTGTTGTTATTCTGTCCCATTCTTCCGCTGTCCCGTTCCATTCTTCCGGCGCAATACTCATTCCTCTTTACCCCCTTCCAATACTTCCAGGTTTATAGGTTCTATCATATCTTCCAGCAACGTATAATATGGCTTCTTATTCCCCGGTGCTGCTTTGAGGTTTATGTATCGGAAGTGTACGAAGTATACGAATATATCCAGGTCTTCCAGCTTGCGTACTTCTTTTACCGTTCCAATCTTCCCCAGGATATGCTTAATATGTTTCTGCTTAACTCCCACTTCCTTAAGCCTGGCTTCATTGCATATAACCTTGATTCTTTGTCCTTTTCTTATCTCTGCCATATTTTCTACCTCTATTAGTTTCGTGTGTTGCCAACATCATAGATATTAGGAAGTTCTAATTTACAATAGCAATCTTGACACAATGCTAATTGCATTGTTGCTTCTGTATTGCCAATCGGGCTACCCGTATCTTTTATACTAGTCGCATAATTTGTAACTCGTTTGATTTCTAAAAATGTTGCTATCTTATCACAATCTTCTCCGCACTTATCACATAATACTTTAAACATGATTAACTCTCCTTAGTTTGATAAATTTAATTTAGTTACTATATCCGCTGCGCAACATGCAGAACAGTGCAACAGAACTACTTATATCCCTGTCCTTCGGGTGTGAATTTTTAATACACACTAAGTTGCAATTATTAGATGTAAGTTCTTCTGCTTTCGTTGGGTTTTCAAATTCTTCATGTTTGTCCTTTATGTGCGGAATGGGGCAATAAACGCCAACATTATAAGGCAACTCGTTAACCACTTGCTTATATAACCCCATTGGCATTATGTAATAATTTTTATCCATTATGAAATTATGACCATTCTTATTCTTGTAGTCTGCTAAGCAGCTTTTAACCTCATAGGCTGTGAATGAGCCTTTTTCAATCCCGGAAGTAGATTGATTGACAGGACTAAATGTCATAAAATCAATTCTGCACTCATTACTCCGTCCGTAGTTAAAAGTAACTTCGTCCGCCCAATATTTACCACGTAAAATGTCACGGATTAATAAATTACCTAATGTCTTTGTTATTTCCTTTCTACTCATTTTTACTTACCTCTTCTAAATTTTTTGTTCTTTCTAAATCCAGCTTTCTACAATGCATTTAACATCTTCTTTACTTCTTGCGAATGGCAGCATATACGGGAAGGTGTTTGCTATATCTTCCCGTATTTCTTCTACTGTTTCTTTGATAAGTACCGTATTTGTCGGCTTTGTTCCGTCAAATATTCGCGCTATGTATTTGTTTGGGTAATCTTCCGGCTTTTGGTATACGCATATTATAGGCTGCCGCAATTCGCTTATATCCACTTCCAAAAAGCTATTTACTTCTTTAGTCTTCATTGCTCCATCCCTTTCGTGCTGCCAGTTCGCAATTAATAACAATTTCCTGTAAGATATAAAAATCATCTTCGCTTATGTATTCCTTCAACACGAACAAATCAGCTGTAAGAATACCTGTAGCTTCTGCTATGTCTAATTCTTCGTCTTGTACGACTGCTGCCGGGGCTTCTTCTTGTGGTGGATTCATACACCCTTCAAAGCCTTTTGTTTCCTGGCTTTTCTGCTGTTTTGCGGTGTCAGATTCTGACACTTTTCTAGCTGTCCTTTTAATGGTGTTTTTCAGTATATCCACTATACCAAAATACCCCGCTGCTAACATAGCTTCCAACAGTTCCAATAAATCAAAATCCCTAAGATACTCTTTGTACTGGTTGTCTTTACTGTCTACATTAAAGCCCCTGTTATCGAAGTACGCTATATACTCCTTCCCTTCATGCTTAAAATCAAATGTTTTCTTTCCTGGCGTATATTTGCCGCCTTCATCATAGCAAAGCTTCTTCCTGTAGTCCTCAATGACATTAAGCAGCGCGTTAATTCCTCTGCTGCCCTTATAGCTTTCTATAAATTCCTGGCTAAATGCGCCAGAATGAAGGATAGCCACAATATAGCAGCTGTACGGAAGTCCCATGGGCGTATAATTCGGATTTAATGCACCATCTACCGTAAAGTGCGCTGTATCTCTCTTTATACTTTGCCCCCCTGTTACTTCCGGGTATTCGTCTAAGTCCTGCTGCCCTGGTATTTGCTTCTCTGGCTCTGTTTCTGTCTTTGGTATCAACTCATTAACCAGCTGTACGAAGCGTGCCCAGGTTATTTCATCTGCATTTCTTAACTTTATCCCGCGTGGGCTGCAATCAAAATCAAAGCCTATGCTATTACCGCCATTATGACTTTTCCCGTAATGCTCTATCAATAAATCCTTAAGCTTACTTCTATCACCGTCGTACCTAATCGCCCTTTTTTCATAAAATGCCTTTATGTCTGCTGCCGTAGGTTCTTTTTTAGCCTTTTCTTCGTCAACCATTTTCTTAACGTCTTTGCTAAGTAATTCGCCCGATTCTATAACTTCTTTCTGCTTGTCTTCTGGCAGCCTGGACGTTTCGTAAGCCGTTGTAAAGTTTATATCCCCGTTCTTAAAGGCTTCTTTTCCGTCTTCGCATAGGTTATTAGTGATACTTTCCATTTGTGCCATTTTCCCCGTAGATACCCCGATAGCGTCCGCTATGTAATCGCGCATTTTGCCTTCTATAATCACTTCGCCCGCTTCCCTGGCAGCAATAAGGTACTTTTTAAATTCTGCTACACCTTCTGTTAATTCCCAATCATTCAAGCGGCGATTAAAGATATTTGCACTATGTAGCGTTAACATAAACATAGCTTCGGTCATTTCCCTAACTTTACAGTCTATAAGTTTAAAACTGTCGTGTCCGCGCTCAATGTTAAGGACTGCTGCCGCCGTTCTCCTATGCCCTACTATAATCCTGTCTTGTCCATCTACCCGCCCTACTATGACTTCCTGTAGCTGCCCTACTAATAACATATTGTCCGCCAGTTCTTCTATATCTTCCTGGGCGTATTTATTACGTTCGCTGGGAATAAGTGTACGCGGGTCTAATCTAACCCTTCTGTATTCCTCTGTAAATATAACATTGTCTTTGCTGGTCTTATTCAGCCTGTCGCCTATTCCTATTTTAGCCATTGTTTACACTCCCTTCTTTCAGTGGACACCAGCTTTTAGATGTTTTCAATACTAATTGGCTGTCTTCCCACTCGTGCTTTGCTTTACCGAATCCAATAAAATTATTAAGTGGCAGTCCATGCTTATCTTTCATTTCATGTACCTTTTCGTGTTTACAATAATAAGTACTTCTACTTTTTCTATTGCTGCTATATTCACTTTTTGTCCTTCCTGTTTGCTTGCAATACACACACTCTTTACATTTTGTCATTATCTGTATCCCTTTCTGGTTTTCTCTGACAAATCCATATATTCTAATACCAAATTCTTATAATCCCTGGTTGCTGCGCTACGTGGCGTTACTTCTGCCAGGCTCTTTCTTTCCTCATACGTCCAGGCGTTAACCCTCTTGCTGTATCGAATATGAGTATTAAAAGTGCTGTATTCGCTCTGCTGTAATGCTTCTTCACCTTTTATTATCTCTATATCCTTCGTAAACATAGTTACCAGGCATTTAACCATATGCAAGCCAGGATTATAGGGCTTTATTTCCTCTATAACGTCTGTCAATTCTTCCATGCCATCTAAAGCGTTCTTGTCCGGCTTTATTGGTATAATAACGTCGTGTGCTGCTGCCAGGGCATTAAGTACATTGATTCCTACGCCCGGCGGACAATCAATAAAGCAATAATCGTAATTTCCTTCTACCTGGCTAAGTGCGTCCTTAAGCCTTGTAAGCTGGGCTGCTTCCTGGTCTAACATAAGGTCAACTGCTGCCGCGTCTAAATTCATATTGGCTGGGATAATATCAAGACCATTTCGCCCGCTGGCTCTAATCACATCTTCTAAAATTACGTCTTCATCCCTTAAAATGTCTTCCATGCTCTTACAGTTATAACTATGTACACCGAAGAACTTACTTACGTTACCTTGTATGTCATTATCCACAAGCAGCACACGCTTTTTATAAATTGATACCAGGTTTAAAGCCATGTTAATAGCTGTCGTACTTTTTCCTACACCGCCTTTTAAATTTACTATAGCTGCAATTCTCATTTACCTAACCTACCTTTCCTTAATAATCAATTATTCCCAAGATACAGTATCCCGGTTCTATCCCTGGGTAGCCTTCCAGCATATATGTAATAGTTACCCTGTGTTCACGTCCTGTTAACGTGCTGGTTTCTTTATTCCACTCCCTTAGTACCATGTCGTCACCTGGCTTATAATCCCGGTCATTCTTACGAACTTCAAAGGGCTTGTAGCCTTCTATCACATCTTTAAAAAATTCACATTCACACTTTACATGGTGTACTTTCTTCTGTCCTGGCTCAATTTCCATAGAAGAAAATAGCCATTTAATTAACCATGTAAAAAAACTTTTGATTTTCTCTTTCAACCCTAAACCTACCTTTCTGCGGCAGCAGTTATTAGGCTCTGCCGCTGGTGCTTTGTTTACTGTTACTTCGTGATATATAAAAATTCCTTGCTTGCCAACCCCATAAGGCGGGTTATCTTTAGTAATTAGCGTAGTGTTCTACTGCTGCTTTTTCCTTTATTTCTCCTTTCCGTTCTTTCCTGGCAGCCTTATAAACTTCAAATACTTTTAATAGCTGGTCTGTTTCGTTTATCAATTCAATAGTGAATAAATGCGGGAACATTCCTACCATTTCTTCCCATATGCTGTTAACGTCGCTGCCGTTTCTTCTATCCGTTACAAGTTGCCCTACATACTCCTTAAGCATTTCGTTCCATACTGTACCTAATTCCCGCTTTGTCCTGCTGCCGACATAGAACTTTTTACCCCTCATGTAATTGTAGAAGTCTTCATAGATACCCATTACTTAACCGTCCTTCCTAAACAACCTTTGTTGTCACAGGTTCTACAGTCGATTCCGCAAAATCCTATATAACGCTTCGGGTTAATTCGCTTCGCCTTGTCCGCCGGGTATGTATCTTCTTTTACTTCCAGGTCGTCTATTTTTCCTTCCAGGTATGCTACAATCACGTCTATAGCGTTATCCGCTTCATACACTACTAAAGCTTTCCCGCCTATTTCATTGATTGTATTAATAAACTCTATTTGTGCGTCTGTAGGCTTGTTACTTCCTACCTTTAATTCGATATAAAGGTTGTTATATCCGCTGGCTGCATACGGTAAGCAAATATCACTTACACCCGGCTTCATTCCCTGGCGTTTTAAGTTCGCCCCCGCTGCCTGGCTGCGCTTCCCTTCATTCGCTGCGTGATACATAGCTTTTAAAGCCGGATACTTCGACTGCTGCCACTTAGCCCATTCAAATATAGCTATTTGTGCCTGGTCTTCTGTTTCCTTAAGTTGCATACTCTAAAGCCCTTTCTGCCGCTTCTATGAAGTATTCATTACGGCAACAGTTTTTACAATCTTCTTCTAACTCTTTATCATCCGGGTTATAGCAGCCGCTGCACTGTCCCGACTGGTTTACAATCGGGGAATCAAAACCGCATTTATCGTAATGAATCCGTATAGGGCATTTTTTTAATATCCTGTTCGTTTCCTTCTTGCGCTTCTCAATCTGCTGGTACTTCGTCATTATCTCCGCCCCCTTCTGCTATGTGAGTATAAAAGGCTTTTGTTATTTCATCTACGCCCAACCACGGTATAGCCCCATCTGCAAGGAATTTTTTTAATACCGCGTCTAATGTCTGCCCGCTTAATGCAATACCATTAGCTAAGCCTTCTTCATAACCATTGCCGTAGCTTTTGTCTGTTACCCTGGTTAAATACCCGTCTAACTCCTTTGTAGTCATTCGTTTAATACGTCTTGCTGTGTCCCGGTCAATTCCTAAAGTTTTTCCCATTCTAATTCTGTTTCCTTCCATGTTTGATTTATTCTTACGAAAGTATAAGCAAAGAACGTATAGCCCGTCTTTTCGTGTATGCCTTCCCGAACGCTATCACCGTCCAGGTAATAGGATTGTTCCAGTTTCTTAGGCAGCCTGGCTATTCTGTTGTACCATCCTTTATCTTTTATAGGCTCTTTTCTGATAATTGTAGGTTTTCTAAGGTTCTTTGAACTATTCCAGCGTTTACCCTGTAATGCTTCCGGGTCTTTTAACATTCCGTCGCTTTGCTTAATTAAATATTCTGCCAGCTTTGCATATTGCCCGGTATCATCTAAAGGGTTAAAGTGTGTCCTTCCCCTTCCCTTCCAGGCTTTCGTTATTGCCCGCTGGCTAACTTCGTCGGGTGTATTTATTACTAAGTGGTGATGTAACGCGCCCTTCTTCCCAATCTCCATAACATGTATGTACTTAAGCACCAGCCCCAAGGATTTATACAGCTTCCGTAACTCCTTTAAGAAGTCGTCTGCGTCTGCCCTCATTGCTTCCCTTCCTATAGGTCTTTCACTTAACTTATAGTCAAGTACTAAGTGGGTGTCCCCTTCTCCGAAGTTCTCGTTAATCAGCCTTCTTAGTTTCTTTTCTGCTGCTCTTTTATTTACTTCCTTCTGTTCTTCTTTGGTTAAGCTTTTCTTCTTCCCCCTTCCTATTCCCTTTTTGTTATAACGACTGCTATAGTACTTAGATACCTCTATCGTGTTACCAGCTTTTACTATTTCAATGATGTATGGCATAGTATACCCTGTCCCTAAAGTTAATACTTTTATCAAGCCATAAAAAGGGCTAAAACCCTTGAAAAATCAACGTTTTTCCTTGACTTTAGCCGCACACTTTGGTATACTATTCTTGTGAGTAAGTATGTAGTGTACGGCTAAGCCGCTAGGTTATTTCCCGATAACTTAGCGGCTTACTTTTTGTCCCTTTTACGGTTTCTTCGGGTGCTAATATGTCTGCATAGTAAGCCTTGCTATACTTCTTTCGTCTTAAGTGTCTCGTATGCGTTTACTGACAGTTCGTAGCATGTTCTAGGCTCTTTTTCCCCGTCCTCTAACTCTTTTATGTACTCTCTGCTTTGTAAGCGTCCTACGGCTTCGATACAATCCCCTACCTTTAAGCGTTTGTTAGCCCTGGCAGCTGTACCATTCCACATGATAGTAGGGATATAGTCACTTGTGCGGCTTTCGTCCTCTCTGTTACATGCTAATATAACGTCTGCTATACGGATTCCACGCGGGGTACTCCTAATCGGTACTTCCTTGCATACATGCCCCGTAAGTACCACGCGATTAGCAACCCCTTTGTAGTCTTCGTCTTCGCTGATTTCAAACGCTCTTACAGATATATCTAACTTATTATCCTGCTTTAAGTTCCTGGTTCTTACCTCTCCCTTAATAAGCAGCTGCGCCCCTACAATCTCCTTTACTTCGTCCAGGTCTGCCAGGGTGTTATATGCCTTCGTGTCTTCCGCAACCACAATAGGCAAAATATCCACTATCCCACTTTCCCTTGTTACTGCCACATTAAACTTGTAATACGCTTTTCCTTGTTTATCTACGCTAACCTGTTGTGGGTAGTCCACAGGTTCGCCATACAGAATTATGTAATTATTCATTCGCTGCCTTCTCCTTCTCTGTTTCCGCCCATTTACTTTTAAAAGCTGCCAGGCGGGCGTTAAAGTCCGCCTGTGCTGCTTCGTCTACCGGGCTTTCTTCTTTTGGCTCTATGTGTCGTCTTCTAAGTTCCGGGCGTTCTGCTACAGTAAGTACCAGCGTTCCGCTGCTATAGAAGTCTACTAAGTGCTGCTGCCCGCAACATACACAAGTATTTACTGTATCATCCTTTAACCCGGATAGCCCGCCGCCGCATTTTAGGCAGCTTTGGGCTTTCTTATTATTCTTGCTTGTACACCTTTTTAAACTCATTTCACCGCTAACCCCTTTTCTTCTGTATCCTTTGCAGCTAAAAACATTGTGGTAGCGATATATAACGCCTTCCGCGTCACTTCGTCCAGCTGCTCTACAAGTAAGTTAGCTTCGTCTGCCCTAGCCTTTTTCTTCTCAATTGCTTTTGTTACTGCTTCTGCCATGTATTAGCCCCCTTCCTTCGCCTGTTTGCTGCCAGGCAGCCTTTATAAAGTCTTTCTTCTCTGGTTAAGTCCTCTTGTGTGCTACTGTTCACTTTCTGCCCGGTATAAGCCACACAAGAAATTACTGTAGAATCCTTCGTAGTACAGTTCCTACGGGCTTCCGCTTCGTTTTTGGCTGGTACTAATCTGGTCTGTTTTCTGCCGAAACTCATTACTTCTACTACAAACTTTTTCAATATCCTATCTTCCTTTCCCTTTAACTATGTATTTTTGATACCTATAAACAAGGGCTTAAGACTGCTGCCACAGTCTGTTATCTTTGGTTTCGTAATGCTGCTATTTCTTTAGCTATGTCTTTCCCGGTGTATTCTCCTAACAGCTTTTCGCTAATCTGATACGCCCAGGTGCTAGAACCTGGAAGCTGTATGGCTATTCCTATGTTTAGCTTTTCTTGCTGCATAGCCACGCGGACAAATTGGGGCGAAACGCCTAATATTTCCGCTGCTTCCACTGGCTTTATGTTGTTGTCTCTCAATCTATCCCCGCTTTCTATTATGTATTCTTGTTCCCTCTGCATTTCCCCAGGCTTGGGACTGGCTACCTTGATAGGCTGCATTGCTAATCTTTTGATATGCGCAAAATAATTGTATTCGTTCCAGGCTTTCACATTAAAAACCTGTCAAACTTGTTGACCGTCGTAAGTTTCACTTTAAAACTTACCTAAACTTGTTGAACGATACACAATACAATTATTTGCGCGTCCTCTGCATTTTCCCAGGCTTGGAACTGGCTACTATGTAGGCTGCATTACGCGGCGGCTGCTGCCGCCATATTCATTTTTTTATCTTTAATCCCATTTTCCAAAATGCCAACGTCTAATTCCCTTAACAGTTAAACAGCCGCATTTTTGGTTAAAAAAGAAAGTGATTTTATTATTTTTACCCCCGATATTCAAAGAATTATTATTTTTTCCATATCTTACATATTTCATTTTCTTTATTCTCCTTTAGTTCCGCGTAAAGGATACTGCGGCTTGTGTCGCTTGTGTCCACCCATGCTTTGAACAGGTCTAAAAAATCGGTAAGTGTAATGCCTTTTTTACACAACATGTCTTTAAACTTTTCTGCCCCGTCAAGGGCTATTTTGCTTCTTTCGTTCTCCCGTCTTTCATTGTCCGCTTGTATTTCAACCTTTAAAACTGATAGGTCTACTTTGCCGTCGTACATATCTTGACAATATTGTTTTGCCGCCTTGGACGTTGTAAACCTTTTTACCCTTTCTGTGCTTATGTATTCTTTGTTTTTGATATCCCATCGAGTAACATGGTACGGACATTCCGACGTTTTACCGTCAACCCAATGCGAATAGTGAAGTTCATACTGTATGTTGTCCCGCTGTGCATATTCCCCGCCGTACCGCTGATTTCTAAATATTAATGGCTTCTTCATTGTTTAATCTCCTTTTCTTTGGCGTTGATTGTTGTATTTACGCGTCCTCTGCATTTTCCCAGGCTTGGAACTGGCTACTATGTAGGCTGCATTACGCCGGGCGGCTGCTGCCGCCCTGGTGCTTCTATTCTTCTTCAAGCCGCCATTCTTGCGGGGTAAGGTCGTAAATTCCTTCGCAATCTGCCGCGCCGCTATGATAATAAAGTTTTTTGTCAAGTGTCATTAGCGCGGTTCTTATATTGTTTCCGGTGATTTCAGCAAATGAACTTTCCAGCGCGTTACTGTACCACATTCCGCAACCACCCGTTGCTACCAGGAAAACAACTTTAAGCAATGCGGGGTTTTCAGTTCTGAATACTTGCATAGGGATAATGTAAAGGTCGCCCCCCATATAAACACCTTCGGATAGTTCAATTGTTCCGTCTGACTTTTGATTACTGTAAACGTCCTTAACCTCTTTATAAATGTTGAATACATGTCCTTTATATTCTGTGGCGGGATAACGGCGGGCATTTGCTTTTGCAGCTTCACGAACTGCCGCTTGCTTTTCTTCTTCGGCTACGGTAAGTTTCGCTTCATACTGTGCTATTATTTCTTCTCTCGTTCTACCGTCATAATAACGGCTGCTTGGGTGTTTATCGCTCCAAAATTCGGTTATTCCTGTTTTCGGGTCGGTTACTTCGTAAAAATTTCCGTTTTTCTCTGTGCTATAGGTTTTGCTTGACATTCCGTACTGATTCGGGAAAATACTATCTTCGCAAAACTCAACTCCGTAAATAATTTCGTTTTTGGCTTCTTGATACTCTGTGAATGTAGCGTATTTGTTTTTCATAATGTTGTTCCCTTTCTTCGTTGGCGTTGTTTATCTTGACTATGGAGTTATTATATATTCCTTTGGCGTGTTTGTCAACACTTTTTTCAAAAAAATATTGACAATGGCGTTTTTATATTATATATTCAATTTATCAATTCAAAAGAAAGGGGGTAAATTATGGATAGTAATATAGCTTTCGGACTTCGTATAAGAGAATTACGGAAGACTTTAGGTATGACGCAAAATGACTTTGCTGTTCAGATTGGATTAACTCAAAATACTATTACAAAATACGAAACAGGCTTAAGAAGCCCTTCAAATCAAATCGTTATTTCAATTTGTCGGGAATTTAATGTTAGTGAAGCTTGGCTAAGGACTGGCAAAGGTGAAGTTTTTAACCCAATGTCCGAAGACGAAGAATTAGATTTATACATAGGTCGTATTTCCGGCGGCGACGATAGTTTTAAAAAGAATCTGATTAAATCACTATGTAAACTATCAGAAGACGAATGGGACGTAATTAAAAAGATTGTAGAAGATATGAAAAAAGGATAGACGCGTTAACGCCTACCCTTCAATCCCAGGATATAAAAGTATATTTTCCTTAGTAGCCTTTCTTCCTGGATAGTGTCTATAAGGTCGTGTAGCTTCTTTCGCATATGTAGCCCCCTTCCTTAGTGCTATCCATTATATAAAATTTTGCCCGGCTTGTCTCATATTCTAAAATCATTTCCAGGATTATGGAAATATTTTTACCGCCAGGCTTTCAAAGGCTCTGTTATGGTATACTACTTATATTCTGATTCGTACAAGTCACTTATGCGGCAATTCAGCCCCTGGGCTATCTTTTCCAGGTTAGCCAATGTCGGGGAAGTTTTACCGTTTTCAATGTTGTTAAGTGTGGACTTGCTTACACCAGTCATAGCCGCTACAGCTTCCAGCTTTAAACCTTTGGCTGTACGCATTTCCCATAGCTTTATAATTACCATTTCCTACCACTCCTTTCTAGTGATAGAATAATGGCACAGAAGAAGAAAGGGATACTAATGTTATATAGCAACGGACATATTATTTCTGATTATTCAGCCCCGAACACCCGGGAAGAATATTACGACCGTACATTTCGCCTTGTCGGTGTTACTTTTGATAATAAGGACGGAAGCAGTCGGCAACAATTATTAGAAGATATTAAAATGTTTCATGGTTCTAATGGATATGACTATAAAAAAGGTAATCTACGGGTAGAACTTGTAAAATACAAATATGAGAACGAGGAAGCTATCCGCCTTGAAGTTGGAATAGGGCGCGATATTTTAGGAAATGTATCCCGTGAAGATTTACCCTTTATCCTTGAAAACTATGATTTTATAAAGGAAGTCCACTACTTAGATGTATACTATGGTAATCCTTATGGTTGTACTTATACAGTGACTTTCAAAAATCCAAATTATGTACCACCAGCCCCACCCGTTGAAGAAAAGCCAGCCGAAGAAAAACCTATAAAAAGAACTTCCTTGTTTTCTAAATTATTTAAAAATAAATAGAAAAAGCCGCCCCAGGCTGCCACCCGGAACGGCTCACGCGATACCTATAAACACAGGGCTTACAAGTAATCTTCTCGCAATATGATTATACCATAAGCCCAGCACTTTAAAAAGGGCTTATTTTTTTCTGCCCTTTATTAGAAAGGCTGTGATTATATGAAATTACCTAACGGTTTCGGCTCTGTTCATAAGCTATCCGGTAACAACCGCCGTAACCCATATGTAGCGAAGAAAACGAAGGGCTGGGAAATAAACCCGGAAACAGGAAAAGCAAAGCAACTTTATACTACCGTCGGTTACTATCCTACCCGAAAGGAAGCACTAATAGCCTTATCGGAATTTAACGCCAATCCTTACGACGTGAACGCGGCTAAAGTTACTTTTGAAGATGTATACGAAAAATGGAGTACCGAACACTTCACCGCAGTAAGTGATTCCAATGTAAAGGGATATAAAGCCGCCTGGCTGCTTTGTGATAAAATAGCCAATATGCGTTTTGTAGATGTGAAATTAGACCATTTACAAATGATTGTTGATGAATCCGGTAAAAACTTCCCTACGCTAAGAAAACTTAAGGTTTTGTTTGGTATGATGTATAAATACGCCGTTATACATGAAATCGTGCCAAAAGAAAGAGACATGGTGGAGTATGTAAATATCAAGAAAGCTGGGAATCCAAATTCGTATGACCGTAAACCATTCACCAAAACAGAAGTTAACCGTATATGGGAAGTCAAAGATACGAATATTTATTTTACCGTTGTCCTTATGCTGATTTATACAGGATGTCGTATAAGCGAACTGTTAGACTTGAAAAAAGAAGATATTAATTTAAAAGAACGATATTTTAAAATTATTGAAGCTAAAACTGCTGCCGGAATCCGCACCGCACCAATAGCCGAAAAGATATATCCATTCTTTGAATATTGGTATAACTTAAATGATTGTGAATACCTACTAAGCAACCCGGAAGGACAACATTTCCAATATCGTAATTACTATGATTCTTATTGGCTTCCATTAATTGAAACTGTTGGAATGACACACCGCCCGCATGACTGCCGCCATACTTGCATATCACTTTTAGCAGTCGCTGGGGTATCTGATAAAATCATAAAAAAGATTGTAGGTCACAAGGGACAAGGCGTTACAGAAACGGTATATACACACTTTGAAATAGAAGAACTGATAGACGCAATCAATAAAATTTAAGGCGGGGCTTATAGCCCTACCTTATTTTTTTCGTGTTTTTCCTATAATGCGCCTTACCTCTGACGTTTTTACACAATGAATATTTCTACTTCCCGTTTCATCATTTAGAAACCCTGGCTTTAAATATATAAAATATCCGTCTTCCTTTGTATATGATAAATCTTGTATCATATCATAATATTTTCTAGGTACTTGCCATTTTTCTAACATTTGCCGCTGTTCTTCGTTAAATCCTTGTTTTTTCTTTCCTAATCTGCTTTCGCCTGCTGCCAGGTCGTCGCATACCAGCGCGTATAGGTATTCATTAACTGACATTCCCAGGGCGGCAGCAATAGCTTTTATCCTACCCTTCTCCCCTTTCGGTAAAGTAAATTCTATTCTATCATAATGTTCCTTTCGGTGTTGGTTTTTGTACTCCGTTCTATTCATCTTTAGCCCTTCTTTCCGCTTTTTCACAGTATAACAAAGTCTTCCGTAAGACACAAGTTTTTATTTTATACATTTGTTAGTTACCTGTTAGTTACGTGTTAGTTACCGTTGAAATTTTGTGCTTTTTTGTGGTATCCTATAGTATCACAGGGCATAGAGAAAACCCAGGAAACATAAGCTTTTCCTGGGTTTGTATCTTTTCTGTTTTTCCTCTGTTATTATCTCTTGGAGAACTGCGGAGCTCTTCGTGCTGCTTTGAGTCCGTATTTCTTTCTTTCTTTCATACGCGGATCTCTGGTTAAGTATCCGGCTCTCTTTAATACAGGTCTGAATTCACTGTCA
>Ga0153939_1000089_pt1 | contig 29368 bp, 24 predicted proteins | sample TSNJ023MetaG_FD_104734 | JGI IMG/M metagenome (GOLD analysis project Ga0153939, IMG submission 104734) | Attine ant fungus gardens microbial communities from New Jersey, USA - TSNJ023 MetaG | ecosystem: Host-associated > Fungi > Mycelium > Unclassified | place: USA: New Jersey, Brendan T. Byrne... | reverse complement strand
TTAACTTAAAATTAGATGAATTGGGGCTGGATTCTTTTACTATACCCACTTAATTGCTGACTTGGAAGAAGTTTTTCATATGGAGTTCACAGATCATCTTTTAGACTTTTATGAGGTGAAAACCATCGAACATTGTTCGTGGAAAGGGAATTAATGAACAATGAAATTCATAAATTATGATCGAACCGATCTTAAGTTGAGATTTCAGATAAGGATAACAAACACATATGGAGCTAAATATGAATATTGATTTTCTTATGGAACCAGTAGGGATTGATTGTTTCATTTTGACAAGCCTACCATCAATTTATATGGGCCGAAGGAATCAACAATATGAGTTTGTTTCTGTGATTTACAGGAATTAAAGGAGGTTACCATAGGACAGCCGATAAAAGGTGCTGAAGCATACATTCTTGATGAAGACATGAACATATTTGTCGTGAGGAGCTTAAATATGAAAAAGATATGGAACATTATCCTTCGGGAGATTGCTGGAATGAAAGCGATATTTGCGTCAAACATCGTGGTTTCCGTTTTAGCCAGCGTCAGTTATTTAGGATTGACGTTTGCAATTCAGCAGATCATGTCCGTGGCAAATGGAGAATCTCAGGAGCCTTTATCCTCCGTTTCAATCATTGCTGTTGTGATGTTAATTTATTATGCGGCAATGAATATTTTCTCAGAAATTGTCAGTAGCAAATTTGAAATTTCTCTCGAAAAAAGCATGCGGATGCGTCAGATTACAACGCTGTTTCATAAATCGTTCTTATCAGTGGGGCATTTTCATTCAGGTGCTTTGCTCAATCGGCTGACAGAAGATGTCAGATTGGTCGCATCCTTTATTGTCAATATCAGCAATCAGTTTATCTTAGAAACATTGACAGCAATATTGGCAATATTGTATATGTTTCTTCTAAACTGGCAGATCACATTGATCATGCTTGTGATCATACCGGTTTTAACATTTTCTATCACGCGTTTTGCTCCGGTTCTACAACGACTTTCAGATCAAAATCTTCAAAGTGATGATAAAATAAAGTCTTTCGTCCAGGACATTTTAAATCAACTCGCACTTTTCAAGCTATATGGCATGAGAGAGAAAACAGAAAATTCCTTGAATGCATTGTACAATGATAAGAGAAGCGTAAAAATGAAACTTGCAAAGTGCATCGGCCTGTTTTCTTTTATGAACAGTTTTATGTCATTCGGAGTATTTATTATCACCCTGATAGTCGGTGCGTTCTTTTCCCTTCGCGGAGACCTTCAGATCAGTGAGATGATCGCAATCGTACAGCTGACAAATTATGTTTCTCTTCCGATTTCAAATTTTTCTCGATGGGTGTCTGAAAGTGCGATGGCAAGAGCGGCCTCAGAACGAATATCTGAAATTGAGACATTGGAAGATGAAAAGGCACAACGTCTCATGAATGATTCGCACAACCTGCAGCAGGTAATAATAAAAGATTTATCATTTTCTTATCCGCTGAAAAAATATAACTCTGATGGGGCCAGAGAAGAAAAGCCTGTCATAGAATCCCTTGCTGTTACGTTAGAGAAGGGACGGATCATTGGTATAATGGGGAGCAGTGGTTCCGGCAAGACTACTTTACTTTATCTTCTACTCGGTCTGTATCATGGCAGTTCAGGCGAGATTTTATTCAGATATAACAAAGAAGCCGATGATATGCCGGGAAACATTGCGGTGGGATATACGCCAAGTGACCGCTTTCTTTTTCATGGAACCGTTCAGGAAAATATCTGCATGACACAGCCCTATGATGAATCACATATGACGAAAATTTTGCGAGACACGAACCTGACGGAATGTATTGCCTCACTGCCGGATGGAATCTATACGGAAATTGAAGAAAACGGAAAAAACCTGTCAATGGGGCAGGCACAGAGAATTGCGATTGCACGGACATTTTATTGCAACCATAGCATGATGGTGTTTGATGAACCAACATCAAATCTGGATTCAGAGTCAAAGTTAATCCTCCAAAACTCATTTAAACAGTATGCGAAGGACCGGATATGTATTGTTGTTACACATGATCCGGAAATGCTTTTACGATGCGACCAGCAATATAAATTGACAAACGGCATTTTGATGGAGGAATTGAATGAGCATAACAGATGATTTAAAGAGTATTCGTTTGTCCGGTTGTTTGAGCGGACCCAAGCTAATGCAGTTTGAGATAACACAAAGATGCCCCTTGCATTGTCCACAGTGCTATAAACCCCCTGCAGACGAGGTGAAGGAAATGCCCTTAGCAGAGTTTAAGCAACATGTCGATGCAGCATATGAAATGGGGTCAAGCAAATTTCTTTACTTGGCGGAGAACCGTTTATGCACTAAGATATCATGGAGATGATATCTTAAGTGTGTCCAACGTTCTATCTTTGTCATCACAACGACCAGCGGGATAAACCTGAACAACGGGAAAGTTGATCAATTTAAAAAGTTTGGAAAGAATTTCTTAATTATGTTGCCAGTGAACGGGTCAGTGGAATCTGTCCATGCGCACTCTCGCGACGGATCTCGATATACCCGTAAGGCACGTTCTTCAGCCGCGGCGCCTTCAGCGTCACATCGCCGGAGGTTGTAGTCAGATTCCGGCTGTAATGCATGCTGCGGTATCCCTGTCGGGATTCCGTCCGTTCATACCGTGCCGCCTGTGTCAACTCCTGTGCCTCTTTTTCCAATAAGCTGTTCAGGTCTCCTCTACACTGTTGCGGACCAGTTCCTTCAGTTCTACCTTGATTACTTCCTCGTTTAGCTATACTATCTTCTTGGACATCCTTTGCGGCCTCCCTTTGGTGAATTTGGTGTGGTAACTTCATTCTACCAAATTTGGCTGCATCGGGTGTCCTTTTCTTTTTTCGCATTTTATTGTACATTATCCCGGAAAAAGATCAACTACCGAAACCGCAGATAAAAATGGATATAAGAAAAGGAGTAGCCGTGAACTACTCCAATTCTCATGCGTCTGCGTGATTTTCCAGAAACAAAAAGAGAGCGAAAACTTTTCTTGTTACGGTAACTTCACGCGTAGTGGTGGGCGCTAACGGACTTGAACCGCTGACCCCCTGCACGTCAAGCAGGTGCTCTAGCCAGCTGAGCTAAGCGCCCAAATTTTGCTGCTTCATTATTTTATCTCATTTTCTCTGAAAATGCAAGATAAATTTTAAATCCTTGCTATGAGAAACTGTTTATAAGAAAATAAACACTTATTCAGAAAAACCGCTGAAACCTATGTTATTATGTGATGCATTTTCAGTTATGTAAGTGAAGCTTATCGTTCGTAAAAGATTTGTAAGATAATTGGCAGTCTGTTCTTAATTCGTTCACAATATAATTTTGGACAAATATTAGAGTATTGTCAAGGAGTCCGGCGCGTGCATATGCGGTATGCATGCCTGTAGCAAGGAGGCTATTTATGAGTAATCTGTCGTATATCAACTTTATCATTGCAATCGTGTTTGTGACGATTACCTTTTATCAACTGCTTTATGTAGCGGTCAAGTTTTTTAAAAAGCCCAAAAAGTATGCGGCGCTGAAGCTGCACAAATATGCCGTTGCAATCTGTGCCCGCAATGAGGAGACGGTTATCGCACAATTGATTGATTCGATAAAGCATCAGGATTATCCGGCTGATTTGGTGGACATCTTTGTGGTGGCCGACAACTGCACGGATAAAACTGCCGAGATTGCTCGGCAGGCCGGCGCGTATGTCTACGAGCGCTTCAACAAGGTTCAGGTTGGCAAGGGTTATGCGCTGTCCTATTTCTTTGATCAAATCAAGGAAGAATACGGCGAACGGTTTTTTGACGGTTATTATATATTTGATGCGGACAATCTTCTGGATGAGCATTACATTACAGAGATGAACAAGGTGTTTTCCAATGGATATGTGGCAGTGACCAGCTACCGCAACACAAAAAACTACGGTGACAGCTGGGTTTCCGCGTGTTATGGCATGTGGTTTCTGCGTGAGTCGGAATTTCTTAATTATTCCAGAAACGAGCTTGGTGTCAGCTGTGCGATTTCCGGCACGGGATTTCTTGTCAGCAGCGAGCTGATTGAGCAAAACGGCGGATGGAATTACCATTTTCTTACTGAGGATTTGCAGTTTACGGCCGACTTGATTACAAAAGGCCAAAAAATCGGTTATTGCCACGAAGCGATCATTTATGACGAGCAACCCGTATCCCTTTCGCAGTCCATTACCCAGCGCAGCCGTTGGATGAAGGGAAGCATGCAGGTGATGATGCGTTATGGCATTCCCCTTGTAAAGGAAACCATTAAAAAGGGCAGCCTTTCCTGTTATGATATGCTGATGGGGGCCCTGCCAAGTGTTGTTTTGGCGATTTTCTCATTTGCGCTGAATATCATCATGTTCATTTTTGGCATGATTACGGCGCGGGGCGAGATGGGGATATTCTTCGAATCCATCTTTACATCGCTGATCAACTCGTATTTCATACTGGCGCTGATGGGTTTTGCCGTTGTGATAACGGAATGGAAACGCATACACTGCACGGCTCCAAAAAAAATACTCTATTCGTTTATGTTCCCGCTCTTTGTGCTTTCCTTCACGCCTGCGATAGCCATTGCGTTGCTGCGCAACGTAGAATGGAAGCCGATTACACACAACGCGGCTATTTCCATTGCGGAAATGAAAAACACTGGAAAAAAAGCGAAAAAGAAGCCAATCTATTAAGCCCGAGGCAATTTAATCAAACTTTCTGATAGAAGTTTCAGAAAATCGGCACATTGGTTATTTATAAAACGCGGCTCTTATGCTATCATGTAGTGAGTGACATCACCCTATGGCATAAGAGCCTTTTTTGGCGGAATGGAGGAAATATGGTTACAAGGGTTTTTGTTGAAAAAAAGGAAGGCTTTGATATTGAAGCAAAGCAGCTGCAGGCGGATTTAACGGATAATCTTAGAATCGCAGGCATTGAGGAGCTTCGGATTATCAATCGCTATGACGCATCCGGGATCGGTGAAAAGGATTGGGAAACCGCGGCAACAACAATTTTTTCGGAGCCGAATGTCGATCACATTTATGCTGAGGATTTTAAACTGCCTTCGGATTATCAGGTATTTGCCGTGGAATATCTTCCCGGACAATACGATCAGCGCGCTGATTCCGCCGCACAGTGCGTACAGCTGCTGACGCAGGGAGAAAGGCCGCTTGTGGCCACTGCCCGTGTTTATGCCATAAAGGGCCGCATCGATTCGAACGAGCTGCAAAAGATTAAAAATTATATTGTAAACCCTGTAGAGTCGCGCCTTGCGGGCTTCGGGAAACCGGAAAACCTCGACCTCGAAACAGAACCTCCGGCGGATGTGGCGCAGGTACGGGGGTTTATCTGCTGGGATGATGCTAAAATGCAGTCTTACTTTGACAGTATGGGCTTTGCCATGACGCAGGAGGATCTAAAATTCTGCCGCGACTATTTCAGAGATGAGGAAAAGCGTGACCCCACCATAACCGAGCTGCGGGTAATCGATACCTATTGGAGTGACCATTGCCGTCATACCACCTTCCTGACGAGTCTTCAGGAAATTGAGATAGAGAAGGGAGAGCTCAGCGGAGCCATCGAACAGGCGCTGCAGGACTATTTTATCAAGCGAAAAGAACTGTATGGTGATAAAGAGAAAGCCGTGTCACTGATGGATATGGCGACGCTTGGCGGTAAATACCTGCATTATAAAGGGCTGGTACCCGACCTTGACATCAGCGAGGAGATCAACGCCTGTTCCATAGAGGTGCCGGTCAAGGTGGACGGTGAAAAAGAGCGTTGGCTCATTCAGTTTAAAAACGAAACTCATAACCATCCGACAGAGATTGAACCCTTTGGCGGCGCGGCCACCTGCCTCGGCGGCGCCATTCGCGATCCGCTGTCGGGCAGGGCCTACGTGTATCAGGCCATGCGCGTGACGGGCAGTGGCGATCCGACTGTACCGGTCAGTGAAACACTGCCCGGAAAATTGCCGACCCGGAAAATCACCACCGGCGCGGCGGCGGGCTATTCCTCCTATGGAAATCAGATCGGCCTTGCCACGGGACAGGTTACCGAACTGTACGATCCCGGCTTTGTTGCGAAAAGAATGGAAATCGGCGCGGTTGTGGGCGCTTCTCCCAAAAAGAATGTCCGGCGTGAGCGTCCGGCCAAAGGGGATATCGTAGTGCTGCTTGGCGGAGCCACCGGCCGCGACGGCATCGGCGGAGCCACCGGTTCCAGCAAGGCTCATACGGAGAAATCCGTGGAGGTCTGCGGCGCAGAGGTGCAAAAGGGCAATCCGCCCACCGAACGCAAGCTGCAGCGGCTGTTTCGAAACGAGGAGGCCGCCTTTATGATCAAGCGTTGCAACGACTTTGGTGCCGGCGGCGTATGTGTGGCCATCGGTGAGTTGGCGCCGGGTCTTGAAATTAACCTTGACGCCGTGCCGAAAAAGTATGAGGGTCTTGACGGTACGGAGCTTGCTATCTCCGAATCCCAGGAGAGAATGGCGGTGGTGCTCAGCCCCGAGGATGTGGAAAAATTTAGGCTGCTGGCTCTTGAAGAGAACCTTGACGCGCAGGCGGTGGCAGTGGTGACTGATACACCGCGCCTTCATATGAAATGGCAAGCTTCCACGATAGTCGATATCAGCCGCGCTTTCCTTAATACGAACGGTGTTACACAGACTGCAAACGCGGTGATCAAGGTGCCTGACACGGAAAACTACCGTAACGCGGTTCCCGCTCTGCTGAAGGATAAGCCGCTGCACGAAGCGTTTATTGAGAACCTCGGCAGGCTGGAGGTCTGCTCGCAGAAGGGCCTTGCCGAGCGGTTTGACTCCAGTATCGGTGCCGGGACCGTGTTGATGCCCTTTGCGGGCGAGTATCAGCTTTCGCCGGAAGAGGCGATGGTGGCGCGGATTCCGCTGACAGAAGGCGAGACAAACGACGCCACAGCCATGTCCTACGGCTATATCCCGGGCATGATGAAATACAGCCCGTTCTATGGTGCGGCCTACGCGGTGGTGGAAAGCCTGTCGAAGCTGATCGCCGTAGGCGCCGACCCGATGAAGGCGCGGCTGACCTTCCAGGAATATTTTGAGCGGCTGTATGACGTCCCTTCCCGCTGGGGAAAGCCGGTGGGGGCGCTGCTGGGGGCGCTGAGCGCCCAGTTGGGGCTGGGACTGCCCTCCATCGGCGGCAAGGACAGCATGTCCGGGTCATTTGAAAACCTTGATGTGCCGCCCACTCTTGTCAGCTTTGCCCTTACCATGACCAAGACAAAACGCACCCTTTCCTCCGTGTTCAAATATGCGGGCAGAAGGGTGGTACTGCTTGAAATACCGCAGGACGCCTATGATTTGCCGGACTGGGGAAAACTCAAGGAATTTTATCAAGAAATTTTGATTCGCATGCAGACAAAGGAGATTGTCGCGGCCTCCGTCATTAAAGAGGGCGGAGCGGCGGCCTCTGTGGCCAAAATGTGCTTTGGCAATAAAATTGGCTTTACCTTTGCGGATGGGCTGACGCACGAGCAGATGTTCGCGCCGAAGGCCGGCGCGATTGTCGCGGTGCTCTCCATCGAATCCCAGATGTTTGAGGATTCAGCCCTGACGGCGGTATATTTGGGTTCTACCACCGGATATGACGAAATAAGAATAGCAGGGGAAAAAGTTTTGCTCAATGATGCGATTGCCGCATGGAGCGGTACACTGGAAAACATTTTTCCGTCCCGGGCCAAAGCCGCGATGACAGGTGAGGTTCCGCTGTATACCGAGCGCATGCAGAAGGGACCGGCCATCAAAGCAGCAAAGCCGCGCGTGTTTATTCCGGTCTTCCCGGGGACCAACTGTGAAGTGGATTCTGCAAGGGCTTTTGAGAACGCGGGAGCCAAAACGAATATTCTCATTGTCCGGAACCTGACACCCGGCGATATTGAGTACACCATTGACCGCATGGCTGCAGCGATCCGATCTTCGCAGATCATCATGCTGCCGGGGGGATTCTCCGGCGGAGACGAGCCGGAGGGTTCGGCAAAATTTCTTGCCACCACCTTCCGCAATCCAAAAATCGCCGAGGCGGTCATGGATTTGCTGCAAAACCGTGACGGCCTGATACTCGGCATCTGCAACGGCTTCCAGGCGCTGATCAAGCTGGGCCTTGTGCCCTACGGCGATATCACCAAGCCAAAGAAAACCGATCCGACCCTCACGTTTAACTCGCTTGGCCGGCATGTTTCCAGAATGGTGTATACGCGCATCACAAGTGTAAAATCCCCGTGGCTGATGGGGATGGATGCAGGCGATGTGGTGTCGGTACCGGTTTCACACGGTGAAGGACGGTTTGTAGCGGATGAGCAGACACTTACGGCGCTTGCCGAAAACGGGCAGATCGCGACGCAGTACAGCAACAAGGCGGGCTGTGTAAGTGGTGATATCGAGTGGAACCCCAACGGCTCCGTTTACGCCATTGAGGGTATCACCAGTCCGGACGGCAGAGTATTTGGCAAGATGGGCCATTCCGAGCGCCGGGGAAAGCACCTGTATCGGAACATCCCGGGTGAAAAGGATCAACGGCTGTTTGAAAGCGGCGTACGATATTTTGGGTAATGGGAGCGGTGTATGAATGAGGTTTTAAAGCGCACCTGGGCTGAAATCAGCATGGATGCGCTGGAGCATAACTACAAAACCATCAAAGAACAGATAAGAGAGGATACAAAGCTGTGCTGTGTCATCAAGGCTGACGCCTATGGCCACGGCGCGGTACGCGTGGCAGCACTGTTTGAGACCCTCGGTGCGGATTATTTTGGGGCTTCAAATCTCGAGGAAGCGCTGCAGCTGAGGCTCGGCGGTATCAAAACACCCATCTTAATCATGGGCTATACGCCTACAAAGAACGCGGATATTCTCGCAAAATATGATCTTGCCCAATGTATCTATTCCGCCGAATATGCGGCGGCACTGTCACATCATGCCGTGCGGCATGATGTGACAGTGCGCGTACATATCAAAATTGACACCGGCATGAACCGTCTGGGCTTCGACTTCCAGGAGGGCTCGGATGAAGGCGCCCAGGAGATACGGGAAACATGCCGGCTGCCGGGCCTCGATTTTGAAGGGATCTTCACACATTTTGCCGTCTCCGATGAAGGGGAGGACGGAAGGGAGTTCACCCTTTATCAGTTTGAACGGTTTTCACGCTTTTTAAAAGAGCTTGCACGGGACGGTGTGACCTTTCGCACTCGGCACTGCGCCAACAGCGCAGCGGTACTGGAGTATCCTGAAACCCATATGGACATGGTACGCGCGGGGCTGATTCTATACGGCCTGTACCCGTCCGGCAAGATCAAAAACCGTCCGCTACTGCTTCCCGCGCTGGAGCTGAAATCAGTGGTGTCCCATGTCAAAACGGTGCACTCCGGCTATACGGTAAGCTATGGGCGGGAATACGCCGCCGACGCCGACACGCGAATAGCGACGGTGCCCATCGGTTACGCCGACGGTTACTCACGCATTCTCGGGCAACGTCACGCTGAGGTTTTGATCGGAGGCGCTCGCTGCGCCATTACAGGGCGGGTCTGCATGGATCAGCTGATGGTGGATGTCAGCCGTCTTTCTGATGTAAAAATCAGTGACACGGTGACTCTGATCGGAACGGACTGTGGGGAAACCATTTTAGCCGATGAACTGGCGGTTTTTCAGGAAAGCATCAACTATGAAGTGATCTGTGACATTGGAAAGCGCGTGCCGCGTGTTTATCTGCGTGATGGAAAGGTGGAAAGCGTGGCCAACCAGATTGTGCCGGATGTTTATTGAGCTGGAGATGTTTTTATACATTCTTTCGCCCTCATTCGTCTTTTTCTTGCAGTTTATCGATCAATAACTCCAACTCAGTAATCAAATCCACATTGCTCACATGGTCATCACTTTCCTTCGCAATCGCAACTGCAATTTTGCCGATATCCCTTTTGTGAATTCCCTTTGACACAATAAATTTCGCATAAAACTCATGTTTGTCGATAGCTGGAACAAATTGGCGGGCGTATTGTTTATTATATTGTTTAGTACCAACTTCTTTAAGATAGCCCTTTTGAAACAGAAGACGGAGCATTTTATGTATATAACTGCCGCTCCAGCTTTTGCCTTTTGACTGTTCCATAATGTCAACGCTGGTCAAAGGTTTGTCAGACGACCATAGCAAATCCATCAATTCTTCTTCCGTGGGTGTCAGCGGATTAAAGTCCCTTTTCATCTAATGATGCACTCCTATATCTTTTAAATTCTCTTTAGGTCGCTTTTTCACTTACAGAATACTCCCTTCCCGCAGCATTGTCAAGAGTTTTTTAATATTAGCATAAAGTGTTGAATTCTCAGGGAATTTGTTCATGTCAAAATTCATAAGGAAACCTATCTCAAAAGTCATTCATATGCTAAGCCTTCCACAGCATATACCCCTGTCGGATAAGCATATCAATTTTCCGCAAGAATGTATTATTGCCATAAACCTGCATATGCGATATAACAAGGAAGACCTTGACGGCTTTGGATTCCACCAGCTTGCCGATACGATACGCAGAAATATCAGGCATTAGTCGACGAAAGAGCGAAGAGGCTGAAGGATTGATTTTCAACTGCATTGACGGAAGAAGCCGCTATGGAGCAAAACCATGCTCCATAGCGGTTTCTGTTTGCGTTGAATCCAGCCATAAAAGGCCGTTATGCGGCTAACCGTATAACACCCCATCATAGACCCGTATGCATCAATACTGTTAGCTAAGTATTTTTTCATCCAAATTCCGCTGAAGTATTTCGGTCATTTCTGCTGACCCCATCGCGTCCAGCTCCGCCAGATAGGCGTCCCATTGGGTTTCAATATTACGCGTTCCGGTGATGAACTCGGCAAATGCCTGTAATTTGAATGGCTCCAGAACAGCTTTGATGTCCGCCACACGGGCATTGTCAGTGCTGTGTAAAGCGAGGGGCGGCAAGAAATACTCGTCGGGAATGGCATATTGCATGAGCTTCTGAGACGTGTTATAGTTTGCTATTTCATTAAATGACGGATTTGAATATACTTTATCCAGTAATGACGGAGTTCCCTTTTCCAGCCATTCGTGTGCGGTTTCGAAATCCTGCGCCTGTTCGCCCAGGCGGAAATCAGAATTGCGGAACATGGGATTCGCTTGATTCCATCCGGAGTTTTCCCGTTGTGTACCATAATTGGTCAGTAGCTTATATTTGCTTTTATCGCCCCTGAGAGAAATCCCATCGGGATCCGGGTCGTCCCAGGCTTCGCCTTTCGGTCCGATATAACCGTCCATGCTGACTTCAAAATCAATCAGGTAATTATACAGAGCCGTGGCCAATGAAGGATCCGGACATTTGTCCGTAACCATCAGCCCGGGTGTAAAAATGCTCCACGGATCTTTGTTGGGCGCCCATTTATCTCCTCGGGGACCTTCCAGCGGCGGCATAAGGAAGAAATACTCCGCCCAGCGGGGACTGCCTTTCTGCGTGACACTGTCACCGCCTGTAGTACCCACGACTGCGACGACCGCCCCCTCCGGATTCTCGCCGATCGCTCGAAGCTCATCAAGGGTGATGGAGAAAGCATTTTCCAGAATCAGACCTTCTTCATATAGCATGTGCATATATTGAAGCGCTTCCCTGAACTCTTCCATTCGATATTGCTCGGTAACCTTACCGTCTACAACGGCAAGCCCCCATTCCTTGTCTGTTTGCACCCAGGGCATGAAAGGCTTTATCAGTGCAGAAAGGGCATTTTTAGTGATCGTTTCATCGTTGTAGAACGCATATGGAATTTCGTCGGATTTCCCATTCCCATTGGGGTCGCTGGTCTTCACCCATCGCAGATACTCTGTAAATTCATCCAGTGTTTGCGGCACCTCAATATTGTTGTCACGGAACCAAGGCATGTAGTAGTGCATTCGGCCACCGCGATAAATATTGTGCAGGCAGTCGTTTACCTCGGGATACGCATAAAGCTTCCCGTCATTGCCGCGAAGGGCCTCATTGATTTCCGGAAACTCGTCAAACATCGCCTTGATGTTTGGGTAATCCATAAGCCCGTAGTCGTCTACGGCGATAAAAATGCCCTGATCCGCATAATACTGCATGTCATTGAGCTGCATGTTGTCGCGGATCATATGCGGGTAATCGCCGGAGTTCAGCAAAACATTTAGTTTTTCCTTCTTTTCACTGTAGTTGCAGGCGATAAACTCCAGCTTAATGCCGGTGTCGCTGTATATCTTATCGGTAAAGTCATTTTCTCCCAGCCCAAAACTGCTTGTGATATTGTCCAGGCCGGCAATAAACATCGACATGGTAACATCCTCCTGCGTCAGTGGCAAGGTCAGCAAAGGTCCGCTTCCCGCTGCGGGCTGACTTTCGGCTTCCGAGATCTTTTTACCCTCTTCTCGTGTACTGGAAGAAGGATCGCCCTGTGTACAGGACACCAGAGAAAACAGCAAGGCGATTGTGGTCAGGAGTGCAAAAAACCGTCTTTTCATTTTTTTCCTCTTTCCTTATATTTATTTATTCTTTAAGAGAACCTATCATCATTCCCTTAACAAAGAATCGCTGAATAAACGGATAAACCAACATCATGGGAACCATACCAATGATCAATATGGCGTAACGCAGCTGTTCTAAAAGATTTTGCAGGCTTTGCATACCGCTGTCACCCACGCTTGACACGATTTCCGGCGGCATACTGGCTACAAAGAGAATGTTCCGTAGCACCTGCTGCAACGTGAATGTCGCCGGTTCCGTCAAATATAACAGTGCTCGAAAATATCCGTTCCAGTTGCTGACCATTGAAAACAACACCATAACGGCGATGACAGGCTTTGCCAGGGGAATTGCGATCTTTACGAAGAAATAAAGATCGTTGCAGCCATCGATATGTGCAGCCTCCAAAAGGCTTGGAGGTATGGAGTTTTGAAAAAATGATTTTACAATGATCATGTTATAACACGAAAACATAAAAGCAATCATCAAGGACCAGCGCGACCCGACCAGGTTCAGGTTTTTCATGAGGATGTAGTTCGGAATAATCCCGCCGCTGAAAAACATGGTTACCACGAAAAAATAGGTAAATCCCCTGCGCCCTGGTAAATCCCGCCGTGACAGTGGATATGCCGCCAAAAGAAGCAGCGTCACAGATGTGACGGTCGCACCGACACAATACAAAATGGAATTGAGGAAGCCTGTACCGATCATTTTGTAATTGAGCACGGCTCTGTACGACTCCAATGTGAAATCTACAGGGATTAAACCCACCCGCCCCTGGATAATCGCCTGTGTGGAGCTGAATGAACAGGCCAGTATATGCATCAGAGGGAATAACACCACTAAGCCTGTAATTCCCAGTAAGATTATGGCCATGATATGAAAAGTTTTGTCGCTACTGCTTTGACGCTGAAACTCACTGATAAATGATTTCCGTTTGCTCATCCGTCTGTCTCCCCTCTTTAAAACATGCCGTCTCCCGTCAGTTTGTCCACAATTTTATTCACCAATAATGTCAGTGTGACACTGATCACATTCTGGAACAGCCCGATGGCCGTACCAAAGGAATAATCCGGCCGCTGCGTTACAACACTGACTTTATAAACATAGGTGGATATGATTTCTGAAGCAGACAGGTTTATAGGGTTCTGCATTAAAAACGCACGTTCAAAATCCACATTCACGATGCTGCCGACACTGAGAACCAGCATAATGACAACAGTCGGACGAATTGTTGCCAGATCGATATGCCAGACCCTTCGCCACATATTGGCGCCATCGATGCGCGCAGCTTCATGGTATGTCGGGTCAACGCCAGCCAGAGCGGAAATATAGATAATGGCCGAGTAACCGGTTTGCTGCCAGATCCCTGTCCAAACATAGATATGGCTGAATAAACCGGGATTGCCCATAAAATCAACTCTCGGCTGCCCGAGCCGTTCCAAAACCGCATTTACTATGCCGCTGCGTATGCTGAGCAGTTGTGACAGCAAACCAACCAAAAGCACCGCGGAGATAAAATATGGCGCAAAGGTGATGGTTTGCACCCCTTTTTTAAATCGGGGAAGCAGACAATGATTGACCAAAACCGCCAATATAATAGGAAAAGGAAAACTTGCGATCAAAGAATACAAACTTATGCTAAGGGTATTGCCCAGTACATTCCAGAAAACAGGCGAGTTAAAGAATCGCATAAAGTTATATGCCCCTACCCACTCACTGGCAAATATTCCGTCCCGTGGGGAGTATTGCTGAAACGCCATGACAATTCCGCTGATTGGAATATAGTTAAATATAAACACGTAAACGAGCGGAATGATCAGCATAAGATAGAGGAATTTTGCTTTTTTCACACGGGTCCAAACAGGCCGTTTGGGTGTCAGAGAAGTGTTCTTCGTGGTTATCATAGTCTCCATCTCCTTTTGCTTTTCCTCCGGCTAAAACGCCCTGCTGTTTACGGTGCTTTCATAATAATCGGGACTATTTCCCAATTTATTCCAAACGGGAAGACTTGCTTCATGAATGCGCAGCAGCATATCCTCCGTTAGGTTCACCTGCAGCGCATGCAGCGTGTTCTGCAGTTGCCGCACATCACGGCATCCCACTAAGGCGCTGGAAATAAAGGGCTGCCGCAGTACCCACGCAATCGACACCTCGGCGACGGTTACACCCAGCGACCCAGCGATATCCCGTAAGACATCCACCACATGAAACACCTCTTTTTCAGCGCCCGCTTCACAGTGACGGGAGGTTCCCTGTCCCCGCTCCTGGGCAAAATGCCGTGAATGCGCCTGATGGGGCGGGACTTCCCCGGCAGAGGTATAGCTGCCGGACAAAATACCCTGCTGCAGGGTCATGCTGGATATGATCCGGATGTTCTGATCCTGACAAAACGGTACAAGCTCATGTTCGATAGCACGGCTGATTATGTTATAAGAGAGCTCATTCACCTCAATTTCCGGACAAATCGCCAGCGTATCCCGCAGCTGTGTGATACCGAAATTGCTTACGCCAATTTGCCGGATTTTTCCTTCCCGCTTCAGCTGTTTCAGCGCCGCAAACGCTTCTTCATTTGTTGGCGGATGCTTCAGCGTTTCCGGATCGTCTGTGAAATGACGTAAGCTCATCGGGCACAGCGGCCAATGCAGCATATAGACATCCAAGTAGTCTGTGCCGAGATTTCTCAGGGAGGCTTCACATTCGCTGATCAACGCCTGATAATAGGCCTTTGCCGGCGACACCTTTGAACATACAACCGCTTTTCCGCGTATGCCCCGCAAAGCTTTCCCCAAGGAGCATTCGCTGGCCCCGTCATTGTACACGCGCGCGGTATCAAATAATGTGACGCCCGAATCGATGGCGGCATGGACAATGGTGTTGACATCCTGCTGCCTTTGCTCTCCCCAATATGTACCGCCGCCAAAAGACCAGCAGCCAATCCCGATTTTTTCTTCCAGCAATTTCTCCACGCTCCTAAACATTTAAATCGCATATAGGCTATACATGTATATCTTTTATATGTGTACCTGTCTTTTTCCTATATTGTATATCAGCACAGAAAATTTGTCAATATAAAAATAATTCACGATATATTTGAAGTTTTTTTGTGTAACATTGGATTGCAAATTGGAATTGACAGCGTATAAATGAGCATGATATAATGTACAGGTAAATATATTATGTGAACATGTTTACACGCACAGTACACAATTACTATAAGGGGGAAACAACATTGAAAGGTATTCGTTATTCGGTTTTCACAAAACCCTGGAAGGATCTTTCTTTGGATGAATTGGGAGCGTTGGTCTGCGGCATGGGCTTCGATGCCATTGAATATCCGCTGAGAGACGGGTATCCGATACAGCCGTGCGACGGAACGGCTGGCATAAAACGCTTGTGCAAAACCATGTCCTCATACGGCATACAGGTAACCAGCATTGCCGGGGGTGTGGATATACAGTTTGTCGAGGACAGCCATGAAGTGATCGGAATTGACGAGGCACTGTTCTCCGGCTGCAGTGAAGCGGGCGTGCCGGTGATACGCATCTGCCAGAATATGGATCGCGGCTTGGGTTTTCACGAAAACATCAGGGAGATCCGTCGGAAATACGATGCAATCGTACCGTATTGCGAAAAATACGGGGTCACGCTGGGGGTGCAGATGCACTGCGGCGACGCGATTTCCAATTCCGCGGAAACGTATCTTTTATTAAAGGATTATGACCCGCGCTACATTGCCGCCGTATGGGATTCCGGTCACAGCGGCCTTGCCGGAACCGAACCCGGTTTCGCCATCGATACCCTTTGGGACATGCTGTGCATGGTCAACTTCAAAGCCGCCTACCGCCATCGGATCAACGGTCCCGAGCAGGCGCCCGCAGCCTGGAATGTGCGCTGGACGACGGGCAAAAACGCCTGCGGCAGCTGGGACGAGGCGGTTGCACACCTGAAAAAGCGGGATTACGGCGGCGTTTTGTGTCTGCCCGCGGAATATGACGACGAGCAAAATGTCGAACGCTATGCGAGAGAAGATCTGAACTATATCAAGCAGCTGTTTGCGAAATAAACATATCGGAGGAGAACTGTCATGAAAAAGCTGAAAGTGGTCATGATCGGCGCGGGAAATCGGGCAAACCAGGTCATCTATCCCTCCTTTGCCAGCCTGGAACAGGTCGAAATCATCGGTATCTGCGACATCAATCGAAAACGCTTGCGGGATACAGCGGATTTGTACGGAATCCAGCGGCGGTACGGTAGCGAGGGCATGGAGGATTATCAGCGGATGGTCACCGAGCTGAAACCCGACGCCGCCGTTGTGATCGGCCAGCCGCATATCATGTATGACATATGGAAATGGTGCCTGGAACAGGGTCTGCATCTTTATGTTGAAAAACCTCTGGCATTGAGCATGCATCAGGCCAGAGCCCTTGCGGCGCTCGCGGAACGCAAGCGCCTCGTGACCCAGGTGAGCCTGCAGCGGCGGTATACGCCGATGGTGAAAATGCTGCGGGATACATGCCTGGAGCGGGGCGACATCGTCCATGCCGTCTGTAAGTTTTACAAATCCGAGGTAAGGCAGGACATGCTGGGTGCCCGCGACCACATGATGGACGATTGCGTGCATTCCATCGACACTCTTCGCTGGATTTGCGGTTCCCGGGTCACGCGTGTGGAAAGCACAACGCGGCGGATCGGCACCGTGGACATCAATTTCATATCCGCCGTACTGCATTTTGAAAACGGCGCGATTGGCCACCTGATCAACAGCTGGGCCAGCGGGAAACGCATTTTTTCAGTGGAAATACACGCCCCCGGTATCTTTGCCGAGGCCGAGCATGAAGCGAAGGGCTACCTCTATGCCGACGGAGATGTGCAGGGACAGGTCTTCGACACAAAAGAAATCGCTAACAGCGAGGAGTTTTATATCTATACCGGCGTACAGGAAGCCGCGCGGGATTTCGCAGACAGTTGTCTGAACGGAGGCCAACCGCAGTGCTGTTTCGACAATACGCTGCACACCATGAAGGTAGCCGAAACCATTTTGGCCCAGTCCCTGCTTGCCGAATGGGGGAACGAACCGTGAGCCGGACCCGAATCGGCATCATCGGAGTCGGCGGACTGGCCACCGGCATTCATTTACCGGTGCTCTCCTCTTTTCCGGAAGCGCAGCTTTGCGCCGTATGCGACTGGAAGCCGGAAAGAGCCGAAAAAGCCCGCCGGCGGTTTCCCCAATCACGCTGTTACGTTTCCTACCATGAAATGCTGGAAAAAGAGGAGCTGGACGCGGTGTTTGTGCTGGTTCAGCCGGACATGCTTTTTCGGCTCGCTATGGACTGTATCAGCGCGGGGCTGCATGTCTTTATGGAAAAACCGATGGGCATTACGCTGTTTCAGGCAGACAGCCTTCGGAAACTCGCAGACAGCAAGAAAAGGCATCTGTGGGTGGGATACAACCGCAGGACCATTCCGCTTGTTGTGGAGATGGTGAACAGAATGCATTGCCTGACCACCGTGAACCATGTGGAAGGCACATTCTATAAAAACAGCAGCGCCGCCTTTTATGACGGCTGTGCCGGTGCGTTTGTCTGCGATACCGTTCATGTAATCGATCTGGTGCGGCATATTGCCGGTGGATCGCCTCAGAAGGCAACGATGTTGGAAACCACGGACACAGACAGCGGCCTTGCCCGGGCATGGTATGGCGCCGTCACGTTTGACAACGGGGTCACCGGAACCATCAACGCCAACTACGCCTCCGGCGGCCGTGTGCATACCTTTGGCATACACGGGCCGGGAGCTAGCGCATATATTGATCTGGGTTTTGGCGACGCCGGCTGCAGCAGCAGAATCCTGCGTTCCGGAAGCGGCACCCATTCCCTGTCGGCCGCGGGCGGGGGCGATATGGTGACGGAAACCTTTGACGGCATCGCTGTTGCGAACAGCAGCGATTATGCGCATTACTACGGGTATGCCGAAGAAGTTCGCCAGTTTCTGGAGCGGGTGCGCAGCAAGCCCTTTGCAGGAGACCCAGGCAGAACAGAAGCGGATTACCAGACCATGAAGCTCGTGCAGATGCTTTTGGACGCACGCATATAAAATCTGCCGGAAATGGCAAAAGACTGGTGGTATAACAAGATGCTGAAACATATTCCGAAATCAATTACTCCGGAGCTGATGCGGCTGATGATGGAGATGGGTCACGGGGAAACGCTTTTGGTTTGCGATGCGAACTATCCGTGGCGCTCCATCGGGTGTGAACATATTTTTTTACCGGTTCATCAAATTTCTTCTTTACTGAACGATATTCTATACTTTCTCCCCTTGGATAATTCTCAACCATATGCTACTATAGTCATGGAAAGCGCAATGGAAAGCGGGGCGTATGCACGGTACACGGAGTTGTTGGCGCAGCTGAATCTGCAGACAAAGCTGCATAGAATGGAACGATTTAATTTTTATGCTCTCGCCCAAAAGGTCATCGGCGTCATCGTCACCGCGGATACTGCAAAAGGCGGGAATATTTTATTAACCAAAGGAGTCATACAAGAGTGAGAAGGAACCCTTCAGAAGAAGATACGGAAACCAAAGATCCCAAATTGCCTCTTTACAAGCAAATTTATAAGACGCTGCGCGATGAGATTATCAACGGAAAATATGATCAGGCCGGAATGCTACCAAGCGAAAAAGCGCTCGGCCAGCGTTTTTCAGTGGAACGCAACACGGTGCGCAAGGCGCTACAGATTTTGGTCACGGACGGCGCGATCGTAAAAATTCCGGGATACGGCACACGATTATCCACCGCGGTTCCCGTTTCCGCCGGAGAACAGCAAAACGAAACAACTGCTACCAGAAATTGTATTTTGGTCATTACGCACGAGGATTATCTGCGCAGTACGGACGGCGAATTTTTTCACTTGAAGCTCATTCGAAACTTAGAACGCATGTTTTCAAATCTAGGGTTCACACTGCTGATCAAAGCCATCGAAACGCCGGAGGACCTGGCGAACACCGTTTTAAATACTTCGCCGACGGCGATTGTTTTCGACAGCTACAATCAAAACGCGACCTATCAGCAGGCTGTCCTTTCCGGTCTGCCATGCATTTCCATAAACCACTACACCCCGCTGATGACCAGTATCGTCAGCAACAATTTTGACGGCGCATATCAGGTGATGAAAATGCTGACCAATGCGGGACACAGTAAAATCGCCGTCATCACCGGAAAGCAAAACTACCAGACCAACATTGAACGCCTGAGCGGCGTCAGGCGCCTTTATCTGCACCGAAAAGCCGCTTTGGACGAGCAGTATCTCTTTTCCGGAAACTGGCGATTTCAATCCGGCGTTGAGGCGGGTGAAGCGATTGCGGCGATGCCCGAAAGTAAACGCCCCACCGCTGTGTTTGCGTTTAATGACGATATGGCCTTTGGCTGCATGAGCTGGTTCGAGAAACACGGCATACGCATCCCCGACGATATCAGCATCGTGGGGTTTGACAATACCGAACGCTATCAGGCTATTTTTCGTCCCATTACCACGGTGGATGTCAGCATCCATGCGTTGGTGGAATATGCCTGCTGGTATTTAACCGGACGGATGTCCAACATGGCACCGGGTACATGCGCCAAAATACATATCAACACGGCAATTGTTGATAACGGGACAGTCAAGCAGTTGCGGCCGGCAATCCATCATCAAGAGGAGATACGCATATGAAAACCCGGTTGCTGAACGAAATCAGGACACACCGGATTATCGCCATTTTACGCGGCGTACCGGACGAAAAAATTCTGCCGGTGGCAAAAGCGCTCTGGGCCGGCGGTATCCGGCTTCTGGAAATCACTTTTAATCAAAAATCCGGCGAGGACAGGAATACCCTGCAGGCTGTACACTACGTGCGCAGCCAAATGCCGGATCAGCTGTATGTCGGCGCGGGCACCGTGATGTCTCCCGCCCAGGCTGAAGAAGCCGCAAAGGCCGGAGCACAGTTTATCCTTGCGCCCGATACCAATCCCGCAGTCATATCAGCGGCCAATGAGCATGACATTGCTGCCGTTCCCGGCGCCCTCACCCCTACTGAAATCGCACGAGCGTACCGTTACGGCGCGGCGGCCGTCAAGCTGTTTCCCGCCGGGAATTTCGGCATTGATTACATCAAGGCTGTCACCGCCCCACTGAGCTATATCCCGCTCATTGCCGTGGGCGGCGTGGATGTACAGAATGCCGCGCAGTTTTTGCAGGCCGGAATGCTCGGTGTTGGGGTCGGTTCAAATATGACGCCGAACACTATGATACAGTCTGAAGATTATGACGGACTTTCCGCGCTGGCGAAACAATATGCCGATACCGTAAACCAAATGATGTAAATGAGGAGTCTTACCGATGAAGATTACAGATTTGACCATGTATAAGGTTGCGCCGCGGTGGCTGTTCCTGAAAATCACCTGCGATGAGGGCATTGAAGGCTGGGGTGAACCGATTGTCGAAGGCAGGGCGGACACGGTCCGCACAGCGGTGGAGGAGTTCCGGGATTATTTGATCGGCAAAAATCCCCTGACTATTGAGGACCATTGGCAGATGATGTACCGCGGCGGCTTTTACCGCGGTGGACCCGAAGTGATGAGTGCCATATCCGGCATCGATCAGGCGCTGTGGGATATAAAGGGCAAATATTACAAGGCACCCGTGTATGAATTACTGGGTGGCGCTTGCCGGAGTAAACTGCGTATGTACCGCTGGATCGGCGGAGACCGGCCCTCCGAGATCCGATCCGCCGCCAAAGAAGCCCTGAGTCAAGGTTACTCCGCCATAAAAATGAACGCCACGGAAGAAATGCATTACATTGATCATTTTTGCAAAATACAGGCAGTTTGTGACCGGGTGGCAGCCATCCGCGACGCGGTGGGTTATGATTTGGACATCGCCGTCGACTTTCATGGCCGCTTACATAAACCGATGGCGAAGGTACTGGCAAAGGAGCTGGACCAGTTCCATCTAATGTTCATTGAAGAACCCGTTCTGAGCCAAAACAATGAAGCGCTGCGGGAGGTGGCACGTTATACCTCCACCCCCATCGCCACTGGAGAGCGCATGTTCAGCCGCTGGGATTTCAAGCAGCTTTTACAGGACGGCTACGTGGACATCATACAGCCGGATCTTTCTCACGCCGGAGGCATCAGTGAATGCCGTAAAATCGCCGCTATGGCGGAAGCCTACGACGTGGCCGTGGCCCCCCACTGTCCTTTGGGCCCCGTGGCGCTGAGCGCCTGTATTCAACTGGATACCTGTACGCCTAACGTGTTCATTCAGGAACAGAGCTTGGGGATCCATTACAACAAAGGCGGCGACCTGTTGGATTACGTTACTAATCCGGAGGTTTTCCATTATGCCGGCGGCTACTTGGATTTATTCACTGCACCCGGCTTAGGTGTGCAGGTGAATGAGGAGGCGCTGTCCGCGGCCAGCCCGAATGCCAAAACATGGAAAAACCCCATTTGGCGTAACACAGACGGGACGATTGCAGAATGGTAAATCAATATATCATATCAATCGATGGTGGCACAACCAACACACGCGTCTATTTACTGGATCATCAAGGTCAATGTATCGCAAAGGAAACGGTGTCTGTTGGTGTAAGAGATACCGCAATAGACGGTAACAACCATAAATTGCATGCAGCTGTGCGTGATGGTATGATAAAGGTGCTGCAAGCCGGATGTATCACTCTGGAGGATGTCTCAACCATTTACGCCAGTGGAATGCTGACCTCAAACGCGGGGCTCGTGGAAATCCCACATTTGACGGCTCCGGTTTGCCTGCGGCAGCTGGCACGGGCCGTCCGCCCCATCACGCTACAAAATATATGCGAAGCGCCCATTCATTTCATCCCCGGCATTAAAAATAACACATTGCCTGTCGACCTGCACAATTATGAAGCGATGGACATCATGCGCGGAGAAGAGCTGGAGGCATTTGCTCTATTGGATACCCTCGCGTCGGGACAGCCGTATTTTCTGGTTCTGCCCGGCTCTCACACCAAGTTTATCGCAGTTGATCGTGACGGATTGATACAGGGATGCATAACGGCTATGAGCGGTGAATTATTGACCAGCCTTACCCAGCATACCATCCTCGCTGACGCAGTAAAAAATCAATTTGTATCCCCGGAATCCATGAACGATGCGCTGATAAAGGAAGGTTATCGCCAAAGCGAGAAAGCGGGATTAGGCAGAGCTGCTTTCTTAACCAGAATTCTCACCCAATTCCATGTTCTGGATGCGCAAGAAGCCGCATGTTATCTGCTCGGCGTAGTATTGCATGAGGATGTCGCGGCCATACGGTGCTCTTCTTTATTTTCAGCATCACCTGATATACAGGTGATTGTAGCGGGAAAGTCGCCGCTTCAAGAAGCATTGGTAACGGCTTTTAATCAGGCAGGCTGCTTTAACAAGATCCACTGTTTTTATCAAAACGAAACAGATACCCCTTTATCTGCAAAAGGAGCTTATCTGCTTGCGCAGCAAACGAATTTATAAGCGTCCGTTTCTCTTTTTTGAATCATGCTCATGCTTTCAAAAAAAATACCGGCAAGACCGCGTGTTTCATCCAAAGTTAAATTCTAAGTTTTATTTTGAAGGCTGTTATTGTAATCACTTTAACCCGGCAAAGGAGCACGCCGGAACATTCTTTAAGGACGCAATGCCAGACCGGGAACGGGAGATTTACATGAGCTGAACCAGAATCATATACACAGAAGAATGGAGAAACCATCCGTTTACAAGACGGAAACCCTTACCTATGTGGATGGAATCTATATGATATGCAACCAGAGCGGTAAATTCAGGGACGTCAGGATTCCTGTAACAATCAGCGGGAGGGATGTGGGTGCGAAACCCACGTCCCTCTTTTAATTCGTTATAACATGCAGTCCGGCAGGACAGAAATATTTGTGTATATAAAAACAACAGGAAGCAAGTTAACGTCATTCGCGGTCTGCCGCCGCATCCGATTGAAATAACCCTCATTCCACTCAAATACGCGGATTTTCACCTGTCCGCGTGTCATTTTGTAGAGAGGAAGGCGGTAAATCAGCTTTTTTTCAATGTGGCGAAGAAGCTTTCCATCCGGGAATTGTCATGGCAACTGCCGGTACGGCCCATGCTTTACAAAAAGCCTTTGTTTTCAAAGGTCTGCCGGAACAAATGCTAGGTGAACTGGCCTTTCCTCTTGCGGAATAATAATTTTTTCCTTAGGACCATCAGCAATGGGATGCAAGAGGCCGCCCAGCCATAAGGTTTTTTCTCCGTCCTCACGCCCTTTCAACATGCCTGAATCGGTTTCGCAAATTTTTCTGAGTATTGTGGATTATCAAAATGCTAAATTGAAACTCCTTCTAATATTTTTCTAATGGAAGCTGGTTAGACTTTCATATAGAAAGCCTTTGGAAGGAGTTGATTTGTTCATGAAGAATAAAATGCGGATCGCGCTTATTCCCGCCTATGAACCGGAAGCGATACTGCCTGGTCTGCTTCAAAACGTCCGGAACGCCGGACTTACGGCAATCGTTGTAGACGATGGCAGCGGCGACGCTTTTTTCGATATATTAAAACAGGCGGCTGAATTCGCCGTTGTGTTGACGCATCCAGAGAATTACGGAAAAGGCCGCGCGATCAAAACCGGGCTGCAATATATTGAGAAGCATTTTGGCGATGATTACACCGTTGTAACGATGGATGCGGACGGACAGCATCAGGTTTCCGACGCCATCAGGATTTGCGAAGTAGCCGAGCGGCAACCGGATACGCTGATCCTCGGCAGCCGGGAATTACGGGGGAACGTTCCTCCCAGAAGCCGGTTTGGAAATACCGTCACCCGCAACGTATACAGCCTGTCAACGGGATTGCGTCTGCATGATACCCAAACCGGCCTGCGCGCATTCAGTGCCACACTGCTTCTGTCATTGCTGGATGTCGAAGGAGAGCGGTATGAGTATGAGATGAATGTTTTGCTTGATTTTGCCCGCGAGAAAATCCCGATTAAAGAAGTCTCAATTTCCACCATCTACATCAATAACAACGCGGGTTCACACTTTGACACTTTGAAAGATTCCTACCGGATTTATAAGGAAATTTTCAAGTTTTCTGCGTCTTCTCTAGTCGGCTTTCTGGTGGATTACAGCTTTTACGGCCTGCTGCTTGTTTTAACCGGCGGTCTCGGTACATCTGTCAGCCTGACGGTTTCCAATATTATTGCGCGCGTTATCAGCGCAAGTGTGAACTACACCATTAATAGGAAGCTGGTATTCAAGAGCGACAAAAGCGTCTGGAAATCGGCTGCCCAGTATTTTGCGTTGGCGGCGGTAATCCTTGCCGGTAACACATTGGTGCTCAACACGCTTGTAGAGCAGTTGGGTATAAACCGGTATGGGGCAAAGCTGCTTACAGAACTGCTCTTTTTTGCACTGAGCTGGCTTGTGCAGCGTTTCTTCATTTTCAGACCGAGGTACGCGGGAAAGGAAGGATGAGTGTATGGGATTTCTAAAAAAGAAATTTTTATGGGCTATCGTTTATGCCATTTTACTGACATCGTTTACGCTGTACGTGGCGCTGGACACATTTGTTATCACAAGGGTTTATATGGTGATCCCGTCTGTTGATACCGACGACGCGCCGGAATCTTCCGAAGCGGACTCGAAGGCGGACATTGATGGCGAAAACGCGGATGAAAGCTCTGAAACCATCTCAGAACAGGACGACGCTTCCCGACTTACCGAATCGGCTGCAGTTACCCATAATTCCTACAGCGATCAGAATATCAGCATAACGATCACGGATTACCGGGAATATGACACAACCATCTATGTGGCTGACGTCTATATCTCATCTGCTGAATATCTGCAAACAGCCTTTGCCCAAAACTCTTACGGCCAAAACATAACCGAAAAGACTTCAGTGATAGCCGAAGCCAATAGCGCGATTCTGGCCATCAACGGTGACTATTACGGCTCTCAGAGAAAAGGGTATGTCATAAAAAACGGTGAGCTATATCGAGAAACCTCGTCAAGTGATCAGGAGGATCTGGTTATCTTGGAAGACGGCTCTTTTGAAATCATAACGGAGAGTGAGGTATCGGCATCGGCGTTGCTGGAAAACGGCGCGCTTCAGGTGCTTTCCTTCGGACCGGCGCTTGTTATGAATAGTGCCGTCTCAGTTTCGGAAAGCGAGGAGGTCGGCAAGGCAAAGGCCAGCAATCCGCGAACGGCCATCGGAATCGTGGACGACCTGCATTACCTTTTCATTGTCTCGGATGGCAGAACCGATGAGAGCGAAGGCTTGACACTTTACCAACTCGCTGAGTTCATGCAGAGTCTTGGCGCCGGTATTGCTTACAATCTGGACGGCGGCGGCTCCTCAACCATGTATTTTAGCGGCGAGGTCATTAACAATCCAACTTCGAACGGCAATTCCATCAAGGAAAGGAGTGTGAGCGACATTGTTTATATCGGATACTGAGGAGCAAAAGAGGCACATAGCCAAAACCGGCTTTGTATATTTGCTGGTTTCGCTGTTTTGCGTGATGTTCGGTGCAATTTATGAACATTTCAGCCATGAGGTCTATTCCGGCTATATGATTTACGCTTTTATGTTCCCATTAGCTGGCGGAACGCTTCCGTTTGCGGCCTTGTCCTTACAGGAGCGCATACGGTTGCCCGGCAGGCTGCCGCTAAATCTGTACAACGCCGGAATCGCCGCACTGACGGTCGGAAGCATAATGGAAGGCGCGCTGGAAATCTACGGGACGACGAATGATTCGGTTCAAGTCTACTGGTTTGTTGGGTTCTGCCTTGCCGGAATCGGACTTATGTTATATGTAATAGGACTTCTTAGAAACAGAAAAAACAAATCCCGAAAGGAAAATATAATGAAAATCAATAGTAAACTAATAACAATGATATTAGTTACAGTTCTTACGTTATCTTTAGCCGGATGCGGCACATCTATGAATAATACTTCGGATACGTCCCCGGCTGTAAGCGCCGGAACTGCTGATGAAACAAACACCGTAACAAGCATCGAAACCGAATATACCGCGGAGGATACCAACGCAAACTGGGACAACGCCTCCGCAACGCAGATTGAGTTGAGCGGAATGAACGCCACAATCAGTGGCAGCGGCGCCACGGCTGAAGACGGCATTGTAACGATCACTACAAGCGGCGTTTATGTCCTATCGGGAAATTTTACAGGAAGCGTGGTAATATCTGCCGCTTCCTCCGACAGCGTGCAATTGGTACTAAATGGTTTGAACATTACAGCGGATCAGAATGCCGCCATATACTGTTCAAACGCGAATAAGCTGATAATCGTCCTGGCAGACGGAACCGATAATACCGTGACTGACGCTTCGAACTTTACCTATGCCGACGCCGCGGCGGAGGAACCGGACGCAGTTATTTTCAGCAAAGTCGATTTAACCATCAACGGCAATGGTTCCCTGACCGTCAATGCGAATTATAATAATGGAATCGGCACGAAGGACGATCTGGTCGTCACGGGAGGAACATTTATTGTTCATGCGGCAAATGATGGATTTCGGGGCCGAGATTCCGTCTCGGTACTGGACGGCTGCTTCACCATTGTTTCCGGCTCTGACGGCATTCAATCCAATAACGACGAGGACGCCTCTAAAGGCTGGGTTTTGCTTGAGGGCGGCACTTATCATATTATATCGGGAAACGATGCCGTTCAGGCCGAAACGCTGATGGAAATCTCAGGAGGTACTTATGAGCTGCTGGCAGGCGGAGGGAACAATGTGGGAGCAACCGACACTTCAGAGAGTTACAAGGGCATAAAAGCCGGTACGAATATCACAATCAGCGGCGGAAGCTTTATAATAGACAGCGCGGACGATTCAGTACATGCCAACGGGAGCATTACCGTCAACGGCGGAGAATTTACCATGTCCTCCGGTGACGACGCTATACATGCCGATGGGGATCTGACGGTATCCGGCTCTGCCACTATGGACATCCTTACAAGTTATGAGGGGCTGGAAGCTAAATCTATGACGCTCGCCGATGGAATTATCAACATCAATGCTGATGACGATGGCATAAATATCTCAGGCGGCAACGATTCAGGCTCCGGGGGTATGTTTGGAAAAGACAACTTTAATGCCGGAGGCTCAGACCAGTGGCTGAAGATTACAGGCGGAACCATCACCGTGGTTGCAGGAGCTGACGGTATTGATATTAACGGCAGCGGTGAAATGACCGGCGGCACGGTGGATATCACAGCAGCCACGCTCGGAGAAGGCAACACCATTGACTGCGACGGTACCTTCAATCGAACTGGCGGAACCCTGACTGAAGTGGGAGGCAACGGCATGGGAGGCGGCAAACAGGGGCGAAGATAATATGCAGCAAATTCTCCATTTAATGATTCTAATTTTTACCTGTTAAGCTGCAATCAAAAAACAAGGAGGTCACAAATGATGGTAAAAAGAAAAATACCTTTGATTACAACCGCTTTGATATTGCTCTGCATCTGTTTCTCCGGATGTAAGTCTGACAGTCGTTCGAATACCGACGATCAAGGCAGCTCGGGAAGCACTTTAATTTCAGCTGTTTCCGGTGAGATCACGCTAAACGGCTCATCCATTTCAGCAGGAAGCGGTGTCTCGGCGGATGGCACGACAGCGACCATCACAAAGGCGGGCACATATGAAATCACCGGCTCTTTGGAGGATGGGCAAATCCTTGTGGATGCATCCGGCGAGGTTACAATTATCCTGAACAATGCGGACATCACCTGCTCCACTTCTTCTCCTATTTATGTGAAAGAAGCGAAAAAAGTCGTGATTACGTTGGCCGACGGTTCCGTCAACTCAATTACCGACGGCTTAATCGCCATTGATACCTCAAATAACGGCGTAAAATCTGATGGGTTGATTGATATTCAAGGAGGAACCGTCGAAATTCAAGCAGGTGATGACGGGCTTATATGTAATGAGCAAAATATCAGTGATGCCGCATCTGTTACCGTTAACGGTGAAATAATCTCTGCCACATAAATAAACAATAATCCTTGCGATATGTATGCTAAAGCTCCGTTTTGAGCCTTTTTCATTAGCTGAACCTCGGCAAAGGGGATTTTGTCTGGATATGGAACCGGTTATCACTACAGGCATGTTACATGATTCTTATGCTGCGGCTTTCTCCTTGCTGCACATCGTCTGATGATGGTATAAATTGACCAAAAACAGTAAACAGAAGAAAGAACATTATAAAACGATCTAAGCCTACAAGCAAAAAGTAAAACCATCGCTACATTCTAATTTATGCGCCGTAGATTTTCGGGTCTATGGCGTTTTTTCCTGCCAACCTTAAGAAACGCTAAAATATTGTGTGCAAAAAGTTCATTTTTATTGCCGATTATACTTTTATACCGGAATTGCATATAAAAAATTGTTTTGTGAATCGCTATGTGGTATAATGAACAAAAATAAGCTGTATCATTTACGGCAAAGGGGGATGTATATGAACGAAAAATCGCAGAAGATATATCAACGAGGCAACCGGAACATTTACATCAATATTTTACCTGGCCATTTTGCGACCAACCATTCCCATGTTAATTTTTATGTTGATATGACAAGCTTGAAAACCCGATACAGTTTGGCAAAACTTGCCGCGGAAGCGCTTGCGGCAAAAATTGGCACATCTATCGCTGTAGATACCATCATTTGTTTGGAAGGTACTGAAATGATCGGTGCATTTGTTGCGCAAGAGTTGTCAAAATCATCTCTCATGGCGATGAACAGC